>Ga0209096_1003990_pt1 | contig 12324 bp, 12 predicted proteins | sample AD_UKC034_MetaG_FD_184407 | JGI IMG/M metagenome (GOLD analysis project Ga0209096, IMG submission 184407) | Active sludge microbial communities of municipal wastewater-treating anaerobic digesters from USA - AD_UKC034_MetaG (SPAdes) (version 2) | ecosystem: Engineered > Bioreactor > Anaerobic >...
TATCTCTTGTGGACAAACCCCATTTTCGGCAAAAAGCTCCCGCAGTTTACCGGCGAGGCGATCACGACCTTCACCCCGCTGCCCTCGAGCACACCCCAGGCTGGAACAGTGCTGCCCGAACCGACTGTGGAGATGATTGCACCTACACTTGCCGTACAGGTGCCCGCGGAGAACGTCAAACCGGTCTGCGGACAGACCGAACCGATGTACATACTGGCGCTGGGGATTGATGAAGTTGAGCAGGCGGACGTGATCCGACTGGTGCGGGTGGATTTCACGCAGCGGCGCATCCTGATCCTTTCGATCCCGCGTGATTTCTGGGTGCCCATCCCCGGTCTGGAGGACCACAACATCACCCAGTTCCGCATCAACGCCGCTTACGGGTACGGCGAGTATTTCAACGGTCCCGGCCAGGGGGTGGTGAAATTCTCCGAGACGGTCTATCAAAATTACGGAATTACCTTCGATCGTTATGTGGTGGCGCACTTCTCCAATTTTTCAGACCTGGTCGACCAGATTAGGGGGGTGGATATTTACCTGGAAGAACCGATCGGAGCTTACGCGAGCGCAGGGCATCATCATTACGATGGCAAATCCGCCCTGCTTTTCGTCAGGCAGAGAACAGCCGATCTGGATGCCTACCGCATCCAGCGGCAATCAGCGATCTTGAAGGGGCTGTACGATAAACTATCAAAACCTGAATACCTGTTGAAGTTACCCGCGCTGGGGATCAAGTTCATCCAGGATAAATCAGTGATCACGGATCTGCGTCTGCAGGATGTGTCGACATTCACTTGTTTTATTCGTGAGATCAACCGCGACTCTCTGGTCTTTGTTGATATTCCTTACGAACTGTACACTCCCATGGTTACCAATTACGGCAGGCAAATCAAGGTGCCGAAACCTGAAGCCGCGATTTTCATTCAAGACTTTCTTAAGTAACTAAAGCATTTTATCTGTGATGGCAAATCCATTTACCTTACATCCATGGACGGGTGCGGGTTCGCGTGGGTTATCCTTGATTTCGAAAAACCATACCTTACGATCAGGAGACTCAGGGTAAAACTTGCGGTTGCCAAGGTTGATCGGGTCTAGAAGGGTGGCCAGAAAAACAACCATAACAAGCTGGAAGATATTCTATAATTACTCAAGTTGCAGCACTCGAACACACCGTCTCAGTGCAGCTCTCAAATCAACCATGATCACCAACAAGTACATCAAGGCTATCTCATACAACTTCGCGTATTTTCTGGTCAGTTCACTCGCTTACCTGGTGCTGACACCCATTGCCATCCGTGTGATGGGCGGCGAGTTCTACGGGCTGTGGATGATCTTATTCGCGGTCGGTCAGTTTTCCCTGATTGGCACGCTGGGTATCGAATCCATTGTGAACAAGTTCGCGTCAGAGGTGCAGGATGGAGAAGATCGGAGCGCGAACATCCTTTCCTCGGCAATCGTCATTGTTTTCACCACGGCACTGCTGGTTGCCATTGCGCTTTTGATTTTCCGTAACCTGCTGGCCGAAAGCATCCACCCGTCCACGGGATACCTGCTGCAATTCAAGAATGCCCTGGCGGTGTATGCGTTGGTGATCATCCCCCAGTTCGTGATCCGCGTCTTCCACGGCTTCTTCCTTTCACAGATCCTGAACCGCTTCGCGCGTACCATGGACCTGCTGAACTCGCTGCTGCCGCTGCTGGGGGGTGTGCTGCTGTCCCTCTTTGTCAAGGACCTTTTCCTGCTGGCGATGTGGAACCTGGTGGTCAGTTTGCTTGTGCTGGTGTTGTACATAATGCGAACGCGCCGGGTGATCCGCCTGCACTGGCTGCCCACGCGTGCTACCATCAGGCGCATGCTGGGTTTTTCCGGTTTTATGTTCATTGAATCTGCCGCCATCACCCTCTTCCAGCAGTTTGACCGCCTGCTGGTGGCGCTCACGCTCGGTGCAACGGCGTTAGGTGCGTACAGCGTGGCAACTGGGGTTGGTCTGCGCCTGTCGATCATCGCCGGCAGCATTACCGAGGTGCTGGTGCCTTATGCCAGCCGCAAGCAGTCGCTCGGAGAAAAGACCGCGCTGGAAGTTGTCGTACAGAAGGTATCGCGTTATATCAGCCTGATCGCTGCGCTGGTGGGCGGGCTGCTCATCATCTGGATGAAAGAACTCCTGGCAGTATGGATCTCGCCACAATACGCCGAGGCCAATACCGTCTTGTTCTGTATCATCATCCTGGCTTACAGCGTGCTCAGTCTCAGCCGCCCGGCGCACCAGACCCTGATCGGATTGGGGAAGGTGAAGATCACCTCCATGATCTACCTGGTGGCTTCAGTGCTAATGCTGGCGGTCCTTTACCTGCTTTCCAGGCAGTTCGGGCTGATCGGCGCAGGGCTCGCCAACCTGGTGATGCTGCTGCTCTTGGGTATGAACCTCTTCCTTTTGAGGTGGTTTGACCGTGGGCAGGTGTGGCGTAGCTTCACAGGGCATCTGGCGATGGGTGTGCTCCCTTTGGTATTGGCGTTTTTATTGGTAAAGATGGGGGTCGCCTGGCCGTATCGTTTGATCTATTCTGCGGCGTTGCTTGCCCTGGTCCTGACGGCGCTGGTTAAGGATCCGGATTTTGTTCTCCGGGTAAAACAAATGGTAGGGCGCATGAGCAGTAAAGGAAATGACCCCGAAAGCGGGACGGGTGTGTGACGCAGAATCGCCTGAAATTGAATGAAATGACAGTACACTTACTTTATGGTGGCAACAACTGGAGTTACCTGAGGTGAAGATCGTCTTCTGGGGCAAGTACATTGACACTTATCTGACCGATACCCTGCTGCGCCTGGAGGAGTTGGTCGGGGAGCCGGTGCGTTATGCGCTTGTTGAGGAAAGCTTCACCCGCCGCGATGTGGCCGCTGATCGGGCGGTTGTTAATTCCAGCCAGGTGGTCATCCTTAAACAAGGCAGGTTTTTTAAACAATCTAACCGCATCCTCCAGGAAAACCGTGAAGCCATGCATGTTTTCCTCAGCTTCTGGGGCGATAAACGCCTTTTCCGCGTGCTGCTGCGCGCGTTGTGGTGCAGGCAACAGGTGGCGGTGATTTTTGAGCCTTACGCCAGCGTTCCGGTCGGCTATTGGAGAGATGAAGGACAGCTACATTCCCAACTAAAGGTATGGGGCAGGCGCTTTGCCTACCGCGGTTTGTGGCCCCTGACGCGGCTTTTTTCCAGGGGCAAGCTCCCCTGTGTTCTGGCAGTTTCCCCGCTGGCTGAACAGCAGCTGCGATGCATTGGTTTTCGGGATGAGGTGATCTATCCTTTCGGTTATTTCGTTGAGAGAAAATCCGTCGAACCTGCAGCAGTGGACGGGGCGAAAGCGCTAAGGGTCGTCTTCAGCGGGTCGTTCATTAAGCGTAAGGGAGCGGATATCCTCATCGCTGCGATCAGGCGGGTCAATGGAACTAAGATCAACGTGCTTCTCGATCTCTACGGCCCGGGTCAGGTGCAGCGTTTCGTCACAGGCGACGTTCCCGGGGTATGCTACAGGGGAACTTATCCACAAGCTGACGCGCAGCAGGTCATCAGCGGCTACGACCTGCTGGTCGTGCCCAGCCGCCACGAGGGGTGGGGGCTGGTTGTCAATGAAGCCTTGATGCAGGGCGTTCCGGTGCTGGCCAGCGACCGTGTGGGGGCTGGTTGTTTGTTGGATCATTCCGGCGCCGGGATCATCTTCAGGAGCGGGGACATTGCGGGGTTGAGCACACTGCTCACTGAGCTGGCATCCAATCGAGCACGCCTCAATGAAATGGTCGTTGCCTGTACCAGGGTAAGGGAGCGCATCACCCCGGCGCTTGGAGCAGACTATCTCAAGCAGGTAATTGATCATCACTTTGGGGGTACGGGTGATCGACCAAAACCGGGATGGTAGAGGTTGGATTAATTCGTCACCCTTTTTGGCATTGGCATTCCGGTGAGGCTACACTGCATCTTTATGACATTGCTGTTTTCTGCCCCGGGGCAGATGATTGGTGGTGTGGATGCATTTATCCAGTGATTTCGCGCACCCTGCCCGGGTTTATTTAGGAGACGTGGGATTACCGCGGTTGGCCCTGGCGAGTCGGGCAGGTTTTTTTGAGTGATTCCTTAGAACTGGTGGCTGTATAATTATTTCATGTCTAAGATTGCGCACATTCTGGGGGGATGGTCGGTCAATATCGGGAATGCCTTTTTCCAGCTGGCGGGTTATCACCTGCTGCGTGAATGCTTTCCCGAGGCTGAAATTGCCCTGATCCCGGAAATGCCCGGCTATCCCTCCTACTGGAACCGCAGAGGCGGCAACCCCTCCAACTATTTTGATTATGTGAACCAGCTAAAACCGGATTATCTGGTGCTGATGGGGCCGGTCTTCAGGCGGGAGATGTTTTCCATCTGGGAGGAAGCGCTGCTGAGATTAATGGATGGCGGTGCGAAGTTGGTGCTGCTAGGGGTTGGCGCGATGACTTACGCCGATACGGATATTCAACTCTACCGTGACTTCCTCTCGCGTTTCCGCCCGGTGCTGATGGTGACCCGCGACAGCGATACCTTCAATCTGCTGGGCGACCTGGCGGAGAATGCCTGTGACGGCATTGATTTTTCCTTCTTCCTCTCAGATTATTACCCACTTCACGTGATTGACGCCTTCACCAACAGCGTCGCGCTCAACTTCGATAAGCTTCCCGAGCCGCGCATTTCGATCAACAGCAGTAACCCGCCGCGCGGCATACCCTTCGAATTCGCGGGGGAGCGCTGGCAGGTGGAGTTCCCGCGTTTCAGGCAGTGGCTGGCGCGTCGTTCGCGCTACGGTATGTTCCTGGAAGGTGCCCTGTTCGGGGGAACTCCGGTCGACAAAATCGGCACTTACGATGTGGTCCGCCTTGACCACCGCCCGCACCCGCTGCTGCGCCACAAGACCTTCCGCTCCCCGCGATCCATGGTGAACGACACACCCTACCCGTACCTTGACATCTATGGCAACGCTGTACTCACCCTGACTGACCGGGTACACGCTGCCGCGGCTGCGCTGCAGTACGGTAAACCAGCGATGCTGTTCTCGGCTTCACCGCGCTTGCGCCTGCTCTCCAGGCTGGGGTTGGAGGAGATTGTGCATAAGCTGCTATGGCTGGATCTGTCGCTGCTGGAGGAAGAGAAGGGGAAGGTTAAGGCGTTTCTTAAAGACAACTTAGGATTGCCTGGCTAGTACTCTCTAATCCTTGATATGAACCGAATCGCAAAACTGATCAGGATTCTGCAAATACCTTATAACCGCCAGGCGTTACTCAAACACCGTTTCGCGGCGGCGGTAGAGCATGATGCCCTGCTGCGGTCGATCGGGGCAGGGTTGAAAACGGTGGTGGATATCGGCGCCAACCACGGGCAGTTCGCGCTGGTAGCCCTCAATTAAGCTTCTATGCCACCAACCGCTCGCGGAATCAGACGAGGTCCTCTGGATTGACTTTCAATATTACCTCGCTCCTGTATTCTAATGAGGTGAGAAACCAGTTCGTTTCGGATCAGATACTGCTAAAATACAACTGGAATAGTTTTATTACTCGAGTTTATCCATCAATTCGAGAGTCAAGGATTGGAAAAATGTCTTGATTCCCTTGGGATGCCAATCCACCAGCATGGTTACGGGCCAAAGATCCGGTTCGTCGGGAAAGTTTGTACAACGCTTCAACGCGACTGCAAACCAGTAGAGATCGAACCCAGGATCTTTTCGTTTAGCAAGTTCTAACAATTCTTCTATCGATTCGGATTGGAGGATGAAGTATAGATCAACTGCATCGCGTGGTTCTGCGCGTCCGTAGTACGCAAGTAACTTATCCACGCAGAGGTCAATGTAATTGTTCACCCTGATTCCTGGTGTATAAGGTACGGTTGGAAGGAAACGGAAGGGGGAATCCAATGCCAGGTCGACCTTGAGTTTCTTATCCTTGTCATTAACCAGGATTTCCACATAGGTCGTAAATCGGCGAATTACCTCAAGAACAAGCTGGTTCTCTTGAGCAAGTTTTTCCAATTGGTAAGAAACCGGCAGTACCAACTTATCAGAAGCAGTAAAAAAATCCAGATCATAGGACAGGCGATGTCCAAGGTAATATTCAGCTAATGCTGTTCCACCGGTTAGATAAAAGTGTTCCTGGTCAGGGAGTTGAAGAAAAATATGGATAAATGTTTTCTGAATGGGACTGAGCAGCCCATGGGCGCGGGGGAGATTACTTTTCATGCCTGGATCCCAGGTGATCCCGCCATAGGGATTCAATTTCCAGTGGAAGGTTCAGGTGATCGATTTCCCGAGCTACCTCATCCTTATCCAAGCGGCGGATATCCTCGGCGGTGCCGTGAATGAGAATCTGTTGAAGATACCAGCGCTTTTGGAATGGGTTGGATAAGTCCACCTTATCGGTGCTCCAAACCAGGTGACGCGGGGGATGAATGATCGAACTCATAATTTCATTATACGACAGAAGTTTTTCCAAAAAGGTAGCATATTACTGCATGTGCTGTAATTTCAACCCAATCCGCATTGAGTATCCTCCATCTCCTGAATGAGGATAAATATCTTAACCCGAGGAAACCAGCCATAGCGGCAGGAAATTCTACATTTGTTCATCAAAAGAGTTCGATATCGTTTTTCTATGATGTACAATTCTTTTTGGAGCGAGGGTTCTTTTCACAATCACAACTTGCTTGGACACTTTCTCAATTATGACCAGTAGGATAAAAAAACTCATCACCATCCTCTGTGATTCTTACTACCGCCAGGCGCTGCTCAGATACCATGTCGCGGCGGCAGTCGAGCATGATGCCCAGCTGCGATCGATCGGAGTAGAGTTGAAAACGGTGGTGGATATCGGCCCCAACCGCGGTCAGTTCACGCTGGCAGCCCGCCGTCACGCGCCGCGAGCCACGATATACGCTTTCGAACCGCTCGCAGAACCTGCCGAGGTCTTCCGGGTGGCCTTTCAGCATGACGCGGCGGTTGAACTACACCTGTGCGCTATCGGCGCGCAGGAGGGTGAGGAGCTGATGCACGTCTCCCGCGCGGACGATTCCTCCTCGCTCTTGCCCATCACGGACCTGCAGACCAGGCTCTTCCCCGGCACACGGGAAAAGGACACGCGGTGCGTGACCGTCACCCCGCTGGACGCGGCGCTGTTCCCGCAGCAAATCACCGTGCCCGCCTTGTTGAAGATCGATGTGCAGGGGTACGAACTGGAGGTCTTGAAAGGCTGCGTTTCCTTATTGGACCGCTTTGATGTTATTTTGGTGGAGTGTTCCTATGTTGAGTTGTATGCCGGTCAGGCGCTGGTCGCTGAGGTGATCGCGCATCTGGAAGCGGCCGGTTTCGGGCTGGTCGAGCGTTACAACCTGGTACGGGATGCGCGCGGGGATGTGGTACAGGCGGATTTCTGCTTCAGGCGCAAGTAAGATACAATAATCGCACAGCCGGTTTCGGTTTTTTAGTTCAGCAAGGGGAGTGGAGTATTGCGCGTCTTGGTGCATGATTACGGCGGGTACGCTTTCACCGCGCAGCTGGGTCGGGCGCTGGCGGCCAAGGGGCACCAGGTTTACTATTCGTATAGCTTAACAACCCAGTTGATGCAGCGCTTCACCCCGCCAACCGGGATGGAAAATCTCACCGTCGAGGGGGTAACACTTCACCGGCCGTTCGCGCGTTACAACTACATGCGGCGCTGGAGGGACGAACGCACGCATGGGCGCCTGGTGGCCGCGCGGGTGAGGGATTTCCGCCCCGAGGTGGTGCTCTCGGCCAACACCCCACTTGACGCGCAAGCGCTGATTCAGCAGGGCAGCCGCGAAGTGGGGGCGAAGTTCATTTTCTGGATGCAGGATTTAATTGGACTGGCCACCCGGAGTGCGCTGCGCACGCGCTTCCCGTTCCTGGGGGACCTCATCGGGGCGCATTACCTGCGCCTGGAAAAGCGCCTGCTCAAGGCGAGCGAGCGGGTGGTCGTCATCTCCAAGAATTTCCTCGCGCCCCTGCGCGCTTGGGGGATCGAGGTGGAGCGAATTCATCACCTCCCCAACTGGGCAGCGCTAGAGGAGATCCCGCTGCTGCCCAAGGACAACGCCTGGGCGCGCGCGCAGGGTCTGGCAGATCAATTCGTCTTCCTGTTCAGCGGTGTGCTGGGCTTGAAGCACGACGCGACGCCTTTTCTGGCGCTGGCGCAGTCATTTGCTAAAGACCCCGGGGTGCGCGTTGTGGTCGTTGCCGAGGGTCCGTTTGCTGAGCAGTTGCGATCACTGGCTGCAGCACACCACCTCGACAATCTGGTCATCCTGCCTTACCAGCCCGCTGCCGTTTACCCCATGATGCTGGCCGCGGCGGACGTGCTCATGACCGTGCTCAGTCCCGCAGCCAGCACCTACTCCGTGCCCTCCAGGGTCTACAGCTACATGTGCGCAGCGCGACCGCTGCTGCTTTCCATCCCGCAGGACAACCCCATCGTCAACCTGGTAAAAGAACATCGAATGGGGCTGGTCGTGGAACCGAGGGATCAGGCTGGCTGGCTGGACAGCGCACACGCACTTTATCAAAACCGCTACAATAATCATCAAATGGGTGTGAACGCGCGCGCTTATGCTGAAGAACATTTCGAAATCACGCGCATCGGTGAAGCCTTCGAGGACATCTTACATCATACCTTGAAGGGCAGCTGATGAAAATTTCAGGAGGGGAGCAGGTGCATGAGGTTTCAGCACAGACCAGGTTCGTTAACCACCACAAACGCGCGATCATGTCCGTGTACATGCTGCTGGTGGACGCCATCTCCCTGCTGCTGGCAGCCTGGCTGGCGGTGTTGATGCGCTCGCTCTTTTCTCCGCGCCTTAGCGATCCCGCACAGTATTACGCGCTCATCCCCTACCTGCTCATCTTTTTACTCGCCAATTTCTTCGCGCGTCTCTACCCGGGCAACGGCATCTCGCCTGACGAAGCCCTGCGCACCACGACCACCGCCATCAGCGTGGTGATGATCCTCCTCTCCGTCTTCCTCTTCCTCACCCAGCGCGGGCTGCAGTTCTCGCGTTTCGTTTTCCTGGCTTTCTGGTTCCTGGCGGTGATCCTGGTACCGCTGCTGCGGGCTCTGGCCAAATATTTGGGTCAGCGTATCGGCCTGTGGGGAGAACCCATCGCCATCATCGGCTTTGGTGAGAAGGGCAGCAGGACCTACCGCTTCCTCAGGGATAACCATCAGTTCGGGCTGACCCCGCTGCTGATCGTCAACGGCGTTGAGGGTGACACGCTGAACGCACTCGATGGTGCGGGGGTTTCTCTCATCAGCACTGATCTCTTCACCTGCAGCCGCGACTTGCTGCGTTCGCTGGGCATCCGCATGGCGATCCTGGTGCCGGATGAAGTCTCCGCTTCCCTCAACACACTCCTGGTGGACGAGCAGTCCTTCGGGCTCAGGCGCCTGCTGCTCATTTCCAAGCTCAATTGGCTGGGTGGTCCGGCGGTAACTGCGCACAACCTCGACGGTCTTTTAGGCCTGGAGGTGGAATCCAATTTGCTCAAACCGCTGCAGCGCGCTATCAAGCGCGTCATCGATCTGGTATTGGGCGTGGTCGGCATTGTCCTCTCGCTGCCCTTGTTCGCGGTCATCGCACTGCTCATTAAAATGGACTCGCCCGGGCCGGTGCTGTACCGACACGAGCGCATCGGCCGGGGCGGTAAAACCATCCGCATCTGGAAGTTCCGCACGATGGTGCGCAACGCTGATGAACTGCTCGGGGATTTGGTTTCACAGGATTCCGGTCTGCGCGCGGAATGGGAAGCCAACTACAAGTTGAAACAGGATCCGCGCGTCACCCGCGTCGGACGCTTCCTGCGCCGTACGAGCGTGGACGAGCTGCCACAGATCATCAACATCCTCAAGGGCGAGATGAGCTTCGTCGGTCCGCGCCCGATCGTCGAGGATGAGGTGAAGTTCTACCAGGGCGGTTTCGAGATGTACAAGCAGGTGCGCCCGGGGCTTTCCGGGCTGTGGCAGGTCTCGGGTCGTTCTGATACTAGCTATGCTTACCGCGTCTCGCTTGACGAGTATTACATCCGCCACTGGACCATCTGGTTGGACCTGTACATTATGCTCAAGACTGCCTGGGTGGTGATCAAGAGTACTGGCGGGTATTGAGCATTCTGCTTAATAGAGAAAAACGCAGCCGAAAAGTCGCGTTTTGTAGTATCGCTTATTCTCAATGACTATTAAGCATGTTTGGGCTTTAAGGATTTCAGCCGGGAAGGTAGATTCCTCATTCTCTGCATGAACCTACTTTGTTTGACTTCATCCCGTTTCAGGTAAAGGATGTATACTCCAAGCCCGATCAGTGCACCCAGGGTATCGAGGAACAGGTCGATCAGCTGGAACGCCCGCCCCGGGGTGAAGTACTGGTGAAATTCGTCGGTGAAGGCATAGAGTCAGATTGGTTGTACAGAAGTCGTTCTTTAATCCAAGTGGTTATTCAGAATGGGTTGTTTACATTATTCGTTCTTGTGTATCACCTGTGAGAGACATGGTTGTTTGTGTCTCGCATAGATAACAAATGAAATTGATGAAGATTGCCTGGTCAGCGAATTACCCGATGCCTTTATCTTGAATGGCATTATTACAAGTAACTTTTGAGAGAGTCTCTGAAGTATTCTTTGAATCCTTCCAACCAGGCTTCTATGAACGCCCTTTGTTCAAACAATGGCAACAAGTCCGCTGCCAGATCGCCCATCCTTATGGACTCAACCTTTTCCTTAAGTAATAGCATCGCGGATTGAACCGTATAAGGAATTTTTCCATCATTTGCCAATTTTTCCTCAAGCGGTTTCACCTTTTGCTGCATGAACCACAAAAGGTCGTAATAATCCCGTCCTTTGATGCCAATACCGGTTGAACCTTTTTGAAAAGATCGTTCCAGGCAGGCGATCATTTTTCCTGCCATCATGGATTCCAATGAAAAATGCGATGGTACAAAGCTATGTCCATAAAGTATCAGCGGTGTTTTCCGAATCTCTGCAATTTGCTGGTGCTGGCTAATCTCCACTTTTACATGCAGTGATTCATCAGGTTGTGATGCCAAACCCAATGCGTATAGAAATGGGAATTTTAAAGTTGTGCGCCTGATGCCCCTTTCACCGATTTGGGTTTTCAAGGTCAACTGATCGTATTTGATGCTGGTGTGGAAGTAGTAAAGTAGATCTTCTTCAAGTTGGCTTAGATCGATTTGGTTACGATTGTCTAGGTCAATATCCTCTGAAAGTCGATTCAATCCGTACAAGAAATGAAGGCATGTACCACCATAAAAGCATAATTTCCTGTAGGTTGAATGATTGTAGATAAAATCAAGAATATATACTTGGAGAAATTCCTTCAAGAATATCCGCCTTGTTTCGTTTGATAATGCAGCATCTTTTTGGGCTAACAGGTTCTGCATCAATTGAGTTAATTCTGCCATTCCGTTTTCCTCAAATCTGCCATGATTGATTTCATTTTGTTGCTTTGGCTCATATCCACATACCTGGCGAATTCGTCCTGATCGCCTTTTGTGAAGTCCTCCAGGTCCAGACGTAGCTCTTGTGCCAGGTTTTCCGCTATTGATCTTCCTTCGATCTTTCGGGTTCGTAAAAATAAATAATCAAAAAGAGCCTTGGCTTTGGTTGCCTGGGCGAAAGGGATCCTCATGTATTCATTGAAAGTAAAACCGGTATAAAGATCAGTTTTAAGATTATGATAAGTGAATGTACCCAATTCATTTGTTATCACGCGGGTCTGCTTGAAAGTGATGGCGGTAACCGGGTAGGTCACGTCAGTGAGGATCCCGTAGCGCTGCAAAATGTACTCCAGTGAAACATAAGACTGGGGAATGATGATTGTGCTCAGGGCGGGAGCAAAATTTGAATCCCTTCCATGTAATTCGTAGAAGCGACGGGTCAAATAGACGCCTCTCTTAATGCGGATGATTTCACCGGATTTCACCCACCGGTAAAGTGCCGTTTGAATCGTTCCGGTTGCCAGAGATTCATCGTCGACTATCTGCTTCACGGCTTCGATGGTGAAGTAGGGCAGTCTTTCGAGGGAGGATAGTATGTTTTTATTCATATAGGATAATAGACACTTTATGTCTATTATCCTATATAGAAGAGGAAAAAGCAATAGTTCAATTGTAAGAGCAAAGTGATAATGTCCCTAAGTAGCAAAATAGAAATGTCCTAATTATGATTAGGAGCTATGAAATGGACAATCGAAATGAGCAATAAAGAGCTCGCCCGGAAAACCGAGGTAGAACGA
>Ga0209096_1004001_pt1 | contig 12300 bp, 10 predicted proteins | sample AD_UKC034_MetaG_FD_184407 | JGI IMG/M metagenome (GOLD analysis project Ga0209096, IMG submission 184407) | Active sludge microbial communities of municipal wastewater-treating anaerobic digesters from USA - AD_UKC034_MetaG (SPAdes) (version 2) | ecosystem: Engineered > Bioreactor > Anaerobic >...
CTGGTCAACTTTTTGCTGGCTCTGATCGTGCTCTTTGTGATGATCCTGGCCTTTCGTATGCCCCTCACTCGCTGGGCCTGGCTGCTGCCGGTGGTCATTGTGACCCAGGTCTTTTTCACCGCGGGGCTGGGGCTGATCCTCTCGACGGCCAATGTGTTCTACCGCGATACGGCCATGATTATGGAAGTGCTTATCCTGGCCTGGTTCTTTCTGACGCCGGTGTTCTATCCGATTGAGGTGCTGCCGCAGCAAAAGATGCTGCTCGGGCTGACCCTTGATGTGCGCCGCCTGGTCTATATTCTCAATCCGATGGCGTCGCTCATCGCTACCTATCGGGTGATCCTGTACAACGGTGCTCCTCCAGCGTGGGACTTCTTTCTTCGCACGGTGGCTACGTCCGTGATCATTCTGGTGGTCGGCTACTGGTTCTTCCTGCGCTATCGCCAAACGTTCGCCGAAGAAGTATAAGGAGCAGCATGGATCTGGTCAGTGTGGTCGTTCCGGTCTATGACGAAGAGGAAGCCATTGCCGGCGACCTGGAGCTGATTGAACGTACGATGGACGCCAGCGGTCTGCCCTACGAGCTCATCGTGGTCAACGATGGCTCGACGGACCGCACGGTAGAGATCGTGTCGCGATTTCCGCGGGTGCGGCTGCTGCACCACGAGCGCAACCGGGGCAACGGTGCGGCGCGCACCACCGGCATGAAGGCGGCGCGTGGCGACGTGGTGATCATGACTGATGGCGATGGCACCTATCCCAACCAGGATATGCCCAAGCTGCTGCAGTACCTGGAAGAGAAGGATGCCAATGGCGATCAGCGCTACCAAATGGTCATCGGCGCGCGGATCAAGGAAAAGGGCACCATTCGCTGGCTGAGAACGCCGGCCAAGTGGTTCATTCGTAAGCTGGCTTCCTACCTGACCGAGACGGAGATCCCGGATCTGAACTCGGGGCTGCGCGCGTTCCGCAAGGACCTGGCGATGCGCTACCTGAACATCCTACCCAACACGCACTCGTGGGTCAGCACCATCACCATCGCCTTCTTGAGCGACGGCTTCGGGGTCAAGTTCGTGCCCATCGACTATTACACCCGCAAGGGGCACAGCAAGTTCCATCCCCTGCGCGACACATACAACTATCTCACGCTGGTCGTACGCGCGGTGACCTACTTTAACCCGATCAAGGTGTTTCTACCGTTGAGCCTGGGGCTGTTCGGGGTGGGGCTGGTCAAGGCGCTGTATGACATCGTGGCCTACCGCTTCCACTTTGCGCCTTCTACCCTGTTACTACTGCTGACGGCGCTGCAGATTGGAGCCGTGGGTCTGCTGGCCGACCTGGTGGCGCGGCGAGCGCGCCAGTAGGACTACTGGAACAACCCCCAGCCGTAGAGGGTCTTGGTCTCCGGGCAGTAGACGGCGATGCTGTCGGCTTGCATTGGCTCGAGGTGACCGGGCACTTCCATCACCAGCAGCTCCTGGTTGTACGGGCGCTGTTCGAGCTGCAGCAAAACGGCCACAGCTACGTCCCAGTCGCCCTGTTTGACCAGTCGGATCTCGGCTGGTGGCCCCTGCCCATCAAAGGAAAAGCCATTGATGATCATCGTCTGCAGTCCGGCCATCACTGCCTTGCCGATGACGCCATGCTGGGTCTCCTGCAGAGTGGCGGTATAGCCCACAGGGAGCACAGCCATTTCCGGTGCGGGGGTCTTGGAGGTCGGCCAGACCTTGGGTGTGGCAGTGGGAGAAATCGGTGTTTCGGTTGGCAGGACAACGGCGGTGGGTTCGGGCGGCGTGAGCGTAGCTGCCGGATGGCAGCCGGCCGCCAGGCTCAGCACGAGTACCCACAGAGTGACCGTAGCGATTCGCTTCACGGACTGGCTCCTCAGGTTTGGTTGGGGCATCGTCGAGCATTATAATAGCCTTTACCCCTGGCAACAACCGGAGCTGCTATGAAGATCGGCATGATCACCTCATCCTATCCGCGTTTCGAGGGGGATATTGCCGGCACCTTTGTGCGCTCCCTGGCCGAGGAAGTCACCAGGCTGGGCCACGAGGTGCACGTCGTTGCCGGCTATGATCCCGCTCAGCAGGAACCGGCCAGCCCCGTTCAGGTACACCGCTTTCGCTACGCTCCCCTCAAGACCTGGCATTGCGTCGGCTATGGACAGTCGCTGGAAAGCGACGTGGCCCTGCGCAAGGGCAACTGGCCCGTGCTGCCACTCTACGCCACAGCCGCGGTGGCGAGTATGTTGCGCTGGAATGCCCGGGTGCGGTTCGACCTGATACACGCCCACTGGGTCGTGCCGGGAGGCGGTATCGGCGACGTGGTATCGCGGCTCACGGGGGCACCGTTGGTGATCAGCCTGCACGGCTCCGACGTGTTCATGCTGGAGAAGAACGCCGTGGCCCGCTGGGTGGCGCGTACGGCCTTTGGCCGCGCACGGTACGTCACCGGCTGCAGCTCGGACTTGCTGGAACGAGCTCAGCGGCACGGACTGTCACCCGCGCGCTCCAGGCTCATCCCCTACGGGGTGGATACGGCGCGGTTCCGACCTGACCGGGCGATGGGACTGGAGCAAAAGGGCAAGCTCGGTATTCCCGAGAGCGCTCCGGTGGTGCTGGCGCTGGGGCGGCTGGTGTACAAAAAGGGCTTTGAGTACTTGGTGCGAGCTATGCCTCGGCTTCTGGAGCAATGGCCAGACCTGCGCGTGGTGATCGCCGGAGGCGGGGCACTGGAGGACGAGCTGAGGGGCCTGGCCCGCGACCTGGGTGTCGAGTCCTATCTGCTTCTTCCCGGCAGCGTGCCCTGGGAGGAGACCGTACGCCATCTCAACATGGCCGATGTCTTTGTAGTACCCTCAGTACACGACCAGCAGGGCAATGTCGACGGCCTGCCGAACACGGCTCTGGAGGCGATGGCCTGTGGCAAGCCGCTGGTGGCCAGCCGGGTAGCGGGCATTCCGGAGGTGGTGCGCGACGGCGAGAATGGACTGTTGGTGGGGGAGAAGGATCCGGTCCAGCTTGCCGCTGCGATCCTGCAACTGCTTGCGTCTCCCGAGATGGCGGCGCGGATGGGTCAGGCCAACCGGAACAAGCTAGAGCAGGAGCTGACCTGGCACAGCATAGCGCGGCGGTTTGTGGAGGTGTATGAGCAAGCCCTTGCTGCCGCCCACTGAAGGCTCGGCCTATCCCTCGGGCTCTCGCCTGCGCGATCCAGAATCGCGCCGGACCAAAGCGCGCAAGATCCTGACGGTGCTGCACGACGCCATCAAAGGTGACCTGCGCCACCTGCGCTGCCTCGATGTGGGTTGCGCCTCTGGCCTGATCTCCTACCACCTGGCGGAGGAGCTGGGTCAGGTGGTGGGCGTCGATCCGGATGGCGCAGCTGTCGCCCTCGCGCCGCAACGAGACAACCTGTTCTTGCTCCAGGCGGATGCGCTGCGACTGCCCTTTCCTGACCGTTCCTTCGACGTGGCTGTCTGTGCCCAGGTGTACGAACATACGACGGATGCCCGGCGGCTGATGGCGGAGGTACGCCGCGTGCTGCGGGATAACGGGCTGTGCTTCTTCAGCGGGCCAAACAAGGCTTTCCCACTCGAGTTCCACTACGGGCTACCCTTTCTACACTGGCTGCCGGTGAGCTGGGCCTCGTGGATTGTGCGTCGCACAGGCAAAGGTCAGGCCTACGACGAGAAACCGCTCAGCCGAGGGCAGCTAACCCGGGTCCTGAGTGGATTCGTGATCGAGGACTATACGGTGGCCATGCTGCGTGACCCGGACTGCTTCTTCACGCGCGACGAGGTGCCTCTGGCACGGTGGGTGCGCCACGTTCCAGTGGCGGTGTGGCGCCTGCTGTATGGCTTGCTGCCCAACTACAACTGGGTCTTGCGCAAGGACAAGTCGGCATGACGGACACCAGACCAGGCAAGGACCAGCCAACTGGAGTGCCCTCGGATACCTACAGCCGCGAGTACTTTCTCACCGAGTGCGACGGTCACGAAGAATTCGAACAGGGGCGTCTGCCAGCCCGCCTGCAGGCGGCATTGTCCATTGTCGGTGATCTGCAGGGCAAGCGGGTGCTCGATGTGGGCTGCGGGCGTGGCGAAGTGGTGCTCTACTGCCTGCGCCAGGGAGCGGAGGCGTGCGGGGTGGACTATTCGGCCGATGCACTGCAGCTCGCACGGCAGGGTGCAGGCACCGAGCCAGGCCACTACCAGAGAGCCGACGCCCGCTACCTGCCTTTTCGGAACGAGTCCTTCGACCTGGCGCTGATGCTGGACATCGTGGAGCATCTCTACCCCGCCGAGTTGGCTGCGGCCCTGGTCGACGTTCGCCGCGTGCTCAAGCCGGCCGGTACGTTGATCGTGCACACCATGCCCAACCTGTGGTACTACCGCTGGGGCTACCCGCTGTTTCGGGGAGTGCAGCGGCTGCGCGGTAAGCACCTGCCGCCGGACCCGCGGGCGCGCTGGCAGTTTGTGTCGACGGTACACGTGAACGAACAAACGCCTCTGACTCTGCACCGTGCTCTGAAAGAGGCCGGTTTTGTGGCCAGGGTGTGGCTCCAGCCGACCCAGTCCTACTCCCAGGAACGCAGCCCCCTCGTGCGGGGCGTGATGCGTTTCCTTGCTACTGCGTACCCGTTCCGCTGGGTGTTCTGCGACGACATCTTTGCCCTGGCGAGCAAGGCGAAATGAAGATCGCCATCGATGCGCTGGGCATCAGCGAGCCCGGGGGCGGGCGTACTGCTACGCTGAATCAGCTCCAGGCCCTGCTGCGCCTGGACCAGGAGAACGAGTACTGGATCATGCTGGACCAGGAGGAACCGTCCCTGGTCGCGCCTCGCGTCAGGCAGATCGTAGCCGGGAAGCGGGGCCGGCTGGCCAGCCGACTGTGGGCGCAAAGGGTATTGCCGGGCCTGCTGCGCCGCGAGCGTATTGACCTGGTCCACTCGATGAAGAACCTGGGGGTCTTTTTCGTTCCTTGCCACTCTGTGGTCACGGTCTATGACCTCAGCGTGCTGCTCTACCCCGAGATCTACCCCTGGTCGGATCGACTCTACTGGCGCTGGATCGAGCCGCTGACCCTGCGTCGCGCGGACCGGGTGATAGCGATTTCGCAGGACACTGCCCACGACCTGGAACGTTTCTACCGGCTCGAGCGCGGCCGGGTTGAGGTGATCTACCCCGGCTACGACGAGAGCTACCGACCCTTGCCAGCGGAGCAGGTAGCTGCCATCCGCAGCAAGTATGGTCTGCCGGAGCAATTTGTGCTTCACGTGGGCAGCATCTCGCGCAAAAAGAACCTGCTGCCCGTGGTGCGGGCGATGGCCCTCCTTCGGCAGCGAGGCCAGGACGTCAGGCTGGTGCTGGTCGGGCGGCTCTATGGCAAGGCGCGCGACGACGAGCTGCTGCGCAACCTGGAAAGCGGGGAGTTGGCCTCGCAAGTGACCTGGCTGGGTGCCGTGCCATCCGAGGATCTGCCCGCGCTGTACAACGCCGCCACTGTGTTGGCCTTCCCCTCTCTGCAGGAGGGCTTTGGCCTGGTGCCGCTGGAGGCGATGGCCTGTGGGCTGTCTGTGATTACCTCGGGAGCAGGAGCCATCGGCGAAGTGGTGGGCGATGCCGCGCGCATCGTGGAGGCGGCCGGTGATGCTGAGGCCTGGGCGCAGACGCTGCAGGAGGTGCTGCAAGACCCTGGGGAGCGCCAGGCTCTGCGCGAGGCAGGACTGATTCGGGCCCAGCAGTTCTCCAACGAAGCCTCTGCTCTGCGTCTGCTGGCAGTCTACCACGAGGTAATGGCGACATGAGACGTGAAGCAGGCCTCTTTCGGGTCCCTCGCTGGCTGCGTACCACTGCGGCGGTAGCGGTGATGCTGCTGTGTTTCTTCTACCTCGGCCGCACTCTGTGGCTCGGGGCGCGGCAGGTCGACTGGTCCGAGCTGACCGTTCGCCCTGGCCCGCTGATTCTGTCGGCGGTGCTGTTCACCGTGGCTACGCTCATCGGCGGACTGTGCTGGTCGCTGCTTCTGGAAGGGCTGGGCCAGCGCCAACCGCTGCGAGCCAACGTCAAGACTCACCTCCGGGCGAACGTGGCCAAGTATCTTCCCGGGTATGCCTGGCAGATTCTGGGCAAGGCTTACCTGTGCCGCGTGCAGGGACTGCCCATGGGACCGGTAGGGGTAGGGATTGGACTCGAGTTCATCACTGTGATTCTGACCGGTGCCTGGGTGGCACTGGTCACCGCACCAACCGCTTGGCTGGAGGCGCTGGGGGCCGGGAGGCTCATCGCCTGGCGCTGGCCTCTGGCGGTGGCGCTGGGGGCGTTGCTGGTTGGCCTGCCGTGGTGTCTGAGCCTGGTGTTTGAGCGCGTTGAGATCATTCGACGGCGTACCGAGTCGATTCGCATCGTGGCCCGTCCTCTATGGTGGATGCTGTTGTGGATGCTCCTGGCGTGGCTACTGCTTGGCCTGGCCGTCCACGGGCTGATTGCTTCACTGAGTGTGATGCATCCGGGACAATGGCTTGCCATAACGTCTGGCTGGGCCGCGAGTGCGATTCTGAGTCTGGTGGTTGTGTTTGTACCGATGGGCATCGGGGTAAAAGAGAGCGCGCTGACCTTCCTTCTGTCGCCAGTTGTGCCAACCGCTTTGGCGGCGGTCATCGCGGTGCTGGCGCGGGTGCTGACGATCCTTGGGGAGGCTCTGTGCTTCGTGATAGCGCAGCGACTGTAGCACAATCACCCAAAAGGGTTATTGAAATGCAGCGGGGGGTGTACTATATTGTCAGTGTAGCAGGCGTCCGCGGCTGTTGTTGTGTCGTGTACGACAGGGAGTTCAGACCGCAAGGTCAGCTAGGAACAGGAAAGGAGCGTATAGGATGAGCAAGTGGTTCAGAGTGCTTCTAGTGGTAGCAGTGGTAGTAGTCGGCGTTCAACTGGGAACGCTGCTGGTGGGTGCGCAGGGCGGCACCTACGTGTCCGGTTTCACTGTGCAGAACCAGGACGCGGTTAATGCGGCGAACGTGACCATCCGCTTCTACTGGGCTGAGGGTACCCCGGGCGCTGGCAGCGTAGCGCACACGATCACCGACGTGATCGATGCCGGCAAGTCCAAGACCTGGTTCACCCCGAGCGTGCCCGGGCTGCCCGACGGCTTTATCGGCTCGGTAGTGGTCGAGTCCGACCGGCCAGTGGCCGCTATTGTCAACACCCAGACCCCGTCTGGCACTGGCTCGAGCCCGAGCAACCCGAACCGCGTCGGTACGGCGAGCGGTGTGCTGGAGGCCCAGACCGGCACCAATATGTATGTGACCCAGATCATGAAGAATTTCTACGGCTGGGGCTCTTACATCGCCGTGCAGAACACGACCGGCGATACGGCGTCCGTTACGGTACGCTACTTTGATAGCACTGGCGCTCAGATTGCCACCAACACCCAGTCGCTGCATCCCTACTCAACCTACGTCTTCCGCCAGGAGAGCGAGGCTGGTTTGCCTTCCGGGTTCTCCGGCTCGGCGAAGGTTGAGTCCAACAAGGCCGTAGCCGTCATCTGTAACTTTTACAACTCGGGCACGATGGACACTACCGCCCAGTTCCACAGCTACAATGGTCTGGCCGGTGGCGCGACCAAGATCTATGCGCCGCGAATTGTGAAGGACTATTACGGCTATCAGAGCGGTCTTACGGTTCAGAACGTGGGTACGCTGCCGACCGTCGTGACAGTCCAGTACACTTTCGGCGGCTCGACCTATACGCAGACGCTGCCTTCGATCGGTCCCGGCCAGGCTAAGGTCGTCTACATGGGCTCGCCTTTGCAGGTACCTGAGCTGGCCACTGTCTCGGCGGTGTCAGGCTCGGCGGTCATTACGTCGTCTGGACAGCCGATCATTGCGACGGTGAATGAGGACAACCGCAGCATGGGCCGTGGTGTTACCTACAACGGCTTCCTCGATGGCTCGGCGACCTCAACGGTGCTCTTCCCGCAGATCACCAGCAAGTACTATGGCTACTGCAGCGGCATCCAGATCATGAACGTCACCGCAGCGCCTCACTCTTGCACGGTGACCTACTCGATGGCTGGCCGTGCTGACGTGACCGTGGCGACCGGCAGCATCGGAGCGGGCCAGAGCTGGAGCCAATTCGCTCCAGACCTTGCCAGCTTGACAGCTGATTTCAATGGTGCTGCAGTCGTGACCTGCGACGGCAACTTTGTAGGTATCGCCAACATGTCACATCGCGTCGACAAAGACCCTCGCTGGCCTACGAACTATGGCGACAACTTTACCACCTACAACGGCATCAACAAGTAACAGGAAGTAGCTCAAAGGGCCGCCAGACTGAATCTGGCGGCCCTTTGCTGTTGTGTTTGACAGTAATCTCATTTGTGTTACAATAGCCAAACTGAAACAACGCTGTCTCTTCGGAGAGAGCCAGCCGCCACCTGACGTGTATCTCGGGAATGCCTTCCACCATTGACGGGCGATTCCTGAGGAAGGTGCGGTCCTGGCTCGGCGGTCCACGTGGACATTCATTGCGCCAAGGTCGGCTCTGTGGTGAGTCGGCCTCTCCCGGAAGGGGGCAGCGTTTTTTTGCTATTTGTGAACCAGAAGGCTGTGGCTGTAGTGAGCACTTGAGCAAAGGAGGTGGTGTCGCCTGAATCAACCTGGGCCGACTTGGTGTTGGCGAAGCGGGAGCGCTGCTGCAAACGTTAGGACAGGGTTGGGTTCCCCTTGGGATGCAGCAGAGACCGGCAAGACACAGAGTTAGGAGGAGAACGTGAAAGGCACTTTCAAGAAGGTTATTGCTATCCTGTTTGTTGTGAGTCTGGTGCTGGCGGCCTGCCGACCGACCGCAACACCTACGCCGCTGCCCAAGCCCACCGCTGTGCCACCGACGGCGACACCCAAGCCAACCGTAGCCCCCACAGCCACGCCCAAACCATCACTCAAGATCACTGTGGCTACAGATGCGACCTGGCCGCCCTTTGAGTCTGTGGACGAGTCCACCAAGGACTTTGTCGGTTTCGATATCGACCTGATGAAGGCGATAGCTCAGGCCGCAGGGTTCGAGGTGAACTTTGTCAACGTGGCCTGGGATGCCCTGCTGGCTGGCATGGCCACGGGGCAGTATGACGCCGCCATCTCGGCGATGACCATCACCGAAGAGCGCGTCAAGCAGTTCGATTTCTCCGACCCCTATTACAACGCGGGTCAGCTTATTGCCGTCCACGTCGGCAATACGACCATCAAAGGCGCTGCTGATTTGGTCGGCAAGACGGTCGGCGCGCAGACCGGCACTACCGGTGCCATCCTGACCGAAAAGATGGCTGGCGTGGCGCTGCGCGGTTACGAGCAGATTGATCAGGCCTTCCTGGACCTGATCAACCAGCAGATCGACGCGGTCATTGCCGATAACCCGCTGGTTGGCGGCTATGTTGGCCAGTACCCCGACAAGATCAAGGGCGTTGGCGAGCCGCTGACCGACGAGTACTATGGCATCGCGGTGAAGAAGAACGCCCCGGAGATCCTCAGTGCGATTAACGCCGGCCTCAAGACAGTCCTGGCTCAGGGCATTATCACCGAGCTGGAGAACAAATGGATCAAGGTTTCTGCGGCTGAGCCGGTGAGCCTGGTCAAGACCGTGGAAAAGGTTGACGACTACACGGTCAAGATCACCCTCAATCGGCCGGACGTGGCCTTCCTGTACAAGCTGGCGTTTGGTTCCTTTGCCATCCAGAGCCCGGCGCAGATTCAAAAGTATGAAGGCGGTGGAGACTTTTTCAAGAACCCCTCTGGAACAGGACCGTTCAAACTGGAAGAGTGGGTTCCTGATACAACCATCAAGCTGGTGCCGTTTGCGGATTACTGGGGTACCAAGCCCACACTAAAAAGCGTGGTCTATCGGGTGATCAAGGAGCCTCCGGCTCGCTTGCTTGAGCTTCAGGCCGGCACGGTCGATATCATTGATAATGTGGCGCCGGATGATATTCCGGCCGCACAGGCCGACCCGAACCTTACCGTCGCCCTGCGTCCGGCTTTCAACATCGGCTACCTGGGCATGAATCGTGCCAAGCCGCCCTTTGACAACCAGCAGGTGCGCCAGGCCATTGCTATGGCCATCAACAAGAAGGATCTGGTAACGGCTCTCTATCCGCCGACAGCATCTCCGGCGAAGGGATTCATTCCACCGGGGATCTTTGGCTACAGCGAGGGTCTGGTTGATTGGGAGTACAACCCCGCCAAGGCCAAAGAGTTGCTGGCCAAGGCCGGGTTCCCCAATGGCTTCAAGACCAATCTGTGGGTAGTGCCTATACCCCGTGGTTACTATCCCAATCCGGACAAGGTTGGTCAGGTCCTCCAGGCGGATCTCAAAGCCATCGGTATCGAGACGCAGATTGTGACTTATGACTGGGGCGTCTACATGGACAAGGTCCAGGCAGGCGACGCCGAGCTGTTCATGATGGGTTGGATGGCTGATTACCCCGACGCGACCAACTTTGTGGACGTCTTTTTCGGTGCCGGCGCCGACAACAGTTTTGGACCGACCTTCCCGGAGATTGTTGAAACGCTCAGGCGGGGCGCGGCAGAAGCAGATCCGGTCGCACGGCAAAAGATCTATGACGAGGCGAACCAGTTGATCCATGACCTCGTCCCGGCCGTTCCGATTGTACACAACGCGTCAGCGGTAGCGATGAAAAAGACGGTCAAGGGGTTCCTGCCCAGCCCGCTGAGCACCGAGTTCCTGTGGCCGGTGAGCGTCGATGGAGCCAGTACTGTGGTATTTGCCCGCAGTGGCGACACGGTCGGCTTTGACGTAGCCGATGAAACAGACGGTGAGAGTCTGATGGTGGCCCTGCAAATCATGGAGCCACTGGTCAACTTTAAACCGGGCACTGCCGAGGTTGTACCGGCCCTGGCCGAGCGCTGGGAGGTCAACAAGAATCTTACCGAGTGGACCTTCTTCCTGCGCAAGGGCGTCAAGTTCCACGATGGCACTGACTTTAACGCCGATGCAGCGATCTTTAACATCGACCGCTGGTGGGACAAGTCGAACCCCACGCACCATGGCCATACGGGAGACTTTTTCTACTGGAGTTACTTCTTGGGAGGTTTCAAGGGCGAATAGCCCGATCCGTTTGTGTTGAGGATTCCGTCCTGCAGGGGATGACCTTCCCCTGCAGGACGGCTCTTGGAGGGCGGTCTCTTGACGCGCTATATCCTGCAGCGTTTGGTCATGCTCATACCCGTGCTGCTGGGGATTTCCCTGGTTACTTTTGGCATGTTGCGCCTGATCCCGGGAGACCCCGCTCGGATCATGCTGGGCGAGCATGCCACTGCCGAATCGATTGCCCGGTTTCGAGAATCGATGGGTCTCAACGACCCTATTCCGGTGCAGTACGTGCGTTACCTGAGCCGGCTGCTGCACGGTGATCTGGGACGCTCTATTGCTCGCCAGGAATGGGTCACGGTTGAAATCGCCCAGCGCCTGCCAGCAACCATCGAGCTGAGCATCGGCGCGATGCTGGTGGCCACAGTGGTAGGCGTATCAGCGGGGATTGTCTCGGCCTACAAACACAACTCGGTCTTTGATCTGGCGACGATGATCGGGGCATTGATTGGCGTGTCGGTTCCTGTCTTCTGGCTGGGACTGCTGCTGAGTTACGTGTTTGGCTTCAAGTTGCACTGGCTGCCGCCGTCTGCACGGTTGACGGTGGGCGTCGAATTGCAGACGATCCCGCAGGCGTTCAACCTGCAACTGACTGGCGCGCTCGGTTCAGTGATGATGTCGGTGCTCAACTTTCTCTCGGGTTTTTACGTTCTGGATAGCATCGTGACGGTCAATCCCGAGGCACTCGTCGATTCGATCAAGCACCTCATCCTGCCTTCGATTGCGCTGGGCACTATCCCGATGTCCATCATCGCGCGCATCACACGCTCCAGCCTGTTGGAAGTGCTGGGTATGGACTATATCCGCACCGCCCGGGCCAAAGGGCAGCACGAGCGAATCGTGCTGATGGTGCATGCGATGAAGAACGCCTTGCTGCCCATCGTCACCGTCCTGGGGCTGCAGTTCGGCGGGCTTCTTGCCGGTGCTATCCTGACCGAGACCATCTTTTCCTGGCCGGGAATGGGCCGGTTGGTGGTGGAGCGCATTCTGGCCCGCGACTACCCTACGGTCCAGGGGGCCGTACTGGTGATCGCGCTCTTGTTCGTGCTGCTTAACCTGGCCGTTGACATATCCTATGCCTTTATGGATCCTCGGATCCGTTACGAGTGAAACGAATGTCCTCATCTGGCACA
>Ga0209096_1004027_pt1 | contig 12230 bp, 17 predicted proteins | sample AD_UKC034_MetaG_FD_184407 | JGI IMG/M metagenome (GOLD analysis project Ga0209096, IMG submission 184407) | Active sludge microbial communities of municipal wastewater-treating anaerobic digesters from USA - AD_UKC034_MetaG (SPAdes) (version 2) | ecosystem: Engineered > Bioreactor > Anaerobic >...
TAATTATTTGTATACTACTTATGAAATGGTTGATAACAGCAATCGGGTTGGCACTTTTAATCTAGGTAATTAGTAAAATAACAATGACGGAGAAAGAAATAGTAGAAAAAAATGCTGATGAAAATATTATACGCAGAACAGTAGAAAATTTCAATTCAGCATTTAACCGGCATGAAGTGGATGATGTAATGAATCTTATGACGGATAATTGTGTATTTGAAAATACCAGCCCGCCCCCGGATGGTATGCGAGTTGAAGGTTCTTTGGCAGTGAGAGAATTTTGGGAAAAGTTTTTTGCAACTAACCCTGATGCGTATTTTGAAGCAGAAGAAATGATTGTTGCCGGTAATCGTTGTGTAGTTCGATGGATATATAAGAAAACAAAGGAAGGGAAACGCTGGCATCTGCGGGGAGTAGATATTTTTAAAGTGGAAAATGGGAAAGTAGCTGAAAAATTAGCTTATGTAAAGGGATAACATTTTCCACCATTTTCAACAAAATGTTTAATCACAAACAACAATATCACGACAGACAAGAAAAGAAGCACATACCCATAACACCGTATTACCATTACTTGTCCCGATAAATCGGGAAGCGGGGCTGAACGGCTTCGATTGGACATTTCCCGCTTTAGCGGGACAGGTGTGCAAGGTTCAATCCCGGTCGACCGGGATTCTCCGATTGAATCCCGAATGCTATCGGGGTGCTAAAGCCACACTTCGGCAATACCCAAACCGTTTGCTACTGACGAAAAAGGCGACAATACCTGCGTCACTAAGTTGTTTCTGGTAAACTGATTTTGTGTAGAGAGCTGCGCATGCAGTGTTTAGAAATATTATTGAAAAAATATTGTATTATTACGTATATTTGGGAGTTGTAGGCAATGCGGACAGACCGACCAACCTTTAATAAATAATCATGAATAATTCTCCACTTTCAGATGAGCTCATAAAAACATATAACGTTTCAGGTAAAGATTTAACCCCACTGATTCAGTTATTTGAAACGATCCATGTGAAAAAGAACGAACATCTTTATCGTGGAGGTGAGATAGTCCGGTATGTTTACTTTGTAGAAAAAGGTTGTTTAAGACAATACTATATCAATAACAATGGCGAAGAACGCACTATCTATTTCAAAACTGAAAATGGATGGTGTAGTGAGTTAGTAAGTTTCCTGGATAACAAGCCCACCGAACTCTGTGTACAGGCTTTGGAAGACAGCATACTTCAACGCATCAATCAAAAGAACTGGGTGTATGCTGTCACCCATATTCAACCTTTTACAATGGGTTTTATAAGGGCACAGCAGGACACAAATTATATGTTGAAAAAAAGGCTTGCAGAAGCTACTGTTGAAACACCTGAAGAAAAATACCTTCGTTTTGTAAAAGAGGAACCGGAATTATTGCAAAGGATTCCACTGTATCATATCGCAGCTTATTTATCAATGACACCGGAGACTTTAAGCCGCATCAGGAAAAAAATTACAGAAAAATAATTTCTTATCTCAAATCAAGGACTTTGCTGAAACAACAGAATAGTTTTGTTCTTCAAAAAAGAAAATATTATGAAAAAAGAAACTATTCAAGTCGGCCAGGTAAAAATTGATTTTTTACTGGAATCAGCCGACACTAATGGCTCTGCAGCCATGTTTGAATTTACTGTTCCTGTTGGTGCAAAGGTACCCATCCCCCACTACCACGAACATTATGATGAAACCATTTATGGGTTGTCAGGTGTAATAACTTTCACTGTTGATGGTAACCCGATTGATATTGCACCGGGCGAAACATGTTTCATTCCCCGTGGAGCTGTACATAGTTTTGACAATTTAAAACAAGTGGATGCCAAAGCGCTAGCAGTCTTAACACCAGCACTGCTTGGCCCGATCTTTTTTAAAGAAGTGGCAGAAGTATTAAATGCAGGCGGCCCGCCAGACCATCAGAAATTAGGAATGATAATGAAAAAACACGGCCTTATACCGGTAGTGCCGAAAATGCGAAATGCATAAAAGCCCAATAGATAATTCAGGTCATAAATTAATGATGGAAGTATGGAGAAACATTATTTTGTTTTATCCATTCTTCTTCTGTTAAGATTGAAAGGCTGCATAATTGCTAATGTTTCGGTTGGTGAGATACACCAACCGATAGAGAAAGGACTATTCTCTCACCTGGGCCAACGAAGCGTGTAGGTTTCTGTCCGTCTTTATAATGATATTTTGAGGAATGCTGCCCGAACAGCAGAACGCAACTCGTGTCCCCATCCTTACCCTCTATCCATATATTATCAAATAAAAGTAATCGTTCAACATGCCTACAACATTTCATTGCTGTTATGCTGGCTGACGGAAGTAAATCAGCTTTGAGTTCGCTATTCAACTTTTGTACGTTTTTGAGCTGACGTGCCTTGAATCTAGCACATCAGCTATGAGTTAAACGTCAAACTGTCTAAAAACTCAGCTTCATTTTGTGTAATACTTTTAAGGCAGGTATAACCTTTAGTGTATGTGTTGTATATTTACTCCATGCAATACTAGGAACAAACAGAACACAGTTTTTTAAAAGCCGCATAAAATCGTTCCTGTGCTTTTCTGAAACAATTGATTTATTACTTTTGAATACGAACAGAGGTTTTTAGACGGACTGTCGTTATAGGCAACTCTATTGAAATATTTCAACCTTAAAAAAATCTTGATATGAAGCACACTATTTTAATCACATTTCTTGTTTCAATCTTCATCTTTGGATGTAAAGATCATACATCAAAATCAAAAGATGCCCCGGTTTCAGACCTCGGACACATTGATGTAATTCTGGATTCGGTAACATGGTATACCATCAAAAATGATTCATTTATTCAAAATGATTTTGGAGTATTAAATGTTGACACAACCTATTATAGTGGTAAGCCAAGTTATGACTTGTATCTATTAGGACAGCTGAATTTTTTGCATCTCAGTCTTGCCAAAGATTTTTGGAATAATCAACAAGGTGCTGGCGTATTGGTGTTTCAAACCCAAAAGCCGGGTCAGATAGAGCCACTGTTAAATTCATGGAAACAATTTTATAAAGACTCATTATTTGTCCATAGTTATAAAGGAAGTGATTTTACACTGGACGAAATAATGGCATGGTATAAACAGGATACAACCAAACCAAAGGAAGCAGAAATGTTTGCAAATCTAACTTCCTATTCGGCAGATGCATATAAAAATTGGGGCATCACTGACTCCATTATCAATGCCGGGTTGGCTATGAAACAATTTATGGGGGATTGGGGTGGAGAGCCGTTAAAAACCAGGCTCTTTAATTCCATCACAGAATTACACATGACCATGAATCAACAGGAATTTAAGGAGATTGAATCTGCTTTATTGGCAGTAGGTTATAAAGAAAATAAAAACAGTTTTACCCATTCAGCAAACCCTTCGATTTATATTACTGTCAGCGAAGAAAAAGTAAAATCAAAATATACTAAAGTCAAGTTCAGGTTAAATCGTTCTATTGCGGAAAAAGAGATTGTTTTTAGCCCAATGGCTAAATTAAAATTAAGCGGCACGGATGGATGGTTTATTTTTGACTAAGTAGCTACATTAATTATTTACTGTAAGAGCTGGCGGACGTCCAGAAGGTCCGGGATATATCCCCACCATCAGCAATTCCTGCACAGTGAGAGCAACAATTAGATCTGTTAAAAATGAAAAAAACAATTTTCATAGTACTAACCACGGTAGGTACTACATTCTCTTGCAGAGAGGGACAGAAAGTGGATAATAATTCTCAAAAGGATTCAATAAATATTCATTCTACCGAAATATTTTTGGAAGATAACTCTACTCCGACCGTTGACATTTCAAAGTACACTTTAATCAGCGACCCTTATAAAGATCGCAGAAATGATGCAAAGGAAATCCTGAAAGTAAAGAGAAAATGGCCCTTAGCCATGCAATCTTTAAATCCACTGGAATTCGATTCCATTCTAAGTAAGAATTTTACCTTTAAAGGAAGTGACAGGTTTTATACCAGGGCTGACTATATAAAAAACAGAACTACACCCGATGAATGGAAAATCACATTTGTAAAGTACGACAACGTAACACTGCAATTTTTCGGAGACACAGGAATATTGAGTTACGTGAATCACATCACAAATAAAAACGTTAACACGGGGGCTATAGAATATGAGCATATTAGCTGGGTGGACATTTATATCATTGAAGAAGGCAGATGGAAAATTGGTGCTGCTCACGCTATTGATTATCGTCTTGAGGTTCCAAAGAAATAATATTAAAAGCTGTACCCAATATTCGGTTTGGCAATATGGCCGAAATGCAAAACACAATCCCGGATGTCCATTATGCTTCTATCCAAATATTGTACATTAGCCAAACGGAACGTATTCGATTATCCCGCCATAACAAAACTGCAAAAACGTTATCTTCAATTATATGAGATACTTCATACTTATACTACTGTTCCTTGTATCATGCACAAGTCAGAAGTCTTCGAATAGAAAGATAATTGACACTCATTTTCATGCATTTTCATTTGATGAATATGGATATCCTCCGCCACCAAATGAAACTACTGGTGTTGTTCCTGCTTCAAAAAATAATACTGAAGTAATCAGGAATATGATCAGTCAACTGGACAGATATAATATTGAATTTGTAATAGCCAGTGGCCCTATTCAAGTAGTAAAATCATATCAGGCTGTGAATCAGAGAAGGTTTATTGGTGGATTTTATTACTCTCCTCGTTATACTTTTCCTGATACTACCGAATTTATTCATTTAATAAAAGATGGAACAATAAAAGTTATGGGAGAATTGGGTTTGCAATATGCAGGGTTAACACTAGCCGATTCTGCAATCGCCCCATACCTTAATATTTGTTCCCGTTATAACATTCCCGTTGCACTTCATACAGGACTGGGTGATACAGGTGCCCCTTACCAGGAATGTTGCTCAAATTTCAGAACCCATCTTGGAAATCCGCAAGCTATTGAAGAAGTGCTCGTAAAATACCCAAATTTGAAAGTTCAGCTTATGCATGCGGGATGGCCATATATTGAAGAAACAAAAGCAATACTCTACATCTATCCGCAAGTAAATGTAGATGTCGCAGTAATTGATTGGGCCTTGCCCGTTGCAGAATTTCACAGCTATCTTGAACAATTAGTGAAAGCCGGTTTTTCTAAAAGAATAATGTATGGATCAGATCAAATGGTGTGGGACGATGCATTTAAAATTTCAATTGATAACATTGAGTCTGCCGGTTTTCTTACTGAACAACAAAAACAAGACATATTCTATAACAATGCAAGGTCATTTTTTGGGTTAAAAGAATAACGGCAGCTAATTTGAACTATGCAAAAAACAAAATCTATTTTAAAGGCCTACTGACAAGCAATTGTTTTGTTAAATCTTTTGGTTTTTTTTGCAATAACAAATTTTTCAATACCGGCTGAACAAAGCTGCATGACAAGCCGCATAAATTCGTTCTGCTGAATTTTTAAAACAATTGATTTATTACTTTTGAATACGAACAGAAGTTTATAGACGGATTGTCGTAAGGGGCTATTATTTGACAGCCCTACAAACATTAGACTGACTGGGGAAACAAACAAACCAAATGACACTACACGAAGCAATAGAAAAACTTTTGCTGCAGACAGGAAGACCAATGACAACTCAGCAAATTGCTGACGAGCTAAATAAAAATGGTTGGTATCAGAAAAAAGACGGTTCAATAATTCAAGCGTTTCAAATTCATGGCAGGACAAAAAAATACTCAAATATTTTTGACCGAGACGGTTCCACGGTTTCTCTAATCGGACAGCAAAAATCAAAAGTTAAACAAACCAAGACTGAAACTGCTAAACAAATAACTAAAACACAAATCTCATCGGCTAATACTGACCTTCTTGAAAAGGTTTTGATGGATGAGAAAAATTTTAAGAATGCCGCCTTTATTGATAATTTAGTTCCTCATACCCCGGGACTTTATTGTATTCGTATTTTGGATATCAATAAACTTCCAAAACCGTTCAATACTTTTTTGGCTGAAAGACAACACAACATAATTTACATCGGTATTGCAACTGAGAGTTTGAATAAACGATTTTTAAATCAAGAGCTTCGTGCTAACGGACATGGGACTTTTTTTCGTAGCATTGGTGCGGTGCTTGGACACAGACCACCAAAAGGTTCGCTAAAGACAAAAAAGAATAAACGCAACTACAAATTTTCACCGACAGACGAACAAAAAATTATAAATTGGATTAACGAGAACCTGAAAGTAAATTGGGTTGAATTTTGTGGTGACCTAGAGACTATAGAAACGGAACTTATAACCAAACACAAACCTTTAATCAATCTTGCAAAAAATCCTTTAGCCCTTCAGCTTCTTTCTGACTTGAGAAAAGAGTGTGTGCGAATCGCAAACGAACAATGACAACACCGCGAAAAACAGTCATTGACAAAAGTATCTCCTCCACCAATCCGGTATTACCATTACCCATCCCTACAAATCGGGTAGCGGGGTTAAAGTCCTCCTGTTTAATTTTTTACTACATTTGAACTGAGTATTTCTATTGAAGTTCGGCAGTATTAAAACACCTTACTTCTACAATACCTAAACCTTTCGTTCTAACAGCGGAGGGATACTTTAGAAAAAAATGGGAACTCACTTCTATATTCCGGAAGAAAAACCGTTGAAAGATGGGGTTCAATTTTTTTGGCAGGTAAAAAGAAACAACAGTTTCAGACAAGAAAATATTGTTCCGAAAGGAGTTGTTGAAATCGTTTTCAACTTTCTTCCCGAAAAAACATTCATCGGCAAACTTTACAATAAAAGTTTAAGAATGCCCAAATGCTTCATACAGGGTTATCATTACAACACTATTGAATTGGCTCTGCCCCAAAGCCAGTTTCTATTTGGTGTTGTCTTACATACTGCAGCAACTAAACATATACTGCAGATACCAGCAGGCGAATTTGCCGGAAAGTGTATTGACCTGACCGAAGTGGACACTTCATTCAATACATTGTGGCATCAGCTTGCAGAGAAAAAATCATTTGACGAAAAGGTTGCTCATTTCTCACTCTGGTTATTGAAACGTCTGCCTTGCTTAACACTCCGCGAACAGGCATTGAACGACATGTTTACTTTGAAAAATGAAATGCCTTTGTCTGTTTCAAACATATCGGAATGGTTGTGTTACTCGCCACGCCACCTTTCCAGAATGTTTTATGAACTTACGGGAATGAATACCGAACAAACATTGCTTTATTTAAAATACCTTAAAGCCATTAATCTTATCCACTATTCGGGCTTATCGCTTACGCAAATTGCTTATGCGTGTGAGTTTTCAGATCAATCACATTTCATAAAAGTTTTCAAATCGTTTACAGAACTTACTCCCAACGAATATAAAAACAGGAAAAGCGAAATAGCCTGTCATTATTTTGAAGCTGTCCGTTAAATACAATTTTGCTGTCTGACTAATAAGAATTTTTGGGTGTGAATAAATTACATAACTATGAATAGTAAAAACATATTTTATGTCTTGGCATGCATCTCTTATTGCTTAATAATTGGTGCCGGCACTTATGAGCATTTTTCAGTATGGCCTGTTGCCTTTTCCGAACCACCTAAATCTCTTACGATATTTCAGGGTAACTATTCACTGTTAGCTGAACCATTCTGGTCATTTATTCACCCGGTTACCATTGTTTTATTTTTTGTAACATTAGCGCTGAACTGGAAGACAGAAAGGAAAAAATACATATTGTTTACATTAGTTATTTACATTATTGCGGTGATAGCTACTTTTATTTACTATGTTCCGGAATTAAAAAGTATTATAGCTACACCCTTTGCAGATACAGTTGATGCAGATCTTCAGAAAAGAGGTAGTTTATGGATTACATTAAGTAAGGTAAGATTAACTTTTCTGTTTATATCAGCCTTTGTGTTGATATTGGGTTTAACTAAATCAGAAAAAAATTAAAATTACGATTTGATGTTATTATTGGTCAAGGTCTCGCCCTTACAATGATTGACTTCAAATCAACAAATACTTTATATGCAGATAAGTTTTAGCAATTATCATAATGCTTTGCCAATTTGATAATATTAAACCTACAACAGATGAAGCGAAACTTGTTTTAAGGTAAATAAAAAAAATGAATTTTACACTACCACACACAATAGAAAGCGGCCGGGGTGAAAAAATGATTTTTAAAGAAATTATTAAGGAACCGGATGGTGATAAAGTGATTATTGAAGGATTCTGCAAACCCAAAGCAGGGCCGGCTATGCATGTTCATTATAAACAAGATGAAGCACTCACCGTAGTTAAAGGTAAAATGGGTTGTCAGATTTTAGGACAGGAACCGGTTTATTATTCCGTAGGGCAGACAGCCACATTTCAGAGAAATGTTCCACATCGCTTTTGGAATGCAGGTGAGGACGAACTTGTTGTAAGCAGTTGGGTGAAACCTGTAAACAGTCTTATTTTCTTTTTGACCGTCTTATATGCCGCACAAAAAAAATCGGGAACCGGGCGACCGGAAATGTTTGATGCTGCCTATTTAATGACAAAATATAAGCATGAATATGGTATGCCACAACTTCCTTCATTTGTAAAAAAAGTAATTATGCCAACAACATATTTTATAGGACGACTACTTGGCAAGTATAAAAAATTTGATGGCGCTCCTGTGCCATTAAAATAGAAGTTACCTGTAAAATAAAAAGGCAAACACACCCCAACAAGTTTATTGTAGTATTTATTGAATTTAGTCCTGTTAATGTTGTAACAAAAAATATTAGCAGGGGATTAGCTATATCCGGCATCTGAAAAAAACACAACACCTCTCACAATTTCCACCCCAAAAAATGGCTATTCAAATTCTACTTGTACTTTTTATAACAGATTTCAGTAAATCAACAACTTAGCTTATTATTCTTACGAGCTTGAAATTATTTTTTGAATAAAATGATATATTTGTTGTTTATCAATAAATATTTATTATTATTGTCTCCTCAAAATTAATTTCATCAATCATGACAAAAACAAACAACTTCGTATTTTGGGCCTTGTATATTGTGGCCTGGCTCATATTTGTAGGCCTATCTATTGAAGCGGGAGGCTTAATTGTAAATTATTTTTTCAGTCTTTACAAGCCTGAATTCCTTCAAAACCTCTACCAAAAATTAGACTTAACAGAAATGTATAAAGTGAGTAAATGGAATTTCTTCGCCATTTATAGCTTTATTCTATCCATTGCAATTTTAAAAGCCGTTTTGTTTTATGTTGTTATCAGACTCATGCACAGAATTGATTTGTCAAAACCTTTCAGCGAGTTTGTCGCAAAGCAAATTTTGCAAATAAGTTATTTCACTCTTTCTATTGGGTTGTTAAGTTTTATTGCCCGCCAGTTTGTTAAAAATTTAATGCATCGAAGCTTTGTTACTGATAACCTGAATCAATTTTGGGCCGATAGCCAGGCATTTATTATAATGGGCGCTGTAATTTATATTATTGCTACTATTTTCAAAAAAGGAGTTGAACTTCAAAGCGAAAACGATTTAACTGTATAAGCTATGCCAATTATTGTAAACTTAGATGTGATGATGGCAAAGCGAAAAATGTCGCTCAATGAGCTATCAGAAAAAGTTGAACTGACACTTTCAAATCTTTCCATTTTAAAAACAGGGAAAGCCAAAGCAATCCGTTTTAGTACATTAGAAGCAATTTGTAAAGCACTTGACTGCCAACCGGGCGACATTTTGGAGTATGAAAGTGATAAGAAAAAAACCTCCAACCGCTAACAAAGCATTTGTAACAGCAGTGATTGCTTTTGTAATTTAATTTATTAATTATCAAAAGATGATTTGGTTAGTAGTTTCTACTTCATTTTTAAGCACTAACTTCAAACCATATTTTCAAATAAATACAATTGTCCACTCAGGTAACAGTTAGTAGAAAAAGTATTTAATAAAGATCCGGCATCACATGTAAAATTATCCTGGCCTGAAAATCAAAAGCACAAAGATACCTGGGGCCATTCTTTTGAGAATGAAAAACTAATTCCAGTGCCATCAAACACAAATTATCATTTAGATTATACTGAGCCTGCCGGAGACATAAACATAAAACTAAAAGATTACATCAAATTCATTCAATTAAATTTACAAGGGTTAAAAGGAAGAAATAATTATCTAAATGCAAAAACATATCAGTTTATACATAAAGGGATAGAAAACTATTCTTTGGGTTGGTACAATATTTATGAAAACGGAAAAGAATTTTCAATTCATCCGGGTACTGCAGGAACTTATTATACGCTTGTTCATATCGGCAGGCTTAAAAACTTAGCATATATCATCTTTACAAACGCTTTCAATAACGATACTGTACAGGGAGTGAGATTGCTTATGAAAAAACTGAATGAAAATTACGGTAGCTAACAAGGTAGCTGGATTATAACCTTTTTTAAGAATAAAAATGTCCTTTAAATACAAGTTGTCTAATCTCAACAGTTGAATATTTGTAACCCTTAAAAAATATGATACAGGTTATCTTATTTTTATCCTTAGCGCTGGCAAGCGGACTTTTATTTACCAACATCTATAATTCCATGATTGACGCCAAATTATGGGGTACTGACATTCCCAGGTCAATAGAAACAGCGAGAGAATATCTTAAGGCTGTAAATCCGGGAAATTTTTTCAGAATATTCTCTCCAATTAACCAGGTTTTAGCTTTAGTAGCTTTGGTTTTATTTTGGAAATCATCGCCTAATGGCGTGTGGATTGAATTTACAAAACAGCAATACGCTGAACGATTATTGAAAGCAGAAAGCGAGTTAAAAAACTTGCAGTTAGGTGCTGTTATGCCTTCGTTTCCATTAAAACACAAAAGTATGATAGAAGTAAATCAGCAGCCATTACGTAAAACCATTGTTAGTGGCCGTTTTATTGGGGTTTATTATGACAGTAGTAGAAGAGTTAATTAAAAAGATTGAAGATTGGACAACATTAGATGACCCATTAAGGTGTGAAATTTTATCAGATGTTCCGATATGGTTAGAAAAAGAGCAACAACAATTAAACAATGCGTGGCAAGATGGGGCAGCAACCGCTCAATCAGATGCGGCTAAAAGCATAAGCCTTGAGCGAGCAAAGAAGTATGCAAGGCATCAACATTTTTTAGGCACTCAAGGTAAAGACTTGGTAGAGTTTGAGGACTGGGCGGCGAAAGATTGATGCTAACGGTAGGGCAGTTTGTCCAGTTTATTAACTAAAAAACAAGACATAAATATGATACAAGAAAATGGGAATCAACAAGATACAGACAAGCACCTACCGGACAAATTGAGTGCAGGTGATGTTAGCAGACGTTTAAATGTTTTTTTCGGCGGGCTTAGAAGCGGAAACCGAGTATAAACACTAAACTTAATTAACAACAAAAAGTGCTTATGATAACATTCCACCCGCTGAAACCAAACCGATGTTATAGGAAGTGCGGGAAATGAAACAAAAAATATTAACAATTAAAAATCATAAAAATGGGAAGAGAAGTTAGAAAAGTTCCTGCAAATTGGGAACATCCAAAAAACGATTTTGGAAAATATGTACCATTAATGTCTGGTAATTTTTCAGAAATTTTAGGGAAATATAAAGAGGAAAAAGCACAATGGAAAAAAGGTTTTAGAACTGATTATAAAGGTGGTTGGAAAGAAAAATCAGATGATGAATTAGAAATGTCATTTGCAGAGTGGAACGGAGAAGAACCGCAAGTTGAAGATTATATGCCTGAATGGAAAGATGAAGAAAAAACACATATTCAAATGTATGAAGACACATCCGAAGGCACTCCAATAAGTCCAATTTTTGAAAATCCTGAAGATTTAGCGCATTGGCTTACTGATAATAAAGCAAGTGCTTTTGGAAGTATGACGGCAACTTATGAAGAGTGGTTATCTATGATTAATATAGGTTATGCTGTGGGAATGGTTATGGATAAAAACGGATTAAGAAGCGGTGTTGCTGGAACATTGTAGCATTTCCTATAACGGAAAAATATTGGCGAAGGGCGGGGAAAATAGCACTACTGATGAGTTATGTAGGAATGTTGACAAAAGTGCAAATGCTCATTTTAATTACCGTCAGCCCGCCTTTTGCCAATATATTGTTAGCTGCCGTTTTTCGTCAG
>Ga0209096_1004032_pt1 | contig 12215 bp, 11 predicted proteins | sample AD_UKC034_MetaG_FD_184407 | JGI IMG/M metagenome (GOLD analysis project Ga0209096, IMG submission 184407) | Active sludge microbial communities of municipal wastewater-treating anaerobic digesters from USA - AD_UKC034_MetaG (SPAdes) (version 2) | ecosystem: Engineered > Bioreactor > Anaerobic >...
ATATGCTGCGAGCACACAGCGCTCTTCTTGAGAGAAATGAGTGTAGGAAGCCATAGGAACAAGAGGGTAGAGAATTACCCTAAGTGTTCAACTTCGTTATTGAACTCGTGAGATGATCGCAACTCACCACCCCCGCCCGTACCACGGCTCCAGGATCTGCCGCTTGAAGGTCAGTCCGGTGAGGAGTGAGGGAAGCGCATCGAAAAGGGGCAGTAACGGCATCTTTCTCCCGCCTGCATTCGTCACCGCTTCCTCGTGCTCAGAGATGAGCTCGCCGGCCCAGGGAATACCTCCATCCCCCCGCCCCCCTTCCTCCACGGGAGGCAGGGGGAGCACCTTCTCAGAGAATTGTTCGACTGTCAGGAACACGGGCTTAGGCCACAGAGGGGCGAAGGAACCGAATCCCCGGACGAAGAGGTGTGTTTTCCTGGTGGAATGAAGCCAGAGGAAGGACTGGTCTTGAGTCTTGAGTCTTGAGTCTTGAGTCTCATCACTCACGACTCGTAACTCACCACTGCTCCTCGCACGATAGACATCACTCCCATGCACCCCCGCCAGCGGGATACGCAACTGATCCGCAAGGACATTGGCCAGCGTCACCGCCATGCGCAGGCTGGTGAATCCTCCCGGACCCGTCACGCACGCAATGCGCTCCATGTCCTCCATCTTCCACCCAGCCTCCCGCAACACAGTTTCCAGCTCCGGCAGCAGAGCGGCATCGTCGATCCGATGATCGATGAAGCGCAGGGACACCGTACGATCGTCTTCGTTGCACGCGATGCAAGCGCCCTCGCCGGGCTGATCGGAATGGCCGGCAAGGTTGAGGAAGAGGGTACGCATCGGCAGTATGAAGTATTGTGTATGAAGTATTGAGGGGAAATCACGCACAAGCAATGTCATTGCACCCATACCCAATACTCAATACCCAATACCCAATACTGCATGCTCTATACTCACATCATGCTCCCCTCTCTCTCCGTCATCATCCCCACTCGACACCGACCGCAGATCCTCCGGCGGTGCCTGGAACATTTGGCGAAGCAGACCATTGCGAGTCAACTGGAAGTAATCGTCGTGCACGACGGAGAAGATGATGAGGCAACAGCAGCAATCTTTGAAAAAAATTCCCAATACCCGATACCCGATACCCAATACATTCGCATTGCAAAATCCCAGCAGGGCATCGCCCGCAACCGCGGCGTGGAACGCGCGACCGCTCCCATCGTCCTCTTTCTGGATGATGACATTTTTCTCGATCCGCACGCCTGTGAGGTGCACCTGCGGGTGCGACAGGGATTGGGGATTGGTGTACTTGGAATGGGGGAAGAGGAAAAAACTCATGCATCCCGAAATCCGAAGTCCGAAGTCCGAATCCCCAATCCCCAATCCCCAATCCCCCCCATCGCCGTCCTCGGCTTCCTCACCTGGGACCCCGCCGTCGGCATCACGCCCGTCATGCGCTGGCTGGAGAAGACGGGATGGGAACTGGGTTACCGGCGCATCGAGCGCTTCGCGCACGCATTCCTGCCCCCCGCGATCCAGCACCGCTTCACCTACACGGGGCAGCTCAGCATTCCCCGTGCCATCGCTCTCGCCCATCCCTTCACGGAAGCGGCGACCGTGTACGGATGGGAAGATATCCTGTGGGGAACGAAGCTGCGCGAGGGGGGCATCCGGCTCTTCTACGCCCCCGATGCTCGGGGACTCCATCATCAGAAGATGAACATGGAAGATTCCCTATTGCGCATGCGGAAAATCGGACGGGCGCTGCGGGAGATGCGGGAACGGGAACCGACCTTCGACCGTATCCCGCGGGGAGGGAAACTCCTTGCCTACCGTTTGGCCGCTCTCCTGCCCACGATGGGGGGAAAGCATCGGAAAGCGCTGCTCAACGGTCTCTTGACAGCCCGGCATCCGGCTCCTGAATCCTTTGACGATTCTCTTGCCTAGTTTGCTGTACAGGTGGTACTCTGTCTCAGGTAAGAGTAAGCTTCGCTATTCCGAGTATCGGAATGGTGCTGTTTGCGGGAACTGTCCCCTCACCCGCTCTTCCAAATCCCCAATCCCCAACCCCGCCATGCGCGCTTCCTTCATCGCCGCCCTAAATCAAATTTGTTCCGAGAAGAACGTCAGCCCGGAGCAAGTGCTGGAAGCCGTCAAACAGGCCATCGCCACCGCCTATCGCAAGGACTTCGGCAACAAGGAGATGGAAATCCGCGTGGAATTGGAGGAAGGACTCGACATGCCCAAAATCCTGCTGATCAAAGAGGTGGTGGAGGAGGTGGAGAACGACAACTTCGAAATCAGTCTGGCGGAAGCAAAGAAGATCCGTCATGACATCGAGGTGGGTGATGAAATCGAGATCGACGTCACCCCCGACGAGTACGGACGCATCGCCGCACAGGCCGCCAAGCAGGTCATTCTGCAGAAATTGCAGGAGGCCGAGCGCCAGAGCCTCTACGAGAAATTCAAGGATCGCGAAGAGGAACTCCTCACGGCGACCGTGACGAAAACGGACCCCAACTGGGTGACGCTGGAAATCGAGGGGATGACGGTGAGTCTTCCGTGGCGCGAACAGATCCCGGGCGAGCACTACTACACCGGCAAGCGCCTGCGCGTGTACCTGGAGAAAGTGGAATTCACGGGCAAGGGCCCGCAACTCAAGATCTCCCGCACACATCCGCAACTCGTGAAGAAATTGCTGGAACTGGAAATCCCGGAGGTGAGGAACGGCGACGTGGAGATTCGGGGCATCGCCCGCGACGCGGGATTCCGCAGCAAGGTGGCAGTCCAGAGCAAAGATCCGCGCATCGACCCCATCGGCGCATGCGTGGGACAGAAGGGCGTGCGCATCCAGGCCGTCATGGAGGAGATCAACGGCGAACGCGTGGACATGCTGGAGTGGAGCGACGATCCCATCCGTCTGATTTCGACGGCGCTGCAACCGGCCGCCATCTCCGCCGTCATCATCGTCAACGATACCGAGCACCTCGATGAGCAGGGCAGACGGGTGAAGAGGCGCGCCGCTGTGTTCGTGGAGGAGGCCCAGCGTCCCATGGCCATCGGCAAGAAAGGACAGAACATCCGCCTGGCTTCCGACCTCACCAACTACGAGCTCGACATGTACAACTACGAGGAACTGCCCGCCTTCAAGGCGAAACTTGCGGAGTTGCGCGGTGAAGAGATGCCCGCGGACCCGGTGACGCCCGCAGCCGCGCAGGATCAGCCGGCGGAGGAAGAAGGCGCGCTTGCGGCGTAATGACTGTACGCCTCGACAGGCTGAATGAATAATGTGCAATGACCGATGTGATGCACGCTCTCCGCACGCCATTTTGCATTTCGCATTTTGCATTTTGCATTATCCTCCTCCCATGCCCCTCCCCTCCCTCTCCTTCGCCGTGCTGGATACCGAGACGTCGGGGCTGGTCCCGCGCACGCACCGCATCATCGAGTACGCGGATATCCGCATGGAAGGCGAGACGGAGACGGACCGCTTGGAACAACTCTTTTTCATCGAAGAGCCTCTGCCTCCGCACATCGAAGTGCTGACGCGCATTCGTCCGGCGATGCTGACGGACAAACCGACGATCGTGGAACATCGTGAGAACATCCTCCGAAGACTCAACGCCGTCGATCTCCTCGTCGGGCAGAATCTGGGATTTGACATCGGCATGCTCAAGGGCGAAGGCATCGATCTCACCGACCGTCCGTGGGTGGATACGTCCGTGCTCGCATCCCTCGTCTATCCGGAATTCGCGAGTTACTCTTTGCCGTACATGAGCGCCGTCCTCGGGCTCGATCATGCGCCCGCTCACCGAGCGCTCGGGGATGTCCGCGCCACGCTGGCACTGTTTGAGCGCATCTGGGAACGCCTGCTGCAGCTGCCCGCAGACCAACTGGCGGAAGCAAAAGACATCATGCGGCGAACGGGCGGCGGCTATGCACTGCTCTTCGACGCACTGCCGCAGGGCACACGGACGACGCCGGCGCCCTGGATGCGGGCGCGCACGCACCCGACCGTCGATCCCTCGGACTCGGTCAAACCGCTCACTCCTCCGCCCGTCGGATCAGTGACGCTGCTGGCCGAAACCCTGCACCCCGGCAATCTGCAGGACATTGTCAATGCATCTGCCGCGGACGCCGCCACGTGCGAATGGATCGCCGTGAAGAATCTGGAACACGCACTCACGCGCCTCCACGTCCCCGACGGCATGCGCGTCCTCCATCCGCCGCAGCTCCTGCTCGATCCGTCCGCATTGGAACGGCTTTCTTCTCAGGCGTTGCTGCTGCCGGAGGAAGCGACGTTACTCCTCAAAATCCGGTGGTTTGCACCGCGAACGCGTTTCGAAATTCCCCTCCACGGCGGAGAGAAGGAAATCTGGAACGGCCGTCTCGCCTGCGCCGCATCGTCTCCCGCATACGTCGATCAATTCTCCACGTCCGCACTCGGTTATCTTCTGGATCATTGGCAACTCCTCAGCATCCTGCGTGATCCGCTGCATCCCGCTCGCGCACTGCTCTCCCCCGCCGCGCACGTCATCATTGATGACGCTTCGATGCTCGAGGACACCGCGACTCGCGCATACGGGCATACGCTCTGCATCGATGATCTGCGCGCCGCCGCACAAGGGGACGACACGCTGTTCCGTATGACGGATCTGCTGGCGCTGTGGGCGGAACAGACGCGCAGCGGCGAAGATCAGCACTTCCTCACGATCCAAGAGTACGACCGGCCGGAAACGGGTGCCGTGGGACGATTGATCGACGAACTGCTTGTGCGCACGGATCTCCCCGCACGCACCCGCGAGCAACTGCAAGCCGCCTCGGCGCTGCTGCAAGTTTCCCTGCTGGAAGAGCACATTGTCTGGATGGAGCGGAGGATGGACGGACGCCTGACGCTCCACGCCGTCCCGAGGCACATCGATGCGCTCCTGCAGCGCGATCTGTTCGACCGCTTCCCGACCACACTGATCGTTCCGCCGTGCGCCGCCACGACGCTCCCCGAAGTGACGCCTCCCGCGCTTCCCGTTCACACGCTGTCGGGCACGCTCCGCCCGTCGCGCGTACACGTCACTTTTCCCGAACCGCAATCGATGATGGAGTATTTGCGCACGCCATCTACGGGCAAGACGATCCTGCTCGCCGGCAGCAAACGCGCCATCGAACAGGCCTTCATCGCGCACACGCAGCGCCTGGAAGCGGAGGGCGTCACGCTGATCTGCCAGGGTCTCAGCGGAGGACAGGGGCGCATGGAAGCGGAGTTTCTGGCCGCCCACGCACCCGCGATTCTCATCATCACGCCCTATTTGTACGAAGGGATGGATCTGCCGGCGGGCACCGCCGATCGCCTCGTCATCGAGAGCATTCCGTTCGACTACCTCGGTCATCCCGTCATCGGCCGCCGGAAAGACCGATACACGAACGGTTTCAACGCATACTTCCTCCCGCGCTCCGTCTGTCGTCTGTTTCGCTTGCTGCGCACCTTCTGCCGCCACCGCACCCAAGACGGCGACGTTCTCGTCCTCGACCGACGACTGCGGGAAAAACAGTACGGCGCATATCTGATGGATTTTTTGCGGTCTTTTGAGGAAAACACACCTGCCGCACACGCATCGGTCCAACGGAGCAAACAAGCAACGAACAACCAAAAACAAACAGCACCACCCCCTTCTCCCCAGCAACAATTGCCGTTGTAGTGTGACAGGAAGAGGCCCCGATTGCGTCATCGGGAGTACGCACCCCTCTCTCCTTCCCCCACTCTCCCATGGATATTCTCTGGTTTCTCATCATCGGCGGCATCGCGGGCTGGATTGCCGGCGAAGTCGTGCGTGGCACGGGCTACGGCATCGTCGGGAACATCGTCGTCGGCGTGGTCGGCGCGGTCATCGGCGGTTTCCTGTTCAGCTTTTTCGGCATCGGAGAAGCAGCCGGCTACGGCCTCATCGGCTCGTTGATCACCGCGGTGATCGGCGCGGTCGTCCTGCTCTTCCTGCTCAACATGTTCAATCGATCCCACACCTGATCGCGCTTCACCATGAACGTTACGGCAGAGTCGTCGGACTGACTTCACTCACGTTCGTCTGCGGCACACTCGCGCCCGCGGAGGTCGCCGCTTGCGGAGGAATGCACGTCACGCCCGTATCTTCCCCCGTATCGTTACATCCCGGCGGCTCCTGACACTGCGTTGCTTTGCCGTTGCTGTACAAAATATAGCGGGGCTTGCCGTCCGTACACTGCACCTGGCACGTCCAGGGTTCATTGACGGTCCCGAGGTAGGGGAAGTCCACGTTCAGCGCTGCGCCGATGCAGGCGGAGGACGGCAGAATATCTTCCGTCGGAGTACGGTAGACAGGGGGAAACAGTCTGGATGCAACGGTCACGACGAGGATGAAGCCACACACGATGAGGGCGGTCTGCTGCGGGCGAGTCATGGGCACAGGATACTTGACAAAGAACAAATTTCAAAGAACGAAAGATGGAAGACAGAAGTGTGTACTTGGAAATTGAATCTTTGATATTCGTCTATTCCGCCCCTCTGCCTGCAAGCATGATGATCAGTGTCCGCCACAGAATCCACACATCCAGCAGCAACGACCATTCCTCCACATATTTGAGGTCCAGAGACACTTCCTGCACGAAGGTGAGATCCGACCGCCCCGACACCTGCGAGAGGCCGGTGATGCCCGGTTTCACCGCGAAGACGCGTCGCTGATAGCTGGTGTAACGATTCACTTCCTCCGGCAGATGCGGCCGGGGACCCACGAGTGACATGGTCCCGATGAGCACGTTGAACAGTTGCGGCCACTCGTCGATGTCGAAGCGACGCAGCCACCGCCCCAGGGGCGTCACGCGCGGATCATTGCGCACTTTGAAGAGCGGCCCGTCGCGACGATGGTTGAGTGCGGCGAGATCGGCTTTGCGAGCATCGGCATCGCGAATCATGGTGCGATACTTCAGCACCGCGATCTCCCGATTCCCGTTCTCCCCCATGCGCCGCGACACGTAGAACACCGGCCAGCCTTGCAGCAGGAGCGCGAGGACACCGATGACGAGCATCGGCACGATGAGGACGCAGAGCAGCAGCAGCGACCCCAGCAGATCAAAGATCCGCTTGCCAATGCGCCCCCAACCATCCAGCGGCGTCGGACGGAAGCGGATCATCGGCAGGAGACCAAGGCGTTCCACCCTGAGTTGGTGCGGCACGTCGGCGAAGACCGGCGGGAGGAATGCGTAGCCGATGTGATGGCTGCGGCAGTGATCGATGAGCGCAATGGTATCGTCGCTGTCCGGATTGGGATCGGTCTGAATGATGAGATCGGGCGTCTGTGCCGATTGTCGCACCGCCGAGAGATTCGACAGATGTCCGAGGTACGCGTACCGCGGATCCCGCAGGAGCGTCTCGCGCGCGATGCCTGATACCGCTTGCCGTCCGACGGACACCACCGCGCGCACACCGATGCCCCGACGCAGCAGCCACCGTTGCACCAGGATGAGCACTCCCCGCACACCGGACACGAATACGGCGATGAAGAACGTTCCGTGCAGGAGCAGCACCCGCGAGTAGAAGAGTTGCTTCTGCACCAGGAAGTACCACGCCATGATCCCGATGAGCCACAGCATACTGACGCCGATCACGCGCCCGACTTCGTTCCACGCACTGCGCGTCGTCTGCAACGCATACAGCCCCATCCCGGCGGCAAACAGCACGAAGGACAAAGCGCCGGGCAGCATGAATGCGCGGAAGTAGACAGGCGGCGGCGGCAGCGTCGCAGCGGGGTCCAGCAGCTGGAGCGAGGGGACGAGATCAATGGTGGCCTCACGCAGACGGTAGCTCAGCACCAGCGCCGCCAGCACCGCCAGAGCATCCAGCGGAACGCGTATCGCGCCGAAGAGGGCTTCCGAACGCTTCATCATGGAGATGAGTATAGCGCAAGGAGTAACAGAATAACGGAATAACCGAGTAACAGAATATCAGGATGAGTAATTTAGCTCAGCAGACCCCTGTTATTCCGTTATTCCGATACTCTGTTATTCTTTCCTCATGCAGCAATTCTGTCGTCAATGCTCGGCTTCCTTTCAGATAACAGAGACCGCACAGCACTTGCTGGAAACCGTTTCGCCGGTGTTCCAAGGACGGACACAATCCATCCCCTCACCGACTCTCTGCAGTGACTGTCGGCAACAGCGCAGACTTGCTTTCCGGAATCTCCATCACCTGTACCGCAATACGTGCGGGCTCACCGGCCAATCCCTCATAACCAATATTGCTCCCGATGGGCCTCTGACTGTCTTTTCAAGGGAAGTCTGGTTGGGAGACGGATGGAATGCACAGGACTTTGCGATGGACATAGACGCGACGGAGCCGTTTCTGGCTCAACTTTCTTCGCTCTACCGCCGTGTTCCCCGGTGGGCAAACTTCACTGAAAGATGCGAAAATTGCGATTTTTGCATGAACAGTTACGGCGGCAAGGACAGTTATCTTGTCACATCCGGCGGTGATTTTGAACGGTGTCTGTTTTCTTACCGCATCTTCAAAACGTACGATTGCGTCGATTGCATGAATCTGCTGCAGGGAGAACGGTGTTACGAGTGCATCGACTCGGAATATCTGCACACCTGCACGCATCTGCAGAACTGTAAACAGTGTCAACGCTGTGATTACTGCATTGATTGTTCTTCTTGCCAAGACTGTCTCCTCTGCGTCGGCCTGCGACAAAAGCGATACTGCATACGCAATCAGCAGTACACGGCGGAGGCATACGAGCGGATGCGCGCGGAGATCCTTCGTCTCCATTCTCACGCCGACACCGAACTGCAAACCTTTGCCGCCCCCCTGCCTCACCCCGCCATCCATACCGTTGCGTGCGAACAGGTCACGGGAGATTTTCTGACGCATTGTAAGAACGTTTCACAAGGATACTTTACGTCGAACACGGAGGATGTGACGGAGATCACCGACAGTGACCATACGTCACTTTGCTTCAGCATTAACGACGGGGATTACTACACCGAATGCATCGAAGTCGCGAGTGCCGCATGGATCAACCATTCGGCGTTTTGCGAGAATTCCATTCACTGCACCGATTGTTACTATTGCTCCACATGCGCAAATTGTGATTATTGCTTCTGCTGCATCGGCCTGAAGCGCAAGCAATACTGCATCCTCAACAAGCAGTACACACAGGGGGAGTATGAGGCGCTCGTCCCCCGGATCATTGCGTACATGCGAAAGACCGGCGAGTGGGGAGAGTTTTTCCCGGTCCCTCTGTCGGATCATGCGTACAATCACAGTCTCGCGCAGGAGTACTTTCCGCTGACGGAGGAACAGGCAAGGGAGCGCGGTTGGCGCTGGCAGCCGGATCCGGAGCGCAATGCGACCGATCCGATTCCTCTGCCGGATGACATTGCCGACGTGTCCGATGCTCTGTGCACATCCGTGCTTACCTGTGCGGCCACGGGCAGGCCGTATAAGGTGGTGAAGCAGGAGCTGGCTTTCTACCGGTCCATGGGCGTTCCGGTTCCGCAGTTTTGCTTCGATGAACGCCACGCGCAGCGCATGCGCCTCCGTCGACCGTGGAAGCTCTGGGCTCGGGAATGCGCCAAGTGCGCCAGACCGATTGCCACGAGCTATGCGCCCGAGCGGCCGGAGATCGTGTACTGTGAATCCTGCTATCTTGCCGCTGTCTATTGATGGGTTTGTGCAGGATTCACCCTGAGCGACCCCGAGCTTGTCGAGGGGGAGTCGAAGGGTGAGGAGTGCTATCTGCAAGAGGTGTATTGACACATCTATGGTATACTTGCCTCCATGCGCAAAAGAGACATCCAACGGGGGGTACTGACGGAACTCCAACGCTCGCCCTATCGGTCGAATGTGCGCAGGATCGCCTTGTTTGGATCACAGCTGCACGGCGGAAAGAATGCGAAGAGCGATATTGATTTGCTCATTGAATTTCATCATCCCATGAGCATGCTGAAGCTGGTGCGACTGGAGCGAGATTTGTCGCAGACACTGGGAAAGAACGTGGATCTGCGCACTCCCGCGAGCATCAGTCGATACTTTCGTGACGATGTGCTGCGGGAAGCGGAAACGCTGTACGCAACTGCTCCATGAAGTCAGATGTGATCTATCTCCGGCATATGGCGGATGCCATCCAAGAAATTCAGACTATCTTTCAAGATATTTCGTATCTCGACTTGGTGAATGATCCGCTTCGCATGCATGCCGCCGTACGATTGTTTGAGATCCTCGGCGAGGCCGCGGGGAAGCTGAGTCCGGATTTTCGGGCAGCCCATCCGGACATTCCCTTTGCGGATATGATCGGCATGCGAAACAAGTTGATCCATAATTATTTCGAGGTGGATTTGGCCGTTCTATGGCAGACCTATGAAGAGGATTTGCCCGAATTGAAGCGGCAACTGCTCGCTGCTCTTCCGCTCGACTCATGAATCGCTCCTGCCGCCAATGCTCAGCCGCCTTCGTCATTACCCCTGACGACCTCTCCTTCTACGAGAAGGTCTCCCCTGTTTTTAACGGGAAGAAGGAACTGATTCCGCCGCCGACATTGTGTCCACCGTGTCGGCAGCAACGGAGGCTTCTCTATAGAAATGAACGGCATTTCTACAGACGTGCATGTGATAAGACAGGCAAATCAGTCATTTCCATCTACGCACCTGACCAACCCTGCACCGTGTATGACCAGGCGGTGTGGTGGTCCGATGATTGGGATCAACATGCAACTGGTCGTGCATACGATTTCGATCGGTCATTCTTTGAGCAATTCCATGAGCTCAGTATGGCAGCTCCGCGCCCCTGTATCATGAATATGGGGAGTGAAAATTCTGAATTTACGCACCATGCTCCCTACAATAAAAACTGCTACATGTGCATTAATTCGGGATACAATGAGGACTGCTACTACGTGACAAATTTTAGTGTGCACAATCGCGATTGCGCCGATGCACTGCATATGCATAAGGGTGAGCTATGTGCCGAATGCATTAATGTGAAACAGTGTGCATTCTCACATCATCTTTTTGAGTGTGTTATCTGTACAGGATGTGCCTACTGTTACGATTGTCAGTCCTGTGACCACTGCTTTGGATGCTCAAACCTTCGACACAAACAGTACTGCATTTTCAATGAACAGCTCACAAAGAAACAGTACGAGGAGCGCATGAGGGCACTTGATACCAGCTTGTGGAGCATTGCTACACAGCAGGAAAGGATGTGGATAGAAACAATGCAGCAACGATCAATCCATCGCGCAATTGTGATGGAACAATGTGAAGCGTCCAGCGGCGACCATCTCTTTCAATGCAAAAACGTACGCAATTCGTATTACGTCTTTGAATCGGAGGACTGTGCATACTGCTACGACTGCGGCGATCTCAAGACTTCGATTGACGCCCTCGAGCCATTCCATGGCGAACTGCAATACGAAACAAATGGATGCAATCTGGGCTATTCGCTTTGCGGTTGCTCCAAAAGTTACGAATGCAAACATTCTCTGTACTGCGAGTACTGCTTTTCTTGCTCCGATTGTTTCGGATGCTTCGGTCTGCGCAATAAACGTTTCTGCATCTTGAACAAACAATACACGAAGGATGAGTACGAGAACTTGGTTCACCGCATTATCACACATATGAAATCCGCGCAGGAGTGGGGGGAATTTTTCCCGATCAGCATTTCCCCGTTCGCATACAACGAAACTGCTGCACAAGAATACTTCCCCCTCACCAAAGAGGAAGTCCTAAACCGTGGCTGGAAGTGGCGCGATCAGACGGATGAAATGCCAAAGGTCGACAAAATTATTCCTGCAGCGCAGTTACCCGATTCCATCGACGACATCCCGGACGATATTCTCAATTGGGCGATCGAATGTGAAGCAACCAAACGCCCGTTCAAGATTATCAAACAGGAACTGGAGTTTTACAGACAGATGCGCCTCCCCGTTCCGCACTTCCACCCCGACGAGCGGCACAGAAGGAGGATGGCGCTCCGGAATCCGAGAAAATTGTGGAACCGTCAATGTGCCAAATGCCAACAGCCAATAGCCACAAGCTATTCGCCCGAGCGGCCGGAAATAGTCTATTGTGAATCCTGCTATTTGGCCGCTGTCTATTGATGAGCACGGGCAGGATTCACCCTGCCTGCCCGCCGTAGTCCGCCGCGGCGGACGAAGGTGGGAGCGACCCCGAGCTTGTCGAGGGGGAGT
>Ga0209096_1004034_pt1 | contig 12212 bp, 11 predicted proteins | sample AD_UKC034_MetaG_FD_184407 | JGI IMG/M metagenome (GOLD analysis project Ga0209096, IMG submission 184407) | Active sludge microbial communities of municipal wastewater-treating anaerobic digesters from USA - AD_UKC034_MetaG (SPAdes) (version 2) | ecosystem: Engineered > Bioreactor > Anaerobic >...
CCGCCAAAATAGATTCGGTCTTCAACGCCGGCGGCGCGGAGGACACTACGGATTTTAGCGGCTTCAGAGCCCTCATTGAGCAGAATGAGCCGCAGCGCGGGGTTCTGCTGCGCTGCCTGCACAAAAGCGCGTGCCAAAACATCCACGCCATAGTTTGGTTCCCAAGCGCGCAGGCAGAGCAGCACGATAGCTTCGTTCCAGCCTTGCTGCTGGCGCCAAGCTTTGCCAGCTGCCACGCAGCTTTGCGGTGAAAAAAGGTTGAGGTCTACGCCCCAGGGGAAAATGCAAATACGCTCCCGCGGGAAGCCAAAGCTAATAGCACGTTCGGCGGTTGCCTGGCAGTCGAGCGTAAGCACGTCGGAATGTGCCAGAGTCCAGCGCGTCTGCCAGCGCTTGAGTGGCGAGAGGTAAGCGTCTTTCATCAGGTCGAAACCCCAGCTCATGGTGAGCAGCGGGTGGAAGCCGGCTTGCGCAATCAAAAACGCCACGTCCTGAATGGGCCCGGCATGCACCAGGTCTGGCTCCAGGTTGTGCAGCAATGTACGCAGGCGCGTGCTCAGGGCTGGCACCTGCGAGAGCTTGAGCGGACCCGGGATCCCCTCCCAGGGTACCTCCGTGACGCCCGATGGCGTCTGCGGGGTGCAGGATTGCAAGCGCAGGGCGTAAACCTCGTGCCCGCTTTGGCTTAGCGCGGTCAAAAAGCGCTGGTCATGCGGGCTATCGCCACGGGTGCAGTATAAAACGCGCATTTTGCTCTTAGGCTCCAAGCATTGTCCAGCGCAACTCTTGCCCAGCGGCAATGGAGACGAGCGCACGTGTGCCAAGCACGGATTCAATCTCGTAGGGCATAATGGCGCCCGGTGTGGCAGGGCGCAGCATGTCAATCATATCGCGTGTAAGGGTTTCTCCGGGCTGGATGGCACGCGCCGCCCGCAGGCAGCGCCGCTGGATGACGACAGTGTCTTTTTCGTTCGCGGCAACCACTTTATTACCTGAGCCCATCGCGCGCTCAAGCTGCCGCGTAGCAGTCACCATTTGGGCAAAGCTTTCTGGGTTCATGGCGAAGGCATGGTCGGGCCCTTCGCGGCTGTTATCATCGGTGAAGTGTTTTTCGATCACGCGGGCGCCCAAAGCAACCGCGCCGAGCACAGTTGCCATCCCTTGGGTGTGGTCCGAGAGGCCCAAAATCAGCTGTGGATACATGTCATGGTAGGTTTTGAGCACATTGAGGTGGATGTGGTCGAAATTAGCCGGGTCGGCAGTGTAATTGGTGTTACACTGCATCAATACCAGCTGCGGGTTGACCGTTAGGATGGCATCCACAGCCCGCTGCACGTCGCCAATATCAGAAGCGCCCGTAGCGAGCAGCACTGGCTTGCCCTTGCTTGCGATGCGCAGGCAAGCTTCAATCCAAGTGATATCGCCCGAGCCGATTTTATAAGCCGGAACGTAAGGGTCGAGCATATCGATGGCGTCAAAATCGTACGGAGCAGAGAAATAATCAATCCCTACCTCATCGCAAGCCTGCTTCAGGATGGGGGTCCACTTAAAAGGCAGCGAGGCGTCATTATAGACCTCTACCACGCTCTTGCGCCATTTTGCCTGATGCGAAACCTGGGCTTGCATGTGGGAGAAGCCATAATCCGAAACGATTTGGGGACCGCGGAAGTTTTGGAACTTGGCGGCATTAGCGCCTGCCTCAGCACACTGGCGGATGAGCTTGAGTGCTCGCTCTAAGCTGCCGTCATGGTTGGCAGCGATATCCGCAACAAAATAGGTGGGGTGATGCTCTCCGATGAGCGTGTTTCCGATTTTAAGTTCCATGGTTCCTCCAAAAATCAAGCTAAGTAGCCGACAAGCCGATCCGGCAAGCCAGCCAGAGCGTCCTCGTAGAGAGCTTGCAGCCCCTCTTGTTCACTGGGCAGGGATACATCGAGCTCGGCTTGCAGCTTATCCGTGTTCATGCTCAGGTTAAGCGGGCGCGGGGTGCTCAAGCCGGCATCCGCAAAGCTGACCGGGTTGATCAGCGACTCATCCAACCCAAACTGGCGCGCTAAGCTGACGCCAAAAGCATATTTGCTCGTGGCTTGCGGGCTGAAGACGTGGTATAGCCCATTGAGTTTCTTTTCTACCATAAGGAGCAAAAGCTGTGCCAGATGCCGGGCATAGAGTGGCGAGAAATAGACATCGGTGAAGCCGTTCACCGTTTGCTCCGCGCGCAGATGCGTATAGAAAAACTCAGCCAAGCTGCGTTGCCCGCTAGCAGACCAGCCGTAAAAGTTCACGCGCGCCACCAGCGCCTCGGGGTAAGCCGCAGCAACGGTTGCTTCGCCAGCCAGCTTGGTGCGCGCGTACACGTTGATCGGGTTAGGCGCATCCGTTTCGCGGTAGTCACCCCGCGTGCCATCAAACACGGCGTCAGTGGAAATATGCACGAGCTGTGCGCCGCATGCCTTCGCTGCCTGGGCAATCACGCCGGGCACCTGGGCGTTGAGCTTCTCAGCCAGCCCGGGATGCTGCTCGGCTTGGTCAATATCTGCCAGCGCGGCGCAGTGAATGATCACATCGGGTGCCAGTGCGGCGATGCGTGCGGGTAGACTCTCCAGCTCGGTCAGGTCCACCTGCTCTGCCGTAAAGGGCGTTTGCACCAGGGCATGTCTGCCGCTCCAGCCTGTGACGCGGTAGCCGCTTTGGGCTGCCGTAAGGGCTAAGTTGAGGCCAAGCAAGCCGCTTGCGCCGGTGACTAACACATGCTTCATGCTATTTTTCCTTCTCAAAATCCTGGGCGATGGGGGCAATCAGGGCATTAATCTGCTCCACATCCAACCAATCCGTATTGGTGTTGCTGGCATAGCGGAATCCATCCGGCAGCGGCTTGCCCAACTTTTCCCAGGTATGGCCAAACCATAGCGCTGAGGGAGGTTGCACCACGAACATATCCGGCAGCTCAACGGTTGTGCGGGCTTCATCTTCCGAGATGAGGCTTTCATGCAACTTTTCGCCCGGGCGGATGCCGATGATCTCAATCTCAGCTTCCGGTGCCATGGCTTTGGCTAAGTCAACCATGCGCATGCTGGGGATCTTGGGCACGAATACCTCGCCGCCCTGCATTTGCTCGATGCAGCGGATGACGAAGCGCACACCCTGCTCCAGCGAAATCCAGAAGCGTGTCATGCGCGCATCCGTGATGGTGAGGCGACCGTTTTCGCGCTGCTTGAGAAAGAGCGGCACCACACTGCCGCGCGAGCCGACCACGTTACCATAGCGCGTGCAAGAGATGCGCGTCTTGCGCCCGCCGGCATAGGCGTTGCTCTGGATGAGCAGCTTTTCAGCAGCGAGCTTGGTGGCGCCATATAAGTTGATCGGGTTCACAGCTTTATCCGTGCTGAGGGCGAGCACTTTTTCAACATTATTTTCAATAGCGGCATCGGCTACGTTGCTGGAGCCTAAAATGTTTGTTTTAATGGCTTCCATGGGGTTATATTCGCAAGCCGGCACCTGTTTGAGCGCGGCGGCATGCACCACAATGTCGACGCCGTAGAGCGCCCGCATAAGGCGCTCGCGATCGCGTACATCGCCAATGAAGTAGCGAATAGACGGGTCATCATAACCGCTGGTACGCATCTCGTGCTGCTTGAGCTCATCACGGCTGTAGACAATGATTTTAGCGGGGTGATATTCCTCGAGCATAATCTTGATAAACTTTTTGCCGAAGGACCCCGTCCCCCCGGTGACTAAAACGACTTTATTATTCCAATCCATGCTTGCTCCTTAGCGCGAGTTGCGCTCATCTTTCGAGATAATGATGAGGGGATATTGCCCCTTCTCACCAAAAAAGTGGGGGAACCACTCTTCCAGCTGATATAAAACTTTTAACCAGAAGCGTCCTCCCCATTCTGGTTGAATAACAGAACGAAGGAATTTCACTGAGACACTGCGCCAAACGCGAATTTCGTAAGGAAGCTGTCCTTCCATCACGCTGTGGAACCACTTAGCGGAAGTTTTCAGCACAAAGGTCCCCACCGGCTCTTGTTCAGAATTCTCTTCTGCTGCATCTGTCTGATCCGCAGGGGCTCCGTTCGGCATAGGAGGGGCTTCCTTGCCAGTCCACCGACGCATTCGATTAGCTACGCGCATCATAAACGCCATCACGTTTCCCAAGGGAACCTCTGACCAGCCGTCAACAGTCACTAACGTGCGCCCGGGCTTCAGGCAGCGATGCAATCCCTTGTAGACAGCTACTTTTTCGTCAATCGGGACGTGATGAATAGTATGCAGCGAAACAATGCCGTCAAAAGTATCCGTAGCAAAAGGTAAGTTGGCAATATCAGCAATTATGTAGATGCCTTTATCCCCCAGACGTTTGCGGGCTTCCTGCAAGGCTACGAAAGACAGGTCCATACAAACACGATATTGGTAGCCTTCCGAATAAGTCAGGTATTCATCGTATTGCACTGGTCCTGAGCCGGCATCCAGTAAATACTTACCCGTAGGTGCCAGATGGCGGTTGACGCGCATATGGCATTTATGAATGTATTCTGCAGAAACTGGCCGCAGGTCTTCGTAGCGGGCGTTCTGATACAAGCCATCGGCTTCTTTTTGCCAGCCGACCTGGTCGTAAAACTTGCCCACTTGCTGCTTAAGGTCACTCGCGCTCATGCGGATGGCTCCTTGGGAGTGGGTAGTTCACTCAAGCGCGCCAGCCCCCGCACAGACCAATCGAGCGGCTCGCCAGCCAGGTAGCCAAAAGTCTGGCGGTAGCGCGCCTGACCTTCTGGGCTGAGCACATCTCGCATCGGCCGTAGGCGGAAGTCTTCACCCAGCCAAAGCAAATGCCAAGGGAAAGGCAGCGAAAACTCGAAAAAGAATAGGTAAGCATACAGCCAGGCTTGCTCCACTTGCGCCGGGCTGAGGCGGTAAGCTGCTGGATCTTGCAGGATCTCATCCAAAGTTTGCTCGTAGTCTTGCCAGGTGGGGGGGTCAATGGTAAAGCCTTTGCCAGCGTAGTGCGTCTTGCCGGCTACGATGACGGGCAAACCCGCCATAGCCATTTCCATGCCCACCGTGGTGGTATAGACCAAGCCAAGGTCGGCAATCTCGACGATATCGTAGGTGTTGGTCTTAGCGTCCGGCAGGATCAGGTGGATATTCTCCGGCAGCTGCGGGAATGCTGCTTGAATGACCTCCACCATGGAGGTGCCGTGCGTGAGCAGCTCTCCCGGGTGGACACGGATGACAAGATGGGCTTGGGGGTGCTCGCTAAAGTAACGCACTGTGCCCAGAATCCACTCCGCCATGGTGGCGGAAATGCGCTGCCGGCCGAGCGTGAGGCTATCACCCAAGACGTTAGTCGCCAGGAGCGCCACTGGACGCGCGTCCAATTGCAACTCGGCGCGCACCTTTTGAGCGCCTTCTTGCGGCGTCTGCTGCCACTGGCGGGCAAAGTTGCCCCATAGGCGGGCATTGCGGCGCGCCGCGTATAGGTCCAGCATAGCTTGGCGGGCAGCGGGGGGCAAGGGCTGGTTGCCCAGTGCTTCCCAGAGGGCACTGGTATCATGTGCCATAATTTCGCCATCCTGCGCGATCCAAATGCGCTCGCGCTGGTCGGCAAACTCAAATGTAACGGTCTGGATACCGAGCAAGCGCGAAATTTGATACGCCACGCCCATCTCCAAGATGGTGCCGTTAGGCACGATGAACACATCCGGGCGCTCAGCCTCCAGCCAACTGTAAAGCGCGGCTGCAGCCATGCGGTTGCGCTCTATGCGCAGCTGGAAAAGCGGCGAATTGGGGTCAGTCTCTTCTACCTGCAGGGTGTATTGCGTGTCGTAATCCGAAACCTGGCGCACGATCTGCTCGATCTCCGCGGGTAGCTTCGGCTCTGGCTGCAGGCGTTCCACGAGCGGCGTGAGCTTAAGGATCGGGCTGGCGGGGGCAAAGACTTTCTGGGTGTAGAGGTCTTGCCGGCGCAGGTCGAAGCGCGAAATAGGCTTTTCCCACTCGGCATAAGGCAGGTAGGCTAATTCCACCTGGTGCCCCTGGCCAGCCAAGGCGAGGGCGATCAAGCCCGCTTGTTCGATCCAATAATGCAGCGAAGCAAAGATGGCGATCTTTTTGGGAGCAGGGTTGGGCAGCGCATACGCCTGCACCTCGCGCACAGCCTCTGGCAGCACGGCGCGTAAGCCTTCTAACTTGTAATGCGCGGACCACTGTTTATATTGCCCGCGCAACTGCCAGTAGATATCTGCGCTGAAAGGCAAGTCCTCGAGCAGCTTTTTGAGCGTGGCTTTCGAGCTCATGCTCATTCCTCCCGCTCGATGGACCAAGCTAAGGCTGGCCGCAAGCTTCCCGGACGAGGCTCGGGCCATTGCGTGCCAGGTGCGCCGCTGGCATCCACCGAAAACGTAAGCGCCTGCTCATCCTGAAAGTAACGCCGAATGTGATAGGAGCTGGCATTGATGCCCAGCACAAAGCGCCCTTCATTGAGCAAGTTGGGCGGGATGACGCAGCGGCTGGTGTAAGTGCCCTTGGGGCGCGCGGGAAAAGCATTGAACAGGTCCGTATCATCGGTATCGAAGCTGGTGAAAACTGGTTCGCCACGCGTGGTCATAAGGTAATACCCGACGCGCAAACCGGTAACCTCTTCGGAAAGTTGATATTCAATTTCAATAGTAATCGGCTCCACGCTGCGCAGGCTATCGGAGATATTGCCGTTTTTATCACGCACGCGGATAGCCAGCGGCCGGAAAGGCGCTGCCGAAGCCGGCACTTCGTCCTCTTCCCAGTAGCGCTCACCCACCTTGTCCATCCCGTGGTTGAGGTAGAAATCCACTGCCTCCCCTGAGGGCGCGCGCAGCAGGATTTTGCCTTTATCCAGCACGATAGATTCTTCCGTCAGGCGCAATATAGCGGACATATTATGGCTTACAAACAGCACCGTGCGGCCCTGCTGAGCTACATCGCCCATCTTGCCTAAGCACTTGCGCTGGAAGTCGGCATCGCCAACCGCGAGCACTTCATCGACGACCAATATCTCCGGTTCCAAATGCGCTGCCACAGCAAAGGCTAAACGCAAGTACATCCCGCTGGAATAGCGCTTGACGGGGGTATCGATAAACTGCGCTACCTCGGAGAAATCGACAATTTCGTCGAAGCGTGCCTCAATTTCCTTACGCGTCATGCCCAAAATGGCACCATTCAGGAAGATATTCTCCCTGCCGGTCAGCTCGGGGTGGAAACCTGTGCCCACTTCCAAAAGCGACCCGACCCGCCCACGCAGCTCGCCATAACCTTCGGTTGGGTCGGTGACGCGGGAAAGAATCTTGAGCAAGGTGCTCTTGCCAGCGCCATTGCGCCCGATGATGCCTAAAGCTTGCCCCTTTTTGACGTCGAAAGACACATCCTTGAGCGCCCAGATGATATCATCGGCGCGCCGCTCGCGCCTGTGCCCGATACGCTGAATGCGGCTGGTGATTACATCGCGCAAAGTATCGGCGCGGTCTTGGGCTGCGCCGATTTTGTAGCGCTTAGAAATGCCCCTCACTTGGATTGAGGTATCAGCATCCATCTCACACCACATCCGCAAAAGTTTTTTCCATGCGCCGGAAGTAGAACAAGCCAGAAGCTAACAGCACCAGCACCATTGCGCTGGAGATGATCAGGGTGATATCCGGCGGCGTCCCGCCAAAAAGCGCCCAGCGGAAGCCTTGCACCACGCCCACCATCGGGTTCAAGCTGTAAAGGCTGCGCAGCGTGCCGGCGGGAATGATGCTGATGGGGTAGACAATCGGCGTGGCGTACATCCACATCTGCTCCAGGAATGGCACCATTTGCTGCACATCGCGGTATTGCACGTTGAGCGCCGAAAGCCACAAGCCCACCGCGAGAGCCGCCAAAACCGTCAGGAGTGTGAGCGGGATGAGCCACAAGATCTTCCAGCTGAAAGCCATGTGGTAGACCCCCATGGCGATAAACAGCAAAATAAGCGAGATAAAGAAATCCACGAGCACTGCCAATACAGAGGAAAGCGGGATGATCACGCGCGGAAAATAAACCTTGGTGATCAGGTTGGCGTTTCCCACTAAGCTGACGCTGGATTTTTGCAGTGAGAGCTGGAAAAGGTGCCAGGGTAGCAGCGCCGAGAGCACAAACACAGGGTAAGGCAACCCGTCAGAGTTTACCTTGAGCAGCACGCCAAATACCACAGTCGTAATTGCAGTGGTGAGCAAGGGCTGTAAGACCGCCCAAGACAAGCCAAGCACGGCTTGCTTATAGCGCACCTTGATATCCCGCCAGGTGAGGAAGTAAATCAGCTCGCGGTACATCCACAGCTCGTTAAAATCGAGCCCGAGCCAGCCTTTGGAAGGCTTGAGCACTACAATTTGTTCAGCGCTTGTGGCTTGGCTCACGCGATCTTGCTCCTATTGGCTAAGTACCAATCGATGGTCTTGCGCAAGCCATCTTCAAAGTTGGTCTTGGCACTAAAACCAAAATATTCCTTGGCGCGGGTGGTATCCAGTTTGCGGCGGGGCTGGCCATTGGGTTTGCTGGTATCCCAGCGCACGCTGCCCTCAAAGCCGGTCAGGCGGGCAATCAGCTCCGTCAGGTCCTTGATGCTGATCTCGAAGTTCGAGCCGATATTGACAGGATCAGAGCGGTTGTAATATTGCGTTGCCAGGGCAATGCCTTCAGCGGCATCGTCCACGTAAATAAACTCCCGCGTGGGCGAGCCATCGCCCCAGGCGACGATTTCGTCCGCGCCTTGCTCTTTAGCTTCCACACACTTGCGGATGAGCGCCGGGATGACGTGCGAACTGGCGGGGTCAAAGTTATCGCCCGGTCCGTAGAGGTTGACCGGCAGCAAGAAGATGGAGTTGAAGCCATATTGCTGACGGTAAGCCTGCGACTGCACTAAGAGCATCTTTTTGGCTAAGCCGTAAGGCGCATTGGTCTCTTCGGGGTAGCCATCCCACAGGTGCTCTTCTTTGAAAGGGATCGGGGTGAACTTGGGGTAAGCGCAGATCGTGCCGAGAGCCACGACCTTTTCGACGCCGCGCTGCCAAGCCTGGTGCATCAGCTGCACGCCCATCATCAGGTTATCGTAGAAGAACTCCGCTGGCCGAGCCATATTAGCGCCGATCCCGCCCACATGCGCCGCCAAGTGAATGATGATATCGGGCTGGGAAACCTCGAGCATGCGAGCGATATCCTCGCCCTTCACCAGGTCATATTCTGGGTAGCGCGGGATGAAAATATCACGGGCGCCCTTGCTTTGCAGGTTGCGCACGAGGTGCTGGCCCAAAAAGCCGGCGCCGCCAGTGACGCAAATGCGCTTGGTAGAAAGATCAATCGGTTGATCCATATTTACCTCGAGGTTCCAGTATAGCGGAGTCCTTAGATTGGAGCGGCTCCGCGGGGAGTGCTAAAGATATATGTATACCATCAATGACGATGCAAGGCGCAGAGAGATCCTCTGTGACCGGCAGGTTATTTTCCATGCAAGTTAAGCGGCAGACCTCAGCGATTTCGCCATCGCCTTCAATTCTAACCTGCTCGTAGCCGCTTTCGCGCAGTTGCCGAATGGCAGTGAGCGTCTTTTGGCGCGTATGGCGATAAAGCTCAAAGGAAGACTGAATGAAATCCACGGTCAGGCGCGTACGCAAGGCAATGCCCTCGGGCGTGATGATGTAGCGCAGCTTCTTGCGCTGGGCGCGCTTCACCTTTATGTAGCCTTTGGAGACGAGGCGCTTGAGGTACCAGTTGACGGTACCGACGGCAACGCCGAGCTCGCTAGCAAGGTTCGCTTGAGAGATATCCGGGTTTTCCTCAATGCGTGTGAGCAAGTCCAGCTCGCGCGTTGTGGAGAGTGTGTTTTCTTGGTCGCTCATATATTCAACGCCTGAATTATAGACGGGAATCGGATGGCGTCAAGGGGAGATAGATTCGTTTAATTGTGGGCTGAGGTCTAAGGTATAATAAATAAGAAAATCCAGATTATGATAATCCTGATTTTCTTATATCGGAATAGGTTGTAATACATCCAAATTAAGTACACTTCCACGAAAGTTTAAATTTCAAAAAGTGAAGAAATGAACAAATGGAAAATCTAATAGATAAATCAATCAGAGCAATTGTAAAAACGTCTGTTGAATCTTATGCGAGCGGTTTTTCAGATCGACATATTGCAGAGCAACATAATCCCGAAGGAACTATTAATATGAAGATCCATAATATCTTCATTTCTTTACTAGGAACGGAGATTCAATATTACACAGCTTTAGTACGGTCATTAGATAGTTCATTAGGATATATGCTTGAGAAAATGGCAATGAATATTGCCGGATTAAACTACACTGTTAATAATGAAGTGTCTGGATTTATTACTGCGAACCAGGTAAGTAAGATTGCGGAATTATTAGAGAGCTATAAGCGTAGAAATAAAAAGCCTGAAGTTTTGGATTATATGTCTTTTTCTATTCTTACGGAAAGTGAGAAAATTAAATTAAGGCATGATAGTGATTACTATCTTGTTGATGAAGATACCGGAATCCATTACTTAATCGAATTAAAAATTGGTGGCGACCTTGACAATAAAAAGGCTAGGTCAGAAAAGGAAGCTTTATTAGAACAGTTTTGTATACTTTCGAACACGTTAGGCAATGCAAGTTGTATAAAACTGAAATTTGCTACAGCATATAACCGTTATGGAGAAGATAAGCCTTGGATCCAAGAAAGAGTGAAACAATTCTTTGCTGAAGATGAACTATTGATTGGTAAAGAATTCTGGAATTTTGTGTGCAAATCGGAGAATGGTTATAACATTGTTATAGATGAATATAAAAACAATTGCCATCTAATCAGGTTGGCCCTTGAACAAATTAAGCAAATTTATTTAGGTGAGTGAATTGTGCAAGATTCTATAGAACAAGAACAATATAAAATTTACCATGCTGATGCATTTGAGGAGATAAAGAGAATAAACGATCAGAGTATTGATCTGATATTAACTGACCCCCCCTATAATTTAGGTCAATATTCGACTGGTAATATTAAAATGAGTTGGCGGAAAGATTTTAATAATGATATAGCTCATTGGGACAAAACCAGCTTTGCTCCTTCAGATTGGGTGCGGGAGTTTAAAAGAATATTAAGTCCAAGAGGAAATATTTTCGCATTTACTTCATACAATTTACTTGGCAAATGGCATGAAGCATTTGATCCTGAATTTGATACTTTTCAGTTTGTTGTCTGGCATAAAACAAACCCGCCCCCCAAGTTATATAAGTCTAGTTTCCTCAATAGTTGCGAATTAATAATTTGTTGTTGGAACAAGGGCCATACATGGAATTTTTCAAGCCAAAAAGAAATGCACAATTTTATTGAATCTCCTATTTGCATGGGAGAAGAAAGACTTAAGGGGAAATACTCTCATCCAACTCAAAAGCCAATAAAAGTATTAAGTCATTTTATTAAAATTGCATCGAATGAAGGCGATACTGTATTTGATCCATTTATGGGCGTGGGTTCTACGGGAGTTGCAGCAGTTAAACTAAATCGTAAATTTATAGGATTCGAGATTGAAGAAAACTATTATGGAGCATCCGTTAATCGTTTAATCGAAGCTGGAAGTCGGTTCAACTTTTAACTTTAGAAATATATCAACTTCTACACCTTATATTCTCATCTTCATTTAGGCATATCTTCTTACGGCGTCTCCACGTCTTTGACCCAGGCGCGCTCTTGCAGGTACCACGCCACCAGGCGGTCCACCCCTTCCTCCAGGCTCACCTGCGGCTGCCAGCCCAAAACTCTGCGCGCCTTGCTCACATCAGCCACGTTCTCCAAAACGTCCGCCGGGTGCATAGGGACGTACTCCACCTGGGCTTTTTTACCCAAGCGTTCCTCTAACATGTGGATGAGCTGGTTAATGGTGATGACCTCGTGCCCGCCTAAATTAAAAACATCATAACCCACCGGACGCAAAGCCAGGATCGTACCCCTGGCGATATCATCCACATAGGTAAACCCGCGCGACTGCTCGCCATCGCCGGTCACAAGCACCGGCTTGCTCTCAGCAATCCACTGGCAGAAGCGGAACATGACCATATCCGGGCGACCTGCCGGCCCATATACCGTAAAGTAGCGCAAGACGGTGACGTCGATGTCATATAGGTGATGGTAGGCGTATCCAAAGGCTTCGGCACCTTGCTTGC
>Ga0209096_1004047_pt1 | contig 12180 bp, 9 predicted proteins | sample AD_UKC034_MetaG_FD_184407 | JGI IMG/M metagenome (GOLD analysis project Ga0209096, IMG submission 184407) | Active sludge microbial communities of municipal wastewater-treating anaerobic digesters from USA - AD_UKC034_MetaG (SPAdes) (version 2) | ecosystem: Engineered > Bioreactor > Anaerobic >...
ACGGCTTCTCGCACAGGAACACGCGCATGAAGCCTCCTTGGAAATGTGCGGTTCATCGGATGGGCGTCAGCTTGGCGGGGCCAGGAGATGCCGGCAGCAAGGAAGTCGATTGGTGCGAACACCGCTTTGCGACCGGCTGGAGAATGATTGCCGCGGCGGTATGCACGGATCGCCGCGGCATGAGCAACTGTCTTTCGAGTCACGCGAGATGAATCGAATCGTTCCAAGAGGCACCGGATCGGACCGTCGCGTTGAGGATGATCCCCAGCTTGCACATGCAGGCGACGATGCCGACCTTCTTGGACTTTTCTGCGGCGACGAAGCACTCGTAGAAGTGCCCGATCACACGATTGAATCGGATGGCGGCAAGCGTGGGCATCTAGAGAGTGCGCCGAACCGCGGTGCGCCCGCCGAAGGTGCCGCGCTTGCCGCGCATCTGTCCGGAATCGCGATTGAAAGGGGCGATCCCGACCAAGGCGGCGATCTAGCGGCGTCGGTGCTCCACACGAGCAAGCACAACAGGACGGCCCATATGGAGTGGAGGAAGGAATCGACCAGCATCAGAATTTCCTTCCTACAGTGATCGTTCCGTAGACCGGGATTTCTTTTTGTCCCCGGAATTCGCGTGTGCGGTGGTAGCGGGCTATCGCGATGCGCCAATTGCCCTGGGTAATCGCGACGCCGTAGCCCACATCCGCCACGAGTGACCGCTTATCAACGCTATGGCTGGACTTGAAGGTATTGCCATCCAAAGTGATGTCGTGCATGACCCAGCGAGCGTCTAGCGCCGCGAAGAGGTGCGCGTTCCAGTTGCCGCTAGTAGTCGTGCGCACGGGCGAGGTGTTTTCTCCGGCCGGCCGCAGCGGTGCCGTGCCTAGATCGCCCGGGAGGCGCAGGCCAATGCGCAGTTCTCCACCGACATTCGCGTAGGTGGCGAAATTGCCGAAGCTGCCGCCCCAGTGGCGGGTCAAATCCCAGCCCCAACCGCTGGCGTTTTCTTGCCTGAAGACTCGCGTTCGGCGCTCGTGCAGCAACTGCAGCACGGGCTCGTCGCGCAGTTGGTGTCTCCAGCCATTGAATTTGTCCACTCCGATGGTGTCATGCCACCAATTCTGGGTTTGCCTTGCCTGGGAGGATGGGCCCACAACACCCACGCGGATTTGTGAGGTACGCAGCGTATCGCCGCGTCGCGCGTTGTAGCCGAAGCTCAACATCATTGCGCCGGCGAAAGGGCGGTCGTCTTTGATCAGATCGCTGCGCGTTTTGTCGCTCGGGGTATACATCATCTGCCCGAAGCCGATGGTCATGTTCTGTTCGTCGAAACCATCGGGTTGCAGCACCGTGAGAAAGCTATTCAGCCGACGGACGAGACGGGGTAGGCAAGGGTCGTCGCGATAGTCCAAAAGGTTAGGGGAGACCCAACTGACGAGAAACCCGTTGGAGTACCCTTGATCTTGTCCAATACCGCCGAACATGTCGTTGTCGATCCGCAGATTGAGTGTTCCGGTTGAGCGTAGCGGGTTGTCCTGGGGGCAGGACTGAGCCAGTGCGGAGGTGCTCAGCAAAAGCAGCAGCAAGGAGGCTGCGACTTTCAGCCTCCATTCAGCGGGGCCTGTGGACTGAACTTTTGTCACGCTGGCGTGCCCCCTGCCGCAGGGCAATCGCACCTTCATGTCATAACCCCAAGCAGCTCGGCGCGAAATTCGTCAATCGTCGCAGCCAGCATGCGCTTGGACTTGATGCTCGCCTTGCGCGTCGTGTTGAGCCGCAGCAGGTTCATCACGATGTGGCGAACGATGGCGAAATTGTTGGCAGCGTAGCCGGCGCGTACCCGTGACTGATCCTCGTTGAACTGCACATCCAGACACCAGTGAAGCCGATTCTCGATCTCCCAGTGACTGCGTACGGCCCGAGCGATGCGCTCGGGGTCGGCGGGCAGGCTGCTGATGTAAAAGACGCGCTCGGTGCTGGTGTGATCGCCCATGGTGCGAATGCGCTCGACCACCGCGAAGCTGGCCAGGTCCTGCCAGTCCTCGGACTTGTAGAGGCGATCGATCGCGGCGTAGGCGCGGCATCGACGGATTTCGATGCGGCCGTGGTCCTTGATCGTGGTCTCATGGGTCGAGCTCGGCGTCAGCGGCCCTCGCGGATCAATGTCGGCAAACAGGATCGAGTCGTGCAGTTTCGGATGGTTCTCCTTCACACACAGCACGTAATGCGCGCCGCGCTCGCGGATCGTGCGGGCGATCTTCGTCTGGGTGCCCATCGCGTCGATCGTCACCACGCAGCCCTCGATCGCCAACTTGGCGAGCAGTTCGGGAATCGCGGTGATCTCGTTCGACTTCTCGGCGGTCGCCGTTTGGCCAAGAACGACGCCCATGCCGGCCGCGAACGCGCTGACCAGGTGCAGCGGACTGGCGTCCGCCTTGTTCTTGCCACCCGAGCGCCGGCTGGTCTTGCCGTCGATCGCCACGACCGTATCCCCGACCAGCGCCGGTACCACCATGCCCACCCAGCGCCGGAACGCGGACTCGAACTCGTCGGGCGCGATCATCCCGAACACGCGTCCGATCGTGTCGTGAGACGGGATGCCATGCTCAAGCTTCATGAAGCCTCGCAGCCAGTCGATCTTGGCCTCGCCCCACAGTTCGATGTCGACGAAGTCGTCGACACCCGACAGCACCGCGCAGACCGCCACCGTCAGCAACTCGGCCAGGTCGTGGCGCGCATGCCGCGCGCTGCGCGGGTCGGAAATCGAGACGAACACCGGCGTTAGCGGCATGACGTTTCCTGCCTTCATGGGATGCCCAAAAAGGTAGAAAACTGCACAATCTATGACGATGTGAACAGGGGTCTCGCAAGGCCATGAAAGTGAGCCAGTTCTTGATTTGCAATATGCAAATTTGGTGAGCTTGCGCTGACCCCGCAGACTCGCTGGCGATTAATGCCACCAGTGCGGCGATCTCCCCAGGCCGCCCCAGGCGGCCTACCGGAATACCGGCAACCACTTGCTTGACCAAGTCCTCGGGCATGCTCTTCACCATCTTCGTGTTCAGATACCCCAGCGAGACGGTGTTGACCGTCACGCCCTTGCGCGCCGCTTCCCGTGCGGGGGCTTTGGTGAAGCCATGCATGCCGGCTTTTGCGGCGGAGTAGTTGGTCTGGCCGAACTGCCCCTTGGAGCCGTTGATCGAGGAGATGTTGACGATCCTCCCCCAGCCGCGTTCGAGCATGCCGTCGATGAACGGTCGGGTGACGTTGAATACAGAATCGAGATTGACGCGCAGAACGGCATCCCAATCGGTGTAACTCAGCTTGCGGAACGTGGCATCACGCGTGATGCCGGCGTTGTTGACCAGAATGTCGATGTGGTGACCGTCTGCTTGGATGAGGCCGGCCAGTTCCTGGCAGGAGGCATGGTCAGCCACATTCGCGCCGTAGGCGATGAAGTTGTAACCTTCGCCCGCCTGGGCTTCCAGCCACGCCCCAATGCTGGCGTTGCCCGGCGAATGGACGATGAGCACGGTATGACCGGCGTGGTGCAAGGCCCGGGCGATGGCCTCGCCCAGGCCGCCGCTGCCTCCGGTAACCAGGGCAGTCCGTTGTTCAGCCAGCATTGCGGCCACCCGTCTGGCTTGGTGCGTCCTTGTCCTGTGCCGAGGCCCACACAGCTCCCCACTGTTTGAAAATATCCTGGAACGGCAGTACCGCATCGCCCTGGCCTACAGCCTGCGTGACCGATTTCTGCCAATCCTGAATGGCTTTTTGCAGGCCTTGGGTGAAAGTTGTCTGGTTCTTGATAGCGACCTGTGTCAGCGCCTGTGCGCCGCCCACGTGGTACTGGAACTGACGCCAGAAGGCTTGTGCGGGCAGCGTTGCCAGCTCCTGCCAGTTCTTCGCCTTGAGCAGGCTTTCGATTTCGGCGCCGGACTCGGTAATGCCGTCTTTGCCCGCGCGGGTGGCGTTCTCCAGCCATTGCTGGCCGTTTTCCTGCATCAGGCGTTGGATGCGCAGCTGCAGTTCCAGGTTCGCCTTGAAGAGATTGAGAGGGATGGTTTCATTGCTCATGGTCAAACTCCTTGCTTGGGTTGAAATGCCCACTCGGGCGGTAAAACGATCAGGCCATCTGGCCGATGGTTTTGCGAAAGCGTGCTAACGACAGGAAAAACAGCACCGTTCCGATCAGGGCCAGCGCCAGGAAGGGCTGCCATACCGTCTCCAGGCCCGCGCCCCGGTAAAGGATGGCCTGACTCAGTTCCACGAAATGCGTGGTGGGCGCGATCAGCATGATGTTCTGCACGATCTCGGGCATGCTTTCGCGCGGCGTGGTGCCACCCGAGAGCATCTGCAGCGGCATGATGGTCAGCATCATCAACATACCGAACTGCGGCATGTTGCGCGCCAGGGTGGCGAGGAAGATGCCCATCGACGTGGTGGCGAACAGACTGAGCGCCGCGCCAGCGAAGAACAGTGCAATGGAACCCTCGACTGGAACGCCCAGGACGCCGCGCACCATGAGATTGAGGGACAGGAAGGAGGCGATCAGCACGACCAGGGCCATCGACCAGACCTTGGAGAGCATGATCTGCGCGGGAGTCACGGGCATCACCAGCAGGTGCTCGATGGTGCCGTGCTCGCGCTCCCGGATCAGCGCTGCGCCGGTCAGGATGATGGACAACAGCGTGATGTGGTTGATGATCTGCACCACCGAGCCGAACCAGGCCTTGTCTAGCGATGGATTGAAACGCGCACGCAATGCGAGATCCACAGGCAGTGGCTCAGCCCCGCGATAGCGCTTGACGAACTCATTGACCTCGCCGATGGCGATCTGCTGAATGTAGCCGCTGCCCGTGAATGCCTGGCTCATGCGGGTAGCGTCAACGTTGAGCTGCAACGCAGGCGAGCGCCCCGCCAGCACGTCGCGCTGGAAGTTGGGCGGAATGACCAGAGCGAAGGTGTACAGCCCCGCGTCCATGCCCGGGTCCACGTCCCTATAGTCGATCATGGCCGGCTGGGTGAACTGCGGGGGGTAGAAGGCCGAGGCAACCCGCTGGGACAGCGCCGAATTATCCTCGTCGACGATGGCGATGGGCGCGTTGTGCAGCGTCTCCGGCATGGACGTGGCCCTGGTGTAGACCGACGCGGTGAACACATAGACGATGAGTACGAGCATCATCGGATCACGCCAAAGGCTCCACAGCTCCTTGACACCGAGGTCGTAGATGTTGGCAACGTTTCTTCCGCTCATCTCAGCGCTCCTGCTTCTTGAGTAGCAAAACGGCCGCACCGAGAATCACCGGAACCGACAGCAGCATCGACCACAACGGCCCCGCCAGATCGGCCAGGCCGAGCGCTTTGCTGAACACGCCACGGCTGATGGAGATCATGTGCGTGGCGGGGTAGATCTCGCCGATGAACTTGCTGGAGCCTTCGAGCGAGGACACTGGATCGATCAGGCCGGCGAACTGGGTGGCCGGAATCAGGGTGCCGATCATGGCGAAGAACATGGCCGCGATCTGGCTGCGCGTGACGGCCGAGGCGAGCAGCCCCATGCCTGTCGCGGCGAAGGAGAAGATCAGCGCGGCCAGCGCCAGGGTCAAGAAGCTGCCCTTGACCGGCACACCGAAGATGGTGACCGCGAGCAGGCTCATCAGCAGGAAGTTCATCATGGCCAGGCCGACATAGGGCAGTTGCTTGCCAAGCAGGAACTCGATGCGCGTCACCGGCGTCACGTACAGATTGGTGATCGACCCGGTTTCTTTCTCGCGCACCACCGCCAGCGCAGTCAGCATGGCCGGCAGCATGAGCAGCAGCAGAGGGATCACCGCCGGCACCATGGCTGGCAGACTCTTGACATCGGGGTTGTAGCGAAAGCGCGTCTCGACGCTCGCATTGCCTGCGGCGCTGGCACCGCTGCGTTCGCTGGCCTGTACGAGCAGCCAGTGCTGGTGCATGCCCTGAACGTAGCCCTGCACGGTTTCGGCGCGCTGCGGCATGGCGCCGTCGAGCCACGCACCGATCTGCACGTTCTGGCCCCGCAACACATCGCGGGCAAAGCCAGCGGGGATTTCGATGGCCAATGACAGTTCGCCGCTGCGCATGCGCCGGTCGAGATCCTCGTAATCGACGATAGGCGGGTGCTCTGTGAAGTAGCGCGAGCCGGCCAGGTTCAGCGTGTAGCTTTGGCTGAGCGTGGTTTGGTCGCGATCGAGCACCGCATAGCTCAGGTCCTCGACGTCCAAGGTGATGCCGAAGCCGATCGCGAACATCAGGAGCAGCGAACCGCCCAGCGCCAGGGTGGCGCGCACCGGATCGCGCTGCAGTTCCAGTGCTTCGCGCCACAGATAGCTGAGCATGCGGCGCAGGCTGAAGCCTTCAGCGTTGTGCCCGATGTGCTCAGTGTGTGTCGCTGGCGTCTGAATCGCCGTATTGGCGGCCTCGGTGGGGCCGGCGGGAGCGACCGTGCCGCCCTCCGCCTCGATGAGGTAGCCGATGAAGGCCTCTTCCAGGGTTTTGGCACCACGCTTCTCAACCAGTCTGGCGGGCACGTCGCTGTCGAGCACCTTGCCCGCATGCATCATTGACATGCGGTCGCAGCGTTCGGCCTCGTTCATGAAGTGGGTGGAAATGAAGACCGTCACCCGGTCGCGACGTGACAGCTCGATGAGCAGCCGCCAGAATGCATCGCGCGCTACTGGATCGACCCCGGAGGTCGGCTCGTCCAGAATCAACAGTTCGGGCTTGTGCACCATGGCGACTGCCAGCGACAGGCGCTGGCGTATGCCCAGAGGCAGGCTGGCCGGCAAGCTGTCGATGACTTCCACCAGGCCGAAGCGCTCCACCATCTCTTCGACGCGGCCCGGAATGTCCTTCGGGGGCACGCTGAACAGCTTGGCGTGCAACTCCAGGTTCTGGCGTACCGTGATTTCGCTGTAGAGCGAGAATGCCTGCGACATGTAGCCGACGCGGCGGCGGGTGTCCAAGTCATGCGGGTCCACCTCATGACCGAACAGCCAGGCTCGTCCCTCGCTCGCCGGCAGTAGCCCGGTGAGCATCTTCATCGTCGTAGACTTGCCGCAGCCGTTGGAGCCGAGGAAGCCGAAGATTTCACCGCGCCGGATGCGGAAGGACACGCTGTCGACGGCAACGAAGTCGCCAAAGCGCATGGTCAGCCCCTCGGCTTCGATGGCGATATCGTCCGCGCCGTCCTCAGGCAGAGGCGGAATGACAACCGCTTGGTGTCCGCGCTTTTTCTCTTCCGGGAGCAGGCGGATGAATGCCTCTTCCAGGTTCGGGCTGTTTGTTGTCTCCAGCAATTCCTTCGGCGTACCGGTGGCGAGGACCTTGCCGTCGTCGATGGCGGCCAGCCAGTCGAAGCGCTGTGCCTCATCCATGTAGGCGGTAGCCACGATCACGCTCATGCCGGGGCGGTCGGCGCGGATGCGCTCGATCAGATCCCAGAACTGCGCGCGCGCCAGCGGGTCCACGCCAGTCGTCGGCTCATCGAGAATCAGAAAATCCGGGTCATGAATCAGCGCGCAGCACAGGCCGAGTTTTTGCTTCATGCCCCCGGACAGCTTGCCTGCCGGGCGCTCCAGGAATTTGAACAGGCCAGTGGCCTGAGTCAGTTCGTCGATCCGCTGGCGGCGCTCTGCGGCGCCATGACCGAACAGGCGCGCGAAGAATTGCAGATTCTCCTCGACCGAGAGCGTCGGATACAGGTTTTTGCCCAGTCCCTGCGGCATGTAGGCGATGCGCGGGCATACCTGCTTGCGATGGGCCTTGCTGGCCATGTCGCCACCCAGCACCTCGACCGTGCCCTCCTGGATGATGCGCACACCCGCCAGCAATGAGAGCAGACTGGATTTGCCCACGCCGTCGGGGCCGATCAGGCCGACCATCCGTCCGGCGGGAATGTCCAGATCGATGCCATCCAGGGCGATGACGTCGCCGTAACGCAAGCGCACCTGACGGACGCTTGCAACGGTCGTGGGCTGCGCACTCGCACTGTGGCTCATACCTTACTCCGGCACGCGAACGGAGAGGTTTTGAGGCCACTCGGCATTGGCGTCGAGTTTGATCCAGGCCACGCCGGGCAACCCGGTCTTGACCTGATTGAGGTGCTCACGCAGCAACTCCTGCGAAATCTGCGCGCGCACGCGAAACATCAGTTTCTGCCGCTCGCTGGCGGTTTCCACCGTCTTGGGAGTGAACTGCGCCGCGCTGGCGACGAAGGAAACGGTGGCTGGAATCACATACTCGGGCGCGGCATCCAGAATGATGCGAACCTCCGAGCCCAGCGCAACGCGGCCGGCCACGGTTTCGGGCAGGAAGAAGGTGATGTACACGTCCGACAGGTCGATAAGATTCAGGACGCGTCCGCCCGATCCCAGCACCTCACCGGGTTGCGCGACACGCACCTGAACCCGTCCGTCGCGCGGAGACCGCAGTTCGCTGTCGCGTATGTCGGCTTCGATGCGGTTGATGCTGGCCGTGGCAGCGGACACGCTGGACCTCGCGCCGACGAGCTGCGCCTTGGCGGCCTCGACCGCGGCGCGGGCAGCGGCGGCCTGTGCCTTGCTGGCCGCGAGGGTCGCTTGGGCGCCCCGTACGCGCGCCCGGTCATCGTCCAGTTCCTGGATCGAGGCGGCTCCCTCACTCGACAGCGTGCTGGAGCGTGTCAGGCGCCGTTGCGCGGCGTCCAGTTCGGACTCGCGCTGACCAACCAGAGCCAAGGCGGCAGTCACGTCGGCTTCACGCAGCGCCACCTGTGCCTGCGCCGCGGTCACCGAATGCTCAGCCTGCTGACGCATGGCCAGGGCCTCGTCGCGCTGCGCTTCCAGCGTTTCCAGCCGCATCTTGGCCAGTGGCTGGCCGGCTGTGACGAAATCGCCTTCACGCACCAGGATGTCTTCGATGCGGCCGGGAAGTTTGGTGGCCACGTCGATCTCGGTGGCTTCGATGCGGCCATTGCCGTTGACGAATCCTTCGCCCGGGCCGCTGTCGGTAAACCTCGTCCAGCTCCACCAGGCCAGCGCGGCAACAACCGCTGCAGCGAAAGCGACCAGGAGTTTTTTCTTGAGAGAGGGGGAGACAGTCATGGGTTCGGCGTGCCTTAACGGGTTGATGGGGTGGAAGCGGGAGTCGAGGCCGCACCCTGTGCCTCGCCGGCTGCGGCGAGGGTGCCGCCGCCGAGCGCGGCATACAGCGCCACCTGGCTGGACAGCAGCGCGCGGCGCGCCTGTACCAGTTGTTGCTGGGCTCCCAGCAGATCGCGTTGGGCATCCAGCACTTCCAAGAAGGCGGCCGAGCCGTTGTCGTAGCGCAACTTGGCCAGGCGTGCGCGTTCGCTTTGCGCTTCCAGGTTGGCTCTCTGGATCGTCAACTGCTCAGCCAGCCAGTGCTTTGCGCTCAGCGCATCGGCCACCTCGCGGAAGGCCGATTGAATGGTTTTTTCGTATCCGGCGACGGCGATGTCGCGGCGCACTTCGCTCAGCTCCAGATTGGCGCGGCGGCGCCCGCCATCGAAGATGGGCAGCGACAGGGTGGGCATGAAGGTCCAGGCGCGACTGCCGGAATCGAACAAGCCATTCAAGTCGGAGCTGGCCGTGCCGAAGCTGCCGGTCAGCGCAATGCGCGGCAAGAACGCCGCGCGGGCCGCGCCGATGTGGGCATTGCTGGCACGCAATTGGTGTTCGGCGGAAATGATGTCCGGGCGACTGACCAGCAGCTCCGAAGGCAGACCGGCCCGCAGCTCAGCCAGAACCGTCGTTTCATCGAAGGGTGCCTTGGCGGGCAGCGGGCCGGGATCAGCGCCTACCAGCAGTGCCAGGGCGTGCAGTTGCGTGGTGCGAGCTTGCTCAAGCTGCGTCAGCAGCGCCTGAGCTTGGTTCAGCAGGGTCTGGACCTGTGTGAGATCCAGCTTCGAGGTCGAGCCGACTTCGACGCGGCGCCGGAAAATGCGATAGGACTCCTCGCGGGTGGTCACGGTTTGCCGTGCGATCGCCACGCGTTCGTCGATCTCGCGCAGGCCAAGATAGCCGTCTGCCACCTGGGCGATCAGCGCCAAATGGACGGCCTGGCGAGCCGCGTCGGAAGCCAGCCAAGTTTGCAGGGCGGCGTCTTCCAGGTTGCGGATCCGACCCCACAGATCCAGTTCCCAGGTGGTCAAACCCACCTCGGCCCGGTACTCGCCGCCCACCTGCGATCGGCCCGACATGTTCAGGTCGCCAGGGACGCGCGCGCGTCCACCTTGGGCGCCCACGCCCATGGCAGGAAAACGATCCGAGCGCTGAATGCGGAATGTGGCGCTGGCTTCCTCGACGCGCAGCGCGGCCACGCGCAGGTCGCGGTTGTTTTCCAGCGCGGTCTCGATGAGGCGTTGCAGCAGGGGGTCGGTGAAGTACGCCTGCCAGGCAAGCTCTCCCGCGTGGGCGCCGTCGGTGCCTGATCCAAGATGCGCGGGCCAGGCTTCGGGCACGGGCAATGGCGGGGTGTCTGGCGCCGGAGCGAGCGACATGCAGCCGGTCAAGACGACGGCGCTCAGGGCCAACGAGGCAGCGCGCAATCTGAACGCAGGAAACAACGGGGAAGTTGGGAGCATGGTCACGTTCCGTACAGGTATCGGGCTGAAGAGGGTCTGGTCGCAGAGGAGGGAATGGCTGCCACCCGCGCAATGCGGGGTTCGTGGCTGGTGTCCGCAGGCCCTACTTTCTTGCTTGCAAGTGCTGTCAAGCCCACTTCATCTCCTTGTTGATATGTGCATCCCCGTGTTCCCCGGCTGGTTGATAGGGCGCTCTTCCTGTGTCGTAACCCGATGTGCCAGGTTCACTCGCGCCCTGTGTTGATCTGCATTGTGAAATCTGAAAACAAACGACTGGACGATTATTTTCAATTATACGTTACAATCCAAGAACCGCAATCAGCGGGCTCGTCGGTCATTGACGCAGGTCAATTCGAGCTGCCGGCTTGGGTTCAAGGAAGGCCCTGATTCTTGGTAGAGCCGGTGACCGGCCCATGGGAACACCCCTCAGATCTTTGAACAGAGCCTTTGAATGCCACCCAAGAAAGATGACGCGCCAGACAACAAGCGCCGCTACCTGTCCTCTGCCGCCAGGAAAGAGGAAATACTCGACGCGGCCCTGGTCGAATTCGCGGATCGGACATACAACGCAGTGTCGATGGAGCGCCTGGCGGAATGCGCGGGCTTGTCCAAGGCTGGCATCTATGCCCACTTCAAAAGCAAGGAAGAAATTTTTCACGCCTTGCTCGAACGTACGACGAAGCAGATTTGTGATTTCCAGGGCTGGCTCCCGGATGAGGATCTGACGTTGCCAGAGCTGGTAGATGTCTACCTGGATCGCCTGTACGCGACCTTCAGCTCCCCTGCCACGATGTCGATCTACCGGCTGCTTCTGGCCGAAAGCGCCCGAACTCCAGAGCTGGTGCAGCGTTGGCACAACGAAGTTGCGCTCGGGCTGAAAGAGCGGGCGCAGACCATCATCCACCGCAACATACGCCGAGGCGTCATTCGCCCAGGCGTCTTGACCGAACACTTCTTCCCGTTGGCGCTCGCGCCCGCAGTGCTGTGGCTGAGTTCCTCGATGCTGTCCAAGGGGAATCCTTCCATCTCGCTGGTGCAGTTACGGGATGCGCACCGGCAACTGTTGCTTGAGCTTTTGCAGCCTCAATGAGCGGAGTGATGCACAGAGTCCTGCGCGCCCTTGCAGGCTTGGCGATCGGCTTTGTGGTACTGCTGCTGACTGTGTGGGGTGCGCTGGCTCTGTGGCATCAGATGCCGGGACCTTCGGTGGTGCGATGGTTCGTCATTGCCATGTGGTCTACGTTGGGTGTGACCGTTGTCTTGTCGCGGGCGGGCTTGCTTGGGCGGCGCAATCGCAACATCGCCGGATTCGCATTTGTGATCGCAGCCGCCTCCCTGCTCATGTGGTGGGGGACGCTGCAGCCGTCACACCAGCGTGTATGGGCTGACGATGTCGCCCAGTTGCTGGAGGCCAGGATCGACGGCAACCATGTTCACCTGAATAATGTGCGCAACTTCCAGTGGCGCAGCGAAACCGACTACACCCCGCAGTGGGAGAGCCGCACATACGACCTGGATCGTCTGCGCAGCGCCGACTTGGTGCTTTCCTACTGGATGGGGCCGCACATCGCCCACAC
>Ga0209096_1004057_pt1 | contig 12161 bp, 10 predicted proteins | sample AD_UKC034_MetaG_FD_184407 | JGI IMG/M metagenome (GOLD analysis project Ga0209096, IMG submission 184407) | Active sludge microbial communities of municipal wastewater-treating anaerobic digesters from USA - AD_UKC034_MetaG (SPAdes) (version 2) | ecosystem: Engineered > Bioreactor > Anaerobic >...
TGGGCCGGCAGGCGGTTTTCTTCAACACCAACGCCGCGGACAGCGGCAAGCGGGGCAAAGTCCTGGATCAGATCCAGGAGAAGCTGGCGGCTGACGGCGGCCATCAGCACATCCACGTGATGATGCATTCGCTGGCGTTCGGCACGCTGCTGCCCTTCATCGCCGACACGCCGGAGCAAGCCATCTCCGAGGCGCAGATGGACATGACCCTCAACGTCATGGCGCACAGCCTGGTCTATTGGGTGCAGGATCTGTTGCGCCGCGGCCTCTTCACGCGCGGCAGCCGCGTCTTTTCCATGACCAGCTCCGGCTCGCACCGCGTCTTCAAGAGCTATGGCGCGGTCTCGGCGGCCAAGGCGTCGCTGGAGTCGCACACCCGCCAGTTGGCGCTGGAGCTGGGGCCGTCGGGCGTGATGGTCAACTGCATCGAGGCGGGCGTCACCGACACCCCGGCGCTGCGCAAGATCCCCGGCCACGAGGCCTTCATCGAGATGGCGACCCGCTTCAATCCCACGGGGCGGATGACCACCGAGCAGGATGTGGCCGTCACCATCGGCGCGCTGGCCGATCCGCGCGTCCAGTTCATCAGCGGTTCGGTGATCTACGTCGACGGCGGCGAAGACGTGGTGGGCGCATAGTCAGCCACGGATAGCGCGAGTTACACGGCTTGTCACCCCGAAGCCGCCGGTCAAACCGGCGGCTTCTTGTATCTTCCCCGGCCTTCGGCTCCCACCATCCGTTGGTTGAGTAGCCTTCCGAGGCGTATCGAAACCATCGCCTACCCGTTGGTTGAGTAGCCTTCCGAGGCGTATCGAAACCATCGCCTACCCGTTGGTTGAGTAGCCTTCCGAGGCGCATCGAAACCACCGGCCCCCGTTGGTTGAGTAGCCTTCCGAGGCGTATCGAAACCACCGCCTACCCGTTGGTTGAGTAGCCTTCCGAGGCGTATCGAAACCACCGGCCACGTGCAGGTTCCCAAGGGGGCGCGACCAAAAGCGCGGGAGAGTTGCATTGCCATCCTCGCCGCGACGCCGGCATGGCCGTTGAGCAGAAGCGACGTCGTCTTGCGAAGTCAGGAGCGACCGCCAGGGGTGGAAGAAGCCGGGTACGTCAGCTTCGTACTGGCCAGCCGGTTCAAACTGACGCCTGCCTCGGCTGCTTCCAGGGCAAGACGCCGGTGCAGCTCAGGCGGCACCCGCACCATGAAGCGACCGCTGTAGTGTTTGGTCGCCAGCGGCTGCGGGATTGGCTCGTCGTTTTCCTCCATCTCGGCGACGACCTCAGCCACCACGGCGCGGATCCCGGCCAACGCCTCCTCAGGCGACGGCGCCAGCCAGCTCAAGCTGGGATATTCGATGCACAAGCCAACGTATTCCTGGTCTTCCTCCGACCAGGTGACGCGATAGGTGTAACGATCATTCGCTATAATCACGGTCTGCCTCCAGTCTCTCGATGGCCTTCAAGACCTGACGCACCTGGTAAGGTTTGGCCATGCCTGGGGCGATGATACCACTAATGATAGCTCTGACAAAACAGGCGCGCAGTCCCACATGTGCTGCGTCCACCCCGGCGTGTGCAGGGTGGACGCAGCGACGCCGGCATGGCCGTTGAGCAACAGCGACAGCGTCTTGCGGCTGACGCCCAGCCCGGCCGCGGCCTGGGTAACAGTCAGCCCCAGCGGTTCAACATACAGATCACGGACGATCTCACCGGGGTGAGGAGGGTTTTTCATGGGCATGGACGTCCGGCCTCGAGGGTAATCTAGCCAGTGTCATTCAGCGAACGCAGCGCTCAAGTCCTGCTGACGGATCAGCTCGACGGGGATAGCGCGCATATGCTCGTCGCGATGAACCAAGGTGGCTTCCCTGCTCTGGGCCACTGCTGCAATCAGGGTATCGACCAAGGGCAAGCGACGCGGCGTGCGGCAGCCCAACACGAAAGCCGCCCGCGCCACGGCCGCATCCACCGCTGCTACATCGCCAAAGAGAAGCTGGTATGACGCCAGCGTGTCTTCGACCTCATCCTCCGTTGCCCCTAATTCACGCAGCCGGCGGCCAAACTCGGTCAGCGATACACTGGCCACGATCAACTCCGCTTCGTCAGCCTCGAACAGGGTTTGAACCGCCTGCCCCCCGGTCTCCTGGCGGTAATGGGCCAGCAAAGCCGAGGTATCGAGAACGTAGCGCATGGCTCGGTCAGCCTTCCTCGGCTCGGTCAGCGACAAGTTCTGCCACAGAATCGCGCTCCGGTGAGAAACGGCGCCCGGCGCCCAGCAGCCGCCGCGCCAACTCGCCCCGGTCAGGGATGACCCGGACAAGAATCTCGTCCTTGCCTTCGACCGGCTGCCAATCGAGGCGGTAGCCCGGCTTGATGCCGTAGCGCCGTCCTACCTCGGCTGGTATGGTAATCATGTTTTTCTGGGTAACTGTGGTAATCATGGGATGAATTGTAACCACTGCGCACGGACGTGTCAAGGGCGTGGCCGCCAGTCGGACTACCCCCCCTCTCCCTCGACAATCCTGATCTCCTCGACCGTTAGCCCGTAGTGCGCGTAGACCCTCTGATCGATCTCCGCCTCCAGCGCGCTGACGTCGGCCGCGGGGTTTCAGGTCTTGCCTGTGACGGTCGTGGCGGGCATCTGCCTTCAAGCTTCCGCGGGCAGGAGCGTCGGCTGCTGTCGGGCGAAGGGCGTCACCTGGATACGTTCAGCTTGCCGGTCGATCTGCGCCAGGTCATACTGCATCTGCAACTGTAGCCAGGCCTCCGGTGTACGACCGAAAGCGCGCGAGAGGCGCACCGCCATCTCCGGCGAGATGCCGGCATGGCCGTTGAGCAGCAGCGACAGCGTCTTGCGGCTGACGCCCAGCCCGGCCGCGGCCTGGGTAACGGTCAGCCCAGGGGACAGATGGCGCCTGCGGATCTCCTTTCCTGGAAGAATCAGGCTGGAAATCCGAAAACTGACTGCACCAATCTGGCAAATGTGTGCTATAATGTCAATAGCTCATCTGCCATGTGTAGAAGGAGTAACGACGCCGCCCTAGGGCGGCGTCAGCCGTTTGTATGCCTCGTACTCTTTGCGTAGCTTACGCTTGCGGTGTTCCTCCACAACGGGATAGGCTGTCCACAATAGGTAGTAGGTCGAGCGTTTCGCCAAGACGACCAGAAACTCGGCTGCCTCACACCAGATGCAGACGCGTGTCTCGCCGCCGCGCTGGTTTCTCCACACCTTTACACCAACGTTGGTCGCATGTTCGATCGTAGGTCGCGGCCATCGGATGCGTTCACAACGTCGTAGGTCAGGCAGCCGATCCTTCTCGATGTCACCCTCGGAGATCAGATGCCAAAACGTGGCCTCTTTTCCCTGTTCTAACGGATAGCGCTTCGTGCCGACGTTCACTCCATCGAACGTTGGCCGACTGTTTTCGAAGTCCTGCCGATAGTATCGATATAGGGCGCTGACGTAGCCATTCCAGTTGCCACCATGATCAGATAAGAGGACAAGCGGAGGAAGCCAGGCGGGTAGAGTCATGATGACACTGACTCCTGCGGGCGCCAAAGAAACAAGTTGACTTTGTCTTCACGGTACAAAGTCGTTCGAGTGAGCGAGTACCGCGATCTGCTACGCATTCTCTCCACCAGAGCGAGCTTGGCAGAGCTTGTCTGGATTTTGCGATTAGCATAGCTCACTGCACCGATAAGGATGTCAGCCAACTGAAGTATTCCAATCTCGTGAGAACGGACAGTCTGCACGCGACGGATGATGGAGCGATCGAAATCATACATGTTGTGCGCAAGCACATCGTGCAGCTTAGCTACCTTGCCGGCGCTGCGAGTATCCTTGATGTCAAGGTAGATGTAGAACCGGGCGCTGGGCGTCAACAGGATCTTGAGCATGTCAAAGTACATCTTGAAGTACCAATCATCGTGATCCTGTGCAAATCGCGGATGCTGGAGTTTGGACTTGTCAGTTACAACCAGACCGCGGAAGTGAAGATCGTCGTCATCAAAGAAGTAATCCATCATTTCCTGATAGAAATCGCGACGGGCCGGTGAAACCTTGGTCCACTTCATTTCAAAATCGGGGCTCAAGCTGTACTTGACCTTGATCTCGCGAATGCGAACATTAATCTCGTGTACCCTTTCCTGTGGGCACCAGACCGCGCCGAGTACCATGATCGGTTGACGGTCGTTTTCGAGATGGCAGCTTTCGTCGCAGTAGATACTGATGATCTGACTCATGGCTTTTCACCTGGGCATCGATGGCCCTTGGTTGGGATGTGACACATTGCGAGATCGATTACGGCTCCCCCTCGACGATCCTGATCTCCTCGGCCGTCAGCCCGTAGAGCGCGTAGACCCGCTGATTGATCTCAGCCTCCAGCGCGCTGACGTCGGCCGCGGGGTCTGCGGCCTTGGCGGTGAGGACGCGGTTGGTGAGATCTTCAAGAGATTGGGAGTCTGCCTCAGTCACAATCGGTATCCGTGTCATGTATTGAGCGATAAACCGGACAAAGCCACCACGGATCTGCGAGCTTATCTTGGTGTAATACCAGTACATGAGACTGCTATTGAGTAATGAGAGCAGGCCCTTGTCTTCTGTCGGTAGGATATACAGTGTGTTGGCCGCGTAATTGCTCTGGTTATCAAACGCAAATTCGGCCCTTTGTGCTATGTCCGGATAAACAATCTTCGGTTGAGAAAACGCCTGCCAGTAGGCACAGGATCTGAGTTCCCAGAAGTAATGTCCCTGATCCTGGCGCTGGATCAATGCACTGCGAAACGCCTTCAAATGCTGATGAACGGCAGGGTAGGTGGCCGCAAAGACGCGCTCCGCTTCGGCGGCCGGCTTGCCTGACCATGGATGGCGGGTGTTCTCCGAAGATTCGATCTTGATCAGATATTGGTCAGCAAACTGCACCTGCCAGCGTTTGACATCACGACCGCGCAAGAATGGTTTGAGAACAATGGCGGATGACGGGTGTTCAGTAATCAACCGGTCACGAGTTGCCAAGTCGACCGTGAAGGCGCTATTCAGTCCCGTCTTGATACCCATGTAGATATGCCTTCCAACATGCTCTCCCAGCGGCCTGCCCGCCCGGCGCAGTTTCTCCATCAACCGCAGCACCGAAGGCGTCTCCAGCCGCCAGCCGTCGGCCGTCAGCTCGCGCTGGGCGATCAGGAAGCTGCGCTGGCGAAAGGCGTCGGCGAAGTCGGCCAGCGGCTCGCCGTCGGGCCAGGTCAGGGCGCGCGTCTGTTGGCTGCCGGGCGCGCCGCGCCGCGCCAGGATGATGCTGGGGTAGGCGATGGCCGCGAAGACGGGCGCGTCGCCGAAGTCGATCAACTGCTCGATGCGCGTCTGGCCGGCCAGGTAGCCGCGCAGCTTCGCCCCGTAGCCGGCGCGAAAATACTTGTTGGAGGAGATGTAGGTCAGCACGCCGCCCGGCCGCAACAGCCGCAGCCCGCGCTCGAAAAAGTAGACGTAGAGGTCAGCCATGCCGGTGTAGCAGTCGTACTGCTGCCGGAAGGTCTCCTTGGCCGCGCCCAGTTGCTCCTGGCGCACATACGGCGGGTTGCCGATCACCACGTCGAAGCCCTCGGTCAACCCGAACATCCACTCCGGGTCGAAGAAGTCGGCGCTGGCGTTCTGGTCGTAGGGGTCCCAGGCGGCCAGTTGCTTGGCCGTGTCGCGGCCCCAGCCGTCCCGGCGCAGCAGCTCGGCCAGCTCGGCCCGCAGGCGCTGATCCTCCCGGCGATACTTCTCCTTGGTGCCCTGCGTGCGCGCCGCGAAGTGGCGTTGGCGCACCTCGGCCAGCGCACGCTCCTTGTCTTCGATGGCCGGATCGCGCATCGCTATCTGCTGCGGCCGCGGGATGCCGATCAGCGTGTTGGCGGCCACGAACTTGGTCTCCAGGTTGGGCAGCGGCCGCACGCCGCGGTTGGGGCGGCCCTCGTCCACGGTCTGGTCCACCACCAGCGAGATGAAGAAGCGCAGCTTGGCGATCTGCACGGCGATGGGCTGGATGTCCACGCCGTAGATGCAGTTCTCGATCAGATAGAGCTTGCGGCCGTAGTCGCTGGTGTTGTTGGTGAAAGCCTCCTCGATGTCGTCCAGCCGCGCCTTGCGCTCGGCGCGGTCGCCGATGGTGTAGGCCTCCTCCGTCTCACGCACGGCCTTCTGGCGCTGCAAGGCGCGCCATTGGCTGTTGTCCGGGTCCAGCCGGGCCAGCACATAGACCAGCTTGTGCAGCATGCCCATGGGAAACGCGCCGGAGCCGCAGGCCGGGTCCAGGCACTTCAGGCGGTCGATGGCCGCGATCACAGCCGCCGTCTCGGCCGCATCGAAGCCGTGCGGCTGGTCGCTGTAGGCCAACAGGCCGCGCAGACGCTCTGACAGGTCCGAGACGTTGAACTTCTGTCCCTCCCGCAGCGCCGTCTCCAGATAGGCCAGCAGGCTCTCGTCCACCATGTAGTCCACGATCTCGCGCGGGGTGTAGAAGGAGCCGGTCTGCTTGCGGGCGGTGGTGTTGGTCTCCGGGTTGTAGGCCGCCAGCAGGTTCTCGAAGACCTTGCCCAGCAGCTCTGGATCCAGCGCGATCTCCTCCTCGATGGGGGTGTTCTCCTCGATGGTGAACTTGTAGCTGTCGAAGATGCGCAGCAGGCCGCGCGCCCGGTAGGCCTTGTTGCGCGTGCCGAAGACCGCGTTCAGATCGACCTCCTGCTCGTCGCCGAAGAAGAGCGCGTCGGGCACGGTCAGCGGGTTGTCGGCGCGGTCGGAGAAGCCGTCGATGCGCACCTGCTCGCCGGGCCGGTCCAGGCACTCGAAGAGGCCGCCGTTCAGGAAGGGGATGCGGGCGAAAAGCTGCAAGGCCGCGGCCGGATCGGTGAAATAGTTCTCGTAGCGGTAGACGGTGGGAATGCCATAGTGGCTGTCGCGGCCGGCCGGGTTCTTGCCGCGAAAGCGCCGCTCCGCGCCCATCTCGCTGTTGAGGGTGGCGAAGAACAGGTTTTGCAGAATCGCCTTGTAGTAGGTGCTGTTCTTGGGGTCGTTCCAGCGCAGCAGCGGCTGCAAGGCGTTCCGGTCGAACAATTCGGCCGGCGCCAGGCCCTTCTCGCGGATGAACCAGACGAAGATCATCCGGGTGATCAGCCGGATCACGCTGACCGCCTTGCGCATCTCAGGATCAGCCCCGGCGCCGTCGGGGAAGACCACCTGCTGCACGGCCCAGAAGTACCAGTTGGCCACCTCGTGGAAGAACTTCTTGTTCAGCTCGCTGGTGTCCAGCGTCCTCTCCCAGGCCCGCTGCAGGTCGGCGAAGTTGGCGACGGTGTGCCTGACCGCCAGGTTGGGCAGGGCCAGGTCGGCCAGGATCTCCAGGTGGGCGCGGTGCGGGCCGGCGCAGCGGATATCGCGGATCAGCGTCACCTTCTCCAGCACATCGCGGCTGGCGTCGCGCCGGTGGACGCGGCGGGCGATGATGGCAAAGGTCAGGCTGGCCCCGTGGCGGAAAAGCACCATGGCCGGCATGGGAAACAGCTTGTTGATCTCGCGCGTGGCCGCGGCCAGTTGCGTCCGCGTGTAGGCCGCGCCGGCCAGATCGATGGCGAAGAAGAGGTAGGACTGGATGGCAGCGCCATCGACGGCCTGGCTTTGGAAGAGCTGCCCCTGGCCGCTCAGCGCCGGACCCAGCTCGTCGGCGGTGATCTGCTGCAAGAGGTCCACCGAGCGCCAGTCGGCCAGCAACGCCCTGGCCGCGTTCAGCCGGCCCTGCGGGTCGAACTGCTCCCGGAACCCGGCCGCGTCGTTGGGATCCAGGTCCAGCCGCTTGTCGGAGCGATAGCCCAGGGTCGCCAGCAGGGCGCGGGCGGGCGCAGCCAGCGCGCCGGCGGCGGTGGCCGACAAAGCGCTTTCGATCGCGCGCTTGAGGGAAGCGTCGCTCATGGTCTATTCGGTCTGAACGTCGTCCAGGCGACGGCGAAACTCGGCGAGCGTTACGCCTCCAGTTGCGCGCACGCGCTGGCGCGCTTCCTCCAGAAGCTGCAAGAAGCGGGGGTTATGCACCAACAACAGGCTGTCCAGGTCATCCTCCTCCTCGATGGCGATCAACATGGCAACCGGCCTGCCGTTGCGCGTTACCACCACAGGCGACTCCCTGCTTTCATCGACGTAAGCGCTAAAACGGTTCTTCACTTCAGCCAAGGGTGCGATTTTCATAGTTCAAGCTCCTCGCTGCCAATCAACAATCTGTTGTCGAGCTTTCTGCCTACCGCCAAAACGACCACTACTCGATCCTCGACGTCCACATCGTAGAATATTCGGTAGCGATTGTTCGCCCCGCAACGCACCTCCCATGTCGCATCCAGCGAGTTCGGGATGCGGAGGGCTTTGCGGTTGCGCGTCTCTTGGTTGGGATCATACGCCAATTGCTGTTCGATGACGTCCAGAATCAGCGAGTGGTCTTTGCGCTCGATGGCGCCGAAATGCGCCCGCACCGCATCATCGAAGATGATCTCGAACGGCAGATGTTCGCTCATGGCCAGAATTGTAGCTATCTGGTAAGCGGTGTCAAGCGGAATACCGGTTTGCGCGTGGGCGCGTGCGCGTGAACGCTCAAGAGTTACGGTTGACTGATCACCAGCCAGGTGACCAGCTCGAACTCAGAGTCCGCCGTCACCTGTTGGCTGCGCGCCGGCAACACCGCGTCGCGGCCTTGCAGCAACAGGCCGGCGGCGCGTCTGCCAAAGGTCTTCTGCAAGGAGGCCAGCGCCCGCTGCAAGAGCTGGTCGATCCGGGCCATGTCCGCGCCCTGCTGCGTCTGCTGGTCGAAGAGCCGGCACAGGTCGTCGTAGGGCTGGGCCTTGCCCGCGCACAGGGCGCGCATGATCTCCAGGATCTGCTTGGGGTGGGTGAAGGTGAAGCGCACCATGCCGTCGTCCAGCACGTAGACCAGGAAGTAGGGCTGCAAGGGGTTGACCGTGTCGCTGCGGCCGCCGCCCATCTGACGCAGACAGAAGATCACCCCCGGCTGGATCACCGGAAAGTCGGGGTGGGGTGGAACCACCGCGAAGAGCCCCAGCGGCGCGTCGTGCAGCGCCTGGCGGTTGGCTTCGATGTAGCGGGTCAGCTCGGCGCGGAAGTCGTCCAGCGTGAAATCGGTCAGCGTCACGCTCTCGTTGAAGTCCTCCAGGTCCAGCACCTCCTCGCGCAGCCGCTTGAGCTGGCGGTCGCGATACTTGAGGTCCTCGGTGATCAGGTCTTCCAGTTCCTCGACATTGAGCAGGTTGTCGTCGGCTGTGGCTGCCAGGTCCACCAGCGCCATGCGCGCCTCCACCCGCGCCTTGAGCGAGATGTACTTGTCCAGGTCCTGGGTCGGCCAGAAGTTGACCAGCCGCACGGCCGGGTTGATGCTGCCGATGCGGTCGATGCGACCAAAGCGTTGGATGACCCGCACCGGGTTCCAGTGGATGTCGTAGTTGACCAGCGTGTCGCAGTCTTGCAGGTTCTGGCCCTCGGAAATGCAGTCGGTGGCGATCAACAGATCGATCTCCTCCTCCTGTGGCATGTCCCGCATCAGGCTGCGACGTTTGGCGATGGGCGAGAAGTTGGCCAGGATCTGACCGAACTCGTTGCGGCCAAAGGTGGTGCGGTTCTCGGCGCTGCCGCCGGAGACCAGCGCCACATGCAGGCCCAGCTCTCCGGCCGCCCACGGCGCCAGGGCATCGTACAGGTAGACCGCCGTATCGGCAAAGGCGGTGAAGACCAGCAGCTTGCGGTTGGGCCGGCCCTGCTTGTCCACGGTCGGAGTCTCGGCCTTGCGGCGGATCAGCCGCTTCAGTTCTGCCAGCTTGGCGTCGCGCTCCGGCGTGATCTCGCGCGCCGACAGCTCCAGAATGTGCAGTTGCTCCCGGTCGCGCCGCAGGTCGGCCAGCCAGCGCGCCAGATCGAGATGCGCCAGCTTGAAACGCGCCTTGCTGACCTCAAAGGCCGCGGTCAGCTCGTCGTCGTCGCTATCCTCCGGCGACAGCTCGTCGTAGTCGAGATCGGGGTTGGCGGCCTGGAACTGCTGGAAGCGCTGGATGCGCGCCCGCAGGTCGTCCATCTTCTGGATCGTGCGCTTAAGCGTCAGATCGAATGAGTAGACAGAACTTTCCAGGCGCTTGAGGAAGTTGATCTTCATCATGCCGATCAGGTAGTTCTCGCGCGTGGCCTGGCTGAACTGCGCCACCAGCTCGCGCTCATAGCGCGCGCGGTGCTCAGGCAGCACGTAGCGCGAGGGGTTGAAGAGCGACAACTGGTAGCGTTCGATCTCGTCGTTCAGCCGGTCGTAGGACATGAACTCGTCGCGCAGGTCGATGGCGGGATAGAGCGATTGTGGCTTCAGCCGCTCCGGAAAGCCGCCCAACTGGGCCAGGCTGGCCTGGTAGAATTTCTGCACGTGGCGACGCGAGCGGGCAATGGTCAGCCCATCCAACAGCTTGAAGAAGCTGGAGCTGAGCCGTTCCATCAACTCGCCGGTCTTGCGCTCTTGGCTGCGCTTGGCCCAGTCGTTGAAGGTCAGTTGCGCCACGCGCAGCGTCTCCTGGATGCTGCCGATGCCCAACGAGGCGCGCAGGGCGTCGTCCTGATCCTCGGTGATGAAAGAGATCTGGTTGCGCAGGTCTTTCAGGGTGTTGTTGACCGGCGTGGCCGACAGCAGCAGCACCTTGGTCTTGACGCCGGCCTGGATAATGTCCTGCATCAGCCGCTGATAGCGGCTGGGGCGGATCAGGACGCCGTTTTCATCGCGGCGGCCGGGCGCGTTGTTGCGGAAGTTGTGCGATTCGTCGATCACCACCAGGTCGTAGTTGCCCCAGTTCAACGTGGCCAGGTCGACGTCGCCGCTGCGGCCCCCATCGCGGCTCAGGTCGGTGTGGCTGAGCACGGTATAGGCGAAGCGATCGCGCACAAAGGGGTTGAGCTCGCTGTTGTTCTGCGCCTGGTAGACGGTCCAGTTGTCGCGCAGCTTCTTGGGGCAGAGCACCAGCACCCGCTCGTTGCGCAGCTCGAAATACTTGATGATAGCCAGCGCCTCGTAGGTCTTGCCCAGGCCCACGCTGTCGGCCAGGATGCAGCCGCTGTAGGCCAGCATCTTGTTGATCGCTCCCTTGACGCCATCTTTCTGAAACTCGAACAGCGCCTTCCAGATGTCGGTGTCCACGATCTGCTGCTGGATGGCCAACAGGCTGCTCTGCGCTTCCTCCGCCAGATAGGCTTCGAAAAGGTGATAGAGGGTCTTGAAATAGAGAAACTCAGGCGCGTTGTCGCGATAGAGCTGCGCCAGGTAGGCCAGCACCTGCTCCCGCACATCCTCGACCAGCCGCGTGTCATCCCACAGGGCATCGAACCAGGCGCGCAGGTCCTCGCGGTCACGACGGCTGTCCACGATCAGATTGAGCTCGATGTTGTTGTTGGCGTCGGCCAACCCCAGCCCGCTCAGTGTGAAGTTGGAGCTGCCGACAATCGCATCGGTCACACCGCCATTGGCGATATGGTACATCTTGCCGTGCAGAAGGTTGGCCTGACGGATGGAGCGGATCTCGACCTTGTCCCGAATCCAGGCCGCACAGGCGCGCGCCGTTGCGCCTTGTTCCAACCGGTTGGCCAGCTGCAAGCCGTTGTCCTCGATGCGATAGGCCCGCTTGTCCGTCTTGCCAGGATCCATGCCGCTGACGAAACGCGGCTCGCCGAAGAGAAAGCGCAGACGCTCGATGCCATCCAGCTCACCTTGCAGGGCGGCGTAGGCGTAGATGGTGAAATAGGCCGACACAATCGACGCCGTCGAGCCCGCGTGCAGCTTCTCACGAAGAAACCCGCCCACACTGCCGCGCAGATGGTTGTCGCGAATGCCGGAAGCCAGGGGAGATGAAGTCACGTGACCTTCCCTTCCAGAAGAGACCGAGAAGAACGGCTCACCGGCGGCCATCTTCACCCTTGGCCGCCGTGCGTCGCAACGAAATTTGTTTGGCACGAAAACGAACGGGGCGAACCCGATCACGGCGTCATTGTACCTGAGTTCAGCATCCACGGCAAGTGCGGGCGCTGCTGCCCATTTGCATCGGGGTAGAGTTGGGCTATAATCACTCCAGTTGCAAATCTTTGCAACTGGCTGTGAGGTTTTCATGTC
>Ga0209096_1004068_pt1 | contig 12135 bp, 13 predicted proteins | sample AD_UKC034_MetaG_FD_184407 | JGI IMG/M metagenome (GOLD analysis project Ga0209096, IMG submission 184407) | Active sludge microbial communities of municipal wastewater-treating anaerobic digesters from USA - AD_UKC034_MetaG (SPAdes) (version 2) | ecosystem: Engineered > Bioreactor > Anaerobic >...
ATTTGCGATTGCTCGGCCGGATGAGTATTAAAAATTTCCGTTTGGTATCGGATTGAAAAATACTCAATTTCCTCAACTTTAAAATCTTCTCTTAAGTGAACAAGAGGGATTTTTTTCACCCGGGTTTTTTCCAGTTCCCGATAAAGACTTTTTCTTTCTTCGTAAGCAATGGTTGTCGGGAAAAGGCAAATTTCTTCCAATCCAAGCTCTTTTACCTCAGCCAATTTCCGGAAATGGTTTTTATCGGTAGTGGTTATCGTCGGCAAAAACCTATTGTTCTTAAGCATCGGCTTGCCCTACTCCGAAGTATCCTTAAGTAAATTAATAACCGGAATTGAAGAATCGGCGTTTTAATTTTTTTTGGTTTTTTTAAGGTTTTTTATCTTTTTAACTAAAAGGTAGCCGAGAAAAAGCAAAATCCAAATCGGCAGGTAAATCAAAGCCCAAATTACGGCCGTCGCCAGTTTTCTTAAGGTTAAAACCAAAGAACGAACCGCCTGTTTAATGATAACCAGCGGACGGAAAGTCTCAGAAGGAGCGTAAGGCAAAGCCAATTCGTCCGTGGAAAGATAAACCGAAATTTTTGCCAGCTTGGCCGTCTGCTCCAAATATTTTTGCCTGCCCTTAAGATCGTCGATTTGAGCCTGAAGATTGATCAATTCGCGATTAACTTCCAAAATATCCTGAACCTTAACCGCGGTTTTTAAAATTGCCTCAAATTTTTCCTTGGTTTTTTGGTGAGTTGCCAATCTTGCTTCCAAATCAACATATTCGTCCGTCACGTCATGGCCGAAAAGATTTTCCGAAGAAACTTTAATCGCCAAGTTGCGATAAAAAGCCAAAACTTCGTTTAACTTATCCGCGGGAACCCGAAGAAAGAGATTGGCATAAGGCGCCTCTTCCGGCTGGCTCAAGGAAGAGCTAATCAGATAGCCGCCGGCTTCTTTAGCCTTACCCGAAACTTTTTCCGCCGTATCGCGAACGTCTTTTACCACTAAAGAGAGGGAGGATTCCTGAACAACCATCCGGTCCGCGGTTTCTACCGGTGCGGCCTGGGGAAGAAAAGAAGAAAAAGAGCGGCTAACCGATTTCGGCGCAACCGCCATTTCGGGAACCGCCCCGCCGATACCGGAAGAAACGGAAGCGTAATTCCGGTAAGGAATTACCGAATTTTGGCGCCAAAAAAGGTAAACGACCACCAAAATCAAGACAACCGCTAATTTGTTTTTTTTAAGCCAATCCATTATTTTTCCTTTTTTTGTAATTGGGGTCTATCCCCCCTTGATGCCGTCTCCCTTTTTCATAAATTAATTATTGCTCCCGAAATTTTTCTTGTCAATAAATAATCTTTGACCGATGATATAATTGATAAATTAATTAACATTTTTTTGACAAACAAAGTGAAAAAAATACTTTTTATTTTTGTTTTTGCTTTTCTTCTTTCCGGCTGCACGGCAAATAAAACCGTAACCGCCCCGTCTCTTCCACCTACTTCTTCCTTGTCGTCTCCCACTTCCGCACAATCAGTTCCCCTTCCTACCGGAGAAGACATTATTTACACTTTTTTTGAATTAATCAGGGAAAAAAGAATTGCCGATGCCGTTTCCATGTTCTCCTCTGCCGCTGCCCCTGATGAAAGCGCCAAACAAACCTGGGCTGTGAATTTTAACACTCTGGAGTCAATCAGTGTTAAATCAATTGCGGAATGGCAAAAAACAGACTGGACGGAAAATATAAAATCCTACAAAATAATCGTGATAGCCAAAAATAAACCCAATCCCCAATTCCGGGCCTGGGAAGACGGTGAAAATACCAGATGGATTAACCTAATCAAAGAAAATAATCTTTGGAAAATCTCCGAAATTGCCACTGGACCGTAGAAAGTAACCAGTTTTTAACCTTCAGCCGTCAGTTGTCAATCTTTTAATTCTTTATAAAAATTGTTTAAAAAGGTAAATCCGGCGGCACATCAAGCAAACCGCCTTGAATTTTGCTTCCCTCGTCTTTTCCGGATTTAACATTTAACGTTTCAGTTTTAACATTTAAGGTATAAATCTCCTGTTTTCTGTTGACCGGGTCAACGCTCACCAGCTTCCCTTTTCCCTGGGCAATTGCCAGCATATCCCGACAGGCCCAACAGGATTCCAACCCCGACTGGCATTTAAAAGAATTTGTCTGGCGGACCATCTTGATAATCTCTCCTTTTTGTTTCAAATAAGCCAGAGTTTTTTCCAAATCCGGCAAAACGCAGGCGGTTAAATCATTGTCTTTATCCAAATACCAATAACAGGCTGTAATTTTTTTAGTATTAAAAACTTGGCTAACCAAATAAGCATAAATGGGCATTTGCTGGGAATCCTCCCGTTCTTCATTTTTACCGGTTTTAAAATCAATTATTTTATACCCATTTTCCTCGCCAGAGCCTTGTGAAGGCGTGTCTTTCTCTACCCAATCCAATTTTCCGGTTAAGATTAAATCGTTTCCCAATTCCGCCTTGGGAAAATTGGGAATTTTAACCGGCTGGGCAGTTTTAAAATGTTCATTGGCCCAAAACCGCTCAAGCATTTCCTTCCCTCTTTGTTTGGCGGTCTCCTCTTCTCCCTCGGAGGCAAAACCTCCCTTTTCACCGCTGGTATTACTCCAAACCAGAGCAAAAATTCTTTCCAATTCGTCTTTTGATCTGTCTTCCTTGGGTAATTTTAAAAATTGTTCCAGAGTATCGTGAATATTTTGCCCCAAAGCAAGGGCGGGATTAATCAATTGTATTTTTAAACCTCTCGGGGATCTGTAAACGTAGCGGTAATAATAAAGTTGCGGACATTTCTCAAAATCCGCCAAGGACGAAGGCGAAAGAAAAATCGCGTTGGGATTAAAAGCCATAAAGTTATTTTATAGCTTCTGGCCTTTAGCGTCTAGTGATTAGTTGGAGATTGATTGAATTCCTTTCGTAATTGTGATATACAGCAATCAGATTCCGCACCTTAACATAAGGAGGAGAAAATGAGAGGAAGCTTTTCCCGCATGCTGGCGAATTTCTTTTCTGCGATTGTTTTCGTTGTCTCCATTTTGATTTTTACTTATCAACCACTCAGCGAAAAGACAATAATCTTTTATCCCGTTTGTTTAGTTGCCGTCTTCACTTCCGGGTTTGTTTTTGCTTTTACGGAGCACTAGTAAGATCAGAAACCGAATCAAGTGAAAAAAGGAAAAGAAAAGAGGAGAAAGATGGAGAGATCAAGCGAAATCTATAATCTAGCTTGTAACGCGTGCTACTTTCTTGTGTTCCAATTTCTCTTTGTTTTCTTGTTTTACTTTGAATCCAATTTCAGTCAATATCCCGCCAGATTTTTTTACGCCTTCCTTGCCACAATTGCTCTCGGCATGGAACTATTCATGATCCTTTACGATTTAGAAAGCGTGTCCCTAAGAAAAACCCTTCCGGGACTTAAGGAAGTTGGTTGTTTGCTTTTCTCCTTCGGATTCTACCTGCGGCTCCTGGACCGGAGTTATTTCTGGCCCGTTGTTGCCGCTTTCAGCCTCCCGGCGATCGGTTTTCTCGGCTCCAAAAAAGCGCCGGCTCAACCGAACCAATGAGGTTGGATTTCTACCAGACCGGAGAATTAATTTAAAAAATTGTTCCCCGGTCTTTTTTTTGCATTTTTTTCTCCATCTCTGTCTCTTGCTCTTACTTATTTAATGGAATTTTTATCGGGTTTGTAGTATATATCAAAGCATCGGCTCTTTAACAAGACAACAAAAGGAAAGGAGAACTATGGGTAAAGCAGATTTGCCCACAAAAGAAAAACATAGAAGAACAATTGTTTTCCTTTTTGAGGGTATTTTTTGGCTTTCGGCGGCTTATTCTCTCCCCCTCTTTTTCTTTCTGATCCTTTATTTTAATTTCGACCCGATCGTGGCCTTCTTGTTGCGCCAATCGGCTCTCTCTCTTATCGCCGGACTTTTGGTTTTTGGGGGAATATCCCTCTTTCTCTTGATACGCTTTTCCAAAAAAGCCTCGGCTGCCTTTATGAAGGTCTGAAACCAAACTACCAAAAAGGAGGAAGAAAATGGATAGGCAAAAAATAAAAAGGCATTTTTTGTATTGCTTTTGGGGATTCGCCGCTTTTTTCCCAGTTATTTTATTAGTATTGGGTCTTTTCTACCAACACCCTTTGGCTATGTTCTTTTTGGTTTATTGGCCGGGAAAGAATTTCGTGATCTCTATGGTCATTGAAATTCTCTTCGTTTATTTTTTAATCCATTTTTGGATAATCCCCTGTCTCCTGAAGGGTGCCAAGTACGATCCCTGGCTCGATTCGGTAAAAGAGCGAATTTTCGGCAAAGCAAACAAAGCCGAAAAGTAAAGAATCGTCATCAGACAAACAATTCCCAATAGCGGGATTTTCTTTTGTCTCCAAACCCGCCGATAGACCGGAAAGTCAGTCCCGAAAGGGTTCACTACCGGTCTTTTTTTTTGTAAAAAAAGCCTACTCCCCAATTGACTAATCCGGATAAAACCGATAAAGTTAAGGTGATTATTAAAAATCTTTATTGAGGTAAAAAATGAAAAAAACTTTTTTTGCTTTATACTGTTTACTGTTTACTGTTGTGTTGGCCGGCTGCGGACCGCAAAAACAGACTTCTACCCAAACCAACAACCAACCGGAAGAAAAAAAAGGAGTTTTTGAATCTATCCGCGACGCGATGAATAAGTCCTTAAGCTTAAAATGCGATTATTCCGTTGGGGAAAACAAATCCGTGGTTTTTATCAAGGGAAAAATGCTCCGTTCGGAAACCGAAAGCCAAAGTAATAAAAATTATGCCGTTTTAAAAGATAATAAACTTTGGACCTGGTCGGATAAAGAAAAAACCGGCTTGATTATTGACCTGACCGATTCTCAAAATACCGGCGCCGGCAACCAAAATACCGGTGACCAGATTATTGAAGATGTGGAAAAATACAGAGAAAGATGCCAACAAACGGTTGTTGCCGATTCCCTTTTTAACCCGCCGGCCGATATTACCTTTCAGGATTTAAGCCAAATGATGAAGAATTTTGGCGTATCGGTCAAGCCGTAAGAATTTAAATTTCCGGCTGATCTTTGCCCCCTGCTTTAACTTCATCGGCAAATTCTCCGGCGATTTTCCAATAACGCCGGAACTGCCGGATAATTTTTCGGTGGGCCTCAACTCGCTTGCCCAAACATCCTTCCAAAATAGTCGGTGTTTCTACGACAATTCCGGAAACGGCAAAATTTTTCTTTCGCGGCTCATTGCGCCAAAGATAATAAACGGAACTCATCAAATCATCAATCGAAGCGTCGTGGTCAATTTGGACAACTCCGCCGTGAATTACTTCCTTAAATCGGGTCTCACCCTGAGTAATAATCGGCATCCCCGCTTCTTGTAATTTTTCAACCACCTTATGGGCAATCGGATCTTTTATTCCCAGTGAACCTTGAGAATAAATATAGGGAGAGTAAAGACTTTCATCCTCGTGCAAATCAAAAAATATAACCGGCGGATACTCGGAAGATTTTTCAAGAATGGCAAGCGCCATTGCTTTTGCTTCCGGGCAGGACGGCTCCTTCATCCGCGGTTCCGGCGGAAAAACATTCGGTTTTGCCAAAACCCAATCCATGTCCCCGACACTTTTTCCTCTTTTGGCATCACGATAAACATTGGTATAGCGCCAGTCGCAAAAATAGCCGAAAGGATTGCAAAGAGGAAAAACAATCATTGGAATTTCTCTCCCCAACTTGGCCAGATAGCCGATTTCAGCAGCAATGGCATTCGGACCGGCCGGTTCTTCTCCATGAACTCCGGCAAAAAGCCAAAAAGCCGGTCCTTTGGCCGGCGTTTGAAAACAACAAATAGGAAACTCCCTTTTACCTTGAGACGTTTCCAAAATCTGGGAATGAACAATTTCTTTTTCCCAGCCAAATTCGTTTTCCAACCGGTTAAAAGCCGAAAAAAGCTCGTCTACCGGTAAACGGCCGTCTTCCAAAAAACCCTCCGGAGAAAGAGATTCCTTATCTATTCCCTTAAAGTGAAGTTTCTCTGCTCTTTCCATCTTTACTATTTTATCACGATTATTTTACCCGAAAGCCAAACCTTATGGTATAATTCTTGCTACCACGGGGAAGCGTGGAGATTTTTGGCGTGAGAATCCAATCTTAAAACTTAAATGTTAAATTTGAAATCCAAATCTCACAATCTTTAAAGTTTTAACATTTAATTTTTGGTTTTAAGTTTTAAATTTTCAGATTTAAGTTTAAACGAAATGGCTGATTTTATCGAAATTCGAGGAGCCAGAGAACATAATTTAAAAAACATTAACCTCCAAATCCCAAAGAATAAACTGGTGGTTTTTTCCGGCGTTTCCGGATCGGGAAAATCTTCTTTGGCAATGGATACTCTTTATGCCGAAGGCCAACGCCGTTATGTGGAAAGCCTTTCTTCCTATGCCCGTCAATTCTTGGGAATGATGCCCCGGCCGGATATTGACGCCATTGAGGGACTTTCGCCGGCAATTGCCATTGACCAGCACTCTCTTTCCCACAATCCCCGCTCCACTGTCGGAACCGTCACTGAAATTTACGATTATTTAAGAGTTTTGTTTGCCCGCGTCGGTCACCCCCATTGTCCGAAATGCGGTCGTGAAGTTGCCAAACAAACTTCGGATCAAATTGCCAAACAGATATTGGAAATCTGTCGTCAACAATTAACCGTCGCGGACAAAAAATTCAGCCGGATTTTGATACTTTCGCCGGTGGTTAGAGACAAGCGCGGCGAATTTTCAAAACTTTTTGATAACTTAACCAATAAGGGCTTTGAGCAGGTCAGAATTGACGGCCGGATTTATGAATTGCGGGAAGATATCCTTTTAATTAAAACCAACCGTCATAATATTGAGGCGGTAGTTGACCGGCTTTCTTTAGATTTAAAACAACTTAAAGATCCGAAAATCTTTCAACGCTTAAGAGACGACGCCGAAATCAGCCTGCAACTCTCCGACGGGCTGGTAACTTTAGGGGTCGTTGAAGACGCCGCCTTTGATTTTCCCCGCAAACCGACCAAAATTAAAGATTTAATCTTTTCCTCCCGCTTTGCCTGCCCTTCCTGTAACCTCTCTTTGCCGGAAATAGAACCGAGAATTTTTTCTTTTAACTCCCCTTTCGGCGCCTGTCCGGAGTGTAACGGCCTGGGTGTTAAGCTGAAAATTGATACTTCCCGGGTTGATCCGTCGGCGGTTTGGGACCTGGAAAGAAGATATTACAATACCACTTCCGATGAGATGAGGGAGGAAATTGAAAAATTGATGATTAAAGAAAATTGCCCTCTTTGCCAGGGCACACGACTGAAAAAAGACGCTTTAACAGTCACTATCGATAAAAATAATATTGCCCAGATTTCCTCTTGGAATCTGGAAAAGCTTAATCGTTGGGTCAATAAATTACCGGAAATACTGGAATCGGGAAAAGAAAAGGAAATCTCCGAACCTCTGTTACGGGAAATCGGCAACCGCCTCTCTTTTTTAAACTCGGTCGGAGTAAATTATCTTTCTTTGGACCGAAACGCCGCAACCCTTTCTGCCGGCGAAGGCCAAAGAATCAGACTTGCCTCCCAGGTCGGTTCCGGCTTAACCGGCGTTTTGTATATTTTGGACGAGCCGACGGTCGGGCTTCATCCCCGGGATACCAAAAAACTGATTGCCACTTTGGAAAAACTGCGCGATCTGGGAAACACCGTTATTGTCGTGGAACACGACCGGGAAGTTATGGAATCGGCCGATTGGATCGTTGATTTCGGACCGGCGGCGGGAAAAGACGGCGGCCACGTCGTCGCCGAAGGCTCTCCCGAGGAAATCAAAAAAAATTCCGCTTCCCTGACCGGCCGGTACCTTTCCGGTAAAGAAAAAATCTCGCCTCTCTCTTCCAATTCCGGCCTCCAGCTTCCGACTTCTCACCTCACTATCGCCGGCTGTAAGGCCCACAATCTCAAAAACCTGACCGTCAAGATTCCTCTGGGAAAATTGGTCATTTTAACCGGCGTTTCCGGTTCGGGCAAATCAACTTTGCTGTCAGACACTCTTTACCCGGCCCTTAAACAAAGACTGAATGAAGATTTTACCCAAACCGCCGGCGAGTTTAAGGAAATTAAAGGAACCGAGCAAATCAGCCAGGTTTTATTGGTTGACCAATCGCCCATCGGCCGAACTTCCCGCAGCAATCCGGCGACCTACACCGGCGTTTTTTCCGACATCCGCCGTCTTTTCGCCCAAACAAGAGAGGCTCAATTAAAAGGACTAAAAGAAACTCATTTCTCTTTTAATACGGAAGGCGGACGCTGTGAGGCCTGCCAAGGTCAAGGTCAAAATCGCGTGGTAATGCAGTTTCTGCCCGATATCTGGATTCAATGTGAAGAATGCCAGGGCAAGAGATTTAAAAACGAAGTTTTGGAAGTGGAATACAAAGGTAAAAACATTGCCCAAGTTTTGAATTTGACCGTTAAAGAAGCCCAGGATTTTTTCTCGGCCATTCCCTCTATTATCCGTAAACTAATACTTTTGGAAAAAATTGGTTTGGACTATTTGGAATTGGGTCAAATATCCCCGACTCTTTCCGGCGGCGAATCACAACGTTTAAAATTGGCCCGCGAATTGGTCAAGAGAGGTGAAGGAAAAACAATTTATCTTTTGGACGAGCCGACAACGGGACTTCATTTTGCCGATTTAAAAAAATTGCTTTACGTTTTAAGAGCCTTGGTGGAAAAAGGCAATACCGTTATCCTGATTGAACACAACCAGGAAATAATTCGGGAAGCAGATTGGATTATTGATTTGGGTCCGGAAGGCGGAGAAAACGGAGGAGAAATTATTGCCGAAGGAACCCCTGAAGAAATTGCCAAAAATTCCCATTCCTGGACCGGAAAATACTTAAAAGATTTTCATAAATCATCGAAAATAAATGCTTGATTTTAATCTATATAAAACACTGCCCAAATCTCCGGGCGTTTATCTTTTCAAGGACGAAAAACAGAAAGTAATTTATATTGGTAAGGCCATAAATTTAAGAAATCGGGTAAAAAATCATTTTACCGATAAAAACGATGATTTAAGGCATAAAAATTTGATTTTTTTAGTGGAAAAAGTTGACTTTCAAACTGTTTCCGGAGAATTTGAAGCCTTGCTCTTGGAAGCCCGCCTGATTAAACAATATAAACCAAAATTTAATATTCTGTTAAAGGATGATACCCGGTATTTGTATGTCGGTATTACCAAAGATAAGTTTCCTCAAATTAAATTGGTCAGACAACCCGAAAAAGATGATAATTTATCCGATTGGTTTGGTCCTTTTCCTTCCTCTTATGGCTTAAAAGAAGTTTTACGTTTTGTTCGCCGGATTTTTCCTTACCGTTCTTGTGAGAACTTACCCAAAAAAGTCTGTTTATATTCCCATCTTAAACTCTGCCCTGCTCCCTGCATAAACCAAGTTGAATCTTATTCTCAAACGATTCATAAAATAAAAATGCTTTTAAACGGTGAAATTAAACCTCTGATCTCTTTGCTAACCAAACAAATGAACTTATCTTCCCAAAAACAAAATTTTGAAGAAGCCCAAGGCTACAAAAGACAAATTGAGATGATTCAAAATCTTTTAACCAAAAAGCCCAAATCGGCCGAGGAAGAAAGATTTGTCAAGCAATTGGAACAGTTAAAAAATATTTTAATTCGCTATCAGGGTTTTGATCCTTTTATTATTCACCGCCTGGAAGCTTATGATATTTCCAATTTGGGAAAAGAGATTATTGTCGGCTCAATGGTGGCTTTTATCGGCGGGGAACCCGATACCTCCCAATACCGGCAATTTCACCAGTCCCTCCGTAGCCCCGAGCGGAGTCGAGGGACGAAGGGGGAAGGATCTGAAATTAATGACCCTGCTCACATCAAAAGTGTAATTTTAAGGCGCCTTAATCATCAGGAATGGGTTTATCCCCAGATTATCTTGGTAGATGGCGGCAAAGGACAAATATCGGCCGCTTTTGAGGCCTTAAAAGAAAAAAACTTGGCCGGAAAAGTCGGTTTGCTCGGGTTAACTAAAGAGTTTGAAACAATTGTTATCCCCGAAATTAAGATTGATAAAATTACCGGTTGGAAAAAATTAAATCTTTCAACCAATTCCCCCGCCTTGCAATTATTGCAACATAGCCGAGACGAGGCCCATCGTTTCGCCCAAAGATATTATCGGAAGCTTCATCGTTTTGATAAATGAAGCTTAAGATCCCTCGTAGATCTGAGCAAGGCGAAGGGCGAAGTGGGACAAAATTCTAGCCCTTCCGCCAGAGCTGAAATCAAACCGAAAAAAGAAAAAACTTTTGAGGAAAAAATTACTTTAAAGCCAAAATTGGACCGAGACAAATAACTTATAAAACAACCTATAATTTGAAAACGACAAAATATTCGTTATAATAGACCAATGGAAAAAGAGACAAGCTCCAAAGGTCCAATAACAGAAACGCCAAATGAAATTGATGTATTTAAAAACGCCCTTGATACTCTGACCAAATACCTGGATCCGTTGAAAGAACAACCCCTGGCTAATCTAACCTATAAAGAAGCGGTTACTTTTCTCCAATCCCCATTGTTTAAAAATAAATTTAAAACTAGTTTAACCTATTACCTTGGCATAGAAAATATGGGGACGCACAGACTTGATCCCGTTGAAGAAGCTACTTTTCAGACCCTGGCAACTATTATCTCTTCCGCCGAAATTTCTCTCACAAGGAAAGCGGCCGTCCCTCTTTTTTTGAAAAAAAATCTAGAAGAAATCGCCAAAATAAAGAGAACAGCAGAGGCAATCACTCCCCTTTTAAGAGAAGCCATCTCTCCTCAAGATAAGTCCCAACTTTTGGGCTGATTGAAGAGAAAACAAATATTTCAACCACGGGAAACTTCTTTTGCCGAAAAAGTCTGAAAAATCTCTAGGTCAAGAATCTGCTCCGGAGTAATTTTTCTCCGGTCAAAATTGACGTCAAATAAATCAGGAAGCTTAAAAACAACGTTTTCTATCCCGGGAGTTTTTTTAAGTTCATCGGTTATCAAAGGCGCGTGACCGGAACAAGGAATGGCTACTTTTAATACAAACGTAGAAGAATTTGACGAATCGTATACTTGAGGGCTTCTAATATTAAAGTTGGTCGCTAAAGGAAAAATTACCAGGAAAAATAATAAATTAATTCCCATAGTTGTTCCGTAAAGAATCGCCAAATAGACCTTATTTCTCTTAACCCCTTCCCAACTTAAACTCTGGTTTCTTTTTAAATATAAAGTGGCAAAAATGGTAGCAAAAACAAAAGAAAGCGCTACTAAAATTTGAAAAAAATAAGGCACTAAAAGAACTTTCTTAAAAAATGCGGTGGCCACTGTCGCACCCAAAACAGAAAAAAACACAAAAGCAATACAAAAAGTATGGGGCAATAAACCATATAATATTCCCGGCACTAACCCCGAAGGCTTATATTTTTTAACCGGTTGGCAACAAGATTTACTGGCCATAGAAATTTCTAATGTCTAATTATCCTAATTTTTAATTAAATCTAAATTTTAGAATGACCAATTTAGTTTATTGGGTCAATTTTTTATAAACTTCCATTAATTCATTGAAAACCCTTTTTCTCTCTTGCTCGCTCTTTCCTCCCACTGCTTCCGTAACGCAAGTATCCAAGTGGTTTTTTAAAATAATTTCATTAACCTTCCTCAAAGCGGCGATAACCGCTTCATTCTGATGAATGATGTCAATGCAATATCTTTCCTCTTCTACCATCTTCAGATTCGCCCTCAAGTGCCCAAGTATATAATTTAAGCGGTTCGTCAGTTCTTGCGTCTGGCTCGTTCCTTTTTTCTCTTTGATTTGAGATTGATGATTCTTCGATAGAGTCATTGGAAATTTTATGTTACCCCCCGCCGGGGGGTTTGTCAAGAGAAAAAATACAAGGAAAAGGAAGGGAAAATAAATTAAATTAACAAAGAAAGCAAGACAAAAACAAAAGCAACTGAAAGTAAGTAAATTTTTTGGGCCTCGGCCGATATCTTTTTGCCTATTTGCCAAAAAAGCCAATTGTTCAAATGATCGT
>Ga0209096_1004073_pt1 | contig 12130 bp, 10 predicted proteins | sample AD_UKC034_MetaG_FD_184407 | JGI IMG/M metagenome (GOLD analysis project Ga0209096, IMG submission 184407) | Active sludge microbial communities of municipal wastewater-treating anaerobic digesters from USA - AD_UKC034_MetaG (SPAdes) (version 2) | ecosystem: Engineered > Bioreactor > Anaerobic >...
GTAGGTCAGGGGAATCGTCGATGCTGGCCTCTATTGCGGAGACCATCAGTATCGGGTTGACCATGCTCGTCCAATGGCATGCCCAGTGGGTCGGGGTGTCAGCACCGGAGAGCGAACTGAAAGTCGGGCTCAATAAAGACTTTTTCGGCCTCCCCTTGTCGCCGACGGAAATTGCGGAGCTGGTGCGAACGTGGCAAGCAGGCGGGATCAGTTACGAGACGTTGTACTACAACCTTCAGCAGGGCGAGATCACCCGGCCTGGGATCACGGCGGATGACGAGAAGACGCAGATTGAACTGGAGACGCCGGATATCGATCTGGAGGGGGGAGACGACGACGAAGGGAACGATCAGTCGAGCGCACAGGGCGATGAGGGAAGCGCGGGGCAGTCAGTCTGAGCCTGGTGATCGCGTGCGGTCTCGTCGGGTGGTTTCCTGAGTGATGCCATGGCAGTCAATGATCAATTGTATGATCGGTTCGTGTCCCATGATGTTAATCTTCAGCGCCTTCAAGCCCATCAGCGCCAGCTCATCCTGAGTGAACTTCGGGCAATCGAAGCCCGTATCATCAAAAAACTCCAATCGCAAACCGGGGAAACCTTTACGAAGGCCCGTCAAACGGCGCTGCTAAAGTTTGTCCAACGGACGATTAAGACGGGCTACCAAGAGATCTACCGGACCCATCGAAAAGAAGCGGAAGGGATGGCTCGCCTCGAAGTGGAGCGGGCTCCCACGCTCGTGAATACGGCGATTAAGACGGACCTGCTCACGGTGGGTGCCCCGGAAGCCGTCATCCAGTCCCTCCTGAAAGACACCTCGGTGCTCGGTGCTCCATTGCGACGGATCTGGTCGCAGGAGGCCAGTACGACCACGCAAGCGTTCATGTCCGCGATGCGCCAAGGCATCTTAGCCGGAGACACGACCGAGCAGATGATTCGTCGAGTGCGGGGCACGAAGGCCGCGAATTATAAGGACGGGATCCTGGATCCAGCGCGTCGGCGGGTAGAGATGCGTGTCCGCACGAGTGCGCAGTCGATCTTGAACGATGCACGCATGCAGACGTTTCGCCAGAACAGTGAGGTGATTAGCGGCGTGCAGGCTCAGGTGACCTTGGATGATCGGACGAGTGACATCTGTATGGCGCGGAGTGGAGCGGCCTGGGATCTCGACGGGAATCCGTTTCCGGGCTCGGATACGACCGAAGCGTTTCCCGGTGCGCCTCCGTGGCACCCGAATGCGGTACTGAATGGCACGACGTTTATGTCATATGGGCACTTAGATGAAATGGTAGGGGCTGACTATCATGGCCCCGCGATTTTGGTGAAAACCGCGCAAGGCAAGAATGTGACCGTCGGACCCAACCACCCGATACTTACGCAGCGAGGAATGATCTGTGCGAGTCAGCTCACGGAAGACGATTATTTGATCTATGACCGACGGGTCGAGGAGGCGTTTCCCGTCCAGCATCCGCACTTCCAGCAAGTGCCACGTGTCGAGGATGTATTTCAATCGTTCGGCCCGCAAGAGCTTCGTGCGCGACGTGCCATTACCCGATACGACTTCCACGGCGATGGGATGTGGTGTCAAGGTGAAGTCCAGATTATAGAACCCGCAAACGGTCTGTTGTTGGTATGGGATTCCGGCGGCATCGAGCAATTCCGCAAGACGGGATTCCCACGGGCCGATATGCGTCAGCGCATGCTGTCGCGTGATGGCGCGGGCAGTCTTGGTCGCGATGGAATCAGTCTGCCCTCTTCTCGCGGCATGCGCCGCTGCTTGTCGGTCTCCCATTTCCTCCCCTTAAAGATCCAGAGCATACATTATGTAGAATGGGTGGGGCAAGCCTTCGACGCGACAACCGAATCGAGTTGCTATAACTGTAATGGCTTCGTGGTGAGTAACTGTCGATCGACGCTGGTGCCGCTCTTGAAAAGTTGGGAGGAGTTGACGGGACAGACCGGCCTCGATGCGGAGATTCAGAAGGAATTACGCGACGTTCCACGAGGAACACAATCGTCGATGGATGGCCAGGTGGCCGAGTCGTTGACCTATGAGCAGTGGCTCAAGACGAAGGATGACGATTTTCAGCGTGAGGTGCTGGGGCCAGGGAAGTATCGGCTCTGGAAAACCGGCAAGATTGGGCTCAAAGATCTGATTGATCAGCGCGGACATCCGCTCACACTGGCACAATTGAAAAACCTGCCGCCCGGCGATGATTCGACCGGCGGGTTGCCGGTGCCGCCCGCGAGTCCGGTGGTGCCGCCGTCGGCTCCGTTGCAGCCCGCCACGGTCGATGACTTCTTTCTGGCCCGCGAGGAGGAACACCCCTATAACAGCTTCATGTCCCCGCTCTCCAAGGATGAGCTACAAGACAAGCAGCTGCATTTGTCGGTTGACGGGAAGGTGGGGTATCTCCTGGATTCACAAGGAGACTTCGGGAATCTGTTCAATCATGGCGGCGTGAAGGGACAAGGTCAGGTGGCCATTGTGCAGGCGATTGAGCAGGGAGCCCGCACACTGGATGCGTTTGATGGGGTGTTGCCGGAACTCTATGCACAGTATGGCTATGCGGTGACGGGGCGGATGAAGTTTAACGATGCGTTCGCGCCGCCGAATTGGAATTATGCGCGTGATGGACGCCCGGACGTAGTGTTTATGGCTTATCAAGGAGGCGCACGTGAGTCGATCAAAAATCGGGTTGGAAAATTCCCCGCCTATATCCCACAGTCAGGCCGCTACTACACTGACTACGATCAGGCAAAGCATGACGCTCAGCGAGCGGCTCTGGCTCGCACGGATGATCGAGGCGCACGGCGAAGAGGAAGTCGTGAATCGGTGGCCGAGTCTGCAAGTGCAGCTCGACTTCGCCAGAAGCCTCTAGCGGCTCCCACGGCAGACTTTCCACCGCATCGACCCGACGGGATTGATACGCTGACACGATTCCTGGTGAAAGGGGAGCAGTTCACGCCAGAGCGGACCCTGCTGCATAAGGCGATTGAGTTCAACACGTTTCAAAGTGCGTCCGCAGTCAAGCGTCCGGTGGCGTACGTCTTGGGCGGTGGGCCAGCGTCAGGCAAGGACACCTTGAGGGATTTAGGCCTGCTACGGTTGCCGACGAATCAGGCGTACATTGATCCCGATGTGATTAAGAGCAAACTGCCGGAGTACCGTGACTTGGTGGCCTCTGGCGATTTGCAGGCCGCTGCGTTTGTGCATGAAGAATCCAGCCTCCTCTCGAAGTCGTTCCTTTCCCTGGCGGGTAAGAATTCCCTCAATGTGACATTGAATGGCACGGGAGACGGGTCACTCGACGGGCTCATGGACAAGGTGGCGCTGATGCGGGCCAGTGGACAGCGGGTCATCGCGCATTATGTGACGGTCCCGACGGATGTGGCGGTCTCGCGGGCGTATGCGCGGGCACAAGGGACCGGGCGGGCCGTGCCAGAGGACCGAATTCGAGAGACCCACCGGAATGTGAGCGCGGTGTTTCCTAAGGCTATTGAGCGCGGGCTCTTCGACGAGTTTACGCTGTGGGATAATACCGGAGCGCGTCCTGTGATCATCGCCAAGGGCCACCGGAATCGGCTGACGATTCTCGATCAATCGAAGTGGGACGCCTTTGTGCGAAAAGCAAAGGAGTAACGATGCTCAGCGTGGGACAAATGAGCCGGATTCAAAAGGAAGCCATGCTCAACCTCCCTCCGACCCTCACGTCCGATGAGGCGTTGGCGTTTCGGAAGCGCATGGAACTCGATCTGGCCAAGATGGCAGAAAAGGGGATTGCCCCTGATTTGCCGATCGATTTCGACTGAAAGGGCTTGACTCTAGCGGTCAAGTTTCGGTATGACTTCCCGCAGTAGACACGTGTTTCTACGCGCAAGGAGTTGTACGTATGCCATTAAAGGCCCTTCTCCCCTCTCTCGATGGTCTCGATGAAGCGACACAAAAACTCTACAAGAAATTAGACGACGGCAGTTTTCAGCTCGATGTCGAAGGACTCCCAGATGGGAAGAAACTCGAAACCAAGCTGGAGGAGTTTCGGGCGAATAACATTGAGTTGCAGAATGCGCTCAAGAAACTGAAGGAACAGGCGGAGGCCTATCGCGGCATTGATCCGACGAAGGCGAAAGAGGCGCTCGATAAACTCCAGCAGCTCCAAGACCAAAAGTTGATCGATGAAGGCAAGATCGAAGACCTCTTCACGCAACGCACGGAGCGCATGAAGTCAGAGCATAGCGAGCAACTGGCGCTCAAGGATCGAATGATCTCGGAGCTGGAAGGGAAGATCAAGCTCGTCGAGGATGAGAAGAATCAGTTCATTCTGTTTACGGAGCTGGCGAAGGCGATTGATAACCCGGCGTTCGGGTTTCAGTCCGGGGTGGCCGATCTCCTCAAGCGCCAGGTGAAGGAAGAGTTTCAGTATCGAGATGAAAAAGTGGTCCGGGTGAAGCCGGACGGTTCGTTGATGTACGGCAAGAATGGGGAGCCTGTCGGACTGACGGAGTTTCTCGCTGAAGTCGCCAAAGAGCGCCCGTATTTGGTCAAGCCCTCGTCTGGCGGGGGAGCCCATAACAACGGCAGCGGGAACAACGGCGGCGCAAATCAGAAAGTCTTAAAGCGCGATGCCTTTGACGGGCTCTCAGTCGTGGGGAAAGCGGAGTACATCAAAACGGGCGGTAAGATTGTCGATTAGTAGGGTTCGGCACATGCCGAATCCGTAGCCTGTGCTACACGGGACAATGGGGGGCTTGTCGAACTCCGGTGGAGGACGACGACCTGTCGGCGTCAGTGGGTAGTGCGGGGGACCTTCCCGTCGTGAAGGCCGGTGGCCGACACGATTAGGTCCAGCATCTTCCGGTGGAAGCTGCTTCCAGGGAACAACGCCATTGTGTGTTGTTTAGCTGCGAAGGGCTGTCTGTCTGGCAAGGGCTGGATCTTTCCATACAACAGACCTTTTCGCGTGTTGAGTATTCAACCCTTAAAAGGAGTCTGTTGTCATGGCAAACACAATTAGCAACCTCATTCCCCTCTTGTATGAAGCGCTGGATGTCGTGTCCCGCGAGATGGTCGGGTTTATCCCGGCGGTCACCCGTGATACCGGGGTCGAACGCGCCGCGTTGAATCAAACCGTCAACATCTTTACGGCTCCCGCCATCACCGGAGCCGATGTGACACCGGGACAGCTCCCGCCCGATGACGGGGATGCGACGTTCGGGAACGTCACGATGACCATCAGTAAGTCGCGCTATTGGCCGGTGCGCTGGAGCGGCGAGGAACAACGCGCCGTCGGCAGCACAGGCCTGCAAGGCAATGTGCTTCGTGATCAGTTCGCGCAGGCGATGCGGGCAGCGGTCAACGAGATCGAGGCCGATCTAGCCGCACTGCATCTCAGTTCGTCAGCGGCCTATGGGACAGCCGGAACGGCCCCGTTTGGCACCGCAGGCGATTTGTCGGACATCTCCTTCACGAAGAAAGTGTTGGAAGATGCCGGGGCTCCCACGAGTGATTTGCAGATGGTGCTCGGCACGGTGGCCAAGGCGAATTTGGGCGGGAAGCAATCGGCCTTGTTCAAAGTGAACGAAGCCGGTACGTCGGATCTGTTGCGACGGGGCATTGTTGGACAGTTGGAAGGCTTCGACATCCACACGAGCAATGCCATCAAGACGTTTACGGCAGGGACCGGGGCCGGGGCGACCACGAATACCACGGGGTATGCGATCGGGGCGACCACGATCACGTTGGCCAGTGCCGGAACGGGGACGATTCTCGCGGGTGATGTCATTACGTTTGCCGGAGATACGACCAAGTATGTCGTGGTCACCGGTGATGCCGATGTCTCGAATGGTGGCACGGTGGTGTTGCAGGAGCCAGGGTTGCGCAAAGCAATTCCGGCCTCGGCCACAGCCATTACAGTGTCGGCCACGAGCGCACGGAACATGGCGTTCAGCCGCTCGGCGATTGCCTTGGCGACACGTCTGCCTGCACTCCCGGACGGGGGCGACAGTGCGGATGACCGGACCACGATCACGGATCCTGTGTCTGGCTTGTCCTTTGAGGTGAGCCTGTATCGGCTCTACCGTCGGATCAAGTACGAAGTGGCGGTGGCGTGGGGCGTGAAGACCATTGCCCCTCGACATACGGCGATCCTGCTTGGCTAATCGGGTGTGAGTCGGGACGGAGTACGTGGCAGGGAGGGCTTCGGTTCTCCCTGCCGAACCCTTCACACGCGAGGTGACCCATGCGGACCGGCGAAGTGTTACCGTTTACCGTGCCGGTCGGGTCCATCCTGACTGTGACGGTGACGACGGGCGAAGCCTTTATCAATCCCATTAGTAGTTCGGGGGCTGTCGGCGAGACCATCCGGGTCTGGTCTGGCAATCCCTCGGAGTCGTTAGGTCCGTTTGCGACCACCCGCATCTATCGGGTGTCGTGTCTCATCGATGAGTGCAGCGTTGCCCTCACGCTATTTGATCCACAGTCCACGATCGGAGCCGGGGACGCCGTCTCGATGGGAGTGGACCAATCCTTTATTAAAGACGAGTTTATCGGCGGGAGCCTGACGCTCTTTGCGGGCGAGATCGGCGAGCTGGGGTGGTTTGGCAATCAGGTCGGGTCGGGGTCCGTGGTGATTCCGACGTTGACCTCCGGGGATGTCGATCATCCAGGCATTAAACGGCTCTCGACGGGCGCAACACTGAATTCGTCTGCATTTATTCAACTGCCTTCGACCACGCCGTTGAATCTGTTCATGTCGGAGATGTCGTGGGATCTCCAATTCATCGTCAATCTTCGCACGGCGGGCTCGAATGCGCGGGCAGCGATTGGAGTAGGGACGACGGCCACTCCGGCAGCGTTGACCGGGATTCGCGTCGAGAAGGCGTTTGCCGATAGTGATTGGTTCGCCTTCACGGGGAATGGCTCGACGACGACACGGAGCACCTTGGGCGCGGTCGTTGCGGGCGATTGGGAGCGTTTTCGGATCCGCCGCGTAGATGGGACGACGATTGGGTTCACGCGCAACGGTGGGACGGAAGTGACGATTGCGACGACGATTCCCGCTGCGGGGACCGGACTCTGTGTGTCGATGTATGTCGAAAATAATGCGACATCCGATAAGCAGCTGGATGTCGATTACTTCGATTGTTTGGTGTCGAACTTAACGCGGTAAGGGAGGGAATGTATGGCGATCTATCTCGTGAAATGCGCCCCGTGCGACGGGAATCCTGACGGCGTGGTGCGAATTGAGGAAGAGCAGTATGACCCAACGTGTCATGAAGTGGTGGGGATTGAGGGCCGTGGGCCGATTCATATTCCGGTGGCTCAGGACCCCAGTGAGCTTTCGCCGGAAGGCGACCCGGGAGCAGCGGACCCGAATGCTGTCGGCGAGACGGGCACTGAGGAGACCAATGCCCCCAGCCCCAAAGCCAGCAAGAAAAAGAAGTGAGCGGGCCGCCACGGAGCAGGAAGCGCGGTGGATGGCGCGGGTGGTGCGCGGTGGGTGTGTGTTATGCCGACATCTCGGACGCGGATATCAGGCGGCGGGCGTCCATCATCCACGCGAGGGGCAGGGGGTCGGACAGCGGGCCTCAAATTATCTCGCCATTGCCCTCTGTCGTGAGTGCCATCAGGGGGACGCAGGGTTTCATGGGCTCGGCAAACACGGATTCTATATGCGGTATCGATTGGACGAGTTAGATTTACTGGCTATGACCATTGAGGGCGTGGCCACAGGCGACCGGTTCAGTTAAGGGAGGGAGATTATGAGCACGCATCCGAATCGAGACTTGTTGTATGGCATGAGCATCGATGAACAAGAAGATATGCCCAGACAGAACCTCCTGGCGCTGCGTCGGTCGGTGTATGCCGAGCATGCCCGGCAGATGGAGCCGTCTGCGGCGATCGCACAGTGGGTCGCACAGATGAAGCTCTTATGTCCTGGTGGGGTGAAGGTCTGGGAGAACGAGTTGGGTTGGGCTGAAGCCTTATTGGTGGTGCGATACGGGGAAGATACACGACATTGGCCGTCGGCGTTTTCGGCTGGTGATGTGCTGCGGGCGACCAACTGGATGAAGGGCAAAATTCCGACCGGCGTGACCCACCTGAAGTCCACGCAGGACATGACGTTGGTGAGTGCGGCGTTCCTGGTGGCGGGGCTCGTTGGATTCATGGCGACCATGGGGACCGACGGGTGGATGAGCCTCCTATTCCTGCCGTTCCTGTTTGGGTCGGCGATGACCGACTTCTTGGAAAACAAGCTGGCGGATCACCTCTTCCGTACGACGACGTACTCGCAACCGTCAGTGTTGGCGGTCGGGCTGTTTACCGCCGCGCCCGGTGAAACGGGTGGGGGGACCGAGGTGTCGGGCGGCTCCTATGCACGAGTGCAACGCAATCCATCGGACTCGAATTGGCGGGGGACGCATGCGTCCACCTCCGGTGCGTCGTCAGGCACGGGTGGCGTCGTGGACAATGCTGCCGTCCTGACGTTTCCGTCGCCCACGGCGAACTGGGGAACCGTGTCGCATCAAGGGCTGTTCGATGCGACGACCTCCGGCAATCTCCTGATCTACGGGGCGTTGACACAGAGCAAGACAGTGAACAATGGCGACCCGGCTCCGAATTTCCCGGCGAATGCGTTGACCTTCACGTTTGCGTAAGAGGGCTGGGCGAGGATGGCATCACGGATTCAGACAGATTCGGCACAGTTCGATAATGTGACCGATTTCTCCAAGGCGTTCACGAGTAACGTGACGAGTGGGAGTCTGGTCGTGGTGTCGTCGGCGCGTTGGCGTTCCGGTGATAGCACCCTCTACGTCGCAGGGGATCTCACGAAGAGTGCGGGGACAGCCACGATCGACACGCCGGTACTTGCGTTCTCGGTGTCGGCGGGCTCCTCACAAGTGGTGGGCGTCTGGTCGGCCAAGGTGACGGCCTCAGGGAGTCTCACTCTGCAAGTGACGCATCCGGGGTCTGGCTGTTACGGATCGCAATTTATGCGTGAGTACGGCGGATCGTGGGACGGGACACGCACGGAAGACTCCGCCACCGACACCGGGAGTGCCACGAACCCCTCATCCGGTGACGCGACCTCGGCGGGAGCGGCATTGTTTGTGGGCGCGATGTGCGATGCGGATGGGGGGACGCCCACGATTACGGAGGATGCGGCGTTTACGCTCATCGCAGAGGACGAAAGCGGGGCCGATCGTATTGTGCATTCGGCCATTGATCGGATTGTCGCCACAGGCACGACTGATGCGGCTAGCTGGACCACAGCGGAAGCATCATGGGCTGCGGGGGTGGTGGTCTTCAAAGAGGCGGCGGGCGATACGACCTTAGCCGCAGCGGCGGCGGTGGCCCTCACCTCGTCAGCCGCGTTGACGACCGCCATTCAGATGGCCACCTCGACAGCATTAACACTTACCTCGTCCGCCTCGCTGACCACCTCGATCACGATGGCCTCGGCGGCGACGGTATCAATTACGTCGTCGGCGGACTTGACCGCCGCCATCACGATGGCCTCGTCACAGACTCTCGCGCTGACGACGACGAGTGCGTTGACCACCGCCATCGAGCTGGCCGGGGCAGCCACCGCCGCGATCACCACGACCGCAGACCTGACTGCCGGAGCCTACGAGGCTCCGACGATTACGTATGTCACTACGATTACGTCATCCGGTGGATCGAACCCGATGACGCACACCATGGATTCGACCGGCTACACCCATGTGCTGCTCGGCGGTGATACCGGCAATACGACCTTGACGGCGTCCGATAATAAAAGCTCGACCTTTGAGGCCTTAACCGGCGAGGCTGATGTGAATTTGAATTTTGCCCAGCTTCATTGGGCGAAGATCGGGACGCCGGGGTCCAGTCATACGGTCGAACTCTTGATGGGGACGGCGCTCAATTTTAGCCGCATGTCGGTCTTCTTGGTGAATTCACCGACGGGCGAATTGACGTTGGATGCAGAGTCTGCCGATAACGGCACGGGGACGGCAGTGGACGCCGGATCATTGGCCACCTCGGCGGGGGCCGTGTCTATTCTGCATGCCGGATTCACCGCCGGGGGCACGCAGACTCCGGCGAGCGGATGGGACGAGCATTTCGAGGGTGGGTCCTATGTCGCGTCTCGACGAGATACGGCGTCCGGCACCTTTGATCCGGCGTGCACGCGGGACTCGTCATCAGATTGGGCGGCGGTATCGGCTTCCTGGATTACGGCGGCGGGGGATACATCAGCCTTGGCCTCCACGCCAGCGGTGGCGCTCTCGACGACAGCGGCGCTGACGACGGCGATTGAGATGGCCGCCACGTCTACGAGTAGCGTGACGGTGGGCGGAGCCCTGACCACGGAGATTGTGTTGGCGAGTACACCTGCGGTGGCACTCACCACGACTGCCGCACTAGATACGGCGACAACACTGGCGTCGAGTGTCAGTGTAGCCCTGACGACTAGCGCGGCGTTGACCACCGCGATCACCATGGCTGGGGCGTCTGCGGTCGCCGTGACGACCACGGCAAACTTGGTGGGCGATGCGACCCTGGCCTCGGCGGTGACGCTCGTGATCACGACGACGGCAGCCATCAAGGGGGCGGTGACGATTGCCAGCATCACGGGCACCGTGACACATGGCAGTACCATCACCATCAGCGGGGCAGACTTCGGCGCGAAAGGCGGAACGAATGCGAACAAGCCCTTGATTTGGGCTGATTTTGAAAGTGATATCAACCCCTCGTCGCTCGGGCACATCACCTCCTGGGACGCCAACCAGAACCTTACGCGGAACACCGGAGGGACGCAGTACGGGGTCTCAGGGGCCAACGTCGTCGGGACGCGCTCCTCTGGCGTGCAATCATTCTCTTTCCAGCTGGTTCACACGTTCACGAAACTCTATGCGTGTTGTAAGCGCCGGTGGTCGGACTGGAGTGATCCAGTCCCGAACTATAAACACTTCCGTCTCTGGAACGATGTGGGCACGTCGATTGATTATGCCACCAGCCTCTCGGACGGAATCACCCACGCGGATGAATTCACCACGCAGGATAATCGATTTCAAGGTTCCCAGCCGACGCCGGACGTATGGCGGATGGAGGAAGTGCGGTGGAAACAGGCCACGGAGAACTTTACAAGCCCGACTCGGGGGAACGGAACCTGGGAGCATAAAGTCAACGGGGTGGTGAACCAAGACCTTGTGGACTACCTCGCCACCAACCTCACCGCTGAGTACGGGCAGGGGAACGGTCTCCGCGTCTGGGACAACTTCGACACGAATGAAGACCTGGCGAACGGTACGGAAGTCTTCATGGATGATTTCTATATCGACGATACATGGGCTCGCGTCATGATCGGGGACGCCTCCACGCTGGCCACGAGCACGGTCCTTGAAGTGCAGATTCCCTCGGCCTGGTCCGATACGTCGATTACCTGCACGCTGAATCTCGGATCGTTTACGAGTGGCACGGTCTACGCCTACGTGGTGGATGCAGACAACCGCGTGAATGCGGTTGGGTATGAACTCACCATCGGTGAGACCGGGGCCTTAGCCGCAGCGAGCACTCTGTCGATTACGAGTTCCGCTGCTCTCACCACGGCGATTGAACTGGGTGCAGCCAGTGCGGTGTCGATTGTCGGGACCTCTGCCTTGACGACGGCGATCACATTGGATAGCGATCCGACGGTGGTCCTGACCACGACAGCCGGGCTGACCACAACGATTGAGTTGGGCAGTGCGGGCACGCTGAGTGTGACGAGTGTGGCAGGCCTGACCACCAGTATCACGCTGGCCAGCGGTAGTCTCGTCGCCATTACGACGACCAGTGCGCTGGCGGTGGCGCACGAGCTAGCGAGTGCCACCACGCTGGTGGTGACGGTGACAGGGGATTTGAATGTTCCGCCGGTGGTGTTGAGTGGGATGCTGGTTGAGGTGGAAGGGCTGGTCGTGCAAATCGTCGTGACCTCGGCGGTGCGTCCAGCGGCATTAGAGTCACCTGTTCGACAACGGTCCGTACAAGGGCTTTCGCTGTAACGCGCCAAGAAGGAGGACGCAATGGCCATCGGGGATGATTTCGAGATTCAGAACGACAAGGATATTCGGTACGTCGGTGCCGCGCACGGAGCCACAGGGGCCGGG
>Ga0209096_1004074_pt1 | contig 12129 bp, 15 predicted proteins | sample AD_UKC034_MetaG_FD_184407 | JGI IMG/M metagenome (GOLD analysis project Ga0209096, IMG submission 184407) | Active sludge microbial communities of municipal wastewater-treating anaerobic digesters from USA - AD_UKC034_MetaG (SPAdes) (version 2) | ecosystem: Engineered > Bioreactor > Anaerobic >...
CCACGAGAGGATCCATACAGCCCTAAGATGCCCTCCGGAAACATTCGCCCAGAGGTACTTGCTAACTAACAGATCAAGGGAGTTACAACTTGTTTAAAAAAGGGGTACTTGACACATCTACCTCGCCAGAGCTCTTGTCATTCTTATCGAACACCTCGCCTTTTGAAAATCCGTACTTGTCTGCATTTGCTTTTATCAAATAATCAATAACCGCCTTTTCCCTTGAATCCCCAACATTTCCAGCATGTTTAAATATTGTGTTGTATTGCTCTGTAAGAATATTTGCCATTTTTAACAATGTATTTGTATACATTCTAATTCCTATCCTCCTTAAACCATATTTTTATCTCTTCTTCCACAACAACCACAGGCAGCAACCACAAAGACAGTATGAAAATAGCGGCAACTATATAAATGAGATCTTTCATCGCACTTCCTTACATGCCATCTCCCACCCATTCACCCCATCCATCCCAATCTTAAATGTCTTTATATCCTTCCCTATCTTAGGCACCCGCTTCCACTTCCCGAAGAACGCCTTTTCACTGTCGTACTTATTCAAGATCGTCTCCGCAAACTCCCCCGCCCTGTCCATCACTTCGGGCGCGGCTTTGATATCGAACGGCTTGATATCGGCAAGGCCGGGATTCAAGATGCGCAGAGAGATGTTTTTCTTCTTGAATATCCCGTCTTTCAATGACGCTTTGAGCTGCGGGTAGGAGCCTACCATGTCCACATACCGCAGGAACACGTCCGCGATATTCTTCCTGCTGTAATCCGTGTCCCCGCCGGCCAGGCACCCCAGGTCCACCGCGACTATCCTTTTCACCCCCGCTATCCTTGCGGCGGCGGTGATCGGGCAGTTCTCGGTCATGCCTCCGTCGCACAGCGCGTGGACTTTATTATCGATCAACATCCTCTTTGGCTTGAATATCATCGGCAATGAGACCGCCGCCTCAAGCGCTTCGGTCAGCCTCATTTTTCCTCGCGGACCGAACACGACTTGTCTTCCGCTGTTGATATCGGACGCGGTTATATATACGGGTTTTTTAAGATCGTCAAAAGTCGCATCCTCGATTCCCGCGTGGCGCGCCATATCCCGCGCCAGCACTTCCGCCGTGAACACTCCGCCTTTTGAGAACACGTCCACCGCCAGCATCCGCGGCCAGATATGGTTCCTGGCAAAGCTTTTGTACAGTTCAATCGCTTCGTCCGCGTCTTTGCGCGAAGCCAGCAGCACCGCCGCGACAGCCCCCACCGACGTCCCCACATACAGGTCCGGCTCATACCCCTTTTCAATGAACGCCTTCGCTATCGCCAAATGTGCGGCGCCTTTGGAGAAGCCACCAGAGAACACCATCGCCAGTTTATTATTCATAGGACGATACTACCATTTTCCTGAAAGAATACTTAGTAAGTGGTCCTGAGCCTGCTTGTGGCGAGCTCTGTCGAGCCATCGAAGGGCCGCCGGACTTGTCCCGAGCGTTAGCGAGGGAGAGGACGAAGGGAATGTTATTCATCATATTATGGTGATTATGGCAAAAATGAGATCTTTTCTTTATGACTAAACACCCCGCACCAATTGCTTCATCATTTTATCTGTTTTTGTAAACAATTTGGGCATTTTATTTGCTAAAGCTCTAAGATATGTCGTTTTGATTTTGCCTTTATCTTCAGGAGATATGAAATAGTAGAAATAATGAAACCCCTCACAATACCTATATTTAACTGCTCTATATTCTGTACATTTATTTATCTTTGGCAGAACTTTAGATCTTACATCATTTTCATATGCGTTACTATGTTTCGTGAACCACGCCAATAGATATATCCCCCGATGCCAGTCCTCAACATAACCATAATCCCCAACAACAATCCCGATGCCTGACTTATAGTTAGATGCCTTAATAATTCTTCCATATTCCTTAACAACCTGTATGTCGCAACAGTGATCCTTTTTTATGACTGCATCCTTATACAAATCTTTTGATTTTAAGCCGTGCTTAGCTAATTCTTCTTTGATTCTCTCCCTTAAATCGCTTATCAATAACCAGGCTGACTCATCATACTGATTCTTCGCAATTTGAATATATTTATATTGCTTAAAATATTCGAGAAAAATCGGATTGGTCACTTCTTTATCCATAACTGCATCCCTCCTTTAGATATTTCAGAATCTCTTGCCTCTCATACAATTCCCCACAAACATTTGGATCGTAACGATATTTTAGCAAATCTTTTTCTATTGAATTGATCGTAGACAATACTGGCACCATATGTAAAACATCATACCTGAAATGCCTCCTCGCCCTAAGCTCCTGATAGAGCAACTTTCGTAAATTTACAGATAGATTTCTATAAGTGATATTTATCCACCCCTTTTCGGTTTCGCCCCTTTCTGATCTAGACAATAATATCAATCCGTATTTGCATCTCTTAGCTTTTGCTTGTCTTTTATATCTCTTTAGCTGATCGGTCGTCGGGGCATCTATCTTATTTTCGATAATTATATAGTATTGGGGTGCTGCATCAATCTCGATGTCTAATCTTCCTACCCCTTTAATATCCGCTTCAGGTTTTATATGCTTTGGGGCAGGCCTACTCGTTGCGATAGAACCCCAATTAATGGCAAATTTGCTCTCTTTATTCAAACAAACCTTTTCCGATTTCATGGTATCAATTGTGTCTTTAATAGCCAGACATAATGCTTCCCAAAATAGAGGGCCGCACTTCTGATCCTTTAGGCAATTTGCCAGCCATTTTGTCCATTTTGGCTCATAATAATCATAATCCGAAAAAAGAATGAAGTTGAAGTTCTGCATAAGCGGATCTGCTTCTTTTAGTCCATATAATTTTATTAAATCCTTTATTCCATCATTTACGGTTTTGAGGGCAGGCTTATAGCTCTGCTTAACAACCTTGGCTATTGTTTTAATGAGCCCTGGAATATTGCTGTCTTTTAAGGCCGCAGCAATCGCAACCTTCTTTATTGAATTAACAACTTGATTTGTTTTCTTTTTATTAATATTTTTCATTTATTTTTCCCCGTTCTCCCCGCCTCCCTCAACCCCTCCATCACATCTATCATCGCCTGCGTATCCTGCGCGCAGTACTTTTCTAGCGCGTCACGGACTCTCCGGCGGTCTTTCGGGTCTATATTATCACCAAAAGTGACCCTCGAGTATTCCCTGCTTGCCGTGCCGCCGTCGGCTATCTCCATTCCCTCATAGCCCGATCCCGTAAGAGCCGGCAAAACGTATTTTATCGACGCGCTGCCTTCTTGTTTGGGATTATAGTATTTGAGCGACCTGAACGGGGTTAATAGATCCGTGAACCGCTTTTCTAATTTGCCAAACCACCCTTTATATTCCGGATACGCTTCCACTGCTTTTTTTAGACAGTTGATCTCAAAGGTCATATTATAGGCCAGGACCGTCCCGGAACTGCCCAAAAGGTCCTTTAATCTCTTCAGCACCTCCGGCCTGGGGTCTATATCGCCCGGCGCTAAATAGCCGTAATGTACCGGCTTTGCATGCTCTTTTTGTACGATATGCAATGAAAACTGAAAAGGTATCCATTCGTACGGATGCGAAAGGTCATACGCCGGAATGGCCGGCGCGATCGTCTCAAAATCCAGTAAATATAGAGGATATTTCAGCGCGTCCAAAAACTCTTTTATCCCTTCCGTGTCCACATGCACTTTCCCCGTCTTGTGGCTGTTGATCTGCATAAGCTGTTTTTCGCTCCACCGCTCATCCGGCGGAATATCGGCTATCTTTAAGATCCCTTCATCCAAAAGGTCGTACAGCTTCTCTTTCTTGCCTCTCAGCTGAAATATATCCCCCTCAGGCAAAAATCCCCAGCAAAGCTCTTCAAGCGGGCACGGGTACGGGCTTGAGCAGTTGGGCCCTATTTTTGCTTTCGGCTCTTTGCCGGAAATGATCTCAAGCATCTTATCGATCAACCCTTTAAGGCCTTTTGAATACGGCGCTATCTTTCTTGTGATGTCCTCTTTTTTAAAAAGCTTTTCCGGCTCGATCTCTCCTTTGCGCACGTAATTATTATCGATATGCATCAGGTAGCAGCGGCGTATCTTGAGGCCTGCGCCCTCATAGACATATTTTTGAAAAGCCGCGTCCATAAGGTGCGTCTCGTCAACGGCAGTGCTGCTTTTTACTTCGATAATGTCCCAGGCGTCCTTCCCTGCCGGCACAAGTATGTCAGGAAGAGCGTACGTCCTGCCGTAGATCATACCCGCCTCAAACAGCGGCCTGCGCGCTTTAAGCGCTTCCATCGACTTGGCGTGCATCTTCTCGGGCATCCGCTCCCTCTCAAGCTTTATCCCGTCCGGATATAGCTTTTGGGCCAGCTCGCCCACAACATGCCCCTGGTCGAATATCGCCTGTGTCCCCGCGTCAACCGCAGGAAACACCTCTTTTCTGTTGAATTCATACCAAAGAAGTTTAGAACACTTTGATCCTTCTAGATATTTGGATTTTGACAGGAACGGCTGTGGTTTAGGCATTGATTCTATGTCAGCGCAATACTTCATGCCTTTCAATGTAAACATTTTTGCTTTCTATTCTTTTTAATAATCAATTGTCATCGGCATCCCCGCCACCTCTTTTGGCAAAACAACTTCTATCTTTAAGAGAGCTTCATTGTTGTTCCTTTTTGTTTGCTTTTTATTATCTAGTAGTTTACCAGCCATACCTGCTTCTTGTTCTAAACGCAGACAAATTGCCGCTTCGATTCTTTTTCTTATTTTTTCATCTACATCCGATTGCCAAACATAAATTCTTATGGACCTTATGGTTTCTATTATTGCCCCCCAGAGTTTATCATGCTTTACAATAAAATCCTCCACTTTTGCTTTAGGCCATCCTTTCCATATTTCTTTCTTTTCGTTAAAAATTTCTTTCGGATCATTTATTGGATATTTACCTGAAAGATATCCGTATAGATGCTCTTTCATCCTTTGAGCAAACGTCCTGCTGGTTTGCCCCACATAATGTATCAGCTCCATATTTTTACATTGGATTGTCCATATATATATTCCCCCCTCCATTTTTCCTTCTGGCACTTCTAATATTGAATCAATCTGCCCTTTTAAAAAAGAAAATGGCCCTTTGAATGAAGCTGTATTCATGTCTTTATTATCCTGCACATATTGTAAGCCTCTTCCCTTATCTCCTCCCTCAATTCCTTTGGCTCAAGTACGTTTGCACAGCTTCCCTGGCTCAGTATCCACCTCTTTATCTCTTCCGTCCCCGCCACTTCAAAGGTAAGCGTCAAAGACCCGTCTTTACCGGCTGCCGTCTGCTGACTGCTATGCAACTTGCGATTCTTAAACCACCTGGCGATCGACTTGTCCAGCTTTACGACAACTTTCGTTAATTCCGCGCATTCGACTATCCCCCACGAATGGGCGAAGAACTTTTCCGGTGAAAAGCCCTTGTCAACTGTGAAATTCTTGTCCGTAATGTTGATCTCCCTTATCTGGTCGACGGCATACGTCCTTATATCCTTGTGTCCGTGGTCATAGCCGACAAGGTACCATGAACCGCTGTGCCGCATGTGATATGGATCAACCGCTCTCTTTGTGGTCTTGTCATTCCCGATCGCGTAGTAGGTCATCTCTGCCGTTTTCTTTTCCTTTATCGCTTTCGACAGCGTTTCGAATATCTTGGCGCCGTCCTTGCCAAACTCCTTGACCTGCTTTAAATCGAATGAATAGCATCTTTCGATCTCGTTAAGATCGACCGAAACCGTCTTCGGCAGCAGCAGTTCTATCTTTTTAAATGCCTGCTCTATCTTTGAGGCAAAAGGCGTGCCCTTGAACCTTTTGAGCTGCTCGGCCCCGAGGAACACTGCCACCAGCTCGCCTTCGCTCAGCTTGACATCGGGAAGTGAGAACGAATTGTCTTCAAAGTAATACCCGTTCCTGGCCTTGCTGTACCGCACCGGCGCGCCGAGCGAGTCCTTTAACGCCTCGATATCGCGCAAAATAGTCCGCTCGCTCACTTCGAATTCTTCAGCCATAGCCCTGCAATTGGGATATCTTCCGTCCTTTATCATATTGCATATTTTAGTTATTCTTATATGAGCGTGTCTGTCCATAGTCACAATTATACTATCCGCCTAAGATAATATGCTGAAATTGAAGCGTTCATGGGACAGCCTATGATTGCCATGAGTCGCGATAATCATTCGATAAGCCTTATTTCCAGTATCCTGTCAACCATGAATACTCTCGTTTCCTGCTTCAAATAGCATCGCGCTTTCACTCCCAAATACGGCTTCCCCTGGTATTCCATCTCTTCGATCAAAGCGGGCATGATCGCGCACCTGACCGTTTCGTTACTGGCTTTAAGATATGCGATATCAAGGCTTCTTTTTGTTTTTATCGCTTTTTCTATGGTCGCTATCTTTTCGTCAAACGGACAAACGATCTCCGATTTCCCGTTCTGATATTCGGCAATGAATTCCTTGATCCGCCGATCGGTAAGCACGTGGCGCGGCTGTATCTTTTTCTTTAGAATTATCCCGTCGATAGTCCTGCATCTGGAAAGCGCGACATAAAGCTGCCCGTGAGCAAAAGTGCCTCCGCCGATATCTATTACCGCCTGGTCAAAAGTCAGCCCCTGGGATTTATGTATCGTGATCGCCCACGCAAGCTTCATGGGAAACTGCGTGAAGGTTCCCACAATATCCGACGAGAGCGAATTGGTGTCCTTATTGAAAGAAAAGCGAAAGATCTCCCATGAGAACGGCTGCACAGCTTCAGATCCGCCTTTCTCAAACTCAACTATTATGGAGTCGTTGAGGATTTCCGTTATCTTTCCTATGCTCCCGTTCACCCATCTGCCGGAAGGATCATTGTTTAGCATCATTATCTGCGCCCCGGCTTTAAGAAATAGCTCTCTTTCCGTGGGAAAGCTTTTTTCGTCTACTTCCCCGTCTATCCTTGCCGTAAATTTTTTCGGATCGCCTTTTATCTTAGCCAGCTCCCTTTCGTTGATATCGGAAGCCATGGCGTTCGTCGTGGTCAGGCAGATAGTAAAATTATTCCCTTCCGGTGAATAATCCGGAAAATACCGCTTATTTATCGCCTCGATATGGCGGTCCTGCGCTTTTCCGTCCCGGAAGGCGTTTAACAATTCAATAAAAGCCGTGTCTTTCTGTCTGTAGACTTTTTCAAGTTCGATGTATTCCATATCAAAGCCTTCCATGGCTTTTGCGTCAAAAAAATACCGGCTTTTATAATATCCGCCAAATATTCCCGATTCTTGAGGCGTGACGATCGGCGGCAGCTGGCACAGATCGCCTATAAAGACCATCTGCGCGCCGCCGAAAGGCTCCGCCGCGTTGTTTCCGTTCAACCTCATGAACCTGTCCACACAGTCAAGAAGATCGCTTCTGACCATGGATATCTCATCGATCACTATTGTTTCAAGTCTTTTGTATATACTTGTCGCGTCTCCGTGGCTGGTTTTCCTGACTTTCTCGATAGTTATATCGGGCTTAAACTTAAAAAACGAATGTATGGTCTGCCCTTTCACGTTCATCGCGGCCACCCCCGTCGGAGCAAGCACTACTGTTCTCTTTTTTGTTATACCCCTGAAGTATTCAAGCAGCGTTGACTTTCCTGTGCCCGCCCTGCCCATCAAAAACACGCTCCTGCCGGAATTTTCCATAATATCAAGCGCGCGCTTGAACTGGTCGTTAATATCTATGTTTTTCGAGTTAAGCATACTGTCCTCCTGCTCGTATCGTTCTTCAAGATGCTTCGTTATTGTAAATCGCGGGGCATGACATTATCTGTCATATTTCGATTGGACCTATCCATGCGTTATCAGGTCGCTTATCTTTGCCCGTATGTATGTGTGGTGATCCATTCGGCGAAATTATAGCACTCTAGTATGACAAGGAACGTCAGACAACAATCAATAAGATTCTTGTCAATAAATCATTTTAAGAACTCGGACCATTTCTTGCCACGTATTTTATCTGCCAAATCTTTGACGTTATCAACACCCATCCCGCACAGATTAAAATACTGCTTACTACCCCTCATCCCTCCAAAACTATCCTTAACAAAGTCTGTTTCATATTGCGGCCCCAAAATGAAGGTTCTAACTGGAATATCACTTTGCCTTAATTTATTCACCTTATTAACAGCCGTTTTTATCAATTCACTTTTATCTTTTTGTGAATTGTTCCATTTTAGACACCCAGTATTCTTGTCAGTCACATCAATAACCGCTTCAATCTCAGCCACGCGATTTACTTTTTTATCCTTGTACATGCCAAAATACTTACATCTTGCATGAGAATATGAGCCTCTCGTTGCAGGACACATATAGACCCCATACTTTAAAACATCATCGGGAATGGTTGCACAATTGACCACATCAAGTTTAAACTTCCAATCTGGCAACCAATTGCCTTCGTTCAAGAAACTTCTAAATTCAGATGCGGCATTTGCAAGATATTGAGGAAACATCGCTTTTTTATCGTCAATAACATTAACAAGATCTTCGAAAGAAAGCGCTCGAAAAATGATAGAGTTTCTATACCGACCTGCGCACAGTTGTTTTGCCATATCAAACCTTCTATTCGCAACGTCCTCAAAGTTCCCGATCGCCAATAATACCTTAAAACTATGGTTCTGCTTGTCGAGAGATTCCAAATGGCTTTCAATTTGATCGTCGTAGAACCAATCATAATTCTTAGTTTCAATAAATATGCAAAATGACTTTTGCATTATCAACCCGTCAAGAACGCTTCTTTCCTTTTTCTCCTGTTGACTAAAACTCACGCCAACAAAGCTAGCAATCATCTCATTGCCTGTTATTGCAGAGAGGATCTCACTAAAGATCTCAATGTTGTACTCATAAATCATTTTCAAAAGCAGTAGACAATAATTCGTTACCCTGTTCTCCTTCATGGAGTATTCTGAAAAGAAACTAATCATTCTTCCCATTTGAAATACGCTCCTTCCTTTACCCCCATTATACCCTGTTAGCTTTTTCAAACAACTCAATCACTTATTATAAGATATCCCTTGCCATCCCAATCGTCGATCTCGGCTTTTAGTCCTTTTGCGTTTCTGGGGATAATATATACGAACGCGTGGACGTCAGACAGATTAGGATTTATATAGCTATAGACCGAGTTGGTGGCCTCGTATTTCGCGCCGGTGTTATCATAAAGCACCACCATTTGGTCGCTTATGTGCTTGCGCTCTTTGCCGTTATTCGTGATCCTAAGCGTAACCCAAAAATACAACCTGTCCTTCCCGAGCGGGATCCCCTTTGTGACAGATCTCTCAAGCTTGTAATTCACGTCTTTAATATTTATGGCCTCTCTTGAAGAATTCTTGCTCGCGTTATAGTCCTCAACCGACATCACCACCGCTGCGACGATCGTTATAATAACTACCAGCGCTATCGCCCCGAGCCACCCTGATGCCGTCTTTTTTATTTCCTCGTCGTTCATAATCTTCCTCCCGTCATTTATATATTCGCTATCAGCCCCGCTTCCAGCCTGGCTCTGAGCTCCGGGTCCTTGAATTCAATCGTCGGCCTGTCGCCGCTTATGACGATCTGCGCGGAACTTTCTGCCATCCCGTCAAATACCGCGAAAAACCGCTCAAGCGCCGCTTTGTCGCCTTCGATAAGATGTATATCCTCTACGAGGATCGTGGCGTTTTTCTTCCCACCGTATCTTTTCATCAATTCGTCCGCTAAGCCGCGCGCGATCATTTTTCTGTCTGCCTCCGTCCCGCCGTATAGATAAAGCGGATTATATACTCCGGGCTCTTCTGCCACAGCCTGTGCCGCGGCGACTGCAAAACTGTTTATCATCTGTAGTGCCCGTCCCTCTTCAGCAGCCAGGTTTTATTTTTCAGCCCGAACAATCTAATCACCTCCTTCAATTTTGATCCGCCGATCCTCGGCGAGCAATAGACCCAAAATTTTTTACGCTTCATGCTGTACACGACCCTCCCGCGCGGCGGATAGTCATATTCATCCCAGGCGTACTGGGGTTTTTCCCTGATTAGCGTGCCGTAAAAATAGCCGTAATGGTCGCCGTGCGTGCAGGTGCCGTTCACGATCTCCGCCGCTTCCTGTTCAACCGCGTCAAACATGATCTCGCTGCCAACCAGATAGAATATCCCCACTTTAGGGGTGCCCTTACCTTTTTTCATTGCCCGCCTGCTTGCTGCGCGCTGCTTACGGCTGTCTGCGTTCCCCTCACCACGCCCACCCCCTCAAGCTCTTATCCTCTATCAGGTCTTCGCATTTAATAAGAGAAAACAGGATGGTCTTCTTATATTGAAACGCGAAGCCTTTCTTGGCAAAGGCAACGCCCAGCAAAAAGTCCTTGATCTTTCTCGCTTCTTCTTTATCCTTTGCTTTTTCCAAAGAGATCAGCAGAGTCCCCTCTTTTTTGTATTCTTCCGCGAGTTGTATTCTTTCCGCGCAAACTTCCGGATAATGGATATTTTTGATTATTGGCATCTATTTTCCTCCTTCTTGGACAAGATACTCTCTGAACATCCCGGCTTTCCGGTCCATAATCAGAGAAGCCATTCCCGAAGATCCTTTAACATTTTTTACGATCTCCAGGCTTCTTGTCGTCAGGTCCTCCCTGTCCTGCCAGTCGAGAAGACAAATGACCTCCGCAAGCGGAGCGCAGCTAGCAACCTCGCTTGAAAGCTCTGCCTGATCGCCGTTTTGCAAAGCCCCTGCCGTAATGATGACCGCCGCATTGAATTTTTTAGCCAGAAGTTTTATCTTTTTTACGTATTTTTGCAGAAGATCCCGTCTCAATGCCCCTCCATCCTCCTGCCTGGGGTAATATTTAAAAACGAAATCGACCGGGTCGACCACCAAAAGCCATGGCGGCAGCTGTCGCGTGTACATTTCCAAAGGATCCATATCATTTGTTTCTTCTTTCGGCTCGCGTACGGCAAATTCCTCTATCAGTTTTTCCAGCTCGCTCGGCATCGCTTCATTTTCTTCTTCGATCCCGATGCCTTCCGGATCCTGAAAATTTAGCTGCAGACCGGCCAGTATATTTATACCTGATACTATCTTCTCCCATCGCTCCCTTAGAAGAAACATCTTTAACCGGCCTGTTAAATGCTCGCGTTTAACTCCGGTCAGAAACAGTGTCTTTTTCTCAGCGTTCATGGCGGCAGAAAGGCAAAGCGCCGTCTTGCCCGCGCAAGGCGGTCCCGAAACGATCATCAGCTCCCCCGGTTCTATTCCGCCTATTATCTTGTCAATAGAGTTCAAACCTGTAGAAAACATATTTTCTTTACTCAAATCGCTTCCCTCCCTTACTACTACCTAATACCATATGTGCCATGACACTATCTGTCATTTTACTTTTGCGCTTTTCAATAATCCTCAGTTTATTGCGCCTGTCTTTGTGGGCACGCACCATCCCCCATATCTACTTAAACGTTTGTTTTTTGGAAAAAACTTAACTTTTTTTAGTTTTTGGCTTGGTTAAAGGATATTTAATGTTAAGGCGGATCAGGTTTGATGGCTTTTGAGCTTCTTAAGCGTCTCCCAATCCGTCATATCAACTAATCGGGATCGGCAAACGTCGCAATACCCCTCCAGAGGCGGGCGTAATTATTCGATTGGGGACTAATGTCACGCCCGCCAGAAAATCGCAGAGACCGATCAGTTAGCGGCATATAGAAAAAACAGTGTATGGTCTGATAAGCGGCCAGAGTAAGGCCAGATAAATCAAGCCCTGCACTTTCAGCTTCTGGGAAAGTGCGGGGCGGTGTTTTTTTACGCAAATGGCTGTTTGTCTGGTGTGTATGTGTGTGTTGTGTGGCTGACTGTGTAATAACCGCAGGTATTATCCCCAGGGAAATATATAATAAAAAGCTGGGCTAATACCGCCAGGCTGTACCTGGGCAGTGCCTGTTATGTGTGCCTGCTAACTATATAGGGTTAGTTCCGGCTTAGATCTCTTTCTCACACCATATTTAGAGCCTGTCTATATCCTTTATCCTGCAGGCGTGAACAGTATTTGGTATAATAATCGGAGTGGTTCGCAAGTTATCGCTTTGAGCCATTGATTTTTCTCCGCGAACTGTTT
>Ga0209096_1004083_pt1 | contig 12111 bp, 21 predicted proteins | sample AD_UKC034_MetaG_FD_184407 | JGI IMG/M metagenome (GOLD analysis project Ga0209096, IMG submission 184407) | Active sludge microbial communities of municipal wastewater-treating anaerobic digesters from USA - AD_UKC034_MetaG (SPAdes) (version 2) | ecosystem: Engineered > Bioreactor > Anaerobic >...
GGTTTACAAATTAGCCCTGGGATCATGTGTAAGCCATTCTCCGCTCTGCAGCTGTGCTTCCATGCCTCGACCTGTTCTTTAGGCTCAAGACATGTTAGGGGTGCAACATGAGATTCACGAAGAGGTACTTTGTCGGAAATTTCCGACAAAGTTTTTACCACATCGGCTGCACCCATCAACTCGTAAGCCCGTTGTCTTTTTAGGTTCCACCGTTCTTTACAATAATCCTCAAAAGTGTGCCGGCCGGCGGTTTACAATTTAGCCCTGGTATCATGTTTTATAAACCGGGTCCAACTGTTAAACCACTGTATAAATAGGGATCCTTCAAAATATGGCTTGCCCTGGCAATATCGCATAATTAGCCGCTTATTTTCCAGGCGTATTCATCGAGCTGATTAACCGCCGTTATGGCGTTGTTTAGCAGCTTTACAAGCGTTTTATCATCTGAACCGCTCAATATATCGCCAAGATCTGATAACTCAAGCTTTATATTTACAATACTGTTTTTAACATGTGCCGGTAAAAGTTGGATGTATTTTTGTTTATCGTTTTTTGTTGGCATGCTTTAGATCCTTTTTTATTTAATCGCCGTGATAGCCTTATGCCTCATGGCTTTTATACTCCAGGCTTACACCGGTACCCGCAACCGGGCTATTTTCCCTATAATAAACGGCTGCCAGGGCGTCGGCCGTAACGCCCCCGCCGCTTATATAATAGCCGTTGTCTAATACTGCAATAATATTGCCCTCATGATTGCCCAAGTTTTGGCGCGTTGCCCTTCGCTTTGCAGCTGCGTTAGGATATTCTAAATAAAATTTAACTCCCTTCATTGATCGCCTCTGTTAAATACTTGCTCAAGCCCTCCAGGATCTCGCGCTTTTGCAATATGGGTATATTGGCCGGCTCGTTTATTATTTCGCCTATTTTCAAGATCGCATATTGGAGAACCTCGATTAATGCCGCGTCCCTTGCCATTGGTTCGCTTTTGGCGGCCGTGTCATTATCGCCGCCTTCCGGGTGTATAACTTCCCAAACACTTACCAGGGCGCGCCCAAGGGGTGCAATTTCACGGGGCGGGATCTCAAAATCGAGCGCGGCCGGTTCGTCTGGGTTCGTGTCGTCGTTTACTGCTAAAATAATTTGATTGTCTAGCCGGTAAACCCGCAAGCTTTTACCTTCATTTTCAAACTTGTAAAAAACCTTGTATTTGATGGTCATTTGATCGCCTCTCTCATAAATTGGTTCATTCCTGTTATTATCGCGCCGGGATCTGTAAAGCTGTTATTAATTGCCGCCTCGGTTCGGTCAAGCCCTGAAAATACCGCTATTAATAGGATCGCGATTATTCTATCCTCTCCCTGCAGCTGCATAACGTCCGGCGCCAATACTTCGCGCCCTTCCTGGCCAATAATAAAATAGCCCTCACTACCGCCCGCGCGGTTGCCTACCATTGTCATTTGTTGGCCTCGTTTACCTGGGTTATTCTAAAGGTTGCTTTTTCGCCGTTTGCAGCTGTATAAATTACAAGCCCGGCGCCAAGATCCCAGGCGGTGGAGCTTGCCGGCAATTCGTTTTTTTTGTCTTTATTCCCTTTGTTTTTATTTTTGTTTTTCATTGGTTTGCCTCTAGGCAATATAAAAGCGGTTGTCATGCTCAAGGCATAATAAGCCGTTTGCCTTCGCCTGGTCGTAAGTTTTGCGGTCCACTTCCCAGGCCTCAAGCGCGCTAGGGATATAATCGGCCGTGTCAATATTGGCATTTTGCCAGGCTTCGGGCAAGTCGGCCAATTCTTGATTAGTTATTTTGCGGGGCTTCATTGGATCGCCTCCGTTTCTATCATGCCCTCAAGGTTAAAAAACTCTATGAGATCGCCCGCCTTGGCGCCGCCTTGGCCGCCCTCGTTAGTTGGAATTATGATTAATCCGTTCGGGTTGCCCTGGTTTACTGCCTCTATGGCCTCCAAACAAGGCTTGATTAATGCCCTAGGGTAGGGCGGGTAAAAATTATATTTTAGATGCCATTCGATAGCATTTTCAAGCCGTGCCCTTTTAATTGCCCTTTTGATTGTGTCTTGGTCCATTTGATCGCCTCCAATTTGATCAATTATAAGCCGGGCGCCCCCTTCGCCCTTGGTCTTAGATCTCAAGCGCCGCGCCCCGTCTGGTTAGGCTTTTCACTCTCCAGGCCGTCAAGATCGCCTTTGATCTTAACCTTTGTGCCCTTTATTGGTATGCCGCCTTCCGGTATATTGATCCTTGGATGCCTTAAACAAATAACCTCTATACTATCCGGCCCTAGCTCGAGCGCAAATTTATACCCCGTTAGTTTACTCAAATAAAAATTGATCCTATCCATTTTTAAATTCTCCTTTGCTCTTTTCGTTTATATATTCGGGCTAAAATAGCCAAATATTCGCCTTTTTGTAAAAAATAAGCGTTTCATCGCCCGGCGCGCCGCTTTCGCTTATGCCCTGGCATAGTTCAACTTTTCCAAATATTGCCGGCGCTTTTACTGCCTTTATTTGATCCAAGGCGGCAAGCGCTTTTATATTTTCGCGTTTGATCACTTTTCAAGCCATTTTTGGGCGCGCTCTTTTGGTCCAAGATAACAGCGGCAATAGCAACCGCGTATAAAATCGATGCTGTTAAAAGATCCATGTTTACCGCCTCCAAATAAAGGATTTTTTAGCAGCTGCAAAGATGCTAAAAGATCGCCCGCCCTGGGGGGCGTCCGGGCTTGTTTGTTTTAGATCTGTTAACTTGCCTGGGTGTTTTTTGAGTTTTGGCGCCGCTTGTAAAACCGGCCAAGTATAAATAAAACTAATTGCTGCTTTGGTCATTGTTAGCCCTCCGGGGTTTGATTGCCGCCCATTGGGTTATAATTAACCTCGCATGGGTTGATTTGATTAGCGTCTTGTCGTCCGTGTTGGGCGTGGTCTTGTTTTGGTTCGCTTACCGGCTTTACCAAGGCAAGGCCCGCCCATTTTCTAGACCGGTAACGGTTAGGCCAAAATAAAAAGCCGTACACGTTAACCCAATTACTGCCTACTAATATTTTGCGCCTTGTATAAGCGCCCGGCCTGTGAGACCTTACCAAAACTATTTTCATACTTGCCTCCATATATGTTTATTTTTAATCAAGCCGCAACTTTATATAATCGCATGGCGCGCTTGTTAAATCCTGTTTAGTTCCTAAATACCGCTCGGTTGTCTGTACGCTCGCATGCCCCAAACTCATTTGAATTTGATCAATAGGCGCGGCGGCCTTCCTGGCAAGGTGCGCAAAAGTACGCCTTAGATCGTGCGCGCTCAAAGTGAACCCGCATGCTTTAGCATATTGCTTTACTATGTCTTGTATTGTTTGGCTTGAGATCTTGGCGCCGGCTAGTCTATCGCCTTTATTTACCGGCCTAAATAAATAACCCTCGTTTATATTGGCGGTCTTGGTCCATTCGTCAAGCGCGCCTTTTGCCCATGCCGGTACCGGTACCGTTCGCGTTCGGTTGCCCTTCCCTACCAGGTCGGGTATAACCCACCGCCCTTCCCTTTGCTGCAGCTGCTCAAAGTGCAATTTAGCAACCTCGGACCGCCGCAAGCCGGCGCCTATCATAAGCGCTAGAATTGCCCTATCCCTTAGGCCTTTTAAGCGGGTCTTTTCCGGTGTATTGATCAATCGCTGCGCTTCGTCTAAGTCTAGCCAATTCCCAAGGCGTACGCCCCGAATCGTTATACCCTTTACTTTGCTTACCCCGTTGGCCTGACTATCTAAAATTAAGTCATTGTCGGCCGCCTCATTGGCTAGTTTGCGGATTGCTGACAGTCTTAAATTGATCGTGCTGGGGGCGTAGTCGGTCGTATCTTGTAAATAGGCTTTATAGGCGTTTACCGTCGCTTTGGTTAAGCCCGGCGCGCCCTGGCTTTGATACCAGGCTAAAAACTCGTCAAGCGCTAGGTTATACATAACTTTTGAGTGCGGACTCGTTAAATCGTTCAAAACGAGGGCTTTTATATTGTTTAAGTCGGGTTTTGGTCTTATTATGTCGTTTGTCATGTCTAAATCTTACATAGTCGTTTATAAGCGTTATTATAATAAGCAATAATTAATTTAAAGTCAAGTGCGGTTTTGTTATAATAATGAGTGATTTAATAATCGATTTTCGCCCGTTTTTCTGTAAAGGTGTAAAAATGAGCTATACCCCTGGTTTTATATGTGAACTTTTGGAGGTTCCCGCCTCTACCCTTCGCCGGTGGTCTGATAGGTTCGCCGCGTATCTTAGCCCCCAGGCGCCGCAAGCCGGCCGGCATAGAACATACACGGCGGGAGATCTTGAGACCTTCCGTCAAATTAGGGACCTAGCCGCCAAGGGGCAAGGCTTGAGAACTATTGAAACAATTCTGCAAACTCTCCCGCCTGGTACCGCGTCCCCAAAAGAACCCGCCAAGGGTGAAGAACCGCAAGCCGCAAGCGGTGAAAATAGCGCTCTTATGGTTTTGGCCGTTACCCGCGAGCTAGGATCTCATGATGCTAAAATAAACGCGCTCCAGGATCAAATAAATTTACAAAACGAGCGATTAACAGCTCTTACCGAGTATTTAACGCTCCCCTGGTATAAGAGAATTGGCAAGCGCCCGCCAATAAAATATTAAGTTGTTTAGGCGTCTCCCTACGTTGAAAATTTAGCCCTTTTAAGCGTTTTTTATGCGTGTTAGGTTATTTATATACCCCCGCTTTTTGATCAAACACGCGCCCTTTTTTGCCCTCTAATATCCTTTTACTTATTTATAAAAATTTATGTGAATCTTGATAATCTTGTTAGAAACTGTTAGCAATCTCTAATAATTGGTCGGTCATGGCCGCTTGTAAATTAATGGTATCCCTCCAGGCTTTCGGGTTTGAACCGCTTATTAATAAATTGCTCCCTCATTGTGCCGCCTTATTTAATAAAAAAATAAACATCCTTTTTATATCCCTTTACTTACTCAAGTTACCCCAGGGCTTTTCAACTTCATACATGGGCCAGTCGCGGTATGTATATATATTCTCAATAAACTGATTAAGTATTTCTACTGTTACCCAGGGCTTACCCGTCAAGTGATAGATCCATTGGCTTAACTGCTTATGCGTTCTAATTTCGCTTACTTCTATCGAATAATTTTGATTTATAAAATATATTTTCCCGCCTTCTATTTTTATATGCTCGGGGGCTTTATAGCTATAAGCGCCCGCCAAGGTTAGGGGCTGCATAGTGTTTTGTTTATCGCTCATTTTTCTTATATCCTCCAAAATACCAATTAGATACCAATTAGTACCAATTACCAATTAGCCTCTATGATAGAGGGCGTCGCCGGTTCCCAAAATTGTAAATAATCCTTGACCCAAGTCCATAAGCAGCCGCCCCCCTGGTAAAAGCTGTTAATATCTTGGCCTTCGGGTAAGGCTGCGATTTTCACGCGTTCGCCTATTTGATCGCGTAAAGCCATTACGCCCGCGCGCCCGGCCTCGTCGTCGTCGTAAACCGCCAAGATAAGGGACTTATTTAGAAAATAGCCGCCCCAATTTACAAGATCTACGCGGTTCGAGGCGCTCCCGCCCATAGAGGCAACCGGCATTATTTCGTTTAGTTCCTGGTCCCAAGTCATGGCGTTAAATTCGCCTTCGGTGATTAGGCATATACGCGCAAGTTCCAGGCGGTCGGCATTGTATAAGGCGCTTGGCTTTGATCCCTTTACAAGTGTATATTTTGGCGTTCCATTGGTCCTGATTTTTAGATACCAAAAAACGCCCTTAACCTCGCATGGGATCGTTATACCGTGCGGGATCCATAAGGACCCGCATTTATAACCAGGGCTGTAACCTATTTGGAACCGTTCCAGGGTTTGGCGGTAAAAGCCGCGCTTTTGTAAATACTCAAGCGCCCGCGCGCCTTCGTCGGTATATAACCGCTCTTGGCATTGATTGGCCGCCTCCCGCGCTTCGTGCTGCCATTCGTCGGGGGGTGCGCTGTATGGGGTGTAAGTTGGTTTAATGGCTGTTTTATAGCCGTTGTATAAAACAGAATTGGGTGCGTTTTTTGTGATCACTTTGGCCGCGTCGCTTATGCTGATATTGTCGCGCTTGGCTATAAAGTCAATAGGATCCCGCCAAAGTCCGCCGGTGCAATTTCGGCATAACCAGATATTTTTACTTGGTTGAACCCTGAACCGGTCCCGCCCTCCGCAAAATGGGCAAGGTCCGGCAAGCTCGCCGCCGCCGGTCGAGGCAACCTTTTTTAAATCTAATCCGCCAAGTAAATCAATTATGTTTACCTGGTTCTTTATAAAACTGAATTGTCGGTTCATGGCTATTTAATCCCGCTTCGCCCTGTTTTATAGCTTTATACCCTTAAGGGTGTATATAAAGCTATAAAACTGAATTAGGGCGCTTTTTCCAGTTTTATATAAAACTGTATAAAACACTATAAAACTATAAAACGGCGCTGTATATTCTCGCATTATGCCCTCCTATAGTTACCCTAATTTGTGCTGCGGCTTCCATTTTCTTGATTTGGTTGCTTATGCGGTTAAGCCCTACGTTCTCAAGATTGGCTTTTACTGCAGCGGTTAAGCCTGATTGGTTCAAGGGTCCGGCTCTAAGTGCTGCTTTTATTTCGCGTTCTATGGCGTTGTTGCTTTCGTTGTCCTCACTTTCGAACCCATAAAAGCACGCCGTATTTAATGACTTGTCGGGGTTTTTATCAAAAGTAAAAGCGGCGCTAAACGGCAATACCTCCAGGCCTCTTGTTTTTGTGCTTTTTATATTTACTATGTCGCTGTAGGGTTCGCGGTCCACTTGTAACGCAAGATCTATAGATGCCTCAATAGAAGAATGACCGCGTAAAGCTTCGCCCGCGCGCCCCTTGTATAGGCTCCCTTTGCGTTCGTGGTGAATAGTTACAACTGCCGCGCCGGTTCGCTCGGTTAGTTCCCTCAAGCCGTCCATTACTTCGCTCATTTGGCTGCTGTTTTCATCGATGCCCCCGCTTATGGTCCGCAAGTTGTCAATAATGATTAACCCGGCGCCTTTGCAGCGCTCAATTAGTAAATCAATATGTACAAGATCGCCCGCGTCAAGTCTTGGCCTAGGCATAGAATAGATCTTTATAGGGGCATCGCTTGGCGCTTTGTAATGCCGCCCTAAGGCCCCGAACCGCTCCAAAGTGCGCTTTTTACCCATATCAAAATCAAGCCACATAATAGGCGTTTGGGTTGTCTGAATTGCAGCGCTCCCGCCGCCCCAAGGCGCGGGACTTAACCAGGGTTTACCGGTTGCAACGCATAAGGCAAGATCCTGCAGTAAAAAAGATTTTAGGGATCCAGGCGCGCCGTAAAAGATATTTAGCGTTTCGAACTCTAATAATCCTTCGATTACATATCGGATCGGCTCAAGCGGTGCATAAGCATCAAGTAACCCCAAGGGCTGCCAGTCGTCCGCCGGTGGGGGTGGGACCTGGTCGGGGTTATTTAGTAAAAACATGGCATCGCGCTTGGCCGCGTTGTCAAGCGCCTGATAATTTGAAACGACCTTGACCGCTTGCGGGTCATATTGATTTTTTGGCGGCTCGGGTGTATAATCCTTATTGACTAAGGTATCTGTACCCCCGCTCTTAGAAGTCTCCAGTTTGCCGGCTGGGGCTTCTTTTTTTAATATTTCCATTGCTGTACCTCCATATTCGTTTTTTAAAATTCCTTCAATATATCATTGGCCTTATTTTCAAACTCATTTAGGGATAGCTCAAACACAGATAAAATATTTTCAACTATCGCGGCGTTTCTTTCTAGATACTCGATAGAATATTTAGCCGTCTTGGTGGTATCTTTTAAAAATTGTATGTACTCGCTTATGTTATTTATAAAGATCTTATAAAGCTTGAATTTTTGATCGCCCTTGCCCTCTCTTATTTGTTTTAATAATTCCGTTAGCTCTCCCGCCTTGCTCTCTTTTAACTCAAGCTCGAGCGCGGCCGGCATAAAATAAAAACCAAGTATTTTTCTAAAGGTTTGAGACATGCTCAAGCCCCAGGCGCTAGCCTGCAGCTCAAGCGCGTTGTAAAAATATTCCGGGATCCTGACAGATATTATTTTTTCCTTGCCTAGCTCTTGATTTAATGTATCCATTGGCAGCTCCTTTTTTTTGTTTGTATGTTTACAGATATATTAGCATATTGTAAACAATAATGCAAGCCCCAAAATACTTTGAAAAAACCATGAAAAACCCTTGTTTTTGTCGGTTTTTCCTTGGTTTTCCCGTGTTGGGATAAAAATTTGCGTGGCTGACCACCCGCGCTATACCCCCTCCGAATCCTAAACTTAATTGCCCCCAGGGGGGGGTACTCCTCTCGTTATTCTTGAAAGAATAATTTTTAATTAAAATATTTTTATTTTTTTTATTTATTAAAAATATTTTCATTGGCTTACTCCCAATAGCGTAAATTTATTCTTGGTGGCCGGCGCCTGGCTATACTAAATAAAGTAAGATCGCCCGGGTCTCCGTTTCTGTCTTGTCTCCAATAAGTCTTAGAAACATCATGCCGTAAAACAGTTCAGGATCCTTTACAGGGATCATGGCATAGCTATACCCCGGCATCGATTCAGGCGGCTTTACTTCCTGGGTTGCCCTGGTCCTTATGCTCAACTTGCGGCCGCTGTAATAAATTAGCGTGTGCCACTCCTCACCATCAAAAGAGACCTCAAAAGATAGGTACTCACTATCTAGCTCATTCTCCAGCGTTCTTTTATCAAGCGGTACCCCTATATACTTTAACTGTCTGCTTTTAACGTGAACATCCTCTGATTGCTTACTGCCCTTCTCAATAGTTACAACCTGTTGAATCATTATTATTTTTTATTCTCCTGTTTTATATTGTCCCCCTGGGCTAGCAATACCCAGGGGGATTAGGCCGGGCTACGCGCCCCGGCTTCAGCTGCCAGGCGGCTTACATGCCTTTATTTTTATGCGGTCCGCTCCAGCGTTGGGACCACTCCGGCAAGGTTGCCGCCCAGTTGCTTATTAGGTTTTTCAGGGCTATTCAAGAAACAATGCGATTGTGCGGTCCGCCAATTCCGCTTTATCGCCTTTGATCTTAAACATCATCATCCCGTGGAATAGTTCCCTGTTTTTGATGGGCAAGATCCCATATCTGTAATCATCCGGCTTATTTGAGAATATGATAGATGGCTCGCCCTCTACCTCGTTTGTTGCCCTGGCTTTTACCAGGAATTTAAGCCCGTCATAGTCATTGACCGTGTACCAGTCATGACCATCAAAAGAGACCTCAAAAGATAGGCTTGAATTGGTCATGCTTACTAAAGATTGATTCTTTTGGATCGGCAAGCCAATATAAATTAACTGCTTGTCTTTTACATAAACCCCGTTTGATTCTTTTTCTCCCTGTTTCCAGGTTACTTCTTGTTTTAACATTTTTATTACTCCTTAGTTTTTTTTGTTTTTCCCTGGCATGTTATCGCCTGGTTAGTATCATTTTGATTAATTGGTTTTTGTCATTCTCCAATATCGCGGTATAATATTTTTAGTTGATCAATCCAACTAAACTCTTGAATATGATTGGTCCGGGAGCTGCACCGGGCCATTCGTATTAATTAAAATTGACATTGCCGCCGCCCTTGTCTCTCCCGTATATAATCGCCGCCTGTCTAAATTCCTTGTTAACCTGTAAGGCTGTAATAGCGCCCCTCATAAGTTGGGAGATATTCATACCCTCATTTATGGCTATTATCTCCAGGGCCTCGATATCGCTTTGCGTAAATCGTACGGTTCTATTTATGCTTTTATTCTTTTTTCTATTTTGTTTTTCCATGACAACCTCCAAAATTGTTAATAAAAAAACCGGGCTGGCGGCGTGATCCAGTCCGGTTATCTTTTGGGGGTGTCTATCCCTTTGGGTAAGTGTATCTTGACAATTAAGTACAATCGCCTATAATACAAATTATCCATACAAAAGGTGAATTGCCTCGCTGGCTCTCATCGCATCATTGCCAGGTCTGTTTGCAGCGGACCTGGTTTTTTTATTCAAAGTTTTTAATGTGCAAGTCCTTAATAGACTCTTTATTTATTCTACCTCTCTATTGAGTACCTTGCAAGCCGTTTTGCAATATTCATCATACCTATTTACTTATATTTGTTTAAATCGCCTAAAAACGGCTAATAATTCGCGCTGCGTGTCTTTTACATGCCTTACCGCAAAGTTTCATAATAATTTTAGCTTTTTAATACCTTATGCCGGCGGTTTACAAATTAGCCCTGGGATCATGTGTAAGCCATTCTCCGCTCTGCAGCTGTGCTTCCATGCCTCGACCTGTTCTTTAGGCTCAAGACATGTTAGGGGGCGCGCTTGTGTTTCTGTTATTGGTAAAATGTCTGCTATAGTAGACAAATTACCTACAACGTTTGCTGCGCCCATTAATTGATAGGCATAGGCGCGTTTGATATTCCACCGTTCTTTACAATAATCCTCAAAAGTGTGCCGGCCGGCGGTTTACAAATTAGCCCTGGGATCATGTTTTGTAAACCGGATCCCACTGTTAAACCACTGTATAACTGTTATTACTTAAACTCCCCACCAGTCAAGCCTTCAAATTGATCCAGTAATTTATCCAGATCATCTTTTTCCTGGAATGGTTGCTTTGCTTTTGGCATAACGCCTGCTCTGGACCTTGGAGTAAGGTACATTGTTTGGCTTATTTGATGCAGCAGGCCTAATTTTCTGTCTCTCCGGCCATCGATCTTGGTCATTTGCTCTACCAGGTTGTCCTGCCCAGGCTTATTTTCCGTTTTTCCCTTGCCTTCTCCCTCTTTCTTAAGCCAGGCTTGCCAGGTTGCCTGTCTCATTTGGTCCAATTCGCTCAGCTCTTCCGTCAAAATACAATAAATTGTCAAAATATCCGTGTCAAGCCGGTTTACAGGGCTGTTTTCAAGCTCATTTAATGCCCTGACAAGCCTTCGCCACACAGATTCGGCTATTTTCCTGCCTTTTAAGGCTGCAGGCGGCCTGATAGACAGGTTCTTTTTAGTCTGGAATGCGTTTTCTGCAGCTTCACGCTCTTTGACATATGCCTTGCCTTTTTTTGCAGGATTGCTGTGCAAGCTCAGTGGTTTTTTTGCGGCCATTTCTTTTGATCTCCTTTTATTCTGTTGCTGGTAAACCGCGCCCTTCCCGGGTTTCAAACAAAGCGCAATAAATTTGCGAAGTGGTGCCCCCCCCGCTTCCGCCCCCCGATTGAAAACTTTGAAAGCCCCTACCCTCTTCATTATTTTTTATAAAATATTTTTTATTTTTCAAAAAATTATTTTTATTTTTTTTAATTTTCAATAACATCTTCATCGTCTTGCGCCACAAAGTATTGATGCCATCTCTTCACTGCTTCGATGTGTTGATCTGCTATCCTTGCCCGCCTGTAATCCTTCCGGATCCGCTTGATGCATTCCTCTTCTGATGTCTTTAGTACCGTCACGCTTTCAGGCCTTAGCAGCTCCTTCCATATTCTCCGATCAGATGTCATGCCCGCGCTCACAATAAACCAGGCTTCATGGATCTTCTCCTGCGGCTGCTCCAGTGATTTTAAGATGTCATTCCTTACCTGCCAGCCCCTTGTCAGTGCCCCGTCTTCCCTGGGATAGTACAGGGGTTTTCCTGTCAGATCTGCTATGATCTGGTCCAGATCTATGATCAGATCATCTAAAACCGCCCGCTCGTTTATGTAAGTATTCTTTCCGCTTCCAGGTGGACCGCATACCATGTGCAAGGGTACTGTCAGATCTCTCAGTATTACTGGATAGTATGGGGTATCTCCTCTCATTTCTCCCAGGGTTTTCTTTAGGTGGCACGCATGACATAAGGACTGTAAGGGAGAAAGTATAAAGATCTCCTGGTCCCCTTTATGTGGGATCACATGATGCACCTCTGTTGCCCCCACATATAAACCCCTATCAAAGCACTCCTCACACCAGGGATGCGCTGCCAGCCATGATGCACGCCTGCGCTCCCATGCCAGGTTATATAACCTCTGGACTGCAGGATCCCTCTTTGTGCTGCTGAATCTGCTGTTTCCCTTGTTT
>Ga0209096_1004095_pt1 | contig 12080 bp, 10 predicted proteins | sample AD_UKC034_MetaG_FD_184407 | JGI IMG/M metagenome (GOLD analysis project Ga0209096, IMG submission 184407) | Active sludge microbial communities of municipal wastewater-treating anaerobic digesters from USA - AD_UKC034_MetaG (SPAdes) (version 2) | ecosystem: Engineered > Bioreactor > Anaerobic >...
GTGGTGCGGAATGCCAACCAGAACCAGGGCGTAGCGGTCCTGCAGCACCGACGGCAAGCGGCTGTAAGCCCGTACGAGACGCTCGAAATTCTTGTAGCGGTAAAAGTGGGAAACGTAGAGTACGTACTCACCGGGAATGGCCAGTTCGTCCAAGACGACGTCGACCGCGAAGTCCGTCGCTGCCGCCGGCTCCTCGACACCGTTTGGAATAACGACGATTTTCGCACCATCGACCCCTCGCGCCACCAGCACGTCCTTGCAGGTCCGGGAAAGCGCAATCACGTGTTCGGCGCGCCGCACCGAAGAAAGGATCGTGCGCTCTAGGACGGCCAGACGCAAACGCTTATCGAATCTCACCTCGGCCGCGCGCCCCTCTCGCGAGAACGGCTGCAGGTTCGCCACGCCGACGATGGTGCGCATCGCCCCGGGTAGTCCGTAGGGTAGGTAATGTGAAAAATGAAGATACACTTTGCCGCCATAACGTCGGCAGAGCTGCGGGAGAGCCAGGTTTTGCCACAACGCGCGCCGCGCAGCGCGGGCGACACCCGATCCGGGCCGATCGATGAACTCCAGGTCGTCGCGTCCCGGTACAAGCCGGGATACTGCGCCGTCCTCCTCCAGTACGATGACCCGGGAAGCAGGATCATAGGCACGGAAGCGCTGCAGGAATGCGCGTATGCGCGTGACCTGGCCGCCAGATCGAATGGAGGACCCGTCGAGGATCAAAGTTTCAGGCATTGTTGCGACGGTGCCAAGTTTCAAATGCCATCATTGTCCACAGCATCCCGTCGTGGTTCTGCTTCCCAGACACATGCTCATCGAGCAGGCGACGCGCGGTCTTCACATTCAGCCGGCCCGAACGAACCAGTTCGCCACCGAGGACGGCCTCGGTGCATGCGGTGCGCATTTCGCCCCGAAGCCAGGCGCGAATCGGGACAGAGAACCCCATCTTTGGGCGCTCGATCATGTCACGTGATAAATATCGCGTCAGCAGTTTTTTTGCCAAACCCTTGGGTTCTCCCCCCGGACACTTGGCCGCCATGGGCAACGCCCTGCAATATTCGACGACCCGCCAGTCGAGAAACGGATTGCGCGCCTCCAGGCCGAAAGCCATGCTGGCACGATCAACCTTCACCAGAATATCGTCGGGGAGGTAGGTCAGCAGATCGAGGTCCATGTACCGCTGCCGGATGTCGCCGCCCGGAGGAACGCCGGCGGCGAGCCGGTCGGCCATGAAGGCCCCTGCCGGCATGAACTGGCGGAGCAGAAGGCTGGCGTAGTCCTGCGCCTTGAGCGCCCCGCGCATGTATGCAAACAGCGATGGCGCATCCTGCGTGGCCAAGGCCCGCAACCCCATCGTGACGCGATAGGGTAGTCCGGCCCGACCGGCTTCCGCAAGCAACGGTCGCAGCGGGGCAAGGACCCGCCGCAACGGATCCAGGCACGCAAGGTGCCGGTAGTAGGGATAGCCGCACAACAACTCGTCGCCGCCATCGCCGGAGAGCGCCACGGTAACGTGCTGGCGCGCCAAACGGGACAAGGCGAGCGTCGGGATGGCCGAGACGTCGGCGAAAGGCTCGTCGTAGTGTTCCGCCACGGCATCGGTCAGCGCCAACAGGTCGGCCGGAGACAGGATCACTTCGGTATGGGTACAACCGAGATGCCTGGCGACGGCGCGTGCGTAGCCCGACTCGTCGTAACCTTTCTCGGCGAATCCGATAGTGAAGGTACGCACCTCCGGAAGATGCTCGCGCATCAGCGCGACCACCAGGCTCGAGTCGATACCGCCGCTAAGGAATGCACCCACGGGAACATCGCTGACCAATCGACGAGCCACGCTCGAGGAAAGCAGGGCATGCAATTCCTCCTCGGGATCACCATGAGCGCCCACTCCATGTGGCTGCGCCAGGGACCAATAGGCGTGCTGTCGCGTTGTTCCATCGGCCGTGATGCTGAGGCAAGTTCCGGGCATGAGCTTGCGGATGCCGCACCAGATCGACCAGGGCGCTGGGATGTAGAGCAACTGGAAATACAAGCCCAGCGCCACTTCGTCTAATTCGCGTGGCAGATCGGTGAAGGCGGCGAACGGTCGCAACGTGGAGCCGAAGGCGAGACACCGGTGATCGAGGAAGTAATACAGCGGCTTGACGCCAACCCGGTCCCGGGCGAGATGCAGAGTGCGGGTCGTGCCGTCCCACAATCCGAAGGCGAACATCCCGTTGAAACGCTTCAGGCACCCCAGTCCCCACTCGCGATACGCCGCCAAAACGACTTCGGTATCGCTCGTCGTGACGAAAGTGTGGCCAATCCGCTCCAATTCGTCGCGCAATTCGTGGTAGTTGTAGACCTCGCCGTTGTATGTGATCCGCAGATACCCCGAACCGTCGACCATCGGCTGCCGCGCTCTTGGCGACAGATCGAGAATGGACAGACGGCGGTGGCCCAAGCCCAGTGGGCCGTCCAGATGGATTCCGCTGTCGTCCGGGCCGCGTTGGCTGAGCGCATCACGAGCCTCAAGCAGCGCCGCCTCCGCAACCGGAGTTCCGTCGAAATTGAGGCGCCCGACGATGCCGCACATAAGTCTGCCTAACTCGGTCGCCGGCCGCGCCCGACTACGCCGTTTGGTCCATAGCCAACACTGACATCTTCGAAGCCCGCTTCGGCGAACCATCGCTCGACCGTGGCTCTGGACTGGGGAAAGTCGAAGGCGGGCGAGTACCAGTCGAAGGTGTCGAGAGTCGCCCACTGCACATGCAAATCCTTCGGCAGGTGCAGATCCGAGAACTCCACGACGGGAATCAGGCGCGCTCCGTAGCGTCCGGCCAGCCGGCGCAAAAAAACCGCCGCCGGCAACAGGACGGGGGTGACGGCAGAAACGATTCTGTACAGGCGCTGCTTGTCCATGCGCCGAGTGATGGGCCGCAACAACCAGCGCCAATGCAGCCAGGCGGTGAGGCGGCTGGCATAGACGTCGATGGCCAGCTCGCCACCCGGCTTTACCTGTGCCGCGAGGCAGCGGAAAGCCTGCTCCGGATCGGGGGTGTGCTGGATGACACCCACACACATCACCTTGTCGAATCCGCCCGGAACGAAAGGCATGCGGAAGATGTTGCCCTGGAACAGATGGACGTTGCTCTTGTCGCCATTGTTGGCGTTGTTGGCCTCGACGGCAAGGGAATAGTCGAAGGAATGTATCTCCCCGCCGGTACTCGCGAGAACCTCCGTGAAGCGCCCGGCCCCCGATCCGGCTTCGAGGACCTTCTGCCCCCGCAAGTCGTGTGGCCAGCCGGTAACGCCGAACAACCGGTCTCGTGAAACCGTCTGCCCGGTAAAGCTGTCCAACTGGGTGCGTGCATGCTGGTTCCACTGGAATCCGAAGGACGCCGCATAGTTCTCCGGCTCGACAAAGCGCGGGATGCCCTGCCTGATCGCATAGATTGTGCCGCACGCCACACACACCATATCCCCGTTGTCCGGATCGGTCACATGCCAGACACGGCCGCCACATCCGGGACAGGCGTACGTGTCGAGCGCCTCGCGTCTCACTTTCGCGCCTCCACGAACAGAGTCTCCTCAGGTCGGTTGTCGAGCACATCGAGGTCCGGCGTAAACCCTTCGCGATAGGCGCAACGCGTGACATCGCGAAACCCGATCGACTCGAGAAGCGCCTTGAGCATGGCGAAGTCGTACATGTACTTGTGGCGGGCGTAATGGCTTTCCATGTCCTCAACGAAGAAGTAGTTCAGCAGCATCTTTTCCTTGTCGCCTTGCGCATAGAGGGAAAGGGCATATTCCAGGTCCGGCACGGCAATGCGCACGAGGCCGCCGTGCCGCAGTACCCGGTGGCACTCCCGCAACAGCCGCTCGCCCTCGCGCCGGAACAGATGTTCGAGAAAATGGGACGAAAAGACATAGTCGGCACTGGCGTCGTCCAGCGGGATGCCATAGGCGAGATCGTGATGAACAAAGACATGGCCACCGAGCAGCCGGCAGTATTCCGCTTCGGTGTAGTAGCGGTTGGCCCCGGTCAGGCGATAGGCCAGGCGGTGGAACATGGCAGGCAGCCCGGCGACGAGTGCGTTGGGGCTGCCATCGATGTTGATCCACCCCAGCGCCACCGCTAAACCGCAGCCGAGATTGATCTTGACCACGCCCTTGTCACCCAGAACAATCCGCCGTCCGCGCTTCATGTAGCCAAGGGTCAGCGTAGAGGCGTCGAGCAGCTTTCTGGCTAACCTCATGACAACCCCTCGGGATACAGGCGGGGCACGCCCTGCTGCATCGGGTAACGGCGGCCGCAGCCAGGGCAGCGCATCGCGTCGGCGGTGACCTCCATGCCCTCGCTGCGGCAGTCGGGGCAAGCCAGAAGCGGCGCGAGCGGCAGCGCCCGGTTCCGCTTCTCCTGCGAGAGCACGCACCGGGCAAGATGCAGTACAGCGCCACTGATGCGGCCACGCAGGCTTAAGGTGCCGACGGCTGGCGATTCGGATGCCGGCGCCGGCCACGCCGCATCATCCTCGGGATTCACCACCACGTAGTCGATCCGGTCGTTCCAGTAGTAACGGACGTGGAAGGCGAACGGGTGGCGCGGAATCAGTTTCCGCGCGACCATAGGCTTGGCCTCATGTTCGTACAGCTCGACGACGGCGGGATCCTCCTGCCAACCTCGTTTCTTGCGGATCACCAGTCGCTCGTCGCGCACCGTGATTTCCAGACGGTGGTCCCGATAGGGATTGATCCGCTCCATGAACGCGTCGGGCACCTCGATATATCCCGCCCTGGCCACGCGCTGCAGCTCGCCGAGGAAGCGCTCGGGATCAGCCGAATGTTCCAGCACGTGCGATGCGATCACGAAGTCGAAAGCCTTGTCGCGGAAAGGCAGGCGCTCGACGAAACCCAGCACCGTCGGACGGTCGACGATCAGCGGTACCCAATGCCGCTGTCGGGTATCTTCGTAGGCATCGAGCAGCACATTGGCTCGCGCATAGGGGTTGCCTCCCGAACCGACCTCGAGCACCAGGGCGGCGGCGGGTACCGGGCAATGCAGGCGCCGCAACGCCCAGGCTACAGGTTCGAGCCCGATCGCTCGGAAAAAGCGCATCACCGGCGATGCGGCGGTCAGATCAGCCACAGGTCGCTCCCTGCAGCGACGACACCCAGCCTAGCAGGTCGCGCATGCGTGAGACCACGTCGTGACCGTCGTCGCGAACGCGCTTCAGTCCAGCCTCAGCGACGCGCCGGCGGCGGCCGGCGTCGCCCAGATATAGTCGCAGCTTCTCGATCATCTCGTCCCTGTTGCCGAAGAAATCCGCCTCCTCGCCTGGCCGAAACAGTTGCTCCAGGTCCTCGGTCCTCTCGGAAATCATCAGCGTGCCCGTGGCCGGGATCTCGAAGCAGCGCCTCGTGTAAGTATCGCGGTTCAGCTTCGACAGGAAGCACAGCGCCAGCTTTCCGCCGCAGAGCGCCTTGTTGTATTCCTCGCCCCAGACCAGGCGCACCGGCACCTGGCCCTTGAGCTCTGGCGAGCCGGCGATCACCGGATCCCAGTCGTAGCCGGGCCCATACAAACGCAAGCGCCATCCCTGCCGCACCACCTCCTCGAGCAATTCCACACGCCCATCGTCCTCGTAATGGCCGACGAACACGACATCGGCGCCATAGGCCTCGCGCTCCGCGTCCGTAAGCACGACGGGGTGATTGCGCTCGGCCATGTACCACGAACGCAGGAGTTCGACACGCCGCGCGCCGGCCGCGCGGAAATCAGCGATATTGCGCGGTCGATAGGCAAGCACCAAATCGTAGTCCTTGATGCCGGCCAGGAAGTGGCGCCAGAGCCAGCGCGGATAGTGCGGCGAAAACGGATCGTCGTTGTTGTAGCCTACCAGGCGCGTGCGCGGACTCGCATCGTGCATGGCGCGCAATGTCTCCGGCAGGACATGCGTTCCCCGATACACGAACAGAAGGTCGGGACGAACCTCGCGCACGCGCTCCAGCAGCTCCGCGTTGAGACGGACGATGAGCGGGCCCAGCAGGTACTTGTTCTGGGCCTTTCTCCACATCACCCCTAGTGAGTTCCCGCCTCTGAAGTACGCGTGCCAGGCGAAGCGCAGGACTTCGTGGCCAAGCGATGTGAGCGCCTGATACACACCTTCTTCGTGCAACTCAGAATGCCAGTCGCCGGCGATCAGGATCTTCACGATGAGTCGCCGCGATAAATGCCACCCAGCGCCGGGGTGTGGCCAAGCCTGGCCTTGACGAAAAGGATCAGGCGCTCGATGCGCGATGTGCCCAGCAGCACGATCGCCAGCCAATAAGCCCAGAACAGGGCCGAACGCCCCAGGCCCATGCGGGCGAGTTCCCACGCGTAGCGCATAAATACGCCGAAAGACTTGCCCGCCTGGATCGCCAGTATCGGGTAGGCGTAGTTGCCGATATCCCTCAGAATGGGGCGAAATATCGCCACGCCGCGCGCGTTCTCGACGTGGCGTGCGATGTCCAGCATGCCCTGCATGAAGTGCAGCGACGATTCGGGTGTGTGTTCTGTCGGCACGAACTTGCCCCGCTCGGCCTCGCTGTTGCCGAATTCCGGGATACCGCCATTCCGATACAACACGATGATATCGGGCAGAAAAACCGCACCCCGTTCCACCAAGATGTTCGCCACCAGATAGAGCTGGTACAGCAACACGCCGTCGAACCGGTCATCCGCCCAGCGCAGGGCCGTCTCGCGGTGCAGTGTCATGCCGGGAATCACCACCGAACGGCGGTAGATCGTCGCTATCGTCGCCGGCCCCGGCGGGAAGTACCGCTCCTGCTCGAAGTAACGGAAAGTCTGCACGATGTTGTCCGGCGTGCCATCGAAGGCGGCATAGCTGCGCAGGACGACGCCGACATCGGAGAACCGGGTCACGGCCGAGGCCACCTTCGCCAGCGCACCAGGGCACATGAGATCGTCGTTGCCCATGAACACGCAGTACTCGCCAAGGGCCCACGCCACAAGATTTCTGATATTTGCGTCGTAGCCGAGGTTCTTCTCGTTTTCCACGTAACGGATCCGCCCCGGACAGGAAAGCGCATAGCGCTCCGCGACGGCGCGAATCTGCTCGCGTTCCCGCGAACGGTCCTCGCAGATCAGGATCTCGTAGTCGTCGAAGTCCTGGGCGAGAATCGAATCGAGCAGAGCGGGCAGGACCGCGGCACGGTTGTAGGCCGGAATACAGACGGAAAGCTTGGGCGATGCACTCACTTCCGCGAGTTCCTGTAGGCGATGGCAAGCATGATCAGCGCAAAAAGGCGTGCGCCGTTGGTGCGCCCGCGAAAATGGCCAATTATAAGCCGGTCTACCTCGCCCCTCTCGATGCAGTCCGGCAGCCCGGCCAGCCGCTGGCGCAGGCCGTCCTCGCCCTCGCTTCTCAGCCATTGGTCCATGGGAATGGAGAATCCCTGCTTGCGGTCGATGTCGAGTTCCGACGGCAGCCAGCGACGGGCCAGCATGCGCTGCAGTCGCCGTGATTCCCCGTCACGGACTTTCCATTCCGAAGGAACGCGACCGAAGGCAAACTCGATGAGCCGGTGATCCAGGAACGGCGCCCGAACCTCGAGGCTGTGTGCCATGCTTGCGCGATCGACCTTGACCAAGAAATCATCGGGCAGGATGCTGCCGAAATGGGTTCGGGTCATGCAATCGATGGGGTCGCGGCCTTGCTGGAAAAGGGTCAGGAGGAAGCCCTCCGGCGCGTCCAGGTCATCCCGCAGGAGTTCGCGCGTCTCGCGGTCGAGCAGCCGCGTTCGCAGGCAGCGGTCGAAATAGGGGCTGCCCCAGATCATCTGCTGCAATGGCCCCCCGCGCAGCGACGCCACGCGGTTACGCCCGCGAACGCCGGCAGGCAGCAGCGAAGCAGCCGCTGCGGTAGCTTTCAGCCCGACGCGGGGGATCCAGCCGAGCCGTTGCCAATCCCGCAGGCTCGCCGTGTAATCCCCGTAGCCGCCGAAAAGCTCGTCGCCGCCGTCCCCGCCCAGTGCCACAGTCACCTTTTTGCGGGCCAGGCCAAACACCATCCACGCCGGAAGGATCGAGGAATCGGCGATCGGTTCATCCACAAATGGCGCCAAACCGTCCAAATGCCCCAGCCCGGTTTCGGCCATCGGCAGCACGTTGTGGCGCGTGCCGAAATGACGGGCGACGACTTCGGCATGGCGAGCCTCGTCGAGCGGCGAACCAGGCACCGTGATCGTAAAGGTTTCCACCGGCTGGCCGGCGACCCGCGCGGCGGCGGCGGCGACGAGGCTGGAATCCAGGCCACCGGAAAGCAGCACCCCCACCGGCACGTCGGCCACCAAGCGCAAACGCACCGAATCCTCGATCAGGCGGGCGGCTTCGTCCGCCAGGACTTCGCCGTCGGTACCCGTCACCGGATGGTTTTCAGGCAAAGCCCAGTACCTGCGGATGCTCAGTTGCCCAGATTGCAGCATGAGGCGCCCACAGTGCGCGGACGGCAGCTTGCGGACACCGTCGAAGAGGCAAAGGTCCCCGGGCACATAGCCGAGGGCCAGATAATAGTTGAGGCCCTGGAGGTCGATGCGACCCGGATGATCGAGCCCTTTCAACTCCGAGGCGAAAGCGAATCGGCCATCAGCGTGCCGATAGTAGAACGGCTTCTCGCCGGCCCGGTCGCGAGCGAAGAACAGCGAGGCCGTCGTATCCGGATCGCCGCGGTCGAGAATCGCGAACGCGAACATGCCGTTGAGGCGTTCGAGGCAACGCTCACCCCAGCGCAGGTACGCGGCGAGCACCACCTCGGTATCCCCTGCCGATGTGAATGCCACGCCATCGCGAATCAGGTTGGTACGCAGCTCGGCAAAGTTGTAGATCTCGCCGTTGAATACGATCACGTAACGGCCGCAGGGGCTAGGCATCGGCTGATGCGATGCTGCGGAGAGGTCGAGGATGGAAAGCCTGCGATGGCCCAGCGCCGCCCGGCCGTCCGGGCTCAGCCACAGCCCGGAATCGTCCGGCCCGCGATGGCGGAGTAAGTGGCCGGCGGCGGCAATGTCCTGCTCGCCGAGTCCGCCGCAAGGCGCAACAACTCCGAAGATCCCGCACATCGTCGAAATATCCAGTTAGCGTCGCAACCTCAAGGCGATCCCTATCGGCTGCGGGCGCAGAAAATAGCGATCCATGTTCCCAACTCTGTCCTCATCGGGCTGCAGCTCGGCCACCAGCGCACGAATCTCGGCATCCGTCTTGAGATGCTGATAGGCATGCGCCCCGTAGCAGTCGAAGGTGTTCAGTACACCCGACTTGTACGCCCTCCTGAAATAGTTCGGGCCTTTCGGAACATTTCCTCGCACCATGAAGAACGACTTTTCGAGCAGCCAGCCGAGCAACGGCACGAAGCGCAGGGCGCCCATGAGCCTCGCGTAACCCAGCCGGGCCGAGAAAGGCAGGTGACTGATGATCGCACGTAGCACGCCATACACCCGCAGTCGCAGCTTGCGCACCCGCCCCAGGTCGTTCTTGGGATAGCAGTTGAACACAAACTCGCCGCCCGGGGCCACCAGCCGCCACAGCGCTCGCGCCGTGTTCTCCACCGACGGCGTGTGCTGGATGACGTTGTGGCACAGGACGATACCGTCAATCGCGGCATCGCGGATCGGTGGCTGGTCGATCGAGCACTGAACGATCTCGACATTGTCCAGACCGTCCAGATTCTTCCGCATCACGCCATCGACCGAATGCGACAACTCCAGGGCGATCACCAGCCGTGCGCCCGCCTCGGCGATCCAGCGCGACTGGGACCCGCTGCCCGCTCCGGCATCGACGACGACCCGGTCCTTGAGCGCATCGGTCGAACCGAAGGTATTGGCGATCGTATGGATCAGCCAGTTCTGCTTGAAGTCGATGAAATCGAAATAGTTCCACTCGTCGCCAAACGACTCGACTGTCTCGCGGGCATCGGGCAACATGGCGAAACGTGGGATGCCATCGACAATCGGATATGCCTTGCCCGAAGCCGACACCAGCCGCCCGGAGACGACGCAACCAGCTTGGTCCAGCGAAGCATCGTCCAGCCGCAATGGCGTCCTATCGAGAGGATCGCACAAGTAATCGAGCAACATTTGGTTCAATTCAACCTCCTTGGCTTATGACCCATCGGCAACTGCCAGCATCGCAAAGAGATTTGAAAATCGCCGATCCCATGTATGGTCTCGCAGAGCTCGGGCGCGACCTGCGCTCGCAATTGATTCCCGACCGACATCATCTTTCAGCAGTCTGCAGACTTGTTCCACGCAGTTGCTGACATCCGTGTAGACGGCGATCTCATCACCGATGTTGTACAGATCCCGCAAGTCCGGATTGTCACTCGTCAAATAGCAACTGCCCGACATGGGCGCGTCGAAATCGCGCAGCTTCAGGGCATAGAAGTCGTCGCAGTGACCGATGGTACCCACACCCAGGACTATCTTTGATCGGGCAAACAGTATAGGGACATCTTCGGTGGCAATTCGCCCCCCCGCCCAGCCAGACCCGTAGGCGCTGACCCTTACACCCGCCTGGCGCAGCGCGTTGACGATTTTTTCACGAATGCCATAACGGCCCCCTACGAAACTAATGTCGTGTATCTTCGAAAGGCTGGGCATCGGATGGAATATTTCCGGATCGCTGGCTTCAGGAAAGTAGAGCGCGACACCGCTTTCCTTCCGGTACCAACTCACCGCCTCCTGTGCCGCTGTTAGCGTCAAATCAATATGCGGAATCAGCGGGTAGGTGCCATCCCATTGCCCCTCGACCTTGGTACCCCAGTATTGATGGCGATCGTCCATCGCTATGTTGACGACAAAGACACCGTAACGCTCGCGCAGACGAGAAAAGCATGCCGGTTCGACCAGACAGCCCCACGTCTGTGTGATCAAAAGGTGCGGAACCCATCCCCTGCTTGCATTCTCGGCAAACAAGTGCTCGATCCTTTGTGTATTGCGTTCCCGTCGCTGCCCGTAGGGCGCCGGATCGTTTTGCCCCCAGCCGCCTTCATCGCGGAGAAAACAGCGAACCTCGCCGAGGCGTTCTAATGCCTGTAGCAATCCGCTCTTGTCCTGCTGCTCGTCGGTTCCAATGAAAAAGATACTGAGACGAGAATCCCTGGCATGTTGAGCCAAAACGTTCGCTCGGTCACGCCATTCTGTGCTGACGGGTACGGGGTCAATACGAGCATAGTGCGTAACCGTGCGCTTGTAGCGCGTAACAAGCTGGTGAGACTTGAATCTTCTATTAGCCGCATGAGCGATACCGAATTGCTTCAACCAAGCGATGTTCATCTTCGCCTTTACCGTCAATTCTGCCAGGCCTGAACCATATCCAAGATGGCGTCATATCCGAAATTATAAACAAGCAAGGCCGCCGCAGTCGCCGAGAGGCCCAAAGCCACACTTTGCAGCAACCGATTTCGATCAACAAGAATCGGTGCGGCGAAAGCCAGCAATATGGGCATTGCAATCGTAAGGTATCGGCGATCAGGCCAATAAAAAAAAGCCGGCATTGCCAGATACATCGCTCCAACAAGAAGCATTAAACCCTGCCCTTCAGTTATTTGGATTGAACGATATGAAACAGCGCGAACAATTGCTGCCGAAACAAGAGATACGCCCAACATCGCATCGACATGCCATACAGTGAAGTCAAACTGCTCCAGCGCGAATGTACCTCCGAGCCAGGGAAAGGGAATTAGCAGGATGTAGAAAATACGAAGCGGGATGAGCACCAAACCCGTCAAAGACGTCGGCATGATCGATGATTGAGACGACATGAACCGACCACCAACTGGCTGAAGATTTAACAAGCTATGAATTGAGGGCATTTGCAAGAATTCCGATCAGCGGATTATTGCCAACCACCAGGTAAAGGCAAGCCAAAAGTATCGGATAGCCCGCTTGGGGACCAGCGACATGGTTCAATACATATATGGGTCCAGTAGTGTCCGGTTAAATGAGTGTGCGAATCGCTGAAAGCCATGACTGACGCGGGATTCCGGGCGATGAAGGGTGGTGTCGATTTGAACGGCGGCAGCCGGTTCGGGCAGTCT
>Ga0209096_1004096_pt1 | contig 12080 bp, 9 predicted proteins | sample AD_UKC034_MetaG_FD_184407 | JGI IMG/M metagenome (GOLD analysis project Ga0209096, IMG submission 184407) | Active sludge microbial communities of municipal wastewater-treating anaerobic digesters from USA - AD_UKC034_MetaG (SPAdes) (version 2) | ecosystem: Engineered > Bioreactor > Anaerobic >...
CCGCAGATCGTCTTCGAGGATGGAGACCATCACCTGGACGTCCTGCATCTGGTCCCAGTAGGCGTCCGCGCTCGCGATGCTGTGCGTGAGCGTGACATTCCTGTTGCCCAGATAGGCGGAGTCGTCCACCGCGGTGATCCGGACGGTCTGCGGCGTCAGATAGGTCGCCGGCTCGAAGACCAATGTCGCCACCTCGCCCGGAGCCAGATCATTGATCGCCAAGTCATCATCGGCCGAGATGGATACGTAGACATCCTCCCGAGGCGCGCGCCCTTCGAGGCGGTCCAGCATTACCGTGTAGGAGGCCGTCTGACCTTCCGACAACTGGATCAGGTTCGGCTCGACGATCAGCCCTCTCATCGCCAGCGAGCCCAGTTCCGTCTTGGAGAGTACGTGGTCGTAGATCCGGACATCGTCCCACGTTCCATCGCCGAAGTCGTTCCCCGTGTGGCCGCCGGCCAGGTAGAACCGGTTGCCCGGCGCGACCCACGTGCCGCTGTTCGTGCCCTGCTCGATTCCGTTGACATACAGTCCGGTCTTCACCGTGCTCGCGCTCGTCCTGTCCCACAGGAACGCCAGGTGGAACCACTCGCCTTGCGGGTATCCGGTCGACGACAGCGAGACCAGATCGGCTGTCACATAGGTGTCGCTTTCCACCCGGGCCCGCAGGCGGCCATCCGAGTAGATCCAGCATTCCCAATCGTCCGGATTGGCCGAGTTGTCGTAGATGGTGTTGTAGTTGTAGATGCGTCTCGGCTTGTACCACAAGGCCACGGTCCCGGCATCGGTCATGGTGTACGCGATGGAGACGCCGTCCCCGTCCGTCGGGTAGTCCTCGTTCACGAGATCCAGCGCTTCATCCAGCTTGCCCGAGACGAACTGGTGACTGCCTCGGAAGCCGTCCAGCAGCACCCCGTTATGGTCGCCGCCGGCGGAGTCCACCAGATTGCCGTCCAGCTTGAGATGGACCTTCAGCTCGCCGAAAGCCGCATCACAGTGTCTCCAGAGCACGACCGACAAAGCCAGAAGCGAGAACCGCATGAACCTGTTCATCATCGCCCTTTCCACAGGAGCAAACAACCGCCGCACATCGCCAGAATGGAACGAACCTGCCTCCTCCGCACAATCGAACAGCACTTGTGCACGCCCCAGGGATGCAGCGTTATCTCCATCGATGTCTGCATGATACCACCCACAACACGATTCGTCAACTCCGCTCGCCGGCAGAGGCGGGATCGGGTCTGTGCGAACTCTCGGGCGTCAGTGCCCCTCCGATCCGGATGTGTCCTGTGCGCAGACAGTCCGTTGGTAGTGACGCCGTGAGGCGTTGTATTCCCTGGCCCAGAGGATATGCCCTCACGGGCACACTACAGGCAGGCCGGCGTTCGCCATGACCACCCGACGGCCAAGTTCTTCTCACAGACACACGGGATCAGAGGCGGTCCAGATACCCGGCACGTCTGGAACCGAGGGCGTCGGGTCCTTTCTGCTTGGAGTCGGCCCGTTGATTCGAATGGAAACAGCAAGACCTCGACGGAGCGTCCATCGAGGTCTTGCAGGCTGGAAGACTCCCGCTCTCATAGTCCGAGATCGGGACGTCAGCGACGTCTCATGACGTAGAAGACATTGCCATAGTACGCAGAGTACTGACGGTACATGTCGATCTCCATCTCCATGGGTTCGATCATGGCCAGCTTCCGTGCATCCGCGGCGTATTGACCTCGCAAGGAGCGGAGGCGCTCCGCGAGCGGATGGTAGAAGGGTTCCCACCAGGCCGATTCCGGCTGCACGAAGTGCCCGACGAGGTCGTAGCCGCAGGCCCGGATGGTGGCCAGGTTCGTCTCCATGTCGGTCATGGCCGGGTACACGGTGTCGAAGAACTGCCGACAGGCGGCAGGCACATCAGGCCGCAGCCAGGCCAGTTCGCTGACCGCCAGGCCACCGCCCGGCGTCAGGAGGGAATGACAGGCGGTCAAGCCTTCGCGGAACCCCACGATGAAGAGAGCCCCTTCCGACCAGATCAGGTCAAAGGGTCCGTCGCTGGTCTCCAGGGATCGCATGTCCCTCCGGGAAACCTGAACCCTCCCGGCCAGACCCGCGGCTTCGACCCGGCGCAGCAACTCGTTCAGGAAGGGCTGGTGGTTGTCCATCGCCAGGATCGGTCCTTCCGTGTTCCGCGCCAGCGGAATGGTTTGGGCGCCGTTTCCACAGCCAAGGTCCAGGATTCTGGTCGCGCGGAGAATGGCCCGATCGCCACGTGGAAACCCCGCGGAACGCAACAGGTTCAGTGCTTTGACGGTCGAGGCCTCGTCTCCGGGTCCAAGCCGGGGCAAAGAGGCTTCGAACACCTCGTAGAGGAACTCCATCTGTTCTTTTGAGTCCATTGTCTGATGTATCTCCAGTGCTCTTGATGCACGCCGAACATGCAGCGATGCCTGCGCGCACAGTGTCTTTTCTTTTTGGAAATCGCTTGGGGAGTCGAGAAGCCACACCTCCGGCGCTGCACGTGCTAAGGGTTTTAGCTACATGCCTGCGACGGCGATCAACAACGCGTGACTTCTCTCAAAGGACAATAAGGAACTGCGCAGCAATAAGATGAACGCTCACGGCGTTATGCGTTGGTGTTGATCGTATAGTTCCATTCCCCGTGAAAAGCCGCGGGTTTCAGATGGACAACGGCCAGTTGCTCGGCAGTCACAATTTCCTTGGTGGGATAGGAATGCGGATCCAGTTCGGCTCGGATCTGCAATCCGGTCGTGGTCGTGGTGCTCGCGATCAGTTCGACCACCACGGCATAGTCCACCAACGGACGGGCCCGCCAGTTCTGCGTGATGTGGCAGAACATGCGGTGCTCGATCTTGTTCCACTTGCTGGTGCCGGGCGGAAAATGGCAGACGGTCAGCCGCAGCCCCAGGGCATCCGCCAACTCCTGCAGGGCCACCTTCCACAGTCGCGTCCGGCTGCTGTTGCTGCCGCCGCAGTCAGCGGTAATCAGCAAGTCCCGAGCCTGCGGGTATCGTTTGCGCCCCATCTTCTGCCACCACCGCCGGATGCTGGCGGCGGCGAACCGGGCCGTGTCGTGATCGATGCCCACGCTCACCCAGCCTTCGTTCCGCGTCAGGTCGTACACGCCATAGGGAATGGCCTTGGGAACGTTCGGGTCCCGGAAGTCATGAACGCGAACTTCCTCCGGTTGCCCACGCGGCCCCCATTCCCGGCCGCCGTTCTTGAAATCCCCCACCAATTCTTTCTTCTTCGTGTCCACCGAAATAACCGGCTGGCCACGTCGCTGAAACCGTTGCACCTGCTCGTTGATGTAGGCGAATTGCGCGTCGCGATCCGGATGCGAGGTCCCCTCACGCGTCTTGCGGTTGGCCTGCAGACTGAAATTCTGTCCCTTCAGTTCTTGGGCCACCGTGCGGGGTCCCACCCGGAAGCCCTGCCGCCCCAGTTCCTCGGCCAGCTTCCGCGTGCTCTTGCACATCCATCGCAACGGCGATTCGGGATCGCCCCGCGTGGTCGGTTCGACCAAACGTTCCAACGCCCGGGCCAATCCGGGCTGCTGATCCACCGCGCGCTTACGGCCACCGCCGGGTCGGCGACACCGTTGCGGCGGCAATGCCGTCTGGCCCGAAGCGGTCATGTCCAGTTCGTGAAGCCCCTTGTGAACCGTGGCCGAGGACATGCCCGTGGCTGCGATCACTGCCGCAATGCCCCCGCGACCCAGCGACCGCGCCTCCGCGGCGGCCCACAAACGCCGTGATCGTTCGTTCAGCATGCCCTGCAAGGCCTGATACTTGTCACGAACCCACTGCACCACAGTTGCATTTGCCATATCCTATGGAACGGCAAGAAACCGAAGAATACTTTAACTTATTGCCACGCGATTCCTAACCATATAACATAAGCATAGACCTTCGGACCGTTCTTGTCAAGCCGGTTGCCCAGACAATCCGGGCAATTCACGAAGACGTGGCTGAGCGGTTCGCAGAGTGTGCCGGTGAGGCCATATCTTCCGGAGAATTGAAGATAACGCCTTACGGCGTCACTGCAAACCATTGCATGGTGTCCGCTCCACCCAACGGCTGGGCAGCACGGTGGAACAGGTGACAGCCCCGGTCCTGATGCGGGAGACCTTGCTCCGTCCGAGTGCATGGACTATGCTGGAAGTAGTTGACGACGACCAACAAGGGAAGGTCCCCTGAGAAAGGCAGGACGAACATAAAGACGAACCACACCAGATGGATGGAGCGTCGCGGCCTGGCGGTCGCGGCACTATGGTCTCTCTTGTCCGGCTCGGTGCTTCTGGGAGCCGGCGTGGACGGGCCGATCAAGGTGAGTCCGAACGGCCGATCCTTCGTCGATCAGAGGGGCCAGCCGTTCTTCTGGCTGGGGGATACCGGATGGCCGCTCTTCGTCAAATATAGCACAGACCAGGCGGAAGCGTACTTGAAGAACCGCAGCGCCAAGGGATTCACCGTTATTCAGGGCGTCCTGGCATCGAGCCAGGGAAGCGGTGCCCAATCCAAGAGCCCCGGCGCCAATCCCAACGGCGACAAGCCGTGGATCGACGACGACCCAGCCCGGCCGAACGATGCCTTCTTCCGTCATGTGGACCACCTCGTGGAGTTCGCGCAGCAGCAGGGCCTCGTCCTGGCAATGCTGCCCACGTGGGGCTACTACGTGAACGACGCACAGGTCGTCACCATGAAGAACGCGCGCATCTACGGCCGGTGGCTGGGCGCTCGATATCGCAGCGCACCCAACGTCGTGTGGGTGAACGGCGGAGACCGCGTCGCCACAGGCTTCGAAGAGGTATGGCGGGAGCTGGCGCGCGGATTGCGTGAAGGCGATGGCGGCGCGCACTTGATCACCTACCATCCTTGCGGCTGGCGGTCCTCCTCGCAGTACTTTCACACCGATGACTGGCTGGATTTCAACATGATCGAGACCTGGACAGCATGGCCCAAGATCCATCCCGCGGTACTGGCCGACGTCGTGCGGACGCCCGTCAAGCCGGTGGTGCTGGGCGAGCCCGCGTACGAGAATGGACCGGAATACCCGCTGGGACCGATCACGCCTTTGATTGTGCGTCGGCAGGCGTGGTGGACCGTGATGGCCGGCGGCTTCTTCACATACGGCCAGGACCAGATGTGGCGCATGCAGGAAGGATGGGACAAGACGTTCGACACGCCGGGCGCCGCCCACGTGTGCAAGATGAAGGAAATCATGGCGTCTCTGCCGTGGTGGGAATTCACACCCGACCAGAGCGTCTTCGACTCAGGGATCTCCAGCGAGCGAACGCTCAACACCGCCATGCGTTCGACCCGCGGCGACCAGGTCCTGGTCTATCTGTCGTCACAGTGCACCGTGTTCGTCCACCTCGACAAGATCGCCACCGCACAGGCCAAGGCCACTCTGATCCATCCGATCACCGGCGAACGACGTGACGCCAGCACATATCGTACCGAAAATCTCAACAACAGGACATTCCCCGACGGCCAGACCCAGTTCTTCTCCACCCCAGGCCATTGGGAAGATGCCCTGTTGTTGCTGGAGGCCGTGAAGTAGGTCGTGTGGCAGGCACATGGGGCATTCTGTGATAAGGGGATAACCTTGAAGACGATGAGCGTTCGTTGGATGTGTTTGTTGCTCTGGATGGGCAGTTTGGCAGCCGCGGGGAGTCCTGCGCCGCCCGCTCTGTACGGCGTCGATGCCCTGGGACGGGCGATGCCGGGACCGTCAGACGTGCGAGAGTTCCGCAAGGACCGCTACGTCGGGGTCTTCCACTTCCTCTGGCTGAACGTGAACCAGGTCTACGACAACTCGCAGATCCTGAAGGACAATCCGGACGCACAGAAGACCAACGCCTCCCCGCCGTGGGGTCCGGTCCATGCATACCATTTCTGGGGCGAGCCCCTGTTCGGCTATTATCGCAGCGACGATCCCTGGGTCCTGCGGCGCCATGCCGCCCTGCTCTCCGACGCAGGGGTGGATTTCCTCGTGTTCGACACGACGAACGCCGTGATCTACGAGGACGTGGTCCTGCGATTGTGCGAGGTGTTCGAGCAGCAGCGTCAAGCCGGCGACCCCGTCCCGCAGATCGCGTTCATGGTGAATACCCAGGCCCGCCAGACCGCCCAGAAGATCTACGAACTGCTCTACAAACCGGGACGCTATCGCGAGCTGTGGTTCCACTGGCAGGGAAAGCCCCTGCTGATCTGCGATCCGGCGGAAGCGTCGAAGGAGATCTCGGATTTCTTCACGCTGCGCAAGGCCCACTGGCCGTTCGAGCTGGTCAACACGCACAACGCCTGGCATTGGGAAGCGACCTATCCGCAGGTCTACTCGTATGATCGGGACCCGTCGGCGCCGGAGCAGGTGAATGTCTCCGTCGGCCAGAACCTGCACCAGAAGACCGGTCAGGTCGAGATGATGAGCACCGGCTGGGCCCGCGGGCGGAGCTTCCACGACGGCCGTGTCGACGACCGCCCGCAATCCTACGTGTACGGCCTGAACTTCGGGGAGCAATGGAACCGCGCCCTGGACCTGGATCCGAACGTGGTCTTCATCACCGGCTGGAACGAGTGGATCGCGATGCAGTTGAACACCGGCCAGGGGCCCGCGATTTTCTGCGACCAGTTCAATCCCGAATTCAGCCGGGACGTGGAGATGATGAAAGGCGGCTACGGCGACAACTACTACCTGCAGATGGCCTCGAATATCCGGCGATTCAAGGGGATGACGCCCCCGCCGCAAGCGTCTGAGGAGAAGACGATTGACCTGTCGGGACCGTTCAGCCAGTGGGACGATGTCCGGCCGGTGTACCACGACCACGGTCTCGACACACTGCCCCGCGACTTTGCGGGTTGTGGGAACAAGCACTACGCCGTCCGCTCGGGGCGCAACGACTTCCGCGTCCTGAAGATCGCCAGAGACGACCGGAACGTCTACTTCTACGCCCAGACCGAGGAGCCCATCACCTCGCCCACGGATCCCAATTGGATGTGGCTGCTGGTTCACGTCGACGGGACCGCGGCGCCGAACTGGGAAGGATTCAACTTCCGAGTGAACAGTCGGATCTGCGGCGAGAGCGAGACCTCCGTGGAGTCCTGCACCGGCGGCTGGCGGTGGCGGCAGGTTGGCGCCGCCGCGTATCGGGTCGAAGGCAGGCGCCTTCATCTGGCAATTCCCAGGAAGTTGCTCGGCATCCAGCCCGGCGGATTCGCCGTCGAATTCAAATGGATCGACAACGCCCAGTGCCCAGGGGACATCTTGAATGCCTACGTGGACGGCGACGCGGCGCCGGACGGACGCTTCCGCTATCGCTACGACGCGCCGTGATCCTGACAATCCTGGGCTTGGGACGCATAACGAGGGCACAGCATTCCCAGATTATGCAATATCTCACGGAGCCAGAACGTCGCTATGTAGGAAATCGTGGCACAATCAACGATCAGCAACCAAGACCCAGAGGAATCCTATGAGAACCTCGACGAATCGCCCCTCCTGCCTGCTTGTTCTTTGCACCCTCAGTTGTTGCTGTCTTGCGCTTGTGCGCGCGAAGGCCGCCGATTGGCCGCAATGGCAGGGACCCAACCGCGACGGCAAGTCCGCGGACACCGGTCTGCTCAAGGAATGGCCGAACGGCGGGCCCCCGCTGGCTTGGAGGATCGACAAGCTCGGCGGGGGCGACAGCGCTCCGGCCATTGCCGCCGGGCGGGTCTTTGTCATGAGCAATCGCGGCCAGGAGGAAGTGGTTTGGGCCCTGTCCGAGAAGGATGGAAGCGAAATCTGGGTGACGACCCTGGGGCCGGCCTTTCAGCAGCGGGCCTCGCAGGGGAAAGAGGGACCTGCATGCACGCCGACGGTCGATGACGAACGCCTCTACGTCGAGGGATTGGGCGGCAACGTGGCTTGCCTGCAGGTGGCGGACGGCAAGATCGTCTGGCAACGCAGCATGACTGAGGATTTCGGCGGCCGCGTGCCGATGTGGAGCTACCGTGAATCGCCGCTCATCGATGGCGACCAAGTGATCGTCACACCTGGCGGCGCCGATGCGATCCTCGTGGCCCTGAACAAGCTGACCGGCGAAACGATCTGGAAGGCCAAACTGCCCGACAGTCCCGCCGGCGGTTCCGAAGCACCGGCCGGCCCCGGCGGAGGTCGAGGCGGTCCCGGCGGCGGCGCCGGAGCGTCCTACGCTTCGCCCATCGCCATCGACTTCGACGGACTGCGCCAGTACGTGCAACTGACGGCAAGAACGCTTATCGGAGTCGCAGCGTCCGACGGCAAGTTCCTCTGGCGGTACGACAAACCGGCCAATCGCATGGGGATCAACTGTTCCACGGCGCTCTACCACGAAGGGATGGTCTTCGCCTCTTCCGCCTATGGCGCAGGCTGCGGCTTGGTCAAGCTCACCAAGGACGCGGATGGCGCCGTCAAGGCCGAGGAAGTCTACGCCACCACGGACATGCAGAACCACCACGGCGGCATGATCCTTCTCGATGGCCATCTTTACGGCGCCAGCGGCGGCAATGAGGGCGGCGCCCTCGTCTGTCTCGACTTCCAGACCGGCAAGGTCCTGTGGGACCAGCGCGAAAGCGTGGGTCGTCGCGCGAAGGGTTCGCTGGCCTTTGCGGACGGCATGCTCTACTATCGCATGGAGGACGGCACGGTGTGCCTGATCGAGCCGAATCCGACGCAATACACCGAGCGTGGCCGATTCGAGCAGCCGGACCGCACCCGCCTGCCGGCCTGGGCGCACCCGGTCATCGCCAACGGCAGACTGTACATCCGCGATCAGGATGTACTGTTCTGCTACGACATCAAGGCGTAGGGAAACTCGGGTGTTTCACTCGTCATCGATGATCGGCCGCAAGAGCACTCATCGCCGTGGCGGCATCGGACGGAGGTTTTTCCTTGACCTGTGTGGGGCATCGGAGATAGCCTGACCGTGGCGTTGACAATACGATGAATCCACCAGGAAAGGAGTCCGCAATGAGATTCACGAGACTCAGCATGGTTGCCTGCCTCGCGGCTATTTCCCTGTCCGTGTTCGTCGGATGCGGCAAGAAGTCCCCGGAACCGACGCCCCCGAGCACGTCGGGAGGGGGCGCCGACACAGCGTCGGCCCCTGCCCCATCCACCCCGGCGGCCGCACCCGCATCAGTCGAGATCGACAAGCCGGTCAGCGAAATCCAGGCGGCCGCGGAAGCCATGAGCGTCGACAGTCTGAAGGCCGCCGCGCTCAAGTACAAGGAGGCGATCCTCGCCAAGCAGGTCGATATCGAGAAGCTGACCGCCAAGATCAAGGAGATCCCCATCACCGAGGCGCTGGGCGAGAAGGCGAAGACACTGAAGACCGACCTGGCGAATCTGGAGACCTCTCTGAAGGCGTTGAAGGACCGCTTCCAGGTGTACTACGACGCCGTCAAGACGAAAGGCGGCGACGTAGCCAACTTGGCCTTGTAGGAGCACGCTCGTCCGGTCAGCCGGAAGCGGCCACCGGCCTGTGAACGGTCAAGTCGTAGGTGTCCTTCGCAATCGCGAACTGCTCGTTCGTTGGGATGACGAACACCTTGACCTTGCTGCCGACGGCGCTGATTTCCGCCTCCTGACCGGTCACCCGCCCATTCGCGTGGGCATCGAAGTGAACGCCCAGTTGCGTCATGCCCCGGCAGATCTGCTCACGCAGGCGTACGGCGTTCTCGCCGATGCCGCCGGTGAAGACGATCGCATCGAGCGGCTCGAGCACCGCCGCATAGGCGCCGATGTACTTGCGAATGCGGTAACAGAAGACGTCGATGGCCAGGGTCGCACGTTCGTTGCCCTGCTCCGCCAGATCGAGCAGGTTGCGGATGTCGTTCGACAGGCCGGAGATGCCGAGCAGGCCGCTGTCCTTGTTGCAGAGCATCTTGAGCGATTGCGCACTGTAGCCCTTGTCCGCGAGGTAGAAGAGGATCGCAGGATCGAGGTCGCCCGACCGTGTCCCCATGGGCACGCCTTCGAGGGGGGTGAAACCCATTGAGGTGTCGATGGAGTGCCCGTCCTTGATGGCCGTGATCGAACAGCCATTGCCCAGATGGCAGGTGATCGCGTTGATTTCGTACTTGCCCCGGCCCAGGATCGCGGCGGCCCGCCGGACGACGTATCGGTGCGAGATCCCATGAAACCCGTAGCGCCGAATGTGATACTTCTCATAGAGATCATATGGCAGCGCGTACATGTACGCCACCCGCGGGATCGTCGCGTGGAACGCGGTGTCGAAGCACGCGACTTGTCCGACGCCGGGCAGGCGGTGCTCCGCCGCACGGATGCCCGCCAGGTTAGGCGGGTTGTGCAACGGCGCCAGGTCCGCGTACCTCTCGATCGAGGCAATCACGTGCTCATCGACGACCACCGACCCGGTGAACTCTTCGCCGCCATGGACCACCCGGTGCCCCACTGCTCCGATCTCCGACAGATTACGCAGGACTCCGACATCCGCATCGACGAGCGTGTCGAACATGAGGTTCATCGCGTCGTCCACGTCCAGCGCGAGGACCGGGGTCTCGTGAATCTGATGGTCTCGCCAGTGCGTCAGTTTGGATACGCCCTCTCCCACCCGCTCCACCGACCCATTGGCGACCGCCACAGCCTGGGGCATCTCGTAGAGGTAGTACTTCACAGACGAACTGCCGGCGTTGATCACGAGGACCTTCATTTGCACGAAGCCTTTCCACAAACACCCGTTCGCCCCGGCGTCCGAGGCCCTACAGGAGCTGGCCCAGGGTCAGGATCACGGTGGCTACGATATCGTCCACCGTCGCACCGCGGGACAGGTCCGTAATCGGCTTGGCAAAGCCCTGGAGGAACGGACCAATCGCCCTCGCGCCGGCCATGTACTGGGTCAGCTTGTACGCAATATTTCCGGAATTGAGATCGGGAAAGATGATGACGTTGGCCTGTCCCGCCACCCGGCTGGCGCCCTTGACCTTCTTGGCGGCCACCCGCGGGACCAGGGCCGCGTCCGCCTGGAACTCCCCGTCGATCGCCAGGTCGGGCGCCCTCTGCCTCGCAATCGCGAGGGCCCGTCGGACTTTGTCCACGATTGGACCCGACGCGCTGCCCTGCGTGGAAAAGGACAGCAGCGCCACGCGGGGCTCTTCCCCGAGGATCCGACGGGCGCTGACCGCGCTGGCCAGGGCAATGTCGGCGAGCTGCTCGGCCGTCGGGTCGATGTTCACCGCACAGTCGCTGTAGATGAACGCCTTGTCCTTCTGACCGAGGAAGCTGGGGACGATCATGAGGAAGTAGCTGGACGGCGTCTGGATACCGGGCAACAGTCCGACCGTCAATACACCGGCCTGGATCAGGATCGTCGTGGCGCTGGCGACCCCGCCGACGGCAGTGTCCGCGTCCCCGCAGGCGACCATCATGCCTCCGTACAACAGCGGCTTGCGTAGGACGTTTCGCGCCACCGAAGGGGTGATGCCCTGCCGACGGCGGCAGTAGTGCTCGGCATAGGCGTCCAGCCTCTTGCTGCTGCGAGGATTGACCATCGCGATGCCATCGAGAGAAAGGCCGGCGCCGGCCGCAACCGTCTCGATCTGCTCCGGCGTCCCGAGCACAATGGGTTGGGCGATGCCCTCGTCCTTCAATCGCCTCGCGGCCTGGAGGACCCGCTCATCCCAGCCCTCGGGCAGCACGACCGAGAAGCGCCGCTTCTGCGCCCTCGCCTTGAACAATTCGATCACATCCATACATGTCGCTTTCCATGGTCCAGAAAATGCAGAACATGTCAGGATCTCGTCTGGGCGTCCTTCACTGGCCCTTTATAGCCAGAGTCTTCAGCCCGAGCAAGTGAAAAAGCAAGATCGGGAATGACACCCGCGTGCGAGGACCCTGAGGCGTTTCCTTCCTTCGTGCGAGCGACCTTGCTCTGTACGAGGAGCGCCCTGCATCAAAGAGCACGGGCGAGCCAAGGGGCTCGCCCGGAATGTCGTCTCCGTCGGACGGCGACGCGCTCAGGTGAAAGGTCTGTGGTTAGTTGTTGAACTCGCTCAAGTCCTCCTCAGAAGAATCCAGAGGGATGGACT
>Ga0209096_1004109_pt1 | contig 12046 bp, 10 predicted proteins | sample AD_UKC034_MetaG_FD_184407 | JGI IMG/M metagenome (GOLD analysis project Ga0209096, IMG submission 184407) | Active sludge microbial communities of municipal wastewater-treating anaerobic digesters from USA - AD_UKC034_MetaG (SPAdes) (version 2) | ecosystem: Engineered > Bioreactor > Anaerobic >...
CCGGGTGGCGGAAACGCAAAGTTTGATCAGCTCAGTATTACCGGGGGCTTAGTAAATGCCTACGAAGCTGTAAAAATGGCGCAAACACTAAAGACACAGAAGCAGCCACTCAAATAGGGATTGACATCGCCTAAGAACTCCTTTTGGCTAAATTCCGTTTGTCCGGTTTGCTTTCCAGGAAACCATACTATTTATTTTTAGAATTATTCATTACGAAATAAGGTTTTAACTTCTCAATTTTGGTTCTTTCAACTTCAGCATGCGTCAACAATTACTCAGCGAAGGAGCCAAGGAACTTAGTTACGAAATTCGCGAGATCGTAAAGAAAGCCGAACTGATCCGGAATTTTGGTAAGGAAATATTTTGGGAAAACATAGGTGACCCGATTCAGAAACATCATCAACTACCGGAATGGATTCGCCAGGTTGTTGCAGACCTTGCCTTGCAAAACGATGCCTATAGCTATTGTCCGAGTAAGGGAATTTTAGACACCCGAAAATTTCTGGCTGCTCAAACCAACCAACTGGGTGGTGTACAAATTACGCCCGATGATATTTGTTTCTTCAACGGGTTGGGCGATGCCATTGCGAAAGTATATCAATACATCACGCCCACCTCAAGAGTAATTGGCCCCTCGCCTGCCTACTCCACGCACTCCAGTGCCGAAGCTGCTCATGCCAGCCACGAACCATTAACATATAAACTGGATCCGGACAACAAGTGGTATCCCGACCTGGATGACCTGTATAATAAAGTAAAATATAATCCCAACATTGTAGGCATACTTATCATCAACCCGGATAACCCTACGGGTATGGTGTATCCCTATGAAACATTGAAACGATTTGTTGAGATCGCCAAGGAGTTTAAACTGTTTCTGATCTGCGATGAGATTTACATCAACATTACCTACAATGGAGCAAAAGCTTATTCACTTGCCGAAGTGATTGATAATGTACCGGGCATCTCTATGAAAGGAATTTCAAAAGAGCTACCCTGGCCGGGCGCCCGCTGCGGGTGGATGGAATACTACAACCGCGATAAGGATGCAGACTTCAACCGGTTTTGCCAGGCACTGGACAATGCTAAAATGATTGAAGTATGTTCTACCAAGTTACCTCAATTGGCCATTCCAAAAATAATGGGCGATGCGCGTTTCAAAACCTATCGCGATGAAACCAATCGCAACATTGGCAAGCGCAGTAAAATCATTGCCGATATTTTACGAACTGTTCCCCAGCTAACATTTAACGAAACCTTTGGTGCATTCTATAATACGATCATCTTCCGCCAAGGCACCTTAAAACCCGGACAGAAAATTCATATTGAAGATGAACGCGTACGGAAACTGGTAGAAGAATGGACCAGCCACGATATTCCGCCCGACAAGCGTTTTGTTTATTACCTGCTGGGTGCCAAGGGGGTTTGTGTCGTTCCTATTTCATCCTTTTGTTCTGAGCTTCAAGGGTTTCGCGTTACGCTGTTGGAGGAAAATGAAGAGATCCTGGTAAAAACATTTACGGCCATTCGGGATGGTATCGTAGAATATTTGGGAAGTTGAACGGCACTGGCTCTTGGGCTCGTTAACCCCATGTACCACCTAACATTCGTTATACCAATCGTATTTAAAACTTTTTATACAGTTTAATTTGAAATCAATTCAAAATTTTTGAACCTTGTGCGCATGCACCGGATTATGAATCTTACAAGTAAGGCAACTCAAATCAACCGCACGCTGGCCGTAATCAGTATGCTCGTGCTCAATATCATTATTCTCCGAAAACCGGGGCTGTAGCGATATTGTAAAAAGATATTGAAACCGTCCCGCCTCTAGCGGGACGGTTTTGTTTTATAGAGTAAACCGCAAACTAACGATTGTTTTAACTACCTTATGTACTACGCTGATAACACCATCATCTTCCACGATGGAAAATTTGTAAAAGCAAAAGACGCCACTACCGATTTGTACAGTCAGACCCTGCACTATGGATATGGTGCTTTTGAAGGCATTCGTTCTTACAGAACTATTAATGGTGTAAAAATTTTTAAAGCGCACGAACATTTTGCCCGCCTGCAACGCAGTTGTGAATTGGTAGGTATTCCTTTTAACTATTCTACCGAAGAACTAACCCAACTCTCCTATCAGGTATTGGAAAAAAATAACCTGAGGGATGCCTACATCCGGCCGCTCGTGTATTGTGCTCCTAACATGACCCTATCGGCTCCTACGGGGGTATCCGTTATGATAGCTGCCTGGGAGTGGGGAAAGTACCACGGCCACCAATCCCTGAAGGTTTGTGTTTCTTCTTTCCAGCGACCCAACCCGAAATCTGTAAAGATGGAAGCTAAGGTGTGTGGTCATTATGTAAACTCCATCATGGCTACCAACGAAGCGAAACAACGTGGCTTTGATGAGGCATTGATGCTTGATATGAATGGCTTCGTGGCGGAAGGGCCCGGAGCCAATTTCTTTTTTGAGAAGGACGGTGTACTGTATACACCCCCACTCGGAAATATTCTCCCAGGCATTACACGTCAAACTGTTTTTGAAATTTGCCGCGAGATGGATTTGCCCGTAGTAGAAAAATTTTTCCGGCCCGAAGAATTGTTTGAGGCTGATAGCGCTTTCTTCTGTGGCACGGCTGCAGAAGTTGTAGCCATCGAATCCATAGAGGGTCAATTATTTTCTAAGCCCTGGAAACAGTCTATGGGCGCGGTGGTGCAGGAAGCTTATAAGTGTATTGTGTTAGATAAGAGTTATTCATACGTAATCGTTTAAAATCAGTTGTTCGTCTCTGGTCTCTTGTTGCTGGTAAATCAGTAGCAAACGACCAGAAGCCAGTAACAAGAAGCCAGTAACAAGAATGGAACTTAATAAATATAGCAAAACCATTACCCAAGACCCCACGTTGCCCGCATCGCAGGCCATGTTATATGGAATTGGTTTAACCGAACACGATCTTAAAAAGGCACAGGTAGGCATTGTAAGTACCGGCTTTGATGGCAACACCTGCAACATGCATTTGAATGCCCTTGCGGGAGAAGTAAAACAGGCCGTGTGGGATCAGGAGTTAGTAGGATTAATTTTTCATACCATTGGCGTAAGCGATGGCATCAGCAACGGAACGGAAGGCATGCGGTATTCGCTCGTAAGCCGCGAGGTAATTGCCGATTCGATTGAGACCGTGTGTGGCGCTCAATATTATGATAGCCTGATTGCTGTGGTAGGCTGCGATAAAAACATGCCTGGCTCACTAATTGCCATGGGCAGATTAAACCGTCCTGCTATCATGGTTTACGGAGGTACCATTGCCGGTGGGCATTACAAAGGGCGTGAGTTAAACATCATTTCTTCCTTCGAAGCGTTGGGCGAAAAAATTAAAGGGAATCTTTCAGACGAAGATTATAAAGGTATAATACAAAATTCTTGTCCGGGTGCAGGTGCCTGCGGTGGAATGTACACCGCCAACACCATGGCCTCGGCTATTGAAGCATTGGGCATGTCGTTGCCTTACTCTTCCTCCAATCCGGCACTAAGCAAAGAAAAATCTGCCGAGTGTATTGAAGCAGCCAAAGCCATCCGGTTATGTCTTGAAAAAGATATTAAACCGCGCGACATCATGACGATGAAGGCTTTTGAAAATGCTATTACGATAGTCATGGTATTGGGTGGTTCTACCAATGCCGTGTTGCATTTAATTGCAATGGCAAAAAGCGTGGGTATCAAACTTACACAAGAAGATTTTCAACGCATCTCTGATAAAACTCCATTAATCGCTGACCTGAAACCCAGCGGAAAATATCTAATGGAGGCCTTGCACAAAATTGGTGGCGTACCTTCTGTTATAAAATATTTGCTGAGCAAAGGCTATATGCATGGCGATTGTTTAACCGTTACCGGGAAAACATTAGCCGAAAACGTAGCCAATGCCAAAGACCTCGACTTCGAAAAACAAGACATTATTCTTCCTTTTGAGAAACCCATCAAGAAGACGGGTCATTTACAAATTCTTTACGGCAATCTTGCTCCGCAAGGATCGGTGGCTAAAATCACCGGCAAGGAAGGCGAACGTTTTAAAGGAACCGCCCGCGTGTTTAATGGCGAGTTTGAATTAGTGGATGGTATTAAATCCGGAAAGATAAAAGAAGGAGATGTGGTAGTCATTCGCTACGTTGGCCCCAAAGGCGCACCCGGTATGCCCGAGATGTTAAAACCCACCAGTTTAATTATGGGTTCGGGTTTAGGTAAAAGCGTTGCATTAATTACCGATGGAAGGTTTAGTGGCGGCTCGCACGGATTTGTGATTGGCCACATTACCCCCGAAGCATTTGCTGGCGGGCTGCTTTCCTTAGTAGAAGATGGCGACTGGATTGAAATTGATGTAAAAAAACATCAGATCAATTTATTGGTAGATGAAAAAACCATTGCGATCAGAAAATCGCATTACAAGGCACCGGCTTTGCGGGTAAAAGGCGGTGTACTTTATAAATATGCCCAACACGTAAAAACTGCAGCTGATGGATGCGTTACTGACGAAGACTAAGGAAAAAGAAACTTCAACAAAACAAATGATCTCCGGCTCGGAAGCTTTGCTGCGTTGCCTGGTGGCTGAAAAAGTGCAACACATTTTTGGTTATCCGGGTGGAGCAATTATGCCCGTATATGATGCGCTCTATCACTATGCTGATAAACTTACCCACCTGCTGGTGCGCCACGAACAAGGTGCCATCCATGCTGCACAAGGATATGCCCGCGTCTCAGGCAAAACGGGAGTAGTGTTTGCGACTTCAGGCCCGGGTGCTACTAACTTAGTTACAGGTTTAGCGGACGCGTTGATCGATTCAACTCCTGTTGTGTGTATTACTGGGCAGGTGTTTGCTCATTTGTTGGGTACCGATGCCTTTCAGGAAACGGATGTGGTGAATACCACTCTGCCAGTTACCAAATGGAATGTACAGGTAACAGAAGCAAAAGACATTGCACCCGCTATCGCGAAAGCATTCTACATCGCGGCAAGCGGAAGGCCCGGCCCTGTGTTGGTTGATATTACCAAGAATGCACAAAATGAATTGATTGAAGAGTTTGAATATGAAGCGTGTCGTAATGTACGCACCTACAAACCCAAACCCGTGTTGCAGATTGAACAGATTGAAGCTGCTGCCGCACTCATCAATCAGGCAAAGAAGCCCTACCTGCTGGTGGGACAAGGCGTGTTGCTTTCCGGAGCCAGTGCCGAGTTAAAAGTGTTCGTTGAAAAAACCGGAATTCCTGTGGCCAGCACACTTCTTGGCTTGGGAGCATTTCCTGCTGACCATCCGAACTATGTTGGCTTCCTCGGTATGCATGGAAATTACGGGCCGAACATTAATACCAACGAATGCGATGTATTGATTGCCGTAGGTATGCGCTTTGACGATCGGGTAACCGGCAATGTGAGCAAGTATGCCAAACAAGCTAAGGTTATTCATATCGACATTGATAAAGCCGAAATTAATAAGATCATAAAACCAACGGTATATGTACATGCTGATGCCAAAGAAGCATTAAGCGCATTAACTCAACAATGCGTAAACAATTCATTCCCCGAATGGATAGAAAGTTTCCGCGCACTAAATAAGCTGGAGTTTGAAAAAGTGGTGGAGAAAGAAATCAGAAACACATCAAGCCTTAAAATGGCAGAGGTAATCCACATGCTGTCTGTACTTTCTAAAGGTGAGGCCGTTGTAGTTACAGATGTGGGCCAGCACCAGATGGTAACTTCCCGTTATTATCAATATAAAAACCCACGCACCAATATTACATCAGGTGGTGCAGGCACCATGGGCTTTGCCTTACCGGCTGCGATGGGTGCAAAAATAGCGGCCCCAAAACAACAAGTGGTTGCCGTAATTGGCGATGGCGGCTATCAGATGACCGTGCAGGAATTAGGAACGATCATGCAGTACAATATCCCGGTAAAGATTCTTGTGCTGAACAACAATTTCCTGGGTATGGTACGCCAATGGCAGCAACTGTTCCATGGCAAGCGCTACTCCTTCACCGAAATGCAAAATCCTGATTTTGTAAAAATCGCGGAAGCCTATCGCATACCGGCCGCAAAAGTTACAGAACAAAAAAATCTGGAAGCAGAACTAAAGAAAATGCTGGCCGCAGAAACATCATACTTTCTGGAAGTAGTGGTAGAAAAAGAAGATAATGTATTTCCCATGGTGCCGGCAGGAGCCGGTGTAGCAGAAGTTATTTTGGAATTACCAAAGGCCAATACGGCAATACAGTAGTGAATTAAAATATTTATCAGATATGAAACAGGATTATACCTTGGAAATACTGGCCGAAAACAACTTCTCCATTCTGAACCGGATTGTGAATGTATTGAATCGCAGGCGTGTGAGGATTATCAAGTTGATGGCGCACGAAAATGAGAATGACTTTCGAAAAGGAGGCGCTGTGTTGCTGTTGCACACCACACCTGATTTGATGGAAAAAGTGAAACATCAGTTGGAAAAACTCATTGAGGTAGAGTACGCGAATTACACGCTGGGCAGCGATCATTACCTGGAACTGAGTGAGCGAATTGTTGATGTGGATTGAACGATTTAAGATTTAAAATTTAAGATTTAAAATTCAAGATTTAAGATTTAAGATTTAAAGAGATTCTAACTACTAAAAATTAACTACTTAATACTATTAAAAATGGCAAAGATCAATTTTGGAGGTGTATGGGAAGAAGTGGTAACCCGCGAAGAATTCCCCATGGAAAAAGCACTGGATGTGTTAAAAAACGATACCATTGCAATTATCGGATACGGTGTGCAAGGGCCTGCTCAGGCGTTGAACCTGCGCGATAACGGGTTTAAAGTTATTGTAGGCCAACGCAAAGGTTCTAAAACCTGGGATAAAGCTGTAGAACACGGCTGGGTGCCTGGAGAAACTTTGTTTGAAATTGAAGAAGCTGCGAAACGCGGAACAGTGATTGAATTTTTACTTTCCGATGCCGGACAAATCGCCCTGTGGCCAACCCTCAAACCCTTTTTAACAAAAGGTAAAACGCTTTACTTCTCACACGGCTTTGGTATTACCTTCAAAGAACAAACCGGAATTGTTCCTCCTGCTGATATTGACGTGGTACTGGCCGCTCCCAAAGGATCAGGTACTTCCGTACGAAGATTATTTCTTCAAGGCAAGGGCATCAACTCCAGCTATGCTGTGTTTCAGGATGCAACCGGCAACGCCAAACAAAAAGCAATTGCCTTAGGCATTGGAGTTGGCTCCGGCTATCTGTTCGAAACTGATTTCAAAAAAGAAGTTTACTCGGATCTGACTGGTGAGCGTGGTACGTTGATGGGTGCTATTGCGGGAATCTTTGAAGCACAGTATGAAGTGCTGCGTTCAAAAGGACATAGCCCTTCCGAAGCATTTAACGAAACGGTGGAAGAATTAACACAATCGCTCATGCCGCTGGTGGCTGAAAACGGTATGGACTGGATGTATGCCAACTGTTCAACAACCGCACAACGTGGTGCGTTGGACTGGAAAAAGAAATTCAAAGCGGCTACCCTACCTGTATTCAAAGAACTTTACGAAAGCGTTGCATCAGGCGCTGAAGCAAAACGCACCATTGATACCTGCAGCAAGCCAGACTACCGCGAAAAACTTGCCGAAGAACTAAAAGAAGTTCGCGAAAGCGAATTGTGGCAAGCCGGTGCAGCCGTGCGCAAACTTCGTCCTGAAAAACAACAGGTAGAAGCTTCTATGATCAATTAATTCAATAGGCAAAAGGCAGTTGACAATTGTCAATTGATGCTTGTCAACTGCCAATTTTTTTATGGTTCACACTACACAACAACAAATAGATATCAACAAAGCTGCATACGTACTTAAAAACGTAGCACTTAAAACTCCTTTGCAGTTTCATCGCAAACTTTCGGAGAAGTTTGGCGCTGAAGTTTATCTGAAGCGGGAAGATTTGCAGGTGGTACGTTCGTACAAGATAAGAGGCGCTTATAACCTGATCCAAAGTTTAACAGACGAGCAACGCAAACGCGGAGTAGTGTGTGCCAGTGCGGGTAACCACGCACAGGGAGTGGCATTTTCTTGCCGGGAGTTGAATATCAAAGGCGTTATCTACATGCCAGCCATCACACCCAAACAAAAGATCAACCAGGTGAAAATGTTTGGTGGCGAAAATATTGAGATTGTTTTGATTGGCGATACGTTTGACGAATGCCAGGCTCATGCATTGGAATACACCACCCAGCATGCGATGACGTTCATCCCGCCTTTCGATCATCCCAAGGTGATTGAAGGCCAGGGAACCGTAGCCAAAGAAATTCTGGAAGAGCAATCTAACATCGATTACATCTTTGTACCCATTGGGGGAGGCGGGTTGTGCGCAGGGCTGATCAGTTATTTTCAAACCTATTCACCACAAACAAAAATTGTTGGCGTGGAGCCTCAGGGCGCTCCTTCCATGAAAGAAGCCCTTAAAGCAGGCAAGCCGGTGGTGCTGGATTCCATTCAACGGTTTGTGGATGGGGCATCCGTAAAAAAAGTAGGTGATCTTACTTTCGAGATCTGTAAAGATAAAATTGCGGATATGCTTTTGGTTCCTGAAGGCAAAGTAAGTTCTACCATTCTTCAATTATATAATGAAGATGCGATTGTAGCCGAACCTGCCGGAGCCTTGTCCATTGCGGCATTGGATCAATATGCCGATAAACTGAAGGGCAAGAAAGTCGTTTGTATTTTAAGCGGTGGTAATAACGACATCGACCGGATGAATGAAATTAAAGAACGATCGTTGTTGTATGAGGGATTAAAACATTATTTTATTGTTCGGTTTGCCCAGCGGCCCGGGGCGTTGAAAGAATTTGTAAATCATATTCTCGGCCCCACCGATGACATTGTACGGTTTGAGTTCATTCAAAAGCACAACAAAGAAACCGGCCCTGCTTTAATTGGCATTGAAGTAAAATCGCGCGAAGATTTTGCCACGCTCATAGAACGGATGGACAGTTACAAACTCAACTATACGCTCGTTAATCAAAACGAGAATTTGTTCGAGTATTTGGTGTAATTCTTCAAAAATTAAGCATCTGCAGGTATCTCTGACAATCGCTTGCGTTTGTAATACACCTGTATTACATTTGTAATACAAACCTCAAAGGTATGCTTACGGTCAGGCTGTCATCAGAAGAAGAAAAGGCATTACAGGCTTATTGCTTGCGCGAAGGTGTTTCCAAATCGGATGTGGTAAAGGAAGCGATTGAATTTTACCTTACTCAACGCAAAAAAAATAAAAGCCCGTTCGAGGCAGGTGCTGACCTTTTTGGACAGGCAGGCAGTGGTTCAAAAAATAATTCTAAGGGTTATAAGAAGAAATTAAAAGAGTTACTTCGTGAAAAGCACACTCATTGATGCCGGCCCGCTCATTGCGCTTTTCGACCAAAGCGATCAATATCATCTACAAGCTGTTTCATTTCTAAAAAACTTTAAGGGAACTTTATTTACCACATGGCCCGTAATTACTGAAGCCTCGCATCTATTAAGCTTTAGCGTAAAGGCGCAAATCGCTTTGCTGGAGTGGATTAACCGGGGTGGCTTGTACCTTATTGAAATTGAAGACTATCATATTGTACGATTAATTGAGCTCTCTGAAAAATTTAAAGATGTTCCTATGGATCTGGCCGATGCAACCTTGATTGTAGCAGCCGAAACAAATAACATCAAAGAGATTGCAACCATCGATTCGGATTTTTACGTCTATCGCGACATCCGCAAACGCTACCTGAAGAACATCTTCATCAAATAATTATTCCTGCTTAACACTTCCTGAATTTCTATCAGCTACCTTGTAACATATTTATTGAATTTATGGCACAAGGCTTACTTATCGACATGGATGGCGTGGTATATGGCGGGGATATTATGATTCCCGGGGCCGACATCTTTATTGGTCGCTTGCTAAAGGAAGGTATTCCCTTCAGTTTCATGACAAACAACAGCCAGCGAACCCGGCTCGAGGCCGTTCGAAAGCTGGGCCGCCTTGGAATTAAGGTAACAGAAAATCATGTGTACACAAGTGCAATGGCTACCGGAAAATTTCTGGCCAGCCAGATTCCAAACGGAACTGCCTTTGTTTTGGGCGAAGGAGGCCTGATTTCCTCGCTGCATGAAAACGGAATTACTTTGGTAAATACCGATCCGGATTTTGTGGTATTGGGCGAAGGAAGAAATTTCACATTAGAAATGGTGCAACGGGCAGTAGATATGATTTTGGCCGGAGCAAAATTCGTAACTACCAATCGCGACCCATCACCCAAGAAAAAAGGTTGGGATAATCTGGGCATTGCAGCCACCACCGCTATGATTGAAGAAGCCACCGGCATTAAAGCGTTTGTGGTAGGCAAACCCGGCCCCGTTATGATGCGTGGTGCACGCAAAGCATTAGGTTTGGAAACTGCCGAGACCACCATTATTGGCGATACGATGGATACCGATATCAGCGGAGGGGTGCAAATGGGGTACAAAACTATTTTAGTATTGAGCGGAATAACTAAAAAGGAACAACTCATTCGGTATGCATACAAACCCGATATGGTGGTGGAATCAGTAAATGAAATAAAACTGCCGCTGCCCTGGTGGTAACAACTCCAAACACCCGTAAGGTTGGCCCTAACATCTTCCTGATTTTTCTTGAGGAATACAGAATCATTGCCCATATTTGAAGCTGGTATTTGTGAATCGAAATGATTACCCAATAACCTAACCTAAACCTAAAAAAGAGACCGTCCTGGCAGCAACGTCAGGACGGTTTCGTTTTTTATAGTCGGGAACAAACTAACGATTGTTGTGAGCGAACAGAAACCGAAAACAATTTTTGAAAAAATCTGGGATGCGCATGTGGTAAAACGTGCTGATGGTTATCCCGATGCTTTATTTATCGACCGTCATTTTATCCATGAAGTAACCAGCCCGCAGGCATTTGATGGCTTGCGCAAACGGGGTATCAAAGTTTTTAATGTGAATCGCACCACGGCTACAGCCGATCACAATGTGCCCACCAAAGATCAGCATCTTCCTATAAAGGAAGCCTTGTCGCGGCACCAGGTTGAAACCTTACGGAAAAACTGCAAAGAATTTGGTGTTGAGTTGTACGATTTAGGTCATCCCTTTCAAGGCATTGTGCACATCATTGGCCCTGAGTTAGGGTTAACCCAACCCGGCATGACGATGGTGTGTGGCGATAGTCATACTTCTACGCATGGCGCGTTTGGCAGTGTAGCGTTTGGTATTGGTACTTCAGAAGTGGAGCAAGTATTGGCTACCCAATGCATTTTGCAATACAAACCCAAAACCATGAAGATTGAAATCAATGGAAAGTTGGGCAAAGGTGTGGTGAGCAAAGACATTATTTTATACATCATTTCAAAAATCTCAGCCAGTGGTGCCACTGGCTTTTTTGTTGAATACGCTGGCGATGCCATTCGCAATTTATCGATGGAGGCACGCATGACCATCTGCAACATGAGTATTGAAATGGGTGCACGCGGTGGTTTGATTGCCCCCGATGAAACGACCTTCCGTTACATGAAGGGCCGCAGGTTTGCTCCCCAGGGCGAAGCATTTGATAAAGCAGTTGAAAAATGGAAACAGTTGCCTTCCGATGAAGGCGCAGTATATGATGTTGTTTTGAAATACGATGCAGCCGATATCGAGCCGATGATTACCTATGGAACCAACCCCGGCATGGGCATGAAGGTTACCGACCGGATTCCTACGGTTGAAGAACTAAAGGAAATCAATGAACAGGCTTCCTTTAAAAAATCGCTCGACTACATGGGGCTTGAGCCCGGCTCAGCCTTGTTGGGCAAACCTGTTGACTATGTCTTTATCGGAAGTTGTACCAATGCGCGCATCGAAGACCTGCGCCTGGTAGCTTCCATCGTAAAAGGGAAAAAGAAAGCAGAAAATGTGGAGGTATGGGTTATACCCGGATCGAAGCAGGTAGAAGAACAAGCGCTGAAAGAAGGATTGAATAAAGTG
>Ga0209096_1004112_pt1 | contig 12039 bp, 11 predicted proteins | sample AD_UKC034_MetaG_FD_184407 | JGI IMG/M metagenome (GOLD analysis project Ga0209096, IMG submission 184407) | Active sludge microbial communities of municipal wastewater-treating anaerobic digesters from USA - AD_UKC034_MetaG (SPAdes) (version 2) | ecosystem: Engineered > Bioreactor > Anaerobic >...
GATACAGAAGATGTCGTAACCATACCAACCTCCTTGTCGGATGTCTCTCACAACACCCATCGGACGGTTGGTATGTTTCTCTTGATACCACATCCACATTACCCGATCAAAAAGTGCGAAAGTTCACTACGTGAGAACCCTGCGAAATCCCTATCGATGCAGTGATGTATTGTCTCTCCCCCGCCCTGCGGCGCGAGGAGGTCATAGCCTGCCTTGCCGCAGAACCCACTACACACGACGAGCATCCCACCTGTCAAGTTGGCGTATCGGGCGGTCGGGCAGACCCGAATTGGCACCCGCTGGGGCTTGGGCCGGGGGAACTCACAGGCGGATGGAGGGATTCAGGATGCCCGTAAATCGCTAAAAAATCGAGACTTAGGGATTGCGTGGGGGCAAAGGGCCGGTAAGATTGTGCCTCTGGTATACATTTTGCTCAGTATATCCCAATTATGCGTCAACCACTGAATAAGACGTTTGTAGCCATGCAGTTTTAGGAGGCACGCAACTATGGCAGTGAAAGAATTGGCGTTTGAAGCAGAGGCCAGGGCCAAGCTGTTAGCCGGGGTGGAGAAGCTCGCGGCGGCGGTCAAGGCGACCCTGGGCCCCCGCGGTCGCAATGCCGTCATCGACAAGAGCTGGGGCGGCCCGACCGTGACGAAGGACGGCGTGACCGTCGCGGAGGAAATCGAGCTGACCGACAAGGCCGAGAACCTGGGCGCGAAGCTCGTAAAGCAAGCCGCCAGCAAGACTTCCAAGATTGCCGGCGACGGGACGACCACCGCGACCGTCCTGACCGAGGCCCTCTATAAGGAAGCGGTGAAGAACCTGACCGCCGGAGCGGACGCCATGGCCCTCAAGCGAGGCATGGAAGCCGCAGCCAAGGCCGCGACGGACAAACTCGTCTCGCTGGCCAAACCGGTCTCCATCAGCAAGCCCGCCGACATCATCAACGTCGCCTCCATTTCCGCCAACAACGACCGCGAGATTGGCAAAATCATGGCCGACGCCTTCGTCAAGGTCGGCAAGGACGGCGTCATCACGGTCGAGGAGAGCAAGAGCTTCGATACGCACGTCGACTTTGTCGAGGGTATGCAGTTCGACCGCGGGTACCTGTCGCCGCACTTCGTAACCGACCAGGACAAGATGGTCTGCGAGCTGGAGAAGCCGCTGATCCTGGTACACGAGGAGAAAATCAGCACGGTCGCCAAGCTGATCCCCCTGCTGGAGAAGGTCGCCCAGGCCAAGCGGTCGCTGCTGATCATTGCGGAGGACATTGAGAGCGAGGTGCTCGCGACGCTCGTGGTCAACAAATTGAAGGGCGTGCTGAAGATCGCGGCGGTGAAGGCCCCCGGCTACGGCGACCGTCGCAAGGCCATGCTCCAGGACGTTGCGGTGCTCACCGGCGCCGAGCCCATCTTCAAGGACCTCGGAGTCGAACTCGACAAGATCACCCTCGCCCAGCTCGGCCAGGCCCGCAAGGTCACCATCGACGGCGACAACACGACGATCGTGGAAGGCGCCGGCAGCCAGGACGCCATCAACGGGCGCATCAAACAGATCCGCGACGAGATCGAGACCACGACCAGCGACTACGACCGCGAGAAGCTCCAGGAGCGCCTGGCGAAGCTGACGGGCGGCGTCGCGGAAGTGTGCGTCGGCGCCTCGACTGAAGCGGAAATGAAAGAGAAGAAGGCCCGCATCGAGGACGCGCTCCACGCCACCCGTGCAGCCATCGAGGAAGGCATCGTCCCCGGCGGCGGCGTGGCTCTGATCCGCTGCATCGACGCGGCCCAGTCCGTCAAGCTCTCAGGCGACGAGAAGACCGGCGCCGAGATCCTGGCGAAGGCCCTGCGGACTCCCTGTTTCTGCATAGCCCAAAACGCGGGCGCCACGGCCCATCTGGTCGTCAACAAGGTCCGTGAGGGCAAGGGCAACTTCGGGTACAACGCGGACACCGACGAGTTCGAGGACCTGGTCGAGGCGGGCGTGATCGACCCGGCCAAGGTGGTCCGGACCGCCCTGCAGAACGCCGTGAGCATTGCGGGTCTGCTGCTGACCACCGACTGCCTCGTGACAGAGAAGCCCAAGAAGAAAGACGAGATGGGCCCGGGCGGTCCCGGCGGCCCGGGCATGGACGACATGGACATGATGTAATGGCCCGCTGCCGTCACGACAAGGTATCTCGTGCAAGGGGAATCTGTATGACAATCAAAGAAGGCAGGAAGTGGATGGCAATCGGGGCCACAGTCGTGAGCCTCCTGATCGCGCTGTTCATTCTTGCCAGTTGCGCCAATGAAACGCGGACGGGCGGGAGCCGCGGCAAGGCTCTGACCCAGGACGAGCGGATGGACTGGTGGCGTGATGCCCGGTTCGGCCTGTTCGTTCACTGGGGGGTCTACGCCGTGCCCGCCGGCACGTACAAAGGCGAGCGGATCGGCGGCGGCGGGGAGTGGATCATGAACCAGGCCAAGATCCCCGTCAAAGAGTATGAAACGCTGGCGCCGCACTTCGATCCGGTTGGTTTCCGAGCGGATGAATGGGTCCGACTCGCCAAAGACGCAGGTATGAAGTACATCGTCATCACGAGCAAGCATCATGACGGCTTCTGCCTGTGGGATTCGAAGGTCACCGAGTGGGACATCATGGATGCGACGCCTTTCAAGCGGGACATCCTCAAGGAGCTGTCAGTCGCGTGCAAGAAGCAAGGCATCAAGCTGTGCTTCTACCATTCGATCATGGACTGGCACCACCCGGACGCCCAGGGCGCCTGCTATCCGAACTACAACGACGGGACGAATCCGAATTTCGGTCGGTATGTGGAGAATTACCTCAAGCCGCAGCTCGCGGAGCTTCTGACCAATTATGGTCCGATCGGCGTGCTCTGGTTCGACGGCGAATGGATCAAGGACTGGACCGAGCCGCAGGGCAAGGACCTCTACGCTTACGTCCGCGGCCTTCAGCCGTCCATCATCGTCAATAACCGCGTGGGCAAGGGCCGCAAGGGCATGGAAGGCCTCAGCGCCGGCACCGAGTACGCCGGCGACTTCGGCACACCCGAGCAGCAGGTGCCCCCGGAGGGCCTTCCCGGCGTGGATTGGGAAGCCTGCATGACGATGAACGACACCTGGGGCTACAAATCGTATGACGACAACTGGAAGAGCACCGAAGAGCTGATCCGCATGTTGGCCGACATCGCCAGCAAGGGCGGCAACTTCCTCTTGAACGTCGGTCCGACCCCCGAGGGGCTGATCCCCGAGCCCAGCGTCCAGCGGCTCCAGGGCATGGGCGAGTGGATGGCCGTCAACGGCGAGAGCATCCACGGCACCACCGCCAGCGTCATCGGCCGCCCGGACTGGGGACGCTGCACCGTCAAAGACAACAAGCTGTACCTGCACGTGTTCACATGGCCGACCGGCGGCTCGCTCGAAGTGCCCCTGGCCAAGGGCCAGATCGAGAAGGCCTACCTGTTGGCCGACAAGAAGCGCACGGCCCTTCCGGTGACCCGCGACGGGGAGAAGGTGATCGTCTCCCTGACCGGCCCGGCGCCGGACCCGGTCGACAGCGTCGTCGTGCTCGTACGAAAAGCGAACGAATCAATATAGGCAATCCCTGTAGGAGAAGGAGTAACGCAGTATGGAACTCAGACCATTGGATGACAGAGTCGTGATCAAGCCGTCGCAGGCTCAGGACAAAACCGCAGGCGGGATCTTCCTGCCGGACACCGCCAAGGAAAAACCCATGATCGGCAAGATCGTCTGGGTCGGCCCGGGCAAGGTCCAGGAGGACGGCAAGCGGACCCCGGTGTCCGTGAAGAAGGACGACGAGGTCGTCTACGGCAAGTACATGGGCAACGAGATCGAGATCGACGGTCAGAAGTACGTCATCATCAAGGAAGCCGACCTGCTGGGCGTCCTGGAGAAGTAACAGTCATGGCAACCAACGTCCCGGCGAGGCGTCGGGATCGTTCTTTACGAGGAAACAGAACATGGCAAAACAACTGATGTTTGACGATGTCGCACGGACCGAGCTGCGGGAAGGACTCAAGCAGTTGGCTGCGGCGGTCAAAGTCACGCTCGGCCCCACCGGGCGGAACGTCGTGCTCCACAAGAGCTGGGGCTCCCCGCGAGTCACCAAGGACGGCGTCTCGGTCAGCAAGGAGATCGAGCTGCCCGAGCCGTTCAAGAACATGGGCGCCAAGATGGTCAACGAGGTCGCCAACAAGACCTCTGACGTGGTCGGCGACGGTACCACGACCTCCATCGTGCTCGCGGAAGCGATCTACCTGGACGGTCTCAAGTACGTCACCGCAGGCGTCAACCCGATGTCGCTGAACCGGGGCATCGCCAAGGCCGCGGAGATCGCGTGCAACTTCGTCCAGAGCGCCAGCGTGCCCGTCAAGGGTCACGACGACATCGCGAAGGTGGCCGCGATCAGCGCCAACAACGACGCCGCGGTCGGCGAGATCCTCGCCAAGGCGATGGACGCGGTCGGCAAGGAAGGCGTCATCGAGATCCAGGAAGGCAAGGGCGTCGAGAACGAGCTGACCCTCGTCGAGGGCATGCAGTTCGACCGCGGGTACATCTCCCCCTACTTCGTGACGAATCCCGAGACGCTGGAAACCGAGTTCGAAGACGCGTACATCCTGCTGTACGAGAAGAAGATCTCGAATATCCGCGAGTTCGTCCCGCTGCTGGAGAAGATGGTACACATGGGCCGCTCGCTGCTGGTGATCGCGGAGGACGTCGAGGGCGAGGCCCTGGCGGCGCTGGTGATCAATCGCCTGCAGGGCGTCTTGAAGGTCTGTGCGGTCAAGGCCCCCGGCTTCGGCGACCGGCGTAAGGCCATGCTGCAGGACATCGCCATCCTCACCGGCGGCCAGGTCGTTACCGAAGACCTGGGCATCAAGCTCGAGAACGTCGAGGTCTCGCAACTCGGCCAGGCCAAGCGAATCGTGGTGACCAAGGACAACACGACGATCATCGAAGGCGCAGGCAAGAAGAAGGACATCCAGGCCCGCTGCGACCAGATCCGCGGCCAGATCGAGAAGACCACGAGCGACTACGACCGCGAGAAGCTGCAGGAGCGTCTGGCGAAGCTGACGGGCGGCGTCGCGGTGATTCACGCCGGGGCCCCCACCGAGACGGAAATGAAGGAACGCAAGGACCTGCTCGACGACGCGCTCCACGCGACGCGGGCCGCGGCGGCCGAGGGCCTCGTCCCCGGCGGCGGCGTCATCTTCCTCCGCGCGATCCCGGAGGTCGAGAAGGGCCGCAGCAAGGCCAAGGGCGACGAGAAGATCGGCTTCGACATCGTCGTCAAGGCCCTCAAATCCCCCACCGCGCAGATCGCGGACAACTCCGGCGAACAGGGCGAGGTCATCGTCGCCGAGCTGCTCGAGAAGCTGGAGAAGGACAAGAACGTCGGCTACAACGCCAACACGGGTGAGTACGTCGACATGTTCAAGGCCGGCATCATCGACCCGGCCAAGGTGGCTCGCACGGCGTTGGAGATGGCCGCGTCCGTGGCCGGTCTGATGCTGACCACGAACGTGCTGATCACCGAGCTGAAGGACAAGGACCAAGAGCCGATTCACGGCTCCGTCAGGTAACGACTGACACGTGAGGGGTTTGCCACAGAGGACCCGGAGTCCTCTGTGGCTCACCTTTTTCTGCCTATGGCTAAACGGGATTACTACGAAGTTCTCGGGGTCGAGAAGACCGCTTCGGAGGACGAGGTCAAGCGCGCCTACCGGCGAATGGCGATCAAGTATCACCCGGACAAGAACCCCGGCAACAAGGAGGCGGAGGCGAAGTTCAAGGAGTGCGCCGAGGCCTACGAAGTCCTCAGCGATGCGGAGAAACGCAAGCAGTACGACCAGTTCGGTCACGAGGGCCTGCGCGGTCAGGGGATGCACGACTTCTCGCGGATGAAGGTCGAAGACATCTTCAGCATGTTCGGCTTCGACGACTTCTTCGGCAGCGTCTTCGGCGGCGGCGGCCGGCGCGGCGGACCACGAGGCGGCCCGTCGCGAGGCTACGACCTGGAAACCGGTGTCGAGCTGACGCTCAACGAGATCGCCAGCGGCACGGAGAAGACCATCGAATTCACCCGACAGGACCGCTGTCCCGACTGCAACGGCAGCGGCGCCGCGCCGGGCAGCAAACCCATTCGCTGTCCCGTCTGTGGCGGCAACGGCCAGGTCGCCAAGGGCGGCGGCTTCTTCCAGATGGTCTCCACGTGCCCGCAGTGCCAGGGCAGCGGACGCGTGGTCCAGACCCCTTGCTCGCAGTGTCGCGGCAGCGGTCGCATCCCGAAGAAACGAACCGTGACGATCAAGATCCCGCCGGGCGTCCACGAGGGTCAGGGGGTCCGCGTCGCCGGCGAGGGCGAGCCCGGTCGCGACGGCGGCCCGAACGGCGATCTGTACTGCTACGTGCGAATCAAGCCGCACGAGTTCCTCGAACGCGACGGCAACGACCTGATCTCGGTCGTCCCGATCACCTTCACCCAGGCGGCCCTCGGGGCCTCCATCGAGGTGCCCAGTCTCGACGGGACGCGGCAGCTCAAGGTGCCCCCGGGCACCCAGTACGGCGCCACGTTCCGCATTCGCGGACAGGGATTGCCCGACATCCGCACCGGCCGGAGCGGCGACGAGTTGGTCCACGTCACCATCGAGACGCCGACCAATCTCAACGACCGCCAGGAGGAGCTGTTGCGGGAATTTGCCAGAACCGAGAATCGAAACGTCTCTCCCAAGTCTCAGGGATTCTTCGAGAAGCTGAAACGACATTTCGGTAGCCACTCATGAGTGACGAAGCGAAAAAACGGTCCAACGAGCAGGAGCCGCAGAGCCAGAGCGTCCAGCCCTCCGCCGAGACGGGGGAGGGACACGCACAGGAGATCGACGCGCTGCGGAAGGAAAAAGACGAGCTGTTCGCGAAGTTCCAGCGGATCTGCGCAGACTACGCGAATTTCCAGAAGCGAGTTCCCAAGCAGATCAGCGACTCGGTGACCTACGAGAAGGAGCGTCTGCTCAAGTCGCTCCTGCCGGTCCTGGACAACTTCGAGCGGACGCTGAAGGCGGAGGCCGCCGGACAGAGTCTGGAAGCCTTCATCAAGGGCGTCGAGATCATCCGCAGCCAGATGCTGGGCGTCCTGAAGTCCCACGGCGTCGAGCCCATCCCGGCCGTCGGAGAGAAGTTCGATCCCGAGCGGCACGAGGCCATGCTCCGCAAACACGATCCGGACCGGGCCGACGAGGTCGTTCTGGAGGAGTATCAGACCGGTTACAGGCTCGGCGACCGCATTCTGCGGCCCAGCCGGGTGGCGGTGAACAAGATCCCGCAGGAAATGAACAAGCCGTCCTGTGACCAGGGCACGGAGGCGACACAGGACGATTCAGGGCAAGAAGGCAACGGGGAGTGACAGTCATGCCGACATATGAGTACGTGTGTGAAGTGTGTGGTCATGCATTCGACGAGTTCCAGAGCATCACGGCCAAGCCGCTGCGGAAGTGCCCCCAATGCGGCAAGTCGGCCCTCAAACGTCTGATCGGGACCGGCGCCGGGATCCTCTTCAAAGGTTCCGGTTTCTACTGCACCGACTACCGCGGGGAGAGCTACAAGAAGGCCGCGGGCAGCGAGTCCGGCACATCCACAACCAAGACTGCCGAAAAGAAAGAGGCCAAGACCGAGAGCACCGGCGCACCGGCAGCTACCAAGACAGAGAGCAGTCCCGCCCAGAAGAAGAAGTCGGCATAGAGCGTTTCTCCTGAGCAAATCCTCTGGTCTGTGACCCATTTTTTTGCTTGATAGTAGTTCTATATAGTAGTATACCTTATAGAACTGACTTGCCGGCCGCCGGCACAGACAATCGACAGGGGAACACAAGACAGGAGAGCCACCATGGACCAGTCAGGTTCGAACGAGATCCGCCAGACATGCCTGAAGCTGATAAGCGACGCGCCGGTCTGTTATCTGACCACCCTCAATGCGGATGGATACCCGAACACCACCGCGTTGGGCAATCTTCGATGCGCCACGGAATTCCCGGCTCTGGCGGACTTCCAGGGCGAGTACGGGGACGGATTCACGTTCTTCATGAGCACGGACATGAGATCGCAGAAGATTGCCCGCATCCGCGCCAATCCCAAAGCGTCGGTCTATGTGTGCGACCCCAAACAGACCGTAGGCTTGACACTTGCCGGCGAGGTCGAGATCGTGGAGAATCGGCAGATCAAGGACCGCCTGTGGCAGAAGGACTGGACCATGTTCTTCCCGAGCGGGCCGCAGGGGCCGGAATATGGGATCATCAAGCTCGTCCCGAGAATGGCCAGGGGCTGGTGCCGGACCGAGCCGTTTGTGATGACGCTGACCTAGAACGGAAATCCGTGTCGGCTGTCTGCGACGCGGGACATGTGACCATGGCAGAAGCGATGAAACAGCAGCATCAAGGCGGCTTCCTCGTGGCCAAGCTGCACCAGCTCGGCGGGCGGATCTTCGCTCGCCTGCTCAAAGAGCACGGCGTGGACCAGATCAACCCAGCTCAAGGTCGAATCATGTTCGTCCTCTGGCGGGAGGACGGCATCCCCATCCACGAGCTGGCCCGACGGACCAAACTCGGCAAGTCCACGCTGACCAGTATGCTGGACCGCCTCGAACGCGCGGGCATGCTCGAACGGGCGCCCGACCCGAAGGACCGCCGCAAGATCCTCATCCGACGGACCATGAAGGACAAAGCCCTTGAAAGGCTCTATGTGCAAGTCTCCGAGGAAATGGTGAGAATCTGGTATCGCGGCTTCACCGACGAACAGATCCAGACCATCGAACGGGACCTGCAACGGATACTCGACAACCTCACGGACTATGAAACGAACGCGACGTAGAGCCCGGCCGGAGCGGATACCAGCGATTCCGCAAAGAAGCATAGGACGGTGAAGGTAACTGTCGGCTGGTCCAGGAGTTGAGGGTAGTTCCCACGGGCAGGAGCAGATTCGCATTCATTTTGTTGTTGACACGGGGCGGGTATCTGGTACTATAGGTATATGACCAGACGCCAACCAGTGATTTTTCGGGGCCAGATGTCGGCGACCGAGCGGCAACTGCGGTCGGCCCTCAATCGTTTGCTCAGTCAGCACGGGGTCGTGCACGGAACCTTGCTGACACGCCAACGGGTCTGCGGCAAGAAGACGTGCCGCTGCACCCAAGGGCATCTCCATGAAAGCCTGTATCTGGTGGTGAGCGAAGCGGGTCGGACACGTCAGATGTATGTTCCTCGACACTGGGAGGCCGCCGTGCGGCAGTGGATTGCCAATTACGGCCAAGCCCGACAATTGCTGGACGAGCTTTCGCGTCTGCATTGGGAGAAGATTCGCGACCGACAGGACTGACCATTCTTCACAGACTCTTAGCCTACGGACGGACAATCTTGCGGTGGGACGCCGCCTTGGAGTCGATTCGGGATCGGCGTCCGCAAGGACAGATTCCCACCGCGGTCGTGGTCCGCGCGGTCCTGGTGATGTTCTTCTGTCGCTTGGGCAGCCTCCACGCGTTGGGCCAGACGCGTTCGCATTCGTGGTGGCGTCGCGGGTTGGGACGGGCGTTGCCCTCGCCGGACACGATCGGTCGTGTGGCCGGCCTGATCGAGGTGAACGACGTGCGGGCCTTGGGACGGCAGGTCTATACCCGTCTCAAACGCGGCAAGGCGTTGAACCCTCCGGCCCATGGCTGGCTGGCGGCGGTGCTGGATGGGCATGAGGTGCACGCCAGTTTCAAGCGGCATTGTCCGGGATGCCTGGAACGCACGATTCACACGAAGCGGGGCGATCGGATTCAGTACTACCACCGGGTGGTGGCCCTTTCGCTGGTGACGCAAGACCTGCGGGTGTTGCTGGATGCCGAACCCGTCAAGCCGGGGGAGGATGAGATCGCCGCGGCCCTGCGGCTGTTGGATCGGGTCGTGCAGACCTATCCTCGCGCCTTTGATCTGGTTCAGGGCGATGGCCTGTATACGGATCCCCGCTTCTTCCAGTGGGCTTTGACGCATGGCAAGTACGCGTTGGCGGTCTTGAAAGATGAACGCCGGGATCTGCTGCAAGAGGCCCAGCAGTTGTTCGAACCCATGCCCCCCGTGCTCCTGCACGACGGCAAGGTCCGACGCGAGTGTTGGGACTTGGAGGGGTTCCGAACCTGGCCGCAGGTGGGCGTCCCCGTTCGGGTCGTTCGCAGCCGGGAGACCCGCGTCGTCCGCCGACAACTCGACCAACAAGTCCATCAAGAGACTTCCCAATGGTATTGGGTGACCACGCTCCCGACGCGGCAGGCTCCCACCGGCGTCGTGGTGCAACTGGGCCATGGCCGCTGGGACATCGAGAATCAGGGCTTCAATGAACTGGTCAACCAGTGGCATGCCGATCATGTGTATCGTCATGAACCCACGGCGCTGCTGGTATTCTGGCTCCTGGCCCAAATCTGCCTTACGGTATTCCATGCCTTCTTCCGCCGCCATCTCAAACCTGCGGCACAAGCGGCCATGAGCATGCTCCATGTGGCCCGGTCGATCCAAGCACAGTTGTACCTGTCCCCCACGCGAGCTCCTCCCTGATTGCCAGGCGGCACTCTGCCCCGAGCCCTGGACCCTGATTTGTCCCCGCCGGTCTGCCGACGCACCTGATCCCTGCGCCCAGGAGGCTTTCGGACCAGGACGAAGCCACTGTCTCCATGCAAACACCGTAAACCCAGCGGGCACAATCCCTAACAGCAACCCCTGCGGAATCGCTGCTGTCGTGGGTGCAGGGTATCCAGCCGCGACGAACCCTGGTAGAATGAACTGGATGAAAGAGCAGACAACTCAGAACAAACCCGGCTTGGCTGTTCGCGATTGCGGGCTGGCCCAGTACCGTGAAGTGCTGGCGCTGCAGCAGCAGTTGCAGGAGCAGCGTCGGGCCGGCGTGGTCGGCGATACGGTGCTCGTCGTCGAGCATCCGTCCGTCATCACGCTGGGGGCGCACAAGAGCTCGAACAAGCTGCTTGTGAACGGCGAGGAGTTGGCCCGACGGGGCATCGACTGCGTCGAGATCCGCCGGGGCGGCGGGACCACCGCGCATAACCCCGGCCAGTTGGTCTTCTACCCCATTCTGAACCTGCACGATCTGGGCTTGGACATCAACGCCTACATCCGGACCCTGGAGCAGATCGGGATCGAGCTGCTGGCCGGCCTGGGAGTCGAGAGCGACCGGTGCAAGGGCTTCCCCGGCCTGTGGATCGGCCCGCGCAAGATCGCGTCCATCGGCGTCCGCGTCTCGCGGTTCGTCACCTGCCATGGGATGGCGATCAACATCCAGAACGACCTGAGCATCTTCCAACTGATGGTCCCGTGCGGCCTGGACGGCGTGCAGATGACCTCCGTCCAGGCGGAAACGAACAAGACACACGACATGAGACAAGTCAAAGCCCGGTTGGCCGAGCTGCTGGTCGTCCATCTCGGGAAGAGAAACAGAGAATGAGCGAGAACGTGAGAAAACTGCCGCCGTGGCTGCGACGCCCCTGGCCCGCCGGACACAGCTTTCAACACACCCGCGAGACGGTCGAATCGCTGGGTCTGGAGACGATCTGCACCAACGCGAACTGCCCCAACCGCGGCGAATGCTGGGCCCGCGGGACCGCGACCGTCCTGATCCTCGGCAAGGTCTGCACGCGCAACTGCAAGTTCTGCTCGGTGGCGGCGGGCAAACCCCAGCCGCCCGACCCGACGGAACCCGCCCGCCTGGCGGACATGGCCAAACAAATGAACCTGCGGTACCTGGTTCTGACGAGCGTGACGCGGGACGATCTGCCGGACGGCGGCGCCGGCCATTTCCGCGACTGCATCGACGAGGTCCGAAAGCGGTGCCCTTCCATGCGGTTTGAGATCCTCACGCCGGACTTCAAGGGCTGCGAAGAGCAGGCATTGGAGATCCTCGAAACCGCCCTGCCATTCGTCTTTGCACATAACGTCGAGACGGTGCCCTCGCTCTACCCGCTGGCCCGCTCCGGCGGCGAT
>Ga0209096_1004113_pt1 | contig 12031 bp, 6 predicted proteins | sample AD_UKC034_MetaG_FD_184407 | JGI IMG/M metagenome (GOLD analysis project Ga0209096, IMG submission 184407) | Active sludge microbial communities of municipal wastewater-treating anaerobic digesters from USA - AD_UKC034_MetaG (SPAdes) (version 2) | ecosystem: Engineered > Bioreactor > Anaerobic >...
AGTAGCCAACCTGTATGATATGATTCACCCGCAGGTGAGTGACAAGTTTACAGTGCGCTCCGTTTTTGTAATAGGGCCCGATAAGAAAGTAAAACTTACAATTACCTACCCGGCTTCAACCGGTAGAAACTTCGATGAAATTTTGAGGGTTATCGACAGCTTGCAATTAACAGCCAACTATAGTGTAGCCACTCCGGCAAACTGGAAACACGGTGAAGATGTGATTATCACAGCCGCGGTAAAAGATGATGACATCCCGGCAAAATTTCCAAAAGGACATAAGCGCGTAAAACCTTATTTGCGTACTACTCCTCAACCGAATTTATAGAGGAAAATTTTTCCTGATTATCAAGGCCTCGCATTTTGCGGGGCCTTATAATCCGGGTTTTTGGTTGAATCATGACACGTCCTCTTTATGGATGATTCTTTTTGTTAGAATCTTACCGAAAGCGAACCACGGTATTCTTTATTGGAGAACTTGATGACATAATAATAGACACCGGCAGGCTGGTTGGCAGCATACCATCTGAATTTTCTATGATGGCTTTCAAAAACCGGTTTCCCCCAGCGATTAAAAATTTTAACCCATTCAAATCTTCCCTGGCAATTGTCGGGAGGCAGGGCTACCCATTCATCAGGATTCATTTCAGAATCTGAACCGAGCAGGTCGATTCCTTCTACCGCAAAGTAATCGTTGTGCCCATCGTTATTGGGTGTAAATACATTTGGTGGTGCAAATTCTTTTTCAGAACCAACTAAATCTTTCACTTTAATGTGGATGGTTGCAGTATCTGCTTTTGTGGCAAAGCAGCGATTATCATCAACACGAAAAGTGAAAAAGTATTCATTTTCATAAACACCATTTTTAAAAATGAAGCACTCCGGATTCCAGTCAAAGGTTGCCTGCACTCCGCTTAACCCTTGTGCTGGCGTAAAGGTGTATCCTTCCGGCATAACATTTCCTCCCACCTTTATTAAACTTATAGTGAGCAAATCCGGTTCGGGCAATACATCCGGATCTGTTCCCGTAAGGGTAAGCAAAATATGATGGCCCAGTTCATACGATAAGGTTTGATCATTTACCGTTTGATTTTCATTTTGTATGGTGAGCAGCGGGGCCGTATTCAAAGGCGGCAATACTTTAACATGTACATCAACCGTATCGGCTTTGTAAAAACGACATTTGTTTGCTGCATCGCTTACAACAAACGTAAATACATAGGTGCTGCGCTTATTCAGATTAATAGTGGCACAGCGCAAATCCCACGAAAAGACAGCGCTAACAGTGCCCACACCGTTTGCAGCGGCAAATGTTGCTCCATAAAATTCCAGTGAATCTCGCTTTACTACATCCAGCGTTAAGAAGTCATGATCCACCAGATCGGTTCCGGTAACAGTAAATGAAAGTGATTCATTTATTCTGCGTTGAATATTCAAGACCGTTCGCTCTTGTGGATCGGGTGTTAAGTCGGTATCAATTGTCGGGTCGGCATTACCCGGAAGTACGACCTGGAATTTGAAGGTGACACCGGTAAGCGCGTTGTTATCACAAATGTCTTTATCATTTACCAGAATTTTTACTTCGAAAAATGTGCGCTTCGTAAAATTGAAAATATTACAAAAGGCATCCCACCGGATTTTTCCGGTAAGTTTTCCGTTTACCCGCGGTTCATCAATGGTAACCGTAAACCCGGCATCGGCCAGTATAAATCCATCGGTGGTAATAAATGGAATCAATTCATCATTTTCATTATCGCGTATTTCAAAGTCGGCTTCGTAACTATTGCCTTCCAAAAGAGTTACCTGGGTAACCGGTAAGGTGGGCTTAACAAAATAAGGAGCCGAATTGGAAGGAGGTTGCGTGTTAACCAAAACTTTTAGTGTATCGGTTAAGGGTAAACTGCAGGCATCGTCAAAAGCAATAATACCTATCTGGTACGGCCCACCTTCAATGAACGGGCACAGGGGGAAACAAATTCTGAAATCGTGTGTACTGCCATTGGTAAGAATGGCCGTGGTGGCTGCTGGCAAAATACTGCTAACATCTTTTCTGAAATTAAGCGGCACTACACGAATAGAAACGCGCTCGGTAAAGTTGTCAGTAATTTTGCTTGCATCCGGATCGCTTACGCGCACATCAATACACCGGTCGGCATCGGTGGCCGTGCTATTGAATGTAACCGACATATTATCAAAGTATGTAAAGGCTGCATCGGTAATTTTTTTTCCGCTTATTTTGGGAGGTTCCGCCTGCGGGCATGCATCTACAACCAGCATTTGAAAATCGCGCCTGCTTTCTCCAATTTTATCTCCATCCCGGTATTCTTCAATCTTTACAGCGAAAACAAACAAACCCTGTGTGCGCGGAGTAGCGGTAAGTAACCCTTCTTTGCTGATTTGCAGATCGGGCTGTCCGTTAATAATATTCGTGAGGCTGTAACCCGGGCGCCAGACTACAGGAGGGAACGGTCCGGCAGAAACCGGAGGCAATGCATCGGCAGTAGTTGTATTGAGGGGCGTGGTGAGGGAATAGACTAAAGAATCTCCGTCATCATCTACACCGGCAAAATCTACATAGTAAGGTCTGTAAGGACAAGCAAAATCATTTAGTGGCGGAAACAAGCGTGGCGATGAATTAACAAAAGGGGCTCCGTTTTTTACTACCGGGGGAAATTCCAGGTAAAATGTTTGACCTGCAGAGATATTGGCACCACTGGGTTCGTTGCTGTAAATATTCGAGATGGTATAATTTCTACAGCACCGTTGCCATACTACATAATATCCTTCGGGATCATTAAACTGTGCGGCAGATAGGGTGATCTCGCTCGAGTAAAAAAGTTTAGAAGTAACAATTTCGCCATGCGAACACTCGGGTTGGGTATAGGGCACGTTGGTTTCATTGTTTAAAACAAGCGTAACGGTGCTCATTGGCATTTTGTCGCGCTTACGAAATATTGAAACATTGGCACCCAGATCTTTAGCCCCCGGTGCTCCGTTTATCTGGTCGAAATAGATAATCAGGTTAAGCCGATACTTATTTCCTGAAATATGAATCAACTCAAATTCGCCACCCACAATGTGCGAGGCAAATACAGGAAACGAAAATGCGAACAGAAGTATTAGTAGAATCTTTCTCATACACCCAACTCCGTACGAAAGGTAACGAATTTTAGCGGCTGCTAAAACCACCAATTCTTGTAATTTCGCCCCTTAGGTTGAAACTTAAATGATGAAAAAGGGCGATCGGTTGGAAAACATTACCATCGAAGCAATGGCTGCCGAAGGTAAATGTATGGCCAAAGTAAATGGGCAGGTGCTTTTTATTCAAGGGGGTGCCCCGGGCGATGTGGTGGAGGTTGAACTCACCAAAATAAAAAGCAACTTTTTAGAAGGGAGGGCTATTGCAATTCAAAAACCATCGCCTTTGCGGGAAGAACCTTTTTGTGAACATTTTGGATTGTGTGGCGGTTGTTCGTGGCAACACATTAATTATGAAACTCAGTTAAAGTATAAACAACAACAGGTAATTGATAACCTGGAACGATTGGGTGGGCTTACGCTTCCGGCTATATCGCCTATATTAGGTTCGGCTCAAACCCAACATTACAGAAACAAACTGGATTTTACATTTACTGCCGGCAGGTGGTTAACTGCTGAGGAGCTAGCCGAAAAAAAGAAGCGTGGACTTGAAACTTCACCGGGTGGTCGGTTTCCGGATGAGCCCGGTTTGGGCTATCACATTCCGCGTATGTACGATCGGGTTTTTGATGTACACACCTGCTATTTGCAACCAGAGCCTTCCAATAGTATCCGGTTGCTTGCCAGAAAAACTGCACTTGAAAACAACATTCCTTTTTTTGATCTGCGCAAGCAAACCGGATTTATGCGAACGCTCACCATTCGAACAGCCGGCAGGAGTGAGGTAATGATAATCCTTCAGGTGGCACATAACGAACCAAAATGGATTGAGCTTATTCTGAAAGCACTTACCGATGCATTTCCGCAGATAACTTCGGCCAACTACATTATTAATAATAAACGCAACGACACATTTGCCGACCTGGAGGTGGTTTGCTGGAAGGGAAATCCGTACATCACAGAGCAAATGCCCAAGCCGGATGGATCGGGTGTTTTACAATACCGGGTAGGACCAAAGTCGTTCTATCAAACCAATTCAAAACAAGCGTATGAACTTTACAGAACGGCCTGGCAAATGGCCAACCTGCAAGGTGATGAATTGGTTTATGATTTATACACAGGCACGGGTACAATTGCCTGCTTTGTTGCGGGCCATGCTAAAAAGGTTATAGGCCTGGAGTATGTAGAAGCTGCCATTGCCGATGCAAAGGTTAACGCAAAAATCAATCAACTTACCAATACTGATTTTTATGCGGGCGATATTAAAGACTTGCTGAACGAAAGTTTTCTTTCGCAATATGGCCAACCCGATGTGATTATTACCGATCCGCCACGGGCAGGCATGCACGAAGATGTAACCCGCATGCTGATTCATGCTGCACCTAAGCGAATTGTTTATGTAAGTTGTAATGCGGCTACGCAGGCCCGCGACCTGAAACTTTTAGCAGATAATTATACAATAACAGCCGTACAGCCGGTGGATATGTTTCCTCAAACCACCCATGTAGAAAATGTGGTGTGCCTGGATCGCCTGCGGTAGCAATTTGGTTATCCTAAGCTTTTTTTGACAGATTTTTCAATGGTACTTTTTATTTTATCAACTTGGCTACCAATAATAATCTCCTAATTTTGTGAGCTAACCTTTTTCGCTATGAGTGTACTTGTTAATAAAGATTCCCGTGTAATTGTTCAGGGTTTTACCGGCTCAGAAGGCACATTCCATGCCGGCCAAATGATTGAATACGGTACCAATGTGGTGGGTGGTGTAACCCCCGGCAAAGGCGGGCAAATTCATTTAGGCCGCCCGGTGTTTAATACAGTAAAGGAGGCTGTTGAAAAAACAGGTGCCGATGTATCGATCATATTTGTACCCCCTGCATTTGCTGCCGATTCAATTCTGGAAGCAGCCGAAGGAGGAATAAAAGTTATTGTAGCCATAACAGAGGGAATTCCTGTAAAGGATATGATGATAGCCAAAAAGTATGTGAAAGAGAAAGGAGTAACGCTGGTAGGCCCCAACTGCCCGGGTGTTATAACTCCGGGTGAAGCCAAAGTGGGGATCATGCCTGGTTTTGTATTTAAGAAAGGCCGCGTGGGTATTGTATCGAAGTCAGGGACATTAACATACGAAGCTGCCGATCAGATTGTGAAAGCAGGGTTAGGAGTTTCTACTGCAATTGGTATTGGAGGTGATCCGATTATTGGTACACCCACCAAAGATGCGGTTGAATTACTCATGAACGATCCGGAAACAGATGCCATTGTAATGATTGGTGAGATTGGCGGTAACTATGAACCGGTAGCAGCGCGCTGGATTAAAGAACAAGGAAATAAAAAACCGGTTGTGGGTTTTATAGCCGGACAAACAGCACCTCCCGGAAGAAGAATGGGCCATGCCGGTGCAATTATTGGGGGCGCGGAAGATACAGCCGCTGCCAAAATGAAAATTATGCGCGAGTGTGGTATTCATGTTGTAGAATCGCCCGCGTTGATTGGCGAAACCATGCAACAGGTGTTGAAGAAGTAATTGGTAGTTGAATAGAATACAAAAGGGCCATCCACCAGATGGCCCTTGTTTTTTTATGCAAGCCTACAACAACTCATTTGCCAGGTTGGCCAGCTCTGAGCGCTCTCCTTTCTCTAAGGTAACATGCGCATATAGTTCATGATCTTTTAACCGGTCAATCAGGTAAGAGAGGCCGTTACTTTGGGCGTCCAGATACGGAGTATCAATCTGGTGTATGTCGCCTGTGAAAATAATTTTTGTGTTTTCACCGGCACGGGTAATAATGGTTTTTACTTCGTGGGGTGTTAAGTTTTGTGCTTCATCCACAATAAAACAGATATTGGATAAACTCCGGCCCCGAATGTAGGCGAGGGGAGTAATCACCAGCTTTTCATTTTGTACCATTTCGGTAATCTTCGAATACTCCTTATCGGATTCGCTGTATTGGTTTTGAATGAATTTCAAATTATCCCACAGCGGCTCCATGTAAGGGTTCAATTTTGATTTTATATCTCCCGGCAAATAACCGATGTCTTTGTTGCTGAGGGGTACAATAGGCCGCGCCAGGTAAATCTGTTTAAAATCCCGTTTTTGTTCCAATGATGCGGCCAGGGCAATTAAGGTTTTGCCGGTACCGGCAACCCCTTGCATGGACACTAATTTTATTTCGGGTTTCAACACAGCATGAATTGCAAAGGCCTGTTCGGCATTGCGCGGTTTTATTCCATAGGCATTTCGTTTTTCAACTTGTTCCACCATGCCATTTGCTGAATTGTAGAATGCCAGCACCGACTTTTTACCACTCTTTAATATATAGTAGTGGTTCTTCATTGGTCTATCCTTTCCCAGTACATCTTCGGGTGGACAATACCCCTTTTCATACATCAGGTTAATGATTGAGGGATCTACCTCTTCCACTATGGACCGGCCCGTATGCAGCGAACTGATATTCTGGATTTTACCGGTTGTGTAGTCTTCTGCCTGCAGCCCAAGCGCCTTGGCCTTTAGCCGCAGGTTAACATCTTTTGAAACCAGGATTACCTTGCGGCCTTTTTCTTCTTTTTGCAGGAGCAAGGCTGAGTTCAGAATGCGGTGGTCGGCCTTATCTTCATTAAAGATTTTGTTGGCATCCATCAGGGCCGTGCCACCGGTATCCATCACCACCTTAAAATTGCCCTTACCCTTTCCGTTAATCGGATTCCACTGGTGCAGCATCTGGTCTTTGGCCAGTTTGTCGATAAGCCGGATAAACTCGCGGGCTTCAAAATTCTTGGTGTCGTTGCCTTTTTTGAAGTTATCAAGTTCTTCCAGTACCGTTATCGGAATTCCTATGTCGTGCTCGTCAAAGTTAAGGATGCTGTTGTGTTCGTAGATGATCACCGAAGTGTCGAGTACAAAAATTTTTCTTTCTCCTTTAGATTTTGACATAAAGAGATACTGAGTTAAATGTTAGTAACGTGGCTTGCGGGGGTGTACCGGGGAGACAAAGATTTTCTATTCGTGCCGAATACAGGGATTTTAAAAAAATAAACTGTTCGCCCTTCATCCTCTGGAATACCCTGTGAAGGTATTAAAATGTGAATACAATCCAAATCCTGTTTAAACTGTAGTGTTTAATTTTTATATTGTAACATCTTGTTTGGTTGTATTCTGAGGTGAAGGCCAACAAGCGATTTTTAAAAATTTTTATAACCATTAATTGTATGCAATGAGAAAACTCTACAATGCAAAAGCAGGACCGCGCGATTGGGGCTTTAGACAGAAAGCCTCCTGGTCCTTGTCCGTTCTTCTGATGACCCTGACTTTGTGTTCCTTTGCACAGGAAAGAGTAGTTAAGGGTAAGGTTACTTCGGCTGAAGACGATTCGGCTATTCCTGGGGCAAACATTATTCTCAAGGGAACATCAACCGGTGCTGTTACAGATGGGGCTGGTAATTATAGTATTAGCCTTCCGCAGAATGGCGGAACATTGGTTTTTTCCTTTATCGGCTTCAAAGCACAGGAAGTGGAAGTTGGTGCCAGAACAGAAATTAATGTAAGGCTCGAGGTGGATATTACCCAGCTATCAGAAGTAGTGGTAACTTCTTTTGGTATCGAAAAGAGTAAGCAGTCGTTGGGCTATGCCGTGCAATCTGTGGGAGGGAAAGAACTTGCAGAAGTAAGGCAACCTAACATTGTTTCTGCCTTACAGGGCCAGGTAGCGGGTGTGCAAATCACCAACACCGGTGGTGGCCCTGGTATGGGAGCCAGGATTTTGGTGCGTGGGGTAACGTCATTGAACCCAAATGCAGATAACCAACCGCTTTTTATTGTGGATGGTGTTCCGATTGACAATTCAACCAACGAAAACTCAACCTACTCACGCGGTATGAGTAACCGGGCTGCAGACATTAACCCGAATGATATTGAGACGATAAGTATTCTGAAAGGTGCGGCAGCCACGGGCCTTTACGGAGTAAGGGCAGCAAACGGAGCCATTGTAATTACTACAAAAAGTGGTAAATCCAGCAAAGGGCTTACAATCAATGTGGGGTCCACATTCAGTACCGACAAAATCAACAAGCTTCCAAAATTCCAGAAAAACTTTGGGCGCGGTTGGTATGGCATTGATGATGGTAGCGTGTATTCAGCTTCTGGTGCGCTGATCGAAGCCCAATCTGTAGTAGATCCTACCTATATATATTATGATAACTATGAGAATTTCTTCCGGAAAGGAAGTATGCGTGATTCTTATTTTAATATTTCAGGCGGAAATGATGTGTTCACCTTTTATACCTCAGTAAATAATACCGATCAGGAAGGTATTATTCCTTTTTCTGATTGGGGAAGAACATCAGCTCGTTTCCGGGCAACCGCAAAATTCAGCGAAAAGTTTAATGTTGAAGCCAGTGTGAATTACTCTAATTCCGGTGGAAACAGAGTGCCGCATACCAGTATGGGCGAGCGGCTCATGTACTGGTCGCACACCCAAGACATTACTAATTATATGAAACCCGATGGTACCCAGGTAGCGGGTATTTTGTCGGCTAATCCGTTATGGACAGCCCGCTTCTGGACTTACGAAGATAAGGTTGACCGTACCATCGGCAACCTGACCTTTAACTATAAACCGGTTGAATGGCTACAGTTTACTTACCGGTTTGGTCACGATTTTTATGTGGACAAGCGCGATGAAATTATTCCGGGGGCAAAAGGAGTAATTGGCGAGAACCTCAGTGGATTAAGTGCAACCGGTTATATGGAACAGCGCAGATTCATAAACCGGGTAATTAACTCCAACTTTTTTGCAACGTTCAATAAAAAAGTAATGCCCGATCTGAATTTAACCGCTCGTATCGGTCATGAATTATTTGAAACCGAAAATAACTATAGCTATAACTACGGAGGCAATTTCGTGACGTGGGGTTTTTACAGCTTTACCAACGTAAGGGAACAGCGTGTATCTGAAAATACATACAGAAGGCGATTAATTGGTGCCTTTGCAGATGCCACCTTAGATTATAAAGACTTCTTATACCTGAACCTTACTGCCAGAAACGACTGGACGTCCACACTTCCAAAAGGAAATAACTCGTTCTTTTACCCTTCAGCAAGTTTGAGTTTTGTGTTTAATGATGTACTTAACCTGCCCAGCCAGTTAAGCTATGGTAAACTACGTGCTGCCTATGGACAGGTAGGGAAGGATACAGAACCGTACAGAACAGCCGCTACTTATACTACAGCCTCAGCGTTTCCGCTCAATGAGATTGTAGGTTATGTACGATCCGCTCAAAAGGGAAGTGATAAACTCGTACCTGAGATAACTACTACACTTGAGTTTGGTGCTGAGTTGAAGTTGTTTGAGAACCGCTTGGGATTAGACCTTACCTGGTACAAAGCCAACAGTAAAGACCAAATTCTGGCAGTACCAGTATCCAATGCTACCGGGTATTCTTCGTTATGGATCAATGCAGGTGAAATTGAAAACAAAGGTTTAGAGATGGCCCTTACAGGCACTCCGCTTCAGGTCGGAGATTTTCGCTGGGATGCTACCGTTAACTTCACCCGCAACCGGAACATGGTAGTGGATATTGCGGAAGGCGTAGATAATATCACGCTAGCAAGCCAGTCGGGGTATCTTGCGGCTGGCGTAACTATGAAAATAACGAGCGGTCAACCTTATGGCGATTTGTATGGTACTGGATACCTGCGGTACTATGAGGGTGGTGAACCCGATGGACTCACGCACTTAGATAGAAATAGACCTATTGTAATTGGAAGTACAGGTGCGGCAGCAGGATTCCCAACTCTTACACCTGCCAGTAAACAATTGGTGGTGGGTAATGCCATGCCCGATTGGTTAGCAGGTGTCCGCAATACCTTCAGTTATAAAAATGTGTCTCTTTCTTTCCTTGTAGATGTACGTTGGGGAAATGACCAGTATGACCAGTATGGTAACTGGCTGGCAGCATTTCTTAAAACAGACTTTACTAACGACAGAAATGATATGGTAATTTTTGATGGGGTATTAGCAGATGGTACACCCAATACACAGCAAGTTTGGTTGGGCCAGGGATTGGGCCCCGATGGAAGGGATTATTTAGCTGGTTATTATAGAAATTATTACCGGGCTATGTCCGAGAACTTCGTGAATGATGCTTCGTTTGTGAAGCTGCGTAATGTAACGTTGAATTACAACCTGCCTAAGAAGTGGTTATCACCATTATCAATCAGGGCGGTATCTGTTTCGGCATCCTTGAATAATATTATTTTATGGACACCGTGGAGAAACTTCGATCCAGAATCTTACTCAACAGGTTCAGCAAGTAATGCTACCGGACTTTCGGGAATGGGTTACCCTGGAACAAGAAGCGCGCTGATGTCTATCAACCTTACCCTATAATGTTTGAAGTATGAAACTGAGATTTTTGATATTACTAGTCATAGCAGGAGTTTTCACTGGTTGTGAAGATTATCTTGATATAAATACTGACCCCAATAACCCTACAGATGTTCCGGTTAAAGGATTAATGTCAGTAAATAGTATGCGAACTGCCACCAACACGGCAAACATGGGTTACTTCACTTCGTATTTTGTTCAATACCTGGCCGGGCCCAATGCAGGTGGCAATACCGATACACACCAGCCCATTGATCCTAATGGCACTTGGGTGGGTATATACAATGTACTGAGTAACCTGAGTGATATGGAAGTAAAGGCGGAAGAGCAGGGGGCACCCAATTATGTGGGCGCAGCCAAAATCATGAAAGCGATTAACCTGGCACTCTTGGTAGATTCCTGGAATAATGTACCCTATTCCGATGCATTTTTTGTTCAGACTATTAACCCAACGTATGATGGTGGACAGGCATTATATACCGAAGTGTTTACGTTATTAACAGAAGGCATAGCCAAACTGCAGGAAACCACTACCTCGCTAACCATGGGAACCGATGATTTTATATTTCAGGGTAACCTTTCGCGATGGATTAAAACAGGTTATGCACTACAGGCACGGTATCTTAATCACTTGAGCAAAACATCAGCGTACAATCCTGATGCAATACTAACCGCCATTAGTACTGGGCTGGCCAGCAATGCCGACAATGCCAAAGTTGTTTATTTTGATGTTTCAGGTGCGCGCAATCCCTGGGGTGTAGTTTCCATCAATCAGGCAGGTTTAACGCTGGATGGTTGGATTTCGGAGCAGATTGTACAAGCTATGGATGGTACTACGTTTGGTGTTGTAGATCCCCGCATGGGCTTTTTATTCAGTCAAACCCAGTACGGAACTTTCCGTGGTACGAAAAACGGTGCTGGACGCGACCCGGATGTAGTGGATCTTAGAAGGGATATTTCAACTCTGGTTGAAGCAACTTTCTATGCCAACAGAGTTTCACCGGTAATGGTGATGACTTATGCTGAGCAGAAATTTATTGAGGCAGAAGCCTACCTGGCAAAAGGAGCCGCCTTTAAACCTCAGGCTTATGCCGCGTACCTTGCCGGAATTACCGCACACATGGACATGGTTGGGGTAAGCGCAGCAAATCGCGACACATACTTAAGCGATCCGATCGTTGCTGTGGGCGATGCTAACATAACGCTGGATCTGATCATGAAAGAAAAATATATAGCCATGTTTTTGCATCCCGAAGCATGGAACGATGCCCGCAGGTATAATTTTCAGTACACAGATATGACCGTGCCTGACCAATTAAATGAAGCGCTGAACGGTGAGTTTAGCCGAAGGTTACAGTATCCTTCAAGCGAGTTCTCCACAAATTCAGCAAATGTACCAGAGGTTAATTTGTTAGATAGAATCTGGTGGGATCAAAACTAATAACATGATGATTATGAAAGCATATATAAGACTAATTGCACTATTTGTTTTTGCAGCAGTGCTTGGC
>Ga0209096_1004116_pt1 | contig 12016 bp, 10 predicted proteins | sample AD_UKC034_MetaG_FD_184407 | JGI IMG/M metagenome (GOLD analysis project Ga0209096, IMG submission 184407) | Active sludge microbial communities of municipal wastewater-treating anaerobic digesters from USA - AD_UKC034_MetaG (SPAdes) (version 2) | ecosystem: Engineered > Bioreactor > Anaerobic >...
TAATGATGCTGCACCTGAATCACGCGGACGCCTTGCTGTGATCGGGTGTACTGCGTCGAGAGATAGCCGGGGTGCAGGTCGCACACGACGACGCTCGGCTTGACCTCGAATAGTCCGGCCAGGTGCTTGACCGAGCCCACGTAGTGGTGATAGACCTCCGCGTCTTCCAGATCGCCGATGTGCTCGCTGAGAACGAGCTGGTTGTTCTTCACGAGGCAGAACGTGTTCTTCAGGTCGGCGCCGGCTGCGAGAATCTCCTGCGGCGAATCCGCCTCCATGAGAATCGGCGTCGGCACATACCCTCTCGCTCGGCGCAGTACGGCCGGCCGACCGCCGACGAAGTACACGATGGAGTCGTCCACTTGTCGGTAGATCTCGCGGTCGTGCATGAGAAACGCGTCCGCAACATCGCCCAAGCGTTCCAAGGCCAGTTCGTTCTTGCAGATCAGCGGCTCATCGGAGAGGTTCGCGCTGGTCATCACGAGGACGTCCAACCCCTCCGCAAACAGCAGATGGTGCAGCGGCGTGTAGCACAGCATGAATCCGAAGGAATCGACGCCTTGGGCTACCGCGGGCGCGAGGGTCGCACCCGCCCTCCTCGGCAGCAAGACGATAGGACTCTCGGGACTTTTCAAGATCCGCTCGGCCGCGAGGTCCACAACCGCGTGCTTGCGTATCTCGTCAACGCAGCGAGCCATCACGGCGAAGGGCTTGTGATCCCGGCGTTTGCGCCGCCGCAGTTCGAGAACCGCATCGTCGTTGAACGCATCGCAGGCGAGGTGGAAGCCGCCGAGTCCCTTGATCGCGACGATCTTCCCCGCACGCAGCAGTCTTGCCGCCTCGGCAATGGCCTCATCGCTGTCCGCCTGCAGGGTCTCGCCCGCACCGTCGGCCAGCCAGATCTTGGGCCCGCACGCGGGACAGGCGACAGGCTGGGCATGAAAGCGACGGTCCGTCACATCGCGATACTGACCGGCGCACCGCTCGCACATCGGGAAGACAGACATCGTCGTGTTGGGCCGGTCGTAGGGAATCGTCCGGACAATCGAATACCGCGGGCCGCAATTCGTGCAGTTGATGAAGGAGTAACGGTAGCGGAAGTCCCTGCGGTCGGCGAGTTCCCTCAGGCAATCGGCACACACCGCGACATCGGCCGAGACCTCGGAGAGCACGCGACCCTCTGCGAGGCTGCCGCGGATGGCGAATCCCGTCTCGCCTTCGACCGTCGGCAGAGCCGCGACCTCGCACGACTCGATCCTCGCCAGCGGCGGCCTGTCGGAGGATTGCAGTCTCCTGAGCAACTCGTCGATCCGCGGTCCAGGACCCTGGAGTTCCATCGTGACCCCGCGCGTGTCGTTCAGCACGAAACCGCTCAGGCCGAGGGACGTGGCCAGTCGGTACACGGTCGGCCGGAACCCCACACCCTGGACGCGACCCGTCACCAGGATTCGTCTTCGCTCCATCACGCTCCTTACCCGAAACCGCCGCCCTGCCCTGGGATCGGGACCACCGAGCCGAAGCCGCCGGCGCTGTTCCTCCGCAGGCCCATCAGCGCGAAGACCCGGTAGAGCGTCGAGCGAAAACGCGAGGGCTGCTGAATCTCCGCGGGACGCGCCGGAGAATCCATGTCGGCATCCTGACGGAGGATCGCGATCCCCGCCTGCTGCCAGCGAAGCAGGATGTGGGACAAGTCGTCCGCCAGCGGACCCATCTGCTCCTGCACGACGACCGCCTGCGCGATCCCTCGCGACCTGAGGAACCCGGCGGAGGGAAAGTCCTGCGGAAAGACCATCCATCGATTGTCATACATGCCCGGCGACGGTCCATTCCCTCCGCGGAGCCGGCGAGAGTCGAGCAGAAAGGCCGGCGGCGTCTCCCCTACGATCGTGTTTCGCACGTGTTCCGCCAGCGGCATCGACAGCATCCGCACGAGCACAGCGACATGGGGCAGAACGCACTTCTCCGGCGGCACCCTCTGACGTCTTCCCGACGTCGTGTTGTACAAAGAGACCGGCCGATAGCCGGCTTTGGCCAGATCGAAGCCCGCCAGCAGAGATCGCGAGCCCGGCAGATCCACGACGACCGCGGTGTCGCGTCTCGCTTCGATCCGGCATCGCAGCCCAGGCTCCTCCGACGTGGGAACGAACCCCGCGTCATTCGCGAAATCGTTGATCTCCGCGAACAACACCGGCTTGACCCACGGCGACCACTCATCGAACGCCGGCGCCCAGACCTCGTAAAGCTCTTTTCCCGTCATCGACATTCCCCTAATGCAGCGACTTGGGCCTTGCGATTTTCGGCAATCCGCTCGGCGACCAGAATCGGGATATCCTGTGCCCGACTGTCGATGAGCGGGACGCGGGACGCCCGCCCATAGAGTCCACACGCCTTGCCGTCAATCACGAATACGCCGACGCAGGGATAGAGGTGCTCGCCCCCGCCCTCGGCCGCAATCGCGGCAAATCGTTTCTGAGCAGCCCAGAACCTGTGATGTCTCCTCGCGTTCCCGGCAATCTCCCGCCACTCCTTGTCGGCCGTCACTCCGCGGATGCCGATCCACTCGCCGACGCGTCCGAGCGCGGGCTTGAGGACCCATTCCTCGCTGTTTCGCCAATCGACCTCGCGAGGATCTCGCGTCTGCGGGAGCAGCGCCCGCCACGTGGGTAGACTCGTCCGAAGCTGGTCCCAAACAAGCGGAAACCGCTTGGTCTGGGGAATCAGCGCGTAGCCGGGATTGCTCTGCGGCGTGAGACCGCCGTGAAAGAACCGCTGCCACATGTGCCTTCGCGGAACGCTGGGCAGCCACTCGGCCGGGAAGAATCGCACGATCCCGTCGAAGGCCCGCCCGCCGCCGGCCGGCGATGCGATTCCCCCGCTCCAGAACAGGTCCGCAGGACTGGCCAGGACCGGCTCCAGCCCTTCGCTTGCGAACCTCTCGGCCAGGAACACCATCACCTGCCGGTCGTCCGTGTAGGCGGTCGCGTGTACGAGGGCGATCCTGGCGCCCCGGCCCAGCGACGAAAGGACCGATCTGACATACTGCTCGCGCACATCGGGCGCGGCGCTCGTTCCCGAGTAGCATCCGCTCGCCAGCTCGGCAAGCGCGGACGACTCGATGAACCCGCCCGGCACATCCGCATTCGCCTCCGAGATCTGCCAGCCATCCTCAGTGAAATGGAAGTCGAAACGCATGACCCTGGCCATGGCCTTGGACGGGACCTTGCGAGCGCAGGCTTTGCACAACCGACGGCCAAGACCGAGCATCTTGCACAAGTCGGGTCGGTCCAGGATCTCATCCTCCGCAGCCAGCGCCTCCGCGTACAGTTGCTCCGATTGGCGGCGCAACTGGTCCCAGGCATCCGCGTCGAGGATCAGGCAGCGTCGTCCGATCGACGCGACGTCCTCGAACTGGCTGTCCCACTTGTGATGGTCGAAGATCAGGCTCAGGCGGATCTCGCGGAACTGAGCGTCGGGGATCGGGTCGGGAATGGTCCAGGGCGGCTTCACGGCTGCCCCTGCCAGACGAAGACATAAAGACAGGCGACAGTCAGATAGACCGCCGCGACGAACAGTCCGCCCAGGCCGCCGCGATCGGGGGCTTCCGAGTCCGACAGGCCCAGCCGCTCGACAAAGACCGCCAGAACCGTCAAGGGTAGGACAGGCCAACCGACCGCTGCGAAATCCTGGACAGTGGCCCCGGCGGATACCCAGTCGCCCGCCGCAGCCCGCCCGAGGATCATGCCGGTCGCGGCCAGGAAACCACCCAGGCGAAGACCCGCGCCGCCGGACCGCTCGACCGTGACCGACTCGCTGACCACAGTGAGGCACTCCACCACCGCCCACAGTCCGAAAAACGCCAGCGTGGACAGTCCGGCACTGAATACGACGACCCACCATCCGGGTCCGTTGCCGATATTGGCCCCGGCGAAGGAGAACGTGATCCCGGCCAGCGCCCCCGCTGTCGCGAAGGCCGCCGCGAGGTTCTGACGCTCGATCACATCGTCTCGCGGGCTGATGCCCAGAAGGCCCAGCCAGTGCGTGCAGAAACCCACCCACGCGGCGCCCATCGCCAGGTAGAACGTCAGGTAGGCGCCGCTGTAGCGAACGTCGTCGGCCGCCCACCACCGCAGGACCAGAAAGAGCATCACGAGGCAGGCAATCGGGCCGGCGACAAAGACCGACCGGCCCGCGTTGCGAATCGCCGGCATCCGGACCCGCAGGACGGCGTACCAACGGAGCCAGGCGAACGCCGCTGCGCCTATCGAGACCGTCAAGGCCATGACCTCATCGCCGGACATGATTGCCCTCTGCACCCGCTCGAACGGAATTGTGAAGACCGGCACGACCCGCGAACAGGGCTCCATGAACACGCCGACCCGCCCGGTTCTCCCCGAGCGACGATTTCTTCTCGGAAATGATACTTCCTGCCGACAGAAAATAGGAAGAAAAAATGCTTGCCTGATTCCAACTCCGTGTGGTAACATGACAATAGTCAGTCGCCGGCATCGGTGTCTTTGCGTCCTGGTGTGTCCGACGACAATAGAACAACGGGGCCATAGCTCAGTTGGGAGAGCGCTTGCATGGCATGCAAGAGGTCGTGAGTTCGAATCTCATTGGCTCCATTCTTCGCAAGTGCCTGATTCGCAATGACCTGCGATCGGTCAAGCACTTGTCACCTCACTTGGATTGTCTTTCGTCAACAGGGCGGCGTCCGCGCGCTCGCAGTGTGCCCTCGCAGGGCACAAGCACCGCCGGCCCCAGACAAGTCGTGCGGCTCCCCTCGTCTGCGCGGGGGGAGCCCGGCCCTGCGAACGGACAGGTCGCAATGTCACCGGGAACAGGATCGCGGCGGTCGAGCTATGGACGTCCGAAAGGAGAGGAGTGCAGTCCTCTGGGTCCTCACTTCCCGTACGCATACCAGACCGGGCCTTCATATGTCCAGATATGCGAGGCCTCGGCGATGAGCTTGTCTTTCTCGACGGGGTCAATCGTGTAGAAGTGCGTCGCCAGGGAATCGGACCAGAACCGACAGACCGCCTGGGCATCGGCCGGGTGTCCCTCGAGCGGATAGGCGTACCAGGCGATTCCGTGGTCCTGCCATACGCCGGGGCCCTTCGCGAGGGCCGCATCCCTCTCGGACACGTCGATCGTGTAGAAACAGCTCTGCATGGACGGCGACCACAGCCGATAGACCGGCAGCGTGCCCTCGGGGTGTCGCTCCTCGCTGTATGCGTAGAAGACGGCGCCTTCCTCCACCCATTCCCCTGGGTGCCGCAGGACCCATCCATCCCTTTCCCGCTTGTCGATCGTATACCGATGCCTCTGCGTCTGCGGCGACCAGAACCGGCAGACCGCCAGCAGTTCGGGACCGCCGACCCCGAGGAAACGATAGACCGCGCCGTCAGGGAACTCCGCGACCGGCTCGAGCCGCCACCGCGAGGCCAGCTCACGCAGATCGTACAGGTAGGGCCAGCACAGGTTGTGCGACCAGACGACGTAGTTCGTCGGCGACGACGTCATCTCTCGCGAGAACTCCGCGATATCCATATAGTGGTGCGGCGTAATCTTCGCGCGGGTCTCGGTCAACAGGTAAACGGCGTCCGGGACGTTGCTGTAGACCGGACCATCCAGCGGATTCACGCGGAGCCAACGGAACAGCTCAGACTGCGCCCAGACCTTGTTGTGGTACCCCTCCACGCCGTTCCGCATGGCGCGACGAATCGTTCTGGACGCATGGCGATAGGGGTGGAGCAGCCAGAGGGCCATCAGCGCCAGGCACAACGCGGGAAACCATGGCCACCCGCCAGACCATTTGCCGAGCAGGCGAAACAGATCCTCCATGCCGACGAACACGAGCAGCATCACGAACACGTAGACCGGCGCCGCGTGGCGAGGTTCCGGGTTCCACAGCAGCCCGGCGCCGGAACAGGCGATGAAGACCGTGTAGACCAGCACGAAGAGCCCCGCCGACCAGAGCAGCACCGCCTTGCGATCCCGCCGCTCGTCGGGCTTCCAGCGGAAGAGGACGACCGCCGCCGCACTGAGCAGCAGCATCGACCCCACAACCGCGGCGCCGGCAACGCCCGACGGGATCTTCGAGGAGAACCAGATCGCCATCAAGTCCAGGATGCCGACCAGCGGACGCACCATCTCGCTGACGGACCGCCAGTCGAGGTGGTGGAAGCCGGTGGGTTGCCGCGCCAACAGTTGATTTCGCAGAAACCACAGCGCCAGGGGCAGGCTCGAGAGCAGGCAGAAGACCATGGCCCGTTTGAGCCTCTGCCCGAGGGAGGCCGCCGGCACGATGATCGCGATCGCGATGCCGCCGGCCGCGATCACGGTGATGCCCGCGTATCGCTGGAGACAGGCGAGGGCCGCGAGGGCACAGAGCGCCAGAAGCGTGGTCCATTTCTGCGTCCGGCCGAATCGCCCCAGACACAGCACGAACAGGACGACCAGCAGAGTGAACACCGGCTCCGACCAGGCCATGCTCGAGATCGCCAGCAGCGAAGCCGAGAGCAGGACGGACAACGTGCCCAGCACAGCGGTAGCCCTGGACGCCGTGCATAGAGCGAACAGGCGGCCCGCGAAGAACACGATCCCGCCGAAGGCCAACGCGTTCAGCCATCTGGCCGCGACGATCGGCCCGACGCCCGCAAGGCCGGGAATCGCCAGCAGCGTGGGAAGCAAGGGCGGCCAATGCGTGCAAACCGTGCCGTCGAAGTGATGGTATCCCTGTCCGGCCAGCAGACTGCGGGCGGCCGCTACGTAGTTGGCCGAATCCGGAGACAAACCGACGCCGTACCGCTGTGTGCACAGCAGCACGAGAACGACCCCGACAAGGCCCAGCGAGGCTTCGACGATCCATATCCCCACTTTGGATTCACGACTATCGGCCATGCCCCATTGCATGTCGGACCTCTCCACAAGATTCCACCCGGCCAGCAGACGGATCGATCCCCTCCGCCATTCACGCGGCCCGGAAGGTATCCGGTCCGCTCTCCGCTGTCAAGCCGGGGATCTCAGGCAGGCCGGGGCAAGGGCGCATGATCGTGCGTGCATGTACGCGATCGGGTCTTGGGACCGTCGATTGTCATTCCCGCGGAGCCATTCATGGGCCTTGGGCCCACCCGAAGAGGATGAGAACCACCTTGTGGCGTTTGTAGTACGCCGTCCACGTTCATTCGGTGGGCAGCCTATCGGCGTATGGCCTGTTCGGAGTTCCGCGTCTACGCGGTCTTCACCCGCCTGAAGGCGGAACTCCAAACGGTATCCGCGACGTTTGCCCAGCATTTTCAGATGGAGGGCGTACCTCCATGGCGCGATGGATGGTCGTGGGATAGCTCGCGGCGCGAGGAATCAGGGTGAGTTGCCTGGCATGTCGAGCGTTCGGAAGGAGCCCACGATCCTCATCTCGGCGTGGTGAATGCCCTGCTGCTTTCCGAAGCCGTAGGAGAAAGGCCAGGTCTCCCCCGGCGCAATGTTCTGATAGGAGGCGGGACAGAAGTTCCCCACCGCGACCGCGCGACCGTTGTCATCCCGGAGCACCGCCTGCAATTCGACGCCGCGGGCGGCCACACCGATGTTCCGGACTTCGCCGATGACCGAGATATTGCCGTACGTGTCGCGGAGGGCACGGAAGTAGAGCACCGCGAACCCATGCCCCTGAAGGCAAGGGCGCAAGGCCTCCGCGGACTTGGTCGACGCGTTGGAGGGGTTCCCCGTCTGCGACGGAGCCGCACAGCCGCAGGCCAGAAGCGGAAGAATCGCCAACAGCGAAATGGCAATGGTCCTGCCCATCATTCTTTCCAAAACCCACCCCCCTATCTACCCTATATTATGCGATCTAACTCCATGTTTGTCAAGGTCTTACTGCCAACTTGATCTACGCCCAATAAAAAGGCCTCGCGGGACTCCCGAATCCGCACTCGAAAAATAAAAAACCTTGATTGACGAGTCTGCGGTCTGTACAATCGAGATTGACGTCGGGTACGAACGGCACCACACACGAACGATTTTGAACGGAACAGTCTGGTCTCGCAGCGCGTCCTATAGAACGATTAACCGCCTAACGAACTGGATCCGAACGAAGAGTGCGGATGTGCAGACACTTGGCAGTATAGGAGGAACATCGAACATGAGGTCGAGAGGGTTCACACTGATCGAGTTGTTGGTCGTGATCGCGGTCATTGCGATCCTGATGGCGATCCTGATGCCGGCGCTCCAGAGGGCCAGGGAACAGGGGCAGCGTGCTGTGTGTCTGGCGACACTCAAGCAATTGACGCTTGCCTGGGTCATGTACTACGATGAAAATGACGGCAAGCTCGTCAACGCCGAAACGGGAAACATGCCGGGCACCGGCCACTCCAACGAGCTCTATTGGGTCGGCAAATGCTGGAGCGACTCGTACGGCACGAAGGGAGGACCGCGTCAGACTCGCGCGTTCCAGACCGCAGGCATCCAGGCTGGGGCTTTCTGGAAAGGCGGTTACGTCAAGGAGCTCGGCGCCTACGCCTGCCCAACCGGCCTGCGCGATGAACTGCTGACCTACAACCCATTCGACGGCGTCAATGGGTTGCCGAGGGCCGGGACCTTCAGCGGGAATACCGGTACCAGGGGTCCCAACGGCAAGAAACTCTGGTGCAAGAGGCAGACGGAGATCGCGAATCCCTCCGAGAGACTCGTCTTCATCGATGAAGGCTGGGCTACGCCCGACAGCTTCGCGACACATTGGCAGAGCACCTGGCAGTGGTGGGATCAGCCCGTGACCCGCCATGGCGACGGCACGAACGTCTCGTACGCCGACGGACGTTCCGAGTACCGCAAGTGGAAAGGTACCGCAGCGGTCAAGTGGGGCAGAGAGCACGTGGGCTGGATGGCCAGTGGCTGCACACCGGTGACCGATGAGGATTGGGACGACCTGCGATTCGTCCACAACGGCTGCTGGGGTCAGACGAACCCCGCCTTCCCGGTGCAGTAACCCTCCGCCGTGACACGAAGAAACACCGAGAGAGGCGGACATCGCGTCCGCCTCTCTTTTTTTGCATCTCACCCAGAGGAGCACGGCCTTCCACGGCAAGAACGAAAGTTCAGTCCGCCGTCGTGTTCCCCATGGTCACCTGACCGGATTCTGTGACCATTTGCGCTTCGATGCCTTGGCGGATACCATCCAGGACCTCTCGGAGGCTGGTCTGGGCCGGTGTTGGCTGGTTGAGGACACCAAATGCACGGATGGCTTCATCCAGACTACCACGCACCATTGTCTGTAATCCATCCCGGCCGACTGAACCAATGGCCCATTGCGACTGCGCAAGGAGGTCTTTCGGGGCATCGTCGGCATAATCCCGCACAAATAGACCGAGTTGATGGAGGGCTTGGCATCTCATCGTCTGAATCTCGAACCGGGCTGCGGCCGACTGCCCGAACACCCCCAACGCCCTTTCGAGGAGCCTATTCGTTGTCCAGGGGCGCCGATTTCTCAGTTCCTGGGCACAGAAGCGAAGCAACTCCTCGCGACTATCGAAAGCCGGCAACAGCACCCCCGTCCAGTGTTCCAGGAGAACGTCCGCGTCGCTGTATCGGCCCCAAGACATGAGCTGTTCAATGGCGTTATACCCACCCACCTGCACCATTCGATTCAAGTTGTTATCCGATAGTATGGAAAGATACCGCCGATAGTGACGCGTCAGGTTTGGGGTGTCACCAACCATCCGGTCAAGTTCCATCAGCATGTTGGCGTGTTTCAATTGGCCACCGAGACTCTCTTGGCGAGCCAGGGAATCCTCAAAACAGGACCGCAAGTGAGCGATGGTGTTCACATCGGGCACAATCACCTCCACAGGAGGCTTCTCCCAGTACTTGACAAGCAGATCGCGATACTGGCGATGCTCATCGGTGAAGCAGCAGAACCGGCTCGCCGCCTCTCTGACGGCGTTCGCATCGAGTTCGATACGCCTGAAGTTCATCATGCGTGCGGAGCGAAGAACCTCGGTTCCCTGCCCGTCGCAGACCGTCGTCTCTACAGGGACCACGACCTCTTTGCCACCCAAGGAAGCTGGAGCGTACTCGATCGTGCACTTCCTACCCCCTTCGTGGTGAATCGTCTCAAATTGACTGTACTCGTACTGCTGGTCGCGGACCTTGGTGACGATCGCCTGGTCACCCTGGAGACCAACCACAACCTGGCGTTCGGGCAATTGGACATGCTCTCGCACAAGATAGGTGCGAGCGTGCGTCTGGGCGTATTCGTAATCCAGGCTCTTGAGGACCCGACCTTGCGAATCCAAGAATCGCAGGGAGTCTATGCGACCATCTTGCGTACGGACACCCAGGCGAGAGGCAAGTCCATTGACGTCGGTCTGGTTTTTCTCCACCGAGTAGTTCAGCGATTGCTCCACCCCACCGCCGGACAGATCCAAATCTCCGAGGTCGCTGACGCGGATCCGCGTTCTCGACACCTCTTGCTCGACGAATTGAAGGTTCTGAATGGGGTAGTCTCCATACATGAAGCGGAAGACCCCGCGCTCGGGCAGAGGTTTCCTGCATGCCGTGCCGTATTCAGGTTTGACGTCATGGCTAATGCTGAACTGCCCGTCATCGCTGACAATCACCAGACTAGGAGGATAAAAGGAGATATCCAGACCAGTTCCATGCGGCTCCGCCCAGACTACCCCCACACAGTAGAACTCGGGCGACACCCAGTACCTCGCAAAGAGCAGCACATGAGAACCATGGCTCACCGAGTTCAACTCAATGATCGCGTCGAACTGAACGACCCCGACCTTGGAACCTGTGGGCTCGATGCCCCGAGACGCACTCCCAAGCGAGAGCACAGCCACCCCGGCAATCGCAAGGAACATGCAAGAAGGGCGACATCGATGGCGGGCCGGATTCTCTCCCATAGGCCTTCTACTCCTCCGGATACGTCAAAACAACACCGTCGGAAACGACCTGCTGAACGAGAAACGCAGGCGTCAGAAGGAAATCTACTTTCTCTTTCATCTCCAACGACTCCTGAAAGCTCCCCATGACGCAGTCTGCAGCCGTCTGTTGGGCCATGGCTTCATCCACCGACTTCTCCGGCATCGGAAACGGCGAACCTCCGCGGGCGACAATTGTCATCTCGCCCTTGCCAACGACCATGGTCACCATTACCACCATCAATATCGTCATTGGCAGGACAATCCGTGAAATCGCCCTCCCGCAAGGGACCCGCGATGATCCCCCGACACACATGTCCATTCGTCACCTCCTGTGCTATTCGGGTGCAGCAACATGTCCCGGTCACTTAGCCGGGACATGTCACCAGATGCTGGTGGTCTCCGAGTACTATTCAGACGTACAGTCCAGCGGTTTCTGGCGTGGTGCCCCAATCAGGGGGTGTCATCGAACGAAACCGAGCAAGTCGCATAGCCGTCACAGGTCGCCCAGCAGTAGGAAAAGGGCTTGTCCAAACCACTGCCTGACGCGTGAACGGCGACACTCGTCGAACCTCCTGCCCCGGCTCGCGCACTGAAGGACCCCGCACCCGCCGAAACCACATACGAAACATCATCGTAGACACTCACGCTATACTTGCCATAGTAGGTTCCACCACCGACAGCCCTACTTATCTGGGTCATGCCGCCTTGTCCGGTAACATTTGTTGATATGGTCCCGTCGACGAGCGAGCCACTGGCCGAGCCAAAAAGCCCGCCGGTACAGTTGACAGAACCGATAGTTCCCCTAATGCTCGAACCCATCGCTGCATATGAGTTCCCTGAGGCGCTCCCACCGTACCACGTGTACGCAATTCCGCCTATTTCGTCGTAATACCCAGATGCGGTAACGCCATAGGCAACTGTGGGTGAGCGTCCGGTCAACCCCGTTTTTTGCGGGGGAGTGTTCGGCATCACTTTTGCAGCGACGCGTGGTTGGTCAGGGACAGAACGAGGGATGGTAGCGGGGTCGGGAGAGGCGGCTTACGCGGTTCGACTCTCGGTCTGGGCGGGGAAACGCGGCAGAGTGATCTTGGGCA
>Ga0209096_1004121_pt1 | contig 12000 bp, 6 predicted proteins | sample AD_UKC034_MetaG_FD_184407 | JGI IMG/M metagenome (GOLD analysis project Ga0209096, IMG submission 184407) | Active sludge microbial communities of municipal wastewater-treating anaerobic digesters from USA - AD_UKC034_MetaG (SPAdes) (version 2) | ecosystem: Engineered > Bioreactor > Anaerobic >...
CCCAATAAATGATAATGTATCAGGCCCACCACCAATAATACCGTTTGTGGTGGAAAGGTCCAGACTGCCATCGGTATTCAATCGTAAGTGGTGAATAGCCGTGAGCGTAAATCCACCTTGATTCTGATTATCCATATTTATAAATAGGTGTGGTGCTGATCGCATAAGCTCTTGTGCTCTGGCAAGCTGTTGTACAGGTCCAAGCCGAGGTTGACCATTCCCCCCCTGCATATATCTTCGGGCGTCTTCCAACCACTGTTTTCCTCCTTCTTTAAATGAGCTGGTATGGGTCCATATATTTGTTCCGCCCAGTGCATTGTATTCATAAGCGCCTCCCCCAATAGCTGGTGCTCTATCGCTGTACATAGATATCGGCATAGAAGCTGATGCGGGGAAATAAGAACTTGTTGACTGAATAGAAGCCACATGATTGTTTCCGCTACTCAAATCAAAGGGGCCAACAATACTCGCGAGCTGCGTGTCACGTGACACTTCATATGGTAACACTGCTCTTGGCAGTGATACCACTTGGAAGCTCACATCCTCTTGTGGTTTTGGGGGGCTTACTATTTGAAAGGTCTCATTGTTTGAGCGCGCTACTACGACAGGCCTGGGGGCTGATGGCTGACCAACTTCTTGATATGTCCCAACCATAGAACTGTTATTAATTACACTATTTGCACCGGGAGGAGCAACTTGTTGATAACCATGCATTGTATTTGATACTGAGCTGCCGGTATCTGGAGATCCCATTTGATGGGGTGGTGGCACAATGCTATTTTGTGGAGATGAAACCACCTGAGCATTTGTTGTTACGCTATTCGATAAAACCTCACCTGGTTTTCTTACTTGTTGAAAACCATTCACCGTACCGTTGGCTGCAGTATTTCCGCCTGGGGGAGCAACTTGCTGATATGTGCCTTGTATTGTATTTGCCCCACTGGTAACTCCTGTACTTTGAGGTGGCCTAACCACTTGATACCCTGAAGTATTTGTTCCAGATGATTGTATAGAAGTTGGAGGCGCTGCTTGTTGGTCGATGTTCAACACATATTTGGCAAGCCCCGGAGGTTTGGAAGCACGGCTGGCACCCATCACGAGTGCATCTGCCTCATGAGCATCTGCCACAGACTCGGCCGGTTCTTGCACCATGACGGTGTGCTCCGAGAGCACTTTGTATGCCGTTCCATCAGTGAGCTTGTCCATATCGTCTGAAAATACCGTGTGTTGCAAATCTTTCCACATTTGCACGAAAGATGCGTCTGGGTGTGCGGCAAGATACTCTTGCATCTTCTGCATATCATCAGCATCCATAATGTCTGAATTTATTGCGAATACTTCCTTCACCATGCGCTCTGCAGTGCCGGGAGCACCATACCAATCCATAGAGTGGGCAGCATCCTGCATGCCTGAAAGGAGTTTTCGATCAAAGATATCTTGAGTCCATGACACTTTACCTTCAATAGTATATTCTTGTACTTCTTGCACGGTCCGCGCAACCTCTCGCATAGGTACAGGGGCATTCACTTCTTGAGCAATGGCCACACGATCTGCCACAGGACCACGCACGAACGAAGGATCTCGAGGAGCTGCAGCGTAAGAAGAGTCAACAGCTTTTGGATAACCAGATGAAAGCACTCCCTTTCCTTCAATAATTGTTTCGCCATTTTCTACCCGTACTGTTGTGGTGAGGCGGGGGTCAAAGTATTGATTATCCCCCACATGCACGGATGAATCTGACATAGTATTGGGTCTAAAGGAACTCCCCTCTATACGTTTTTGATTTCGTTGATCCTGGAAAACTGCATGGGCAGTATTTTGCACGGTATTTATCACATCGTGCATAGTCGGAACTGTAATTTCTGCCGCTTCTGCTGAGGGAGTTGTGTTTGTGAGAATATGAGTAATGGCATTTTCCATATATGAACCAGCTGATTTGGCCAGATTCCCAACTCCATCAGAAACATCTCTCCACATGGTGTCTTTCAAACTGCGCAGAGGGCTTGCCGCATCGACCCCTACCGCCGAAAGTCCCAAAAATATCGCTGCCGATGAGAGTGCAGACTTCACTGCCCGCACCCCGGAGGATGCAACAATGCTTCCAATGACAATATTTTTATATGACTTGTCAAACTGTACGCTCCTTTGGGCACGAAGTATCTGACGTTCCGCAACACCATTTATATATGGTATCGCAGAATCAAGACCTGCCGCAGACTCAAGCGTTCGCATGCGCTCACGTACTGCCTGGTGCACTGTACGCGCGGCCGCCCGCTCCACATCTGTCGTGGCGGTCATGCGTGCCATAGCGGCATCCGTCCTGAGTCTATTGAGATAGTCAATATCAATGCTCGCGTTTGCTCGGGCAGTTGCATCGGGGGCAAAGTCCATGACGCGATCGATATGTGCATTGTGCGACGCGACATATGATGCAGCTGACTTCTCAGCACGCATGTAGGCGCGCATTCCACGGCCCACTTTGGATTGGGCGATACGCTGTAATACCGATGTTCCCTCTGTTGAAGAAAAGTTAGCGTTATCTTGTGTACCAGCTTGTGCCCTTGCTGTATTTCTTTCAAACCCATTGCGCAGTACTGCAGATGTGGCAAATATTCCATCTGCTTTTGTAGCGTTTAACGTGCTGACATTTCGGCGTGCTTCATTGGCGCCACCTGCCACCGCACCTGCCACAATGACAGGGGCTGCAAGCGCTGCACCAGCCACTTTGGCAGTAATACTTATTGCGAGCGATGGTGCAACTTTTTTGGCTATTTCCATCTTGTGAGTCGCGACATAATGGGTCGCTTCTCGGGCCGCTTGTGTACCAATTTGTACGGCCATACGCGCGTTGTCACGGTTGACATACGTACGAGTGGCATCTACAGATTGAGCGATTGTCGCGCGCGCCTGTGCAAGGCGAGATACATCCTGCGCTTGTGAACGTTGCATTCGCTGGGCAAGCGAATTACCCACGTCCCGCACACCGGCTGCAACCCGATCACGCATTTGTACCACAGCAGGGAGAACCCTTCGAAAAGGGTTTTCTATCGGTCGCATCTGGAATGGTGATCGTGGCATTCGTGCCACATGTGCTTCTACCATAGTTTCAATTTAATGCTGTGTATTGTTCGAGTGAAATGACCGCATGGGTCATGAGTCGAGAACTATCAGGTAAACTTCTCGATTTCGCGCCTTATAGCGCTACACTCGAAGAATAGTTTTTCATATTCAACTACTCTCATCCTTATACCAAAATAAGTTCCGCATTCCGTATGCCATATGTCTCATCGCATCGTGAAATTTGGAACTTGTATGCTGCATTCACCTCAACCAATTACGTTTTGTGATTGATTTAGGTGAACCCTCTACCATACAGGCACCTGTGCGTAAGCATTGACCCCAGCTTGGGTCGCCGCGTTGCACGAAGTGATTTGCATGATAGAGTCCCCCTTCACCACGTGTGGTGAGGGGGAAGCGCCCGTGCCCCTGGATAGGGGTCGGCTTATCCGCGCGCCCTTTGGCGGGCAGCGGACGCTGGTTCAAGGCCCTGCTACTTCACGAGCTGCAAGGCCTCCCACAAGGTCATGGGGGCAGGGGCCCCCCAGACCTCGATCGAGTCGCCGGGCGTGCACGGGAGCTTGGGAGCCCCCGAGACGCAGGCGACGGCCTGGGCGGCCGAACAGGTGGCGGCGCTAAAGCACGCGCCGCCGAGATCAGTGTACTGGGCGCCTGCCGTGGAGGCCGCCGCGCCGGTAGTGGTGGCAGTGGTGGGTTCGACCCGCCGCTGAAGCCACGAGTCAGCGGTCACCGTGTCAGCGTCGACGCTCAGGTAGAACCGCTGGCCGGGCACCGTGCCCGCCAGCACCAACTGAGTTGCGCTGTCGACGTAGAACTCGTATCTGCCGACCTTCGTCGGCTCAGGGAGCACGGCCGTGCCGTTGGCCGCAAAGGCCGCACCAGACGTGATGACGATCAAGACTCCGTTGCCGGACCACTTCGTGGTTCCGGCGGCGAGCTCGGAAATGTTGCCCGGGATCTTGATGTCCTGCCATTGGTCGATTTTGACATTCGCGATCACCGTGGGGCGGGGGTTACCCACCCAGACGGTGACGCCCTCGGTCAGGTCGCTCAAGGCGATAATCGTCACGGCCGGCAAACCAGGAGCAGCCTTGAGCAGGCTGCCGTTGAACGACGGGTCGGAGAGAGCCAAGTTGGTAGCAAACTCGGCGTCCACGGTCAGGGCGGTTGAGTTGCCTTCGGCTGTGTAAGGGTTCGTACCCTTCAACTTCAAGGCAATGCTCTCAGCCGCTTCCATACCTTCGACGCACAGTGCGGTTGCTCCATTCAAGAGGCCAGAAGGCACCACGGCCTCCTGTCCTGCCGTCATGGCAGGTAAGGTCAGCCTGGTGCCGACGATCTGGTCGCTGCAGGCGGGGTTCTGGGCCGCGGCGGGTGCCACGGCAATGAGCGAGACGAACACGACGGCCAGGGCGGTCGATACCACCAAGGCCAGGGCCAGAGGCCGGGTTTGGAAGACCCGGCGGATCCACTTCGAGAACGCGTTCATGAAACTTTCCTCCGTACGGAAGTGTGCCGGTTTTTAAGGCCGGCGGTTGAAGAAATCGAGTCGCGCGGCCACCTAAGCCCGCGCACTTGTGCCTTCCGAAATACTGAAGGCATTTTTGGCTTGGGCTCCGGCCGGTTGGCCAGGGGGGGTCGTGCGCACTGCGCCGGCCTGCGAGCCCTTTTGGTGGGAACAAAAACCAAAGTATGGTTCATAGTGCATGGTTCGTGGTGCATGGTTTTATCCATGAACTTTGAACTATGAACATTGAACTTGATATTTTTGATCCTTATTTCCACCAAAAAAAGCTTTGTGGCGTGGCGCTTTCGATTCTTTCTCAAATCCTGTTGGAGGATTCACTTATACTAACTAAATTAAAATCTATCATGCAAAATTGTATGGTAGAGGAGAGTTGAGTGAATATCCTCATATGTTATAGGGCAGCATATCGTTCACATGCAAAGCGTGATTGGTATGATGAACCTATGGTGTTATATCTCGTGCTCATCGATTTCTCGACTACGCTCGAAACATAACGATGAAATGAGAATATCCTCTGTCTCTCCACTACTTACAAAGCGATTTGTTAAGGTGCTTGCCCCGCATAGCTTTATGCGACGTGGGGCGATTTTGTCCTTTCATCCCGAACATTTCTAGGGTATAAAAACCTCCAGACGTGTCCGTTTGGGATGTTTGAACAGGTTCATATTACCAGATTTAAAACCCCTTGTCAAGTACTATAGGTTTAGTTGTATCATGGTACAGATGTCTCAGAATATGAGTGTCGCACCTCGTCTATAGCATTTGAAGTGTGTGACGTAGCCTATGCTATATGTACTGCCTTGGTTTGTAATTTACCCTATACCCTGGTATCTTAATATCGTTACAAAATCAATACATCCATGACGCCTTCGGAACAAAATCTCCCTTTTGAACCTATGCTGTCCCGTCGACCGGATATGCTACTCCCACTGGTAGACTTCCCCGCTCCAGAAGGACCTTGTAAAGTTGAAACAACCCCTGACCTCTTTCCATTCTTGTCCGAACCTCAACGGTCTCAGTGGCACCGAATGATCACTCAGGCCTTGGCACTTGAAACCACACTCGCCCTGCATAACACCGCGCCTCATATCGATCGAGGCATTACAGAAATATTATTTTCGCCTGCCGTGTCAAAACTCATACATATAATAGAAGGTACTTTTCAACTAGGTAATCCAGCAGGGAGCAGTCAGAAAGGTGAACTAGGTGCCATGAATATTCTCCCCGAAGAACGACTCATCAACTCAAATCCTCGTGCATATAAACATTCCCCCGACGGTGAAGAGCTTGTATATGGTGCCACATACAAATTCCCTGTTGTATATGAATTGGAGCTTCGACCTCTAAACCCATCATCTCATTTTCCACCAAATGATAGGTGCACGCTGAGACTCGCCCCTCAACGAAATATTCAATATGAAAGACCATCTGGTGCACCACTTGTAGAACTAGACGGCGCATCAAAGCAAGAAGCGAGCATTGCACTGAGCAGAATGAATGGACTACATGACCCTGCGACGATTCATCAAATCTTAGAAACTGCAGAATGCTGCAATCCGTATATTGAAGTGGCATATACACCGAATGATAACCCAGGCGCCATCTACCGAATGGAACTTAGTGAAGAAGGAGATATTGTGTGTACTTTGTCACTTGAGGTTGACCCCACAATTGCTCCAGGGGAAAACTATCAAAAGCGCATCATACAGGTGAAAAAAGTAATCCCTTTTAAAAAACACTCCTCCAGTGGGACGGGTAAAAACTATGAACAGCATTTCGCCGCCTTAGTGAATGAACTATTACACTGTATACGTTATAAAAATGGAAGGGACCGTGTGGTAAAGTGAGTGCAATCTGCTGTTTATCTGACCTTTATTAGGTTAACTGTGCGTATTCCGATAAGCACGCCCATTGTCAACAAGAGTATTCCAAACCCCACATACTGCAAATATTGAGGCCAGAAGAGGAGGAGAACTTTTGTGCTTGGTGCATAGCTCTTGGTGCTTGGCGCATGGTTCATGGTGCTTAGATTAGATTGCTTCTTGCTCTTTGAAATCTCAGCGGGGTGCTGAGCGCTGAGTTCTTTGTGCTCTGTACCCTGTACTTTGTACTCTGTACTATCGATTGACCAACCGTTCGCCCACCCATTCACCTTCACATGGGGGAGTAATACTAATGTTGGTAAGTACATCTCAAATCCATGAACCTTGAACTTTAAACTTTGAACCGAAAGCCCTATCCACCCCGGTGAGTAGGCTTGGTTGAGAACAAGTAGCTGAGGTTCTAATTTTTTCATATTAGTTTGAACCTTGACTTCTTTCCAATACCGTGATGTATCCTCATATTCAATTTGTATATTGTTGTCTGAAACATCTCTTATCACTATTTCTTTTTCTACTTCACGCAAAACAACATCATATAGATTGTTGCGACTTACTCCTCGCCCTCTCGCGATGGTGGTCAGCTCAAGCTGATATCCGAACCCATAATCCCAAAGAGGTTGCACAGCAAAGCGATCTGTGCGCTTTTGTGACCCTGACGTTAGCTGCTCATTTACGTCACAATGCCCGGTGAGCAAATTTTTTAGACAAATCATGATAGGTCGGCCCTCCAGATTCTCATGAGTAATGGAGAGCTCATATGCCTTTGCATGATCTACTTCTATAAATTCTACGGTTTCACATAGATTAGTATCATATGCCTCGTACAATACTCTATTGTTTTCACGCACTCTTTTTGACTGACCATCATGCACCTCGGCACATATGCCCCAATTATCCCGTGAGAAATCTGCACGCCATTCGCTATTTACGTAATTGGGTGAGCGTTCTATTTGACTTTGTGTACTATCGGTAGTGTCATGAGATACATTTGTATAGTAGTTACCTACAGAAATATACTGAGCGTCCATCGGGCTTTGTGCTGTTGATGCAGCAAACTCAATCGCGTCTGGCACGAGTGATACTTGCGGAGATAATTGCATACGCCGTTTGTATATCAAGATATGGTCCCCAAACTGCACTGGCTCCTCAAACAGTTGTGTCTGTGCAATATATTCTGGCATAAGCCAATGAAGCAAACTGTGTTGAGAAGGGAGGGAAGGCTCAAAAACACTAGTGTCAACGAGTATGTAATCAACATTATATTTATTGAGCGTATGGGCTAATATGAGGGAGTTTTGAGCATACAGCGCATACGACATCTCTCGATTGTATTGTTCATTGTATTTGCTCCATCTGTCATAATCTCTGTCGAGTATTGGTTGGGGTATCCCAAACTGTAGAAACCCTGCTCCCTGGTATCCCCATGCATAGTGTGTCCAATTCCAAAACGTATGCAGCGGAAACAAGGCCACACGGGCATGAGGTGGTTGACTTCTGAAATAGGTAAATACATCTTTGTATTCTATAGGTATACGTATCTGCACAGATTTATGAATGTATCCGCCGTAAAAAGCCGGACATCCCACCCACAGTATAGCTATGGCAAAGAGAACGAGTAAACCACATCGCATCCATTTGCTTAAACGACAGATAAAAGAAAGCACATACGCAAAAAAGAGTGCGATGCCAAACACAGCGGGAATAGATACCTTGGTAAATGGTGTCCTGAGTGCTTCTTTAGCAAGAGGAATATGGTGAGAGAGCGTTTCATACCAACCACTTATGGGCCACATTCCATTAAGAAGCATCATTAGCGGCACTAGGAAGAACACTGCAAATGAAGCTACAATACGATTGCGCAATACTAATGAGAGAATAATACCCAGCAGAGCAATAAGTGACAGAGTATAAGATAGAGTACGAACCCATGGGTTTTGTAGATGGTCACGCCATGCTTGCATGATCTGCACATGTTCCTGCGACTGATGATCATACACTTTCCAATCAAAGAGAAACCCTTTCAAAAGAAGTGCGTCCGCAGGATTTCCAAACTGCTTGTTAGCCGCAAATATATCCGGTGAAAAGATGGTGTTAATTTTTGATGTTTGCACTTCATGACCTCTTTGCATTGCAAAGTAGATATTAGGACCCAGCCAATACAGATTCATCGCAAGAAATACTATAAACAATATGAGAAAAGGACGGATAGTGCGTTTGCGCACATACCCAAAAGCCCAAAGTAGAAACATTCCAAAAAAGACATACCACAAAGTAGCGGCATATGCAGTAGAGGAATAGAAAAATGTGATACATGCAAAAATGAGAAGATGTATTGTGTTTCTTGATGTAACATAACTCAATGCTCCCAGCATGAGCCATGGCGTCAAAGCAAACTGCACCATAAACATCTCAAACGGCAATATGAATTGCTGTATTACTCCGATGTGGAGCATATATATGAGACTCGCTATAACGGCAACTGCCGAACGGGTATAAGTGAGATGGTGTGGGAGATGGGTGCCAAAGTATCTTGAAATATAGTACACAAATGCGTACATGCCCCACACGCCAAAAAGCATGCTCAATGCAACAAATGCAAACCGCACCTGCTCTGTAGGTACAAAATGTGATATCAACCACAAGACCACGATGCGCGGCATCTCTACCATATGCGAGTGCCCTGCAACAGTGCCCAACCCCTGATCGGCACGCCACACACCTTCAAAAGTCCGCGATAATGCGAGGCCGAAATCAAATTCTGGATGCAAATCATCCCATCCGGCAATCGTGGTGCCTGGCACATAATTACGAGTGAGCACAAAGACTGCGATGCTCGTCAAAATCGCTAGTGCGACAATATGGTGCATGTACTTTTTCATGGATCAATAATGAACCAATGCACTATCTGACCATTGGGCAACTGATATGATTTGTGTGTCTTTGACCTTCCTAGGGAATAGATATCCGCTACATACTGTTGTACTTGTGCATAAAACGCCCTGTCCCACTGGAAGTAGGGGCCGAATTCCCCTTCAACATAAATGAAATGCGCATACTGCTTGACAAAGTCATCCAATTCTCTCGGGTTTTCAAACGATTGTTTGTTTATCCCGCCCATGAGCACTACATTTTGCGCGCGGATCCGAGTAAGCTCCAATGTGATGGTGTTGTTATTAAAGTATTCAAAATTCGGAACAAGAAATACATAGGTGAACGGTTTGTCCGCGAAATAATCTTTTAGATCTTGCGCGAGTTCTTGCACAGGCCATTTGTCCGCCCCGTATGCTTTGACTGGATAATCTGATGCGGTATTAAGCACCGTAATATCATCTATGCCTGGCACCAATACATATGAGGTAATATTTTTTGGAAATGGCCATCCGAAGGAGAGAACTGTGTACATAGTGATTTGAAACACGAGAAATACCAAGAGGGTTGCAATTGCAACACCCATCCATACTGCTTTTCGCTTGTCGTGCAGATATATGAGAATGCGAGCCCATCCATATGCACCAATGTATGCAAACATGGGGAATATGGGATATATGAACCGCAAGTCTTTGTTTGAGATTAGGCTAAACCAAAGATAATATCCAATAACAACGGATATGATAAAAAGCGTGTGTTTCTTATGCTTTCGCAGAAAGATAAAACATGCAGGTATCCACAGCAAAAACCCCCACAGCGTGGTAATGTTGTTAATGATGAGTTTTAGATAAAATGTCCAGGTCGTGATGGAGCGCAGATCATCGGGATGATTAAGCCGTATGGTTGCGCCTGCTTTGACGTATTCGTACATGTGGGTAAGGTTAGGAAGCGCCCAGAGGGAGAAGAGTAACAAGCAAACGATGAGCGAGATAGCTAGATTAAGTAATCTGATCCGCCATTCGCCATTCGCTATTCGCACAACAACATAAAGAGCTGGAATTACAAAATACACCACAGCCTGTGCCTTGGTGAGCATTGCGCATGCGGCAAGCACACCTGCTAGTATGGTCTCTTTTCGTTTGCATCCCCATCCACTTTTTATGAGGAAAAGGTATGAAAGTGTTGTAAATAAAGTTACGGGGATATCCAGAAGAAGCCAGCGCGAATGCGCATAGATAAGTTGATAGAATGAAAATACCAGTGCTGTACTTATCGCAATAATTGTTGATGGGAAGTGCTGTTGTGTCTCGACACCGTGTTTTGCTTGCGACGTACCCCTCGGGAGAACCCCGTTGACTGCGCAAAACAGATGTCTTCGCCAGTTTTCTGTTTCGCTATTCGCTATTTCCCGTGCAAGCAAATACACTGCCACGATAGTCGCAAGGAAAAATAGTGTCGAGACTATTTGAGTCTGCACCACACCGACACCAGCAAAAAGCATGAAGATACCCGTGATGATACGCACGAGTGGCCCATAGCCATCCTGAAAGCTATCCCATGCCATACCCCAATCAGGCTTTCCTGCCAAAAGATCTTGGATGAAATAGGTGTATTGCACGCTTCGTCGGATATGGTTTGCTTCATCCCACGAAGGAGGTGATTGATTGAGCGCAATCCATACGACGTTGCCAACGAGATGGAAGAAGAGCACTAATAACAATAGGCGAATGGCTAATGGTATCCTCCATAGGCGGATGAGCCTTTGGCTCAAATGACGAATAGATATGAACATAGTTTTTGGTTTGAATCTGTTTTCTGCGTTTGTTTGAACTTTGATTACGCTTCGAGTTGAGCGAACGCGAAATCGAGAAGTCCCAATGGTTTGGTTCTCGACTGCACTTCGCCACGTCTGACGTGGCTTCGTTTCGCTCGAACAATAATCAATGTTTGTTTGTAAAAGGATTGCCCGCCCCTCACCACATGTGGTGAGGGGCAGGTTTCCGAAGAGCTAATGAACGGGGGTCCGCCGGCGCGCCATTCCGGCGAACCCCCGAGAAAGTTTCAGGCAGGGTGATAACGGGGACCTGCGCCCCGTTCCTGCCTACCTTATCACGATAGGCAGAAATACCTCGTAAACAATGGGGTCGGCGTTGCCGCCGAAATCCCACTGTCCACATGCGACTCCGTCGGCGCTACCAGTGAAAAGGAAGTGGTAGGCTCCATACGGCGTGAACGGACCATAGGTGAACGGGTTGGGCCGCTGCGCTTGCCCCGCACCGTTCACCTCTACATGGGTCCACTGGTAGACAACTCCCGGTCTACCAGTTAACTCGAAACGAAGCTCCCAAGTGTAGTGGTATGGCGGGAGACCATACCAAAACACGGCCGAGGGATAGCCGCTCGGATTGCCAAAAGCGACCCAGCTACCCCCGTCGGATCGCTTGGAAAGCTTGATGACCACCCCTTCGCAGACTGGGGGGGTGGTCGGAGTTGTCGTAGGGCTGACCGTCGGCGTCGGGGGTACGCTCGTCGCGGTTGGCGTCGCGGTGGGGGGCGTAGCCGTCGGCGTGGCTGTGGCCGTTGACGTCGGCGTCCAGGTCGCGGTGGCCGTGGGAGGAGGCGTCGTCGGTGTGGGGGAGGGCG
>Ga0209096_1004129_pt1 | contig 11979 bp, 8 predicted proteins | sample AD_UKC034_MetaG_FD_184407 | JGI IMG/M metagenome (GOLD analysis project Ga0209096, IMG submission 184407) | Active sludge microbial communities of municipal wastewater-treating anaerobic digesters from USA - AD_UKC034_MetaG (SPAdes) (version 2) | ecosystem: Engineered > Bioreactor > Anaerobic >...
CACCTTCCCTTCGCCGTAGCCCATGAAATATTCATAAAGCCCTTCGTGCTTTGTCCTGTGGAGCGCCTTCATGAAGACCTCGGTGCCGTCTACGCCTTCCTTCGCAAACTCCATTGTCTCTTCGATGATCTCCCTGGCCACGGCATGCCCTTTCAGATAGATGTCCTTTAATTCTCCTATTGCGTAGGCGCGGGTCTCATCGGTAATGTAGCCGTTGTAGCCTCCGCCGTAATCGATAAGAAGCGGGATGCCCTTCTGAACCTTGTTGACCGAAGGCCCCTGGGCAATGGCATGGGTGGTGCCGGCCCCGGAGATGGGGACGTCGGCGCCCGATACGACGGTGCCTGAAAGGCCGTGGGTAATGTACATGTTCATCATCTCCTGATTCAGCCCCCGCATCCGCAAAAACCCCTGGTGGCCGTGCATCCTGCCTTCAGATTCAAGCATCGCGGCGATGTCAACCTCCCGCATGCCTTCCTGGATGATCTCTTTTGCCTTTTCAAAGACGCGGGTGACGATCTCTCCTGACCGTTTGATCTGCCGTATCTCAAAAGGGCTCTTTATGAGCCGCAGGTCCCGTATCAGCGGCCAGACATCGACGGCGTTATCGTAGCCCAGGATGTTCTTCCACCGCTCGAATACGAGCACCGGCAGGACATCAAGCTCCATGCCGCACCTTCCGCCCAGCATCCCGAGGCTGCCCAGAATATCTTTTATGTCCTTGTCTTTCTTGATCGGGGTTATCTCGAGGGGCGTTTCCTCCATTGCCCTCGCGAGGCTCTTCTCCACGAAGAACACAGGGTCTCTGTCAACGGATACGGCCAGGACTCCCTTCTGCAGGGTACCGGTGAAATAAAAGAGGTCGACGTTCTGGAGGATGATCGTCAGGGCGATCCCCTGCTTCTCCATCCTTTCCTTCAATTTATTGATACGCGCGTGCACCTCTTCTTTTGGCGTCAGCTCAGCGACGTTTAAGCTCTTCAACATAGTTGACGACCCTCCCTGCAACTTCCTCTTTTTTTACTCTCTGAGATTCCTTTTCGTTTCTCGCCTTTATCTCAACGAGGCCCTCCTTCAGGTTCCTCTCACCGATCGTCACGCGGAGAGGTATGCCGATGAGGTCGCAGTCCTTGAACTTCACGCCCGGCCTCTCGTTCCTGTCGTCCATCACGGCATCGATCCCTTTGTCCGCAAGCTCCCGGTACACCCTGTCCGCAACCTCCATGCTCTCCTGGTGGGAGCTGTTGACAGGCAGGACATCAACCTCGAAGGGCGCGATCGCCATGGGCAGGATCATGCCGTTGTCGTCATTGCCCTGCTCGATCGCCGCGGCAAGGGTCCTGCCGACGCCGATGCCGTAGCAGCCCATGACCATAAGCTGCTCCTTTCCGTCCTTGTCAAGAAAGGTCGCGTTCATTGCCTTGCTGTATTTGATGCCCAGCTTGAAGATGTGCCCCACCTCGATGCCCCTCGTCGACGTAAGCGCGCCGCTGCACCGCGGGCATTTATCGCCGGGAACGGCGACCTTGATATCGTAAAAACCTTTTACCGTGAAGTCGCCGGTGTTGACGTTGACGATGTGTACGTCCTTTTCGTTGCCGCCGATGACGAAATCCTCCATGTACGCCACATCCTTGTCTGCAAAAAGCGGAATGGACAAACCGACCGGCCCGGAGAATCCGAGCGGCCCTCCCGTGGCGTCCTGGATGGTATGCTCGTCGGCGAGCTCCATGTAGTCGAGGGAGAGGATATTTCTGAGCTTTGTTTCGTTGATCTCCCTGTCGCCCCGTATCAGCACGCCGATGGTGCCTTTGTCCGTGTTGTAGATGATCGTCTTCAGGAGCTGCTGCGCCGTCACGCCGAGGAACGACGCCACCTCTTCGACCCTTTTCTGGTTGGGCGTTTCAACGCGCTTACAGCTGCCTTTCTTTGCGCCGACGGCCTTTTCCGCAACGCCTACCTCGGCGCGTTCGAGGTTCGCCGCGTAGCCGCAGGTGTCGCAGGAGATGATGACGTCCTCGCCGGTCTCCGCGAGGACCATGAATTCGTGGCTGAAGCTGCCGCCTATCTGTCCCGTATCCGCCTCCACGACCCTGAACCGGAAGCCGCAACGCCTGAAGATGTTCATGTAGGCATCGTACATATCCATGTAGCTCTTTTCGGCGCCCGCCTCGTCGGCATCGAAGCTGTAGGCATCCTTCATGGAGAATTCGCGGGCGCGCATGACGCCGAAACGGGGGCGTATCTCGTCCCTGAACTTCGTCTGTATCTGATAGAGGGTAACGGGAAGCTCCCTGTACGACCTTACCTCCCGCCTCACGAGGTCGGTGACGACCTCCTCGTGCGTGGGGCCGAGGCAGAGCTCCCTGTCGTTCCTGTCCCTGAAGCGGAGGAGCTCCTTGCCGTATTTCTCCCACCGCGTGCTTTCTACCCAGAGCTCTTTTGGCTGGACGCCGGGCATGAGTATCTCCTGGGCGCCTTTTTTGTTCATCTCTTCCCGTATGATCCGCTCCACCTTCCGCAGCGACTTGAGGCCGAGAGGGAGCCACGTGTAGATGCCCGACGAAAGGCGCCTGATGAAGCCGCCGCGGAGCATGAGCCTGTGGCTTATGACCTCAGCCTCTTTCGGGTCTTCCTTTACCGTGGGGATAAACATCTTTGAGAACAGCATTGAGGCTCCTTGTAAGAAATGGCTTTCAGTGGTCAGCTATCAGCGGTCAGCTAAAAGCAAGATCGAACTTTATGAATTCCGCTTCAAGCTGCATGCTGTGTGCTGATTGCTGATATCCGGCAGATTAAAATTACTTCATAATACGCGGTTAATCAAGGGTTTTTGTTGCGGAAGGCGGGCCGGGCACCGGCGCCGGGCTTTCCCCGCAAACACGCTCATACGCTCCAGCGGCTTGCTGTTACAGGGGCTTGCGTCGCCCCCTCTTCGGGCATAAGCCCGAAGAGACTCTCCCTCTCGCCCATGGTGTGGGCTGGTTTATATCGCTCGCGTTCGGCTTCGGAACTTTTGCCTGACGGCAAAAGACCGAGCTTCCTTGCCTCCATTAGACGACGGTTTGCTACAGGAAAGCCCGGCACCGACGCCCTATGGTGATGTATTTGGGGTAAGGGTGGTGAATAGAAATAAAGGCGGTGAATAGTCCATGTTTTCTAAACTAATCCGAATCGACACAAGTTACCTTTTTCACCTACAAGTCAATAGATTCAGTTAAATGAAATGTTAAGGATTACCGATTGAAACGAAGTATAACACTGAAATCAGCTGCGGCTGTAAGACGTCCGCTGGATTGTTTTGTTGGGCTTCGTCATTCTTGTTTCATCATTTCCTGAGCTTGCCCGCCCCCCCACCATTGCAGCCTAACGATAAAGAAACTCCAGAATCTCCCGTAAGTCCTGTAGAACAGTCCTCGCGAACAACTCATTCAGCAGATGAGCAATCTTTGCCTCCTCTGTTTGATGTAGGGCCTGATTGCCCGCACGCATGATTCGTCTGGCCTTGTCGTTAAGGTTCGAGTTCTGTCGCAACCTATCAATCTTAGTCCAACCGACATTTATAAACCATCCAAGCGTCTCATCTATGAATTCGGGAAAGCACTCCTTTAAGGCCGATTCTAAAACTGATCGCGCAGCAGAAAGGGTGGCAAGATTTAGACCATAGAGGAATGCTATGCAAGCTTCTCTAAAAGCGGCTGCCGTTTTTCTCGATATTTTCCCGGTATCCGCTACGAAGAGAACACCTCCGATCAGAAATTTCCTTTTGAGCCATCCATCGGGATCATAATTCGGGAGAGTAAAAAAAGCATCCAACGCATCCAGAAGGTCACCGTCTTCTATGTGACCCTCTTCGATCTTCCACTCCCATTCGTCCCTAAAATGTTCGAGAAAGCCAGCTATAGCAGTGTATTCTTTCTGAGCACCGGGTAGCCTTTTGACCATGTCGTAAAGGGCTTGGTATTCAGCAGACATTTGGGCGAATCCGACGTCTGATGTCAAGCGCATGAAGTCTCTTAGAGCATCGTCAATTTTGTTATAGACTTGTCGGGCCGCGCTATCATTGTTAATAAGGAGTTCTGCCTTGTTCCAGTCTCCTTTTGCCTTATCCTTTATTAAGGATTCTAACTCGAAGTATGCCGCAAAGTAGTTCCGAATAACCTCCTCTATATTCTCCATCCATTCCTCCTGATCGGCATCTCCTTCTTTTTTTCGTAATGCTTTGTTGTCCCCCGACCACCATCACATTTCTATTGTGCCCAATGCCGCTGGTCAGGCACGCTGTAAGGCGTCGCCTGCACTCCTTTGTTGGGTCATTTCTTGCTCCATTTTCTTAATAGAGAATACGGTTTTCCATAGTAGCGTTCCATCAGATCAGTCATTGAGTCAAGCGCTGCTTCCTCTGAAATCCGTCCCTCGAAAAGTTGCTGCCAAAGCGCGTCGTCCTCAACTTCGATTTCATCCTTTCCAAAGGGTGCAAGCCAAGGGGCTTTGCTGCGCCTCTCCCTAGAGGTAAAACCCATACGAAATACCACATCGCGGGCTTCCAATTCGTCGATGAGTTGCGGATAGTCACGGTGGGTCTTCTTCCGTTGCGCCGGTGGCACAACGCACTCGGTGATGTCAAAATAGTAATTCTTCACTCGAGTAATGAATCGAAAGTACTGCTTCTTGATTTTAGCTTTCTCGATGATACGTTCGCCGCTATCAACAGGGTTCCGTTGCAAAATCTGCCACTTCACTCCTCTCGCCATGCACACGCATTTGAGGTAGTCGTCTTCGACCTGTCTGTAGCCACCGCCCGCCTCAGACTCGATAATTACCGCCTCGTTTATGGAATGGCCGAATCCTCCCAATACCGGGAGGTCCACACCAAACTTTTGTCTCAGCATCTGGCGAAGAGTGAATCGCACGAACATAAAGCCTCTCCTTCCATCTGTGACCCAACGCCGCAAATCAGCCGACCCAAAAAGCAGAGCGAAGCGGCGTTTTTTGGGTCGGCTGAATTTGCCTTGTTAGGCGATTTAACGCCTGATACCACCGCCATATTGACCAAGCCCCTGATCCAATTCACGCCTTGGGTCTACACTAAGTTCATCGCGCATCTGCGCACGAACATCAGTTTCATAGCGTATTTGATCACTCGGCCTGCTAAGGTCGTATTGATACTGAGTTCCGCTAGAGCCCTGATACCTGTAATTTGGATCACCAGAACGATTATATGGATTGTTACTGTAATCCCAGGCTATTGCTGGCACTGACAGGAGTACGCCTATAAATCCAGCCACAACAACTTTTGCTTTCATATCAATCTCCATTCTTGGATTAACATCGATCTTACTGTAATGCCAGGCGCCCGACGTTTTTAAACGCCTAACAATTAATATACCAATTTGGTTTTTCTTACATGATATACCTAGGCAGATAAAAGTCAATCAAAAATATTCATCACTTTTCTACATAATTCCGTATGAATAGTGACGTTAAATGGATTTTGATGGTTATTCCATAGCAAAAGCCAATATACCTTTTTTGTGGTTTTTTGTACAATGCGATGAGATTGAATGGATTACCACATGAAACATCTCATATTATTGGATTTACCCGCCTATTAACTTCAGGAAGTACATCACAGAAACCGGGGATGCTATTTCAATAATTTCCTCCGCTGGAAGGTTTTAACCTTGAACGTTGAACATTGGACTTCGAACAGATTTTGTTCCGTGGGACTGCGGTGCCCTTTGTTTCATCTGCTCATGGTTATATGGTAAAATAAAGATACCATGATTGAGAAGCCACGAAAAAGGATCAGCAGGAGGGATTTTCTCAAGGTCGGCGCGCTTGCCACCGCCGGCGTACTCGCGGGGGTTACCCGCATCGAATCCTCGGTGCCGACTGCCGATACGGTCTTTGTGAACGGGACGGTGATCACCGTGGACAGGTCCGGCTCGATCGTTCAGGCCGTGGCAGTACGGAACGGAACGATCGTTGAGGCAGGTACAAAGGAGGCTGTATCGAGGTATATCGGGAACACCACAAAAGTGATCGACCTCGCCGGCAGGACGCTGACGCCGGGCCTCATCGACTCCCACGGCCATCTCCCTCATTTTGGCGCCAGGGAACGCAACATGGTCAAACTGCAGGGCCTGGAGACCAAAGAGGAGGTTCTCGAACGATTTTCAGAAAGGGCGAAGAAAACGCCGCCGGGAAGATTTATTTCAGGCTGGGGCATTGAGAGCAATGACCTCGCATTTATAAACCGCCGCGACCTTGATAGGATAACGAACGAGCACCCCGTGCTCGCTGTTCACACCGGAGGTCAATGGGGATTTGCCAACAGCTATGCCCTGAAGGCCGCAGGCATTGACAGGTCAACGCCAGACCCGCCGGGGGGAAGGGTGCGGAAAGCGCCGAACGGAGAGCCCACCGGGCTTCTCATCCACTACCCGGCGCTTTATCTTGTACGGAGGATCGCACCTCCGCTGAGCGATGAGGAGATCGGCAAGAACATACGGCATGCTGCCACGCTTTATGCCGGTGACGGCGTCACAACGGTGCATGACAACTTTTTTGACATGTCGGAGGTGAGCGCCAACAGGCATGCGGGCGTTTATTTCGGACAGGCGCTATCCGGGAGCCTGCCGGTAAGGGTCAAGATATGGCCCTACATACCGAGCATCCGCGAGGCGTCATTCGCGGTGCGGGAGCTGGTTCAGCTACAAACTGCCAGGCCCGATTCGCCGTTTAATGATGTGATCCAATATAGAAAGGACAATCCTGAAGGATTTGCCAGAGTGTGGGGCGGCATGAAGATCGCTATCGATGGTGGCGGCCCGACCTCTTTGTGGTATCGGGGTGAACGAAGCGTGACATTGCATTCTACGGAAGATCTCCATTCCATGGTAAAGCTCTTCCACCAGGCAGGCCAGCAGGTAAGCGTTCACGCCGTTGGAGACAAGGCGGTCGACGTCATGCTCGATGCCTTCGAGGAGGCGCTCAAAACACAGCCAAGAGCGGATTGCCGGCACCGTATTGAACACGCCCTATGTCCTCAGACAACCTCCTTAGAGCGTATCAGGCGTCTCGGCATAGTGATCTCCACACATCCCCAGTGGCTGTACCCATGGGGAGAAAAGATGGCAGGCCTGAAAGGTCAAAGGGTCATTCCCCTGAGGTCATACATGGGGCAGGGGATCCCTGTCGCCATCGGAGCAGACCCGCCTGCATTTTCACTGTGGCAGCCGCAGTATGCCCTCTGGGAGGCGGTGGCAAGGACCACGAAAGGCGGTTACCACTTCACCCCTGAGGAGTCAATATCAATAAAAGATGCCCTGCGAATGCAGACCATGGGCAGCGCCTATGCCGGGTTTCAGGAAAAGGAGGCCGGCTCCATAGAAAAGGGGAAGAAGGCGGACCTGGTCGTATGGGACAGGAACTTCTATGCGATACCCGCCAATGAGATAAAGGACGCAAAGGCGCTGCTGACAATGGTCGGCGGCAAGGTCGTTTACGAAAGATGATGGCCCGATGAAACCGCGCGGTAGTTATTCTGCCGACGGAGGGTGTCAGGGGCGCAAAGCGCCGTTTTTTTGATAACTGCTGACATTTGGCGTGAAAGAGAGTATAATTATAGTACAGTCAATTTTACCTTCTTTGCTCAGCGGCACGTTACAAGATCGACTGATACGGATCACAATCGCTTTTCGATTTCCGGCATATCACTAACGAAACTATTGAGAGGACCCAAAAGATGTCAGACGTAGCAAGATTCATCGAGATCAGAGAACGCATTGAATCGCTTGCCGAGCACATTGTAGTGACAGGCGAACGGAAGGTAATGCTCGAGTCAAGCCAAAAGCTCGACGAGGCAATGAAACTGCTGGCAAAGCTTACAGACATGGCAGACAACGACGTGCAAGAGGTCGTTGTTGAGCGATTGACGGTACTGCTTACCCGGCTTGGAACAAAGGTTGAGACGTCAATAGCCAAGAAGCTGGTCGCAAGAAAAACAACCGGCCGTTTAAAGGCCCCCATCCAAGGAGACGTTGTTCAATAAGCAAATAGCCTTCCTTTTTCTTTCTATTTTTCTTTCAGGTGTCAGAAGGGTATGAAAAATAGCGTGTGTAATGGAGGGTAGGGCTCAGGAGGTGTTTTCCGCGAAAAGGCAATACCGGTTCCGGCCGGACTGCTTGGCCCTGTACATTGCAGCATCGGCGTGCTGCAGCAATGTAACAATATCGGCGCCGTCATCGGGGTAGAGGGCGATCCCTATGCTTGAGCCGACAGCGACATTGTGCTCATCAATCGCAAGGGGCGCCCGCACGACATCGAGTATCTTCTGCGCAAGCATTGCCAGATTGTCTTCGCTCATAATATCGGGAATGACGATAATAAACTCATCCCCGCCAAGGCGGGATACGGTATCATGTTTTCGCAAAGCGCCGGTGAGCCTGTCTGCCACCGCCTTCAGCAAGATGTCGCCCGCTGCATGACCCAAAGTGTCGTTGACCTCCTTGAACTTATCGAGGTCAAGCATCATGACAGCTAAGCTTCTGCCTGTCCGCTGTGCCTGCGCCAGGGTCATTGTGAGACGGTCGTGGAGGAGTATCCTGTTCGGCAATCCTGTCAGTGCGTCGTAGTAGGCAAGCTCCCGTATCGTCTCCTCTGCCTGTTTACGTTCGGTGACATCGCGGAGCAGCGCGAGGACGACGAGTTCGCCGTCATAGGTCATATGGGTCATGGAGGCCTCTATATAGAGTATGACCCCGTCTTTGCGTACGCCCTTGAACTCATACAAACGAGATTCCTGAAGCGCCCTTTCCCAGTCCCCTATCTCCCCGGCCATTTTTTCCCTGTCGTCCGGATGGGCAATGCAGTTGACGTGGCTCCCTGTAACCTCTCCGGTATCTGCGAACCCGAACATCCTCACGAAGCGCTGATTGACGTAGCGGTACCGGTCATTTTTAATGATGGCAACGCCGTCGTTGGAGCACTCAATGGCGATCCGGTACCGTTCTTCCGATTCCCTGAGCCTCTTTTCTGTTCTATGTATCCGTTCCATTGCCCTGATGCGGGCGAGGAGTTCCTTATCGCTCACAGGCCTGATAATATAATCGTCGGCGCCGACGTCAAAACCGGTTATCTTCATTTCATCTGTGGCTGGAGATGACGAAAGGTAGATTACGCACACATCCTCAAAGCCTTGTGTTGATTTGATCTGCCTGCACACATCGTACCCGAACGTATCGGGGAGATAGACGTCGAGAAGAACGATGTCCGGCTTATCCCCGGCGATTATCTGCAGGCATTCATTTCCCGTTGCTGCCTCTCTCACCTCGTAGCCGGACGATCTGAGGAGACCGGCAACCTCTTTCAGGATGCGCACGTTGTCCTCAACGACGAGTATCTTCGTCGTGTCTTTCATCGCACTATTCTAACAGGACAAGGGCCGCAAAGACAAATGAATAAGACGAAAGGTGGCTTATAGTTCGTGGCTCATAGCTCATAGCAAAATCAAACTCTAAATCCTAAACAAATTCAAACGTTCAAAATCCAAAACGATTCGAGAAACATTTGTTTGGAACATTTGATGTTTGAGTTTTGATATTGTTTAGGATTTGGTGCTTAGAAATTAGTGCTTATTTTTTCATGAGCTATGAGCTATTTGGCGTTATTTCCTCACCACATGTATCGCTGTGGCCTTGAGGGAGGCCGCGACGTCCGACCCTTCACAGAGCGACAGCGCATCGACAGCGTCCTGCGTTATATAGGAAACAAGGGGAAAGCCGCAATCGAGCTCTACCTTATGAAAGAGCCCCATGGGGACTATCCTTTCGATAGTGCCCCGGAACGTATTTCGTGCGCTGGTTGTCTCTGAAGGGTTTATTGAGAGGGTAACGTTCTCCGGGCGGATGCAGAGGATAAGGCTTTCGCCTATGGCGTAGTCTCCTATGACCGCCACCTCCCGTCCCGATACAGAGACCGTCACGATGCCCATCTTTTTCCCTGCAACCTTTCCCTTCAGGATGGTTTCCACGCCCACAAAAGAGGCGACAAACTCATCTGCAGGGTGATTCATCACATCGTCAGGAGCGCCTATCTGGAGTATCCTTCCCCTGTTCATCACAGCGATCCTGTCCGAGAGGCGCAAGGCCTCGATCCTGTCATGGGTGGCAAATATCGTGGTCGTCCCGGAGTCCTCCAATATCCTTTCAAGGTCTTCGATCAGCGATTCACGGGTAGGCGGGTCGAGAGCAGAAAAAGGCTCATCGAGAAAGAGCATGTCAGGTTTTACCGCGAATGCCCTGGCGAGGCTGGTCCTCTGCGCCTCTCCTCCTGAAAGCGTCCTCGCGGACCGGTCGCCGAGATGGCCGATCCCGAACCTTTCGAGGTTCTCTTTCACGGACCTTTTTATCTCCTGCCTTTCCAACTTGCGGAACCTCAATCCTGCGGCGACATTTTCGAAAACAGTAGCATTGAACAAAAGAGGCTCCTGGAAGACCATGGAAATTCTTTTCCGGTATTGGCCGACAGGGAGTTCATCGCCTACCGGCTTGCCCTTGAAAACGATAGCGCCCGAGAAATATTTGAAGAGGTGGCAGAGGGTGACGAGGAGCGTTGACTTTCCTGCGCCGTTAGGCCCAATAAGGGCAAGGACCTCGCCTTCGTCAACCTTGAGGTGCGGAACGTCAAGGAGCTGCGCCCCGGCCCTCTCGACGCGGAGGCCTTTCGCTTCGAGTATGGGCATTGTCTGATCCATTGTTATTTTGCTATCAGCCATGAGCTATGAACCACGAGCTATTGTTTCCTTTCTCTTTGTTGTACGTGTGTGAGGATGAGGTTGATAAAATAGGCAAGCAAGAGCAGGATGATGCTCAAGGCGATCGCGACATCGAAATTCCCCCTGCTTGTCTCCATCACGGTTGCCGTTGTGAGCACCCGCGAGTATCCTTTGATGTTGCCGCCGACCATAATGGAGGCGCCGATCTCGGATATAACCCCTCCAAACCCTGCCATAATTGCCGCAAGCAGGGAAAGCCGGGCCTCTTTGATAAGCGTCCAGACCATCTGCAGGCGCGTTGCGCCGAGGGCAAGGATCTGAAGGCGGAGCTTCCTGGGGAGCTGCTGCATTGCCGCAACGGTGATGCCCATCACGATCGGCGTCGCAATGATGGACTGGGCGATTATTATGGCTAAGGGCGTATAGAGGATGCCGAGAAATCCGAAGGGGCCGTTGCGCCAGAGAAAGATGGTCACGAAAAGCCCCACCACAACGGGCGGGAGCCCCATGCCGGTATTGACGAGGCTTACCACAGCCCTTTTGCCGGGGAATTCGTTGAGGGCGATCACCGTCCCGATCGAAACACCGATAAAAACGCTGATAAGGGTTGCGAGCCCCGATACCTTGAGAGACAGAAGGGTAATATCCAGTACTTCGCGGTCAAGTGTTACAAGAAGCAGGAACGCCTTCTTTATTCCTTCAAGGATCAGGTCCACTTTAACGCCTCACATATTCAGCCGTCAGCTATCAGCTTACAGCAATCAGCAGAAAAATAATAGCACATAGCTCACGACAGGACACCCATAAGTCGTAAGGGGTTTAATCGCCTAACGCTTTACTCCTTACGTTTTACGCTATGGGCTGTCAGCCATGAGCTATGTGCCGTTCCCCCCCCTTCCCCTTTATTTTCCCAGATCCTCCACTTTCTTCCCGGCATCGGGGAAGAAGAGCGGTGAGCCGAATTTGTCCACGCCAAAGGTCTTGATGATGTCCTGAGTTTCCTTGGACACCATGAACCCCGCGAAGGCCTTTCCGCCAGGCGCGTTGACCTTGGGGAATTTTGCGGGGTTTGCCTCGATCACATGGTAGATGTTGAGAAGGATCGCATCGCCCTCCGCCAGTATATCGAGGCTAAGGTTTTTCTTCAGGGCAAGGTATGTTCCCCGGTCGGCGAGGGTGTAGGCCTTTTTCTCAGAGGC
>Ga0209096_1004131_pt1 | contig 11978 bp, 11 predicted proteins | sample AD_UKC034_MetaG_FD_184407 | JGI IMG/M metagenome (GOLD analysis project Ga0209096, IMG submission 184407) | Active sludge microbial communities of municipal wastewater-treating anaerobic digesters from USA - AD_UKC034_MetaG (SPAdes) (version 2) | ecosystem: Engineered > Bioreactor > Anaerobic >...
TGCCGTGAATATCGGGGTCCTTCGGGGACCTGTTTACCGGGGCGTCCTGATCGCCTATCTCCTGTGTCGCATGGCCGACACGATCGAGGACGACCCGGAGATGGCGCCTTCTCTGAAAACGGAAAAACTTCGCCAGTACGCCTCCATGTTTCCGCTGTCCCGAAATTTCGAAAACGATTATATCGATTTCCTTGACGAACTTCCCTTCAGGGAGGACGAGGATGAAAGCATCCTTCTCCACAGCGGCAGCCGGGTCCTTCGTGAATTCGTCAAGCTTCCTCCCTCCCTCGTGAAAACCGTCTCCACCCATGTCCGGGAAATGGCGGAAGGGATGGCGCGGTTTCAGGAGCGCGTCGCAAACGAAGGGGCCTCTTTTCTCCGGGACGAGGATGACCTTCGAGACTACTGTTATTTCGTCGCCGGTACCGTGGGCGTCATGCTGACGGGTATCTTCACCGGGCACACGTCCCGCATCACGCCGGCGGCACGGCGGATCCTCGAAAACAAAAGCGTCGCTTTCGGGCAGGGTCTTCAGATCACGAACATCGCCCGGGATGTCTTTGGAGACCAGGCAAGAGGGTGGTGCTACATTCCCCGGTCGTTCTTCCCTGAATCGACGCATTTTCCCATGGACCTGTCGGCACCGGGAAACCGGGACGCTCTCGTGCGGGCCCACCGGCGTCTTGTCCGCCTGGCCGCGGATTGTCTCGACGACGCCCTGGAATACACCCTAGCGCTCCCGCGAAGCCTCTATCGCTTCAGGCTTTTTTGCCTGTGGCCTCTTTTCATGGCCGTCGAGTCCCTCGGAAAGATCAGCGGTGACGGGGATTTTCTCACCGGGAAGCCCGTCAAAATCACCCGGGGTGACGTGAAGCGGATCGTCAGAAATACGAGCCTGGCCGTCTTTTCGAATCACGCTCTTCGAAAAATGTACGGGAACGCCCGAAAACGGGTCTTTACGGCCCCGCCTCTATGATCCTTCTTGTTCATCCCCCCGTGTCCCGGCCCTCGGAACCCCCGCCAGGACTGGCCCGCCTGGCCGGCGCCCTCACCGCTTACCGGGTACCCCATCGAATTCTGGACGTCAACGTGGAAGGTCTTCTGTTTCTTCTTTCCAGGGACCTGGGGCATAAAAAGGACACCCGGACCATCCGGGCGTTCCGCCACGCCTCTCAAAACATTGAGACACTGAAAAATGAAAAAGGCTATGAAAATATAGACCGATACCGGAAAGCCGTCCATGAGTTGAACCATCTGCTCCAGGCGCCCTTCGATTCCGCCTCCCGGCGCCTCCAGCTGGGCAATTACCAGGATGCCCGCTTTACACCGCTGAAATCGGAAAACCTTCTTCGAGTGGCCCGGACACCGGAAGAAAATCCCTTTTTCCCTTATTTCAGGAGTCGGCTCACGGCCCTTCTGGAACAAGAAACGCCGGGGCTCATCGGCTTTTCCCTGAACTACCTGAGCCAGGCTCCGGCAACCTTCGCCATGCTTGGATTTCTTAAGAGAGAGGCGCCGGAGGTTCCACGGGTTCTCGGGGGCGGGCTGGTGACCTCCTGGGCAAGCCGGCCGGGATGGAAGAACCCGTTTACGGAACTGGTGGACCATCTCATCCCGGGTCCTGGTGAGGAACCTCTCCTGGCCCTGGCAGGGATAAGGGAAGCCGGCATGACGGCCTGCCTTCCAAACCTGGATGGGTTCCCTCGGAACGCCTATCTTTCACCGGGCCTGGTTCTTCCCTACGACGCGTCTTCGGGCTGCTACTGGAGGCAATGCGCCTTCTGCCCGGAACGGGCGGAAGGAAAACCCTATCGGCCGATTCCGGCAGGACGGGTCCTGGAGGACCTGGAAATTCTCTGCCGGAGGCATTCGCCCCGCCTGATCCACTTCGTGGACAACGCCCTGAGCCCCTCCCTTCTCCGGGTTCTTGCCGGGACAAGGCTTCCGGCACCCTGGTACGGATTCGCCCGAGTTTCAGGTGACCTCGACGATGATGATTTCGTTCGCTGTCTCCGGTCATCGGGATGCGTCATGCTCAAGCTGGGGATTGAATCGGGGAGCCAGGCGGTGTTGGACTGGCTGAACAAGGGGATCGACGTCGATACGGCTTCCCGCGTTCTCGCAAGGCTTCACCGGGCGGGTATCGTCCCCTACGGGTATTTTCTCTTCGGGACACCGGCGGAAACGGAAGAGACGGCCCGGGAGACCCTCCGTTTCATCGCCCGGAACGGATCCACCATGGGTTTCATGAACCTGGCCCTCTTCAATCTCCCCGCTTTCGGACCGGAATCGGACGCGCTCGAAACCCGTGACTTTTACGAAGGGGATCTCGCCCTTTACCGGGACTTCGAGCATCCTCGCGGGTGGAATCGGGACCGCGTCCGGATCTTCCTCGACCGGACCGTGAAGCGTCACCCAGCGGTTGCGGCCGTCCTCCGGCGGGAACCACCGTCCTTCGGTTCGAGCCATGCCCCCCTTTTCGCCATGGCCTGGAAACGGTCAGGCGAAAACGAATTCATTCCCTTTTAGTGATCAGAAATCGAAATCGGCGGCCACGATCTTTTCGCAGACAGCCTTCACCCTGGCGAGAACCACCACATGATCCGGGTGGGCCTGGTAGCGCTTGAGGGCTTCGGCATCCTTAAAAGCCGACACGAGGGCAAAATCATAAGATCGCTCCGGACGCCTGTCCCGGCCGAACTCGTACTGCCGGATCTCGGGAATCACCGGGGGAAGAGAAGCGAGACCCCTTTCCATGTCTCGGATATCCTCCTCGGAAGCCCCTTCCTTGAACGTCATGAGAACAATGTGCTTCAGCATGTTCCTTCTCCTGAAATTTTCATGTTCCCTTCACCGGCGGTTCCGGTCTTCCGTTCCCGGCCGGTCATCACGCAATACGTTAAAAGCCCTGCCGGAAGCCAATCATGACAGCAGGGCTTTTACCTCTTAATCTGTTTCTAAATGTTCCTCAGTGTCGTGTTTTAAAACTTTTCAGACCTGGTCAGTCTCTCAGGTTTTCAACATTCCTCCGGAACGGCCGGGACGCCGCCTCGTCCCGCTCCGTGAAAGCGAGTTCAGCAGCGATTTCGGCGGCATCGGTGATCAGTTCCCGGCAGAAAAGGGCGTGATCCCGGCAGAGCCAGGACTCCTGCCACTGAAAGGTGAGTTCCCGGCAAAGGGTCTTGCCGTACTTGTCCGCCAGACGGTTTGGAATCTGGTTGAACAACCGATAAAGGCCCCGTTTCCCGTAAAGCTCGTCCACCGCCTTCTTGATGCTTTCCTGGCCCTCCCCCTCAGGAAGACCGGGCCTGCCGTGGACGGCACCGACGGCAAGGACAGCGCCGGTAACGGCTCCGCAGGTGTCTCCAAAAAGACCGACACCACCCCCGAATCCCGTAGCCACTTTCTTCGCTTCCGACGGCAATCCCGTCTCCACGACGGCAAGAACGGCCTCCATGACACACTCGGCGCAATTGTAACCGAGGGTAAAATTTTTTCGGGCTCTCTTCTTAATCATTTCAATTTTTTCTTTTTTCCCCTCGCCGAAAGCATCAAACAAAACTTCGCTTTTTTTCCGTCCCTCACTGTTTTCCTTCATTTTTCCATCCTGAGCGTCCATATCTAACTCCTCGGTTTCGATCCCTGTTCCCCGGTTCTCGGTCTTCCGCCCTCAAGGCACACCCCGAGCCGGGAGAACACGTCTCTTGCCCTTCACCTTTCGGATCTGCAGGTCCTGGATCACCCCTGAGCGCCGACATCTGACCGAAACGGCCCGTAAAGGATCCCTTTCGTGTCACCCCGTGAAAAAATGAATTTATTACTTCATCTTCCAGGCCGGGGGCCTTTTCTCGCTGAACGCCGTTATACCTTCCAGTGAATCGTCCAGCGTGCACAGAAGGGCAAACTGGTTGTTCACAAGTTCCATGGCCTTGCCGAATTCCAGGTCGGACTGATCGTAGAAGGACTTTTTAGCCAACCAGAGCGCAAGGGGGCTTTTGGCTGCCAGTTCCTTGGCCAGGGCCATGGTTTCCTCTTTAAGCGATCCCTTCGGGACGACCTTGTTGATAAGACCGATTCTTTCCGCTTCATCGGCCAGGATGAGATTCCCCCGGAGGACAAGTTCCATGGTCTTTTTCTTCCCGATATTGCGATAAAGGGGAACCTGGGGACCGATGCAGTTCAGGCCCACGTTGATCGCCGTCGCTCCGAACCGGACACCCTCCTCCGCAATCGCCAGGTCCGCGGCAGCGACAATGCCGATGCCGTTGGCGACGGCGAACCCGTGAACGGAAGCGATGACCGGTTTTTTAATTTTCGCGATGGTGACAATAGCCTTCTCCATGAGCGTGATCCACTCGTAGTACTCGGCGGGAGTCATCGCCTTGAAAACTTCCGGAGAAACATCGATCCCGGCGGAGAAGCATTTTCCCGCCCCGTTGATGACGATGACCCGGACCTCCTTGTCCGCGTCCAGATCCAGGAGAGCCTGGCTGAGATCTCCGGCTAGATCGGTATTGAACGTATTCAAGGCCTCCGGCCGGTTCAACGTGATGATTCCGACCAGCCCCTGTTCCTCCTTTGTGACCGCAACCGCTTTGTACGCCATGACATTTCCCTCCTTTCACTTTTCAATGACCGCAAAAGCCGCCCGCACCGCGAACAGCGTTCCATAAGCAAGGTTTTTAAAACCACGTTTCCTTCATCGAACTCAATGGAAAAAGCCCGTCACTTAACCAGGATGAGCCCGATCCATGACACCTTTTCCCGGACGGGGAAGGCCACGGGCATTCCCGCCTTCTCTGCCGTCTTGATGACATCGATCCCCATGGACTCCATGGAGGGACGGGCCTTGAAAGGAAACCGGCAGGCCTCGCCCGTCACGACCCCGCAGATTTCACACAGGCGGCAGCATCCGCCGATGAATCCCGCTGCAAATCGATATCCCATGGAAAAGGCTTTCTTCTCTCCCCGGTTGATGATTTCATGGAGCAGCCCGGCTGAGCGGAAGGGATCGCCTTCGCCTTCCGCCAGGTCGTCGATCACCCGAACGAGAATTCCTCTTTTATATTCCTTCAAGGCCTTTTTGAATTCGGCCGGCGAAGGAACGTGGGGCGGGCAGGTGTAATTTCTGCCGTACGTGTCGCAAAGAGGCACCTGGCACTTCAGCCGGACCCGCTCATCGACGGAAATATCCACGGCGGAGATGATCGCCGCTTCATCCGCCCCGTTCTCCCGGACGAACGCGACGAGTCTCTCGAGATCCTTATCCGTCTTTCCGGGCTTTCCGCCTTTAGAATTCAATCCCTTCCCGTTCCTTGACCCCCTTGGCATAGTGATGCTTGATCTCCCGGACCTCGCTCACCGTGTCGGCCAGAGCGATGACCTCTTCGGGGGCATAGCGGCCGGTGAGCAGAAGGTCCCGCTCGGGCGGCTTTTCCCGGATGAGATCGAGAACCTGGGAAAGGGAAACAAGCTCGAAGTCGAGGGCCACGTTGACTTCATCAAGAATCACCATCTGGTATTTGCCCGAGTGCAGGGCTTCCCGGGCCAGGTCAAGGCCCCTCTGGGCCAGTTCCACGTCGACCGGCGCGGGATTCCCCCGCATGACGAAGCTGTCCAGGCCGGACCGGACAATGGTCAGGCCCGGAAGATACTTTTCAGCGGCCAGGACTTCCCCGTACTTTTTTCCCTTCATGAACTGGACCATGAAGACATTCATGCCGTGCCCGATGGCACGAAGGGCCTGGCCGAGGGCCGCCGTGGTCTTTCCCTTCCCGTCCCCGGTAAGGACGATTACCAGGCCTTTCCGATACTTCGCAAGGACATCTTCCATGGACGCCTTCCTTTCTACCATCTCTCCATCATCGCGTCGGGAGCCGCTTTCCGCTAAAAACCCGGGGACGATTGAAAAACCGATCAACCCGGGCTTAGGCCGAATGCATTGGAATGAAAAAATCTATTCCCGTTATGAAAATTCCTTGAGATAACGCCCGGCAATTTCCTCCGCGCAGGAGTATGGATCGGTCTCTTTCTTGAGGCAGCGGTCGGCCATCTTTTCGAGTTCCCCGTCCGCCACCAGCCGGTTCAAAATCGGCTCCAGGATACAGGCGCGGAGGGATTCATTCAATTCATGGATGGTTTTTCGTCGGATGCGGCTTCCCAGGAGTCCCTTTTCCAGGAGATGGGCATAGTGCCTCTGGATGGCCTCGGACACCTGGCCGACCTGTTCCTTGAACTTGTCCGGCTGAAAGACGCTTTCCACCCGGACGATGGGCGGACGCCAGTCGCCCTTGGAAAAGCCGGCCATGTCGAGCATCATCATGAGGTCCCGGTAGAGCTTTCCCGTCCCTTCCCGGTCCGCCTTGTTGATGATGAAGAGATCGGCGATTTCCATGATCCCGGCCTTGATGGCCTGGATCTCGTCTCCCATGCCCGGTATCAGGACAACGATGACCGTGTGGGCGTGATTGATGATTTCCACCTCCTGCTGGCCCGTGCCCACGGTCTCGATGATCACCACATCTTTCCCCATGACATCGAGGACATGAACGGCATCCCCGACAGCCTTGGAAAGCCCCCCCAGGGCTCCCCGGGTGGCAAGGCTTCGAACGAAAACCCCGGGGTCCTCCGTGTGCCGCTGAAGCCGGATCCGGTCACCAAGAATGGCCCCGCCGGTGAAAGGACTCGTCGGGTCCACGAGAAGGACGCCTACCGTCTTCCCTTTTTCCCGGTTGGCCGCAATGATGGAGTCGATAAGGGTGCTCTTTCCCGCGCCGGGGGAACCAGTGACGCCGATGACGTGGGCTTTTCCCGTGTAGGGGAAGATATGCTTGATTGTGGTTTTGGCCTCGGGGATATTATCCTCCAGGTTCCGGATGACCCGCGTTGCCGTTCGAACGTCCCCTTCTCTGATTTTTTTTACTTTTTCCATCTTCCCGCCAATCTGTCATGAAGCGGGAGGCGCAGACGCCGCAGCGCCTTGCCTCCCGCCCGTTGATTATTCTGATGCTATCTCGGTTTTACGTTTGTCCGGATCCAGTCGAGGATCGAATCCAGGGTCGCTCCAGGAACGAAGATGGCCTTCAGACCCGCGTCGTGCATGGACTTTAAATCCTGATCGGGGATGATGCCCCCGCCGATGACGGTGATGTCATCCGCCCCCTGCTCCCTCAGAAGTTCCACGACCTTCGGGAAAAGGTACTTGTGAGCGCCGGAAAGGCAGCTGAGCCCCACCAGGTCCACGTCTTCCTGAATGGCCGACGCCGCAATCTGTTCCGGCGTCTGGTGACAGCCCGTGTAAATCACTTCAAAACCCGCATCCCGGAAGCAGCGGGCCAAGACCCGGGCCCCCCGGTCATGCCCGTCAAGGCCGGGCTTTGCAACCATCACTCGAAGTTTCCTGTCTGCCATGTGTTTTCCCTCCCTTTCCCAAAACCTTAGTAGAGTCCCGGATCCCTGTATTCGCCGAAGACTTCGCGGTAGACGTCGCAGATTTCCTGAACGCTGACCAGGTTCTTCACCGCCTCGATGCAGTAGGGCATGACGTTTTCCCCCTTCTTGCAGGCGGCCTTCAGGTCGTCCAGGCTCTTCTTCACGGCCTTGCCGTCCCGCTTGCGGCGGACGGCGCTCAGCCGCTCAATCTGCTGCTCTTCAACGGAATCGTCGATTTCCAGGAAGGGAATTTCGCCCTTGTCCTCGGTGACATACTTGTTGACACCGATCATGATCTTCTCGCCGGCATCGATCTGATTCTGGTACTTGTAAGCCGCGTCGGCGATCTCGAGCTGGGGGAAGCCCTTTTCGATGGCCGCCACCATGCCGCCCATGTCATCGATCTTCTCGATGTATTCCCAGGATTTCTCTTCCATTTCGTTGGTCAGGGCCTCCACGAAATAGGAGCCCGCCAGCGGGTCGACCGTGTTGGCCGCACCGGTTTCCTCGGCGATGAGCTGCTGGGTCCTGAGCGCGATCTGAACGGCGTGGTCGGAGGGCAGGCACCAGACTTCGTCAAGGGAGTTCGTGTGAAGCGACTGGGTCCCGCCGAGAACCGCCGCCAAGGCTTCCGTGGCGGTGCGGACGACGTTGTTGTATGGCTGCTGGGCCGTGAGGGAGCACCCCGCCGTCTGGGTGTGGAAGCGCATCCACCAGGACCGGGGATCTTTCGCTTTGAAGCGGTCCCGCATGAGCTTGGCCCAGAGTCTCCGGGCCGCCCGCAGCTTGGCGATCTCCTCGAAGAAGTCGATGTGGGAGTTGAAGAAGAAGGACAGCCTGGGGGCGAACTCGTCCACCTGGAGTCCCTTGCGCTTGATCACGTCGTCGGCATACTCGACGCCGTCCCGGATGGTGAAGGCCAGTTCCTGGACCGCTGTTGACCCCGCTTCCCGGATGTGGTAGCCGCTGATGCTGATGGTGTTCCACCGGGGAACGTGCTTCGTGCCGAACTCGACGGTGTCGCTGATGAGCTTCACCGAGGGTTCCGGGGGGCACATGAGGGTCTTCTGGGCGATGAACTCCTTCAACATGTCGTTCTGGATGGTGCCGCCGATCTTGGTCAGGGGGACCCCCTTGATCTGGGCGGCGGCGCAGTACATGGCCCACAGGGCCGTCGCCGGGGGGTTGATGGTCATGGACGTGGTGATCTGGTCCATGGGGATCCCGTCGACGAGGACCATGAAATCCTCCAGGGTGTCGATGGCCACGCCGCACTTGCCGCACTCGCCCCGGGCCTTCGGGGAATCCGTGTCGTAGCCCATGAGGGTGGGGAAGTCAAAAGCCGTGCTGAGGCCCGTCTGGCCCTGCTTGAGCAGCAGATGCCACCTTTCATTGGTGTCCTTGGCGCTCCCCATGCCGGAAAACATGCGGAAGGTCCAGTACTTGCCCCGGTACCCCGTGACCTGGTTCCCCCGGAGATAGGGGAACTGGCCGGGATAGCCGATATCCCTGGCGAAATCCATGTCCTTGATGTCTTCCGGACCATAGAGACGATTGATCTCCAGGTCGGAGACGGTGGACCATCGCTCCTTCTGGTCCGGCCACTTGGCGACGGTCTTCCGGACCTCGTCTTCCCACTTTTTTCTCATTTCGCTGGATTTTTCCAGCAGTTCCTTTGCAAAGTACACGTTTCTCCCTCCTTTCAAACCCTTTCCGTTATATTATTTTCTATGGCTGCCGTCCCCTTTTCCTCAACATCCCAGGAGACGATGCCAATTCCTGGGCAACCGGGAAACATCCATGAACCGAAACGAACTGAACGGGTGGCTGTGGCGCCGTGTTCGCCGTAAAGGTGTGTCGCTTGCCGACCTGCGGGCAAAAGAGGGGAACCGCGTTCGAGAACCGAGGATCCTGTGAAATGTCTCATAGAGTAGAAGTACAGCAAGCCGCTGCGCGCCTAAAGAGTGTTAACCTGCCCCGAAGTATCGTTAGTATGGAACCGGTCTTTTGTCAAGAGAAAATCAGGGTGGCGCTGGTCCGGAAATGAACGGCCCTTCCTGGGTCCGGGCAATGGAAATACTCTTAAAAAAACCGTTTTTCTCAAACGGGCCTCTTCCCTGCGGAAACGGATGAAGATGTTACCCGTTCAGTTTTTTTGTGTTACAAGAAACAGGGCTGCCGTATTTTTTGACTCCCGATCCAGGAAACGGGAACAGGCGCCTTGAAACATAAAAAAGGAAACGACAGGCCATGTGCGGGCGCTTCATCCTCATCAGCGACCTTTCCGAAATCACCTCCTTCCTGCCATTGGAGATGTCAGCGGAGATCCCGCGCCGCAGCTACAACATCGCCCCCGGAACGACCGTCACGTCCCTGCTTCGGGAAGAGGGTAACCGGCTGGTGCGGCTCCGGTGGGGGTATCTCCCGCCCTGGGTCCGGAACGGCAGGCCGGGTCGGGAATTGATCAATGCCCGCGGAGAAACGGTGACCTCCAAGCCGGCCTTCCGGGAAGCCTTTCTGAAAAGACGCTGCCTGGTCTTCGCCAACGGTTATTACGAGTGGCGGCGCGAAGAAAGGCAGAAGATCCCATGGTTCATTCACCTGGAGGGGAACCGCCTTTTCGCTTTCGCGGGAATCTATGACCGGGTCGAAGGGAAGCCCCTTCCCGGTGTCGCCCTCGTCACGACGGAACCGGCACCTGCCATCCACGACATTCACGACCGGATGCCCGTTATCCTCGCCGGCGAATCCGCCGGAAAATGGCTCGATCTCCCCGCCGCCGCGGAAAAAGATCTTCTTTCTCTTCTGAAACCCTATCCCGGCAAGGACCTTTCAGCCCACGCGGTTTCGACCTTTGTCAACGCTCCCTCCCACGACTCGCCCCGGTGCATCGCCCCCGTGACGGGAACGTGACCCTGCGACGGACCTGGAAGCGGCGCGACGAACCGTTTGACTTTTCCTTTCCATTACACTAGATAACATGGGTTGGTCCCCGGGGCGATACCCCTGTTTGTGACGGCTTCTTTGAAAGTCCCTGTGCCACGCAGCCCTTCTTATCCCATCATTGAGGCATCCCTTTACGGGCGCCTTCGCCACAGGGATTCGGGCGCCTTGCCTGCGAGGCCTTCTACAAAGCCGCCGAAAAATGACCCTTTACAATTTTAGAGTTCATCAGCCATGGAAATTCAGGAGATCCTCCAATCCTACGAAAAGGATCTTAAAAAGGTCGAAGCCATCCTCGATGAAAACAAGCGTTCCTACGTCGACCTCATCCCCGACATCAGCAGCTATATCATACAGAGCGGCGGCAAGAGGCTCCGGCCCCTTCTTGTCATGATCGCGTCGGACCTGTGCGGGTATGGCGGGGAAAGGCGATATTCCGTCGCCGCCGCTATCGAGTTCATCCACACGGCATCACTCCTTCACGACGACGTCATCGATCATGCCGACACGCGGCGGGGCAAGCGGTCGGCGAACCGGGTCTGGGGAAATTCGGCGAGCGTCCTCGTCGGGGACTATCTCTATTCGAAATCCTTCAAGATGATCATCGACGACGGAGATCCGCGAATTCAGGAGCTCCTCTCGACAGCCACCGTTCTCATGGTGGAAGGAGAAACGGCTCAACTCATCAGTTCCGGGGATATCGCCATCAGCGAGGACACTTACCTGTCCATCATCGAGAAGAAAACGGCCATCCTCATTTCGGCAGCCTGCGCCGCCGGTGCCGTGCTCGCGGATCTCCCGGAGAATCGGTCGACGTCTCTCGGTACGTTCGGCCTCTGCCTGGGGAAAGCCTTTCAGGTGACCGATGACATCCTCGATTACATGGCCGAGGAGAAGGACTTCGGAAAAGCCATGGGCATGGACCTGAAAGAGGGCAAGATAACCCTCCCCCTGATCCGGGCGCTGGCGGTGTGCGGCGGCGAAGAGCGGAACCGGGTCGGGAAACTGGTTCGGGCGAAGGAACTGGCGGAAGCGGAAATACGGGAAGTGACATCCCTCATCGGGAAATACGGGGGCATCGAATACGCTCTTGAAAAGGCCCGAAAAACAATCTCGGACGGGAAAAGGCACCTGGACGGATTTCCCGACGGCCCGCCGAAAACGGCCCTCCTGACCCTGGCCGACTATATTCTGAAAAGGAAGATGTAACGCCGGCGAATCCCCAGGGATTCCATTCCCCCTGAATTCCTTCTTTCACCCCGGAAAACTTCGCGAAACCGGAGCGAGGGCCTTGGCATGCTTGGGACCGCCGGACATTCGGCCGGGTGCGTCTTCACACCGCGTCCAGGGTCAACCCGAGAAAGGGGGCCGGGAATCCCTGCTGTTTACGAATCGTTTTCAGGGCCCGGGGCAGGAAGCGAAGCAGGTCCCCCGCCAGAAGACCGTCTTCTCCCATAGATCGCGCCGCCAGGTCCCCGGCCAACCCGTGGACGAGAACCCCCATCCGGACGGCGCCGTCAAGGTCGAGACCAAGGCCCGCCATGGCGGCGATACATCCTGTCAGGACGTCCCCCGCCCCGGCGGTAGCCATCCCCGAATTTCCG
>Ga0209096_1004133_pt1 | contig 11970 bp, 15 predicted proteins | sample AD_UKC034_MetaG_FD_184407 | JGI IMG/M metagenome (GOLD analysis project Ga0209096, IMG submission 184407) | Active sludge microbial communities of municipal wastewater-treating anaerobic digesters from USA - AD_UKC034_MetaG (SPAdes) (version 2) | ecosystem: Engineered > Bioreactor > Anaerobic >...
GATTGCCGTTCATTGGCATCCATGTTCTGCCAATCGGATTGTGAATAAATACTTGACGGAGTATACCCTCCTGAACCTCCATTTTTACCAACATTAGAACCGAACGGAACGAACCCCTGTCCATCATCGGCAGGAACCATCTGGTCCCATACCCCCGTCTTCTCGTTGTAGTTATAATATGTGCTCCCGGTATTGATGATCTCCTGTAACCCCTGCCATGCCCCCGTAGCATCACGCACGAACGCCTGCATCCGTTCAATTGCATTTCCTGCCTCACCGGCTGCACCTGCTATGCCATCAAGCGCACCGGTTCCCGTTATCCCGAGCGCGTCCATCAATCTTGTCAGGATGCTTGTAGATTGCCCGGTATTGTCTGCAGATGCCGTGGTTTTATCCAACCCGCCAGCCATATCCTCTGCTGCTGTGGCACCATCAGTTAATCCGGTATTGGTCTTATCAACTGCCGGAACCAATCTATCTAACAGCCCGGAAGTTGTTTCCGCTGCTGCACTGGTAAGCCCCGTGAAGAATTGAACCACCGGATTATCTGCCAACCGGGAGAACCAATCAACCACCTTCGTGACACCATCAACCAACCAGGTTAACCCTCTAATCACCAAATCAATGGCATCCCCAAGCCCGCTAATAAACTTCTTTGCCACCGTGTCAACAATCCGTCCAAGCAACTCAAACGCGGATTTAAGAACGTCCATCACGCCTTTGCCACCGGCGAACTTCTTGAACAGCCCATCAACTGAATCCATCAGTTTACCGAATGAGCCTTTCAGTTTATCGACAGTCGGAGCAATCCTCTCCCCAAGGTCAGATAACGCTGATTTGATACCTTCAAACCGTTCCTTCACGAAATCCTTTAACCCGGCAACCGTATCCCGGATTCCAAGGAAATTGGTTTTCCATGCTACTGCGAAGAGTGCCACTGCCGCGATAACGAGCGCACCCCAAGGGATAATCATGCCCATCAACATGGGGCCGATACTTGATGCCAGCCCCCCAATGAGAGGAATTGATTTGATTAATCCTCCAATCCCATTTTTACTCAAGAGATTGAATGCTGTATTAGCCCCGTTCACTATGGTAGGTAACCCGGCAAGGGCTGGTCCGATAATGATAAGAGATTGGGAGGCAGTGAGGAACCCGCCTGCCACTGCCTGTAATGGCCCGGGCATCCCTGAAATAATACTTGCCAGACCGCTCATGGCATCAGCCGCTGCCATCGTTGCCGGTGCCATGGCATCACCAAGTTCAATCTTGGCATTGGTCATCTTGTTTTTGGCAATCTCAAGTTTGGCACCGGTGCTTTCCACCTTTGTATTGAACTGCTCGGTGATGAATGAGGCATCACCCATCCGCTCGGTATATCCATCGAGTTCGTCAACCTGTTTCATTATGGCATCGGCTGCCCGATACCCGTATGTCCCGAATAATTCCTGTAACTTCCCGGTCTTATCAACTGACCCGCCAGCACTGTCCAATGCACCTTTCAGGTCCACGAAAATATCTTTCATGTCCCTCAAATTGCCATTGTCGTCCTTGATGGCAACCCCCAACTCCGCAAACTTGGATACCTTTTCAGGTTTCACCATCTCAATCATCATGGCGTTGAGAGAAGTTCCTGCGGTGCTGGCATCAGTGAAGGAGTTCTGAAGCATCACGTTCATCGCTGCGAGTTGTTCAAACTCAATCCCAAGCGATGAAGCAATACCAATATTTTTCATGAGTTCTTGCAGGAAGTCATTCAGTTCCCATTTCCCTTCACCAACGGCTTTTGCCATGACTTCGGTGGCATGTGCAGCAGTCATACCCTGGGATTCATAGGCTGACATAGCGTTGATAGTGGCGTTCATTGCATCTGCCAAATCAACACTCCCCGCAACCGCCAGTTGAGCAGCAGGGTCAATTGATTCAATGGCTTCGCTCGCCTCGTAACCAACCGAAATCATCTGATACATGGCGTTGGCAACATCGGTGGCTGCAATGGGCATGGTGCTGGAAATATCAAACGCCTTTTGTTTCAGTTGGTCCATGCTCTGGGTGACACTATCAACGTTCAGCGCCTCGACTTCGGTCATGGCTTTATCGAAGGCAAGGAACGAATTGTTGATGTCATCCGACATCACTTTGGCAGCGATACCCAACCCGGTCATTGCAAGACCGGCTTTCTGCATATCCCCTGCCAGTTTGGTGCCTATTAATTCCGATTTCTTGCCGGTTTCCTCATAGGCTTTTGAGAACTGCGTTACTTCATCGCGGGATTGTTTTAAAACGGCTGATGCTTGGTCAGTGGCTTTTAAGATAATCTCCAATATATTAGCCATTCTGCACCTTCCGCATCTGTTCCTCTTCCAAATCCCGTTTGTATTCTGCTGCCGAAATCAAAAAATAGGATTGTGCTGGGGTTAAATCTGCCATCGTATCGGCCAATTTGTATCCCATAGTGTGGAGGAGGAACATACCCGCCCCCTCATCACTCTTCACGAAAGGAATCGATTTCCTCTTTCTTCTGCGCAGTTAACCCGATATTTGATTCAATCGCCGCAACCAGTGCTTTAAACACATCTTCCGGCAATCTGCTGGCTTCCTCTTCAGTCCATTTCTCACCTGCCATTGCAAATGAGATGAGCATCGCATTCCCGGCAAATTCGTTCTCAAGCGTTGCGGCAACTTCCACCGTGATTAACCCACTCTTCGCCCTTGCGGGGGTAACATCCTGCTTAATTCCCCGGAGTTTTCGGGCTGTTACCATATTCCATTGTTTTGCAGTGAGTGGTTTGATGGTAATATATCCCCCAATCTCGGGAACCTCAATATCAAGAGGAGTATCCTTCCCGGTTAGGAGTTCGGCCTTGGTAAAAAATTTTTTATCGTCGGTCATATTCACACCTTATTATATTTATGCCATCGTGGTCTGGCTGTTCACAATGGTAATCAGAATATCGGTATCCACTGTTGACGTATCTTTCAGGACAACATCCTCTGCGAGATACGCACTGCCTGAAATCGTCTGTAAAAGAACATCCGTGCCGCTCGGTTGAGTCTGGATTGAATCAATCTCCACTTGGGGCATGTTATACTCAATATACTGGTCCCCGATAGCGAACTTGGGTTTAAGCGCAAACAGGCTGGAACCATCAACGTGCGGTCCCTCATCGTCACCCCAGAACAGGTCGAACATATCCATATCTTCAAACAGGAGTTGGATATTGAACGTGATATTCCTGCCAGCAGACCGGAACCGCCTGGGGAACCGGGAGCCAATCGTCTGCCCCACATCCGTATTCATATTGTTGGTAATGGCAACCTGGAACGATTTCACCCATGCGCTCTGGTCGGTGCCGTTGATGGTGCATGATGCTTCATCGAATGACAGGTTTGAACCTGTTACCAGAGTAGTAATATCAGCATCGGCTTTAAGCGGTCCACGGGAATCCATCTGTGCCAGCATATCAAGGGATGCAGTTGCAAGCCCGTTGGATACGTTCATGGTGATACCGTTCAGCACTGTTCCGGTGAATGAATGCTCAAACACATCCTTCCCCGTGTGCAGGGAGAACGAATCCGGCACGTTGGTATTATCTCCATAAATCTCATGCGTGTTCAGGACAGGAGAACCACCGGAACCGGCAGTGAACACGTATCCCCCGGACAGGCACCAGTCATAGAACCAACCAAGACTGATGAAGTCAGGGTTATACTCAAGCCCTCCCTTGGGCACGTAATACCCCGGTTTCTTCTTCCGGTTCGTTCTTGCCATACCTGACGGCACTTTCAGGGTTGCCCCGGAAGGAGCATCCATGCTAATACTGTTTGGGGCGATGAAGAATGTGGAAGTAACCGGCGTGCCAAACGTGGTTTCCTTCCCGAACCCCGCATATCGAAATATTCTTACCATATTATTTTACCTCGTTTATAGTGTTGCAGTGAACCCGATGTTCATGTGAGCCACTGCACCGAATACAGAACGGTCCTCATTATGTGCCTGGGCAGGCAGGAACCGTCCCGATGTTATCCCGGTCACATAATCCAACCCTAATCTATCCGTTGCCTTGATGGCAGCCCGGGCTTGTGCGGCGTAAGTGTTAGCGTTGGTCATGGCAGTGAGCGGGACATCTCCCCGGCAGATTGCTACCAGATACAACGGCAGTTCCCAAACCTCCCTCTTCCCCATCGTCTGGATTTCCGGTTGGTTCATCAGTTCCCCGTAATATCCAAGTGCAGGGAGCGGAGTTTTTATCTGGCCTGTATAGGTAGGGATAAGAGTAACCACTCCGGCAAGTTTACCACCGGATGACATCTCCGCCTGTAACGCCGTGTTAATCGCCGAATAAATGCCTTCCAGTGAAAGGGCAAGCGTAGTATCGGTCATAACACCACTCCCGCAGCCTTCAGAGCATTATCCATGAATTTGGAATAGGAATCCCCAACGGAGTCCATTGCCCGGTCAACAAACTTGTTAGGCTGGATACCAACATCATGGATTTTCCGGGCAACAAGAAACACGTTATCTATCCCGTGATTCCGGCACCAAGGTTCAAGTGCTGACATTCTAGGCCAATATTGTGCTCTCCCCCGTGCCGGGCCGGTTCCCTCATGCACGTATTCGGCATAATCAACGGTAGGATAGATTATTTTGGAGAATTTCTCAACCCCCTCCTTAATCTCCCAGGTTCCCGGGGAATGGAGCCTGCCGGTATCGTTTGAACCTTCAGGATGCCCGGGCGACGGCTGCCCGATCTCTTTAATAATTCGTGCCTTCAAATCGAGAGCACAATCTTTCATGGCCTTATCGTAAGCATCCCGGCACCGGTCAAGATTGTTCAGGAGGGCAGTATCCCCGACAACCTCAAATGATACGGTTGCCATCAATCCTCCTCAAAATAGTTCAAAGGTTCGGATTGGTCGAGCCGGAACGCCGTGGTTGCCCCATCGGCACGAGTAACGCCGTCCATAGTGGAATCAAGTTCCTCAAATGCTGTCACTTCAAACTGTTTCAGCAGGGCAGTTGCCTGTAACCAATACCCGGTTGTTCCCGGTTGAACCCAAACCACATCCCCGTTATCCTTGCTCCTCATCTCAATCTGCCCAAGTTTTAGAGCATAGAAATGGGCAATTATCAGAGCATGGCACCGGTCATAGATTACCGTTGGAGTGCCAGAGGGGGCAATCTCATCAAGAATTGCTTTGGCTTGGGCAGATAAGGTAGTGAACAGCGTGGTGGTGAAAATACTCCCTTCAGCATCACTCACTGAATAGATGGATACGATAGGTATATCTGACGCTGATACCGTCATGGTAACATCCCTCCGATGAAAAACTGGATGAGAGTGGAAATGATGACAGATACAGCGCCGATTGCCAGACCCCAGGTAGTCGCCTGCCCTCTGGTTAATCCAACCTGTTCAGACTGGTATTTCTCAAGGGACCGGATACGGAGTTCAAAGTCTTTACAATCTTCTTCGATGGTATCAGCCTTATCACGAATGGGAATGATTTTCCCATCCTGAATTACGAACATCGCCTGAAGCCATCGTTCATCTGCGGTATCCATCGTTCATCTCACCCCGTCAATCCACCATCACGTGAACGGCTGCCCGCTCGGTGACACCAACATGAATTTTGTCGTTCCCTCTTCCCGGTAAGGGATAATATCAAACGTCACGGATGTTTCAATTGCCTCAACCGCAGCCTCAAGGAGCGCTGCAGTGGCATATTCATCACAAGTCTTGTTTGTCATGGTGTCACCTCATTTACGTTGAATCCGCTCCCTGCGGTGATGGAGTCACAAAGAGATACTTGGTTGCCCCGCCGTCACGGTATGACCATACCTTATATGTGGCAGAGTCAGCAATTCCGATAATCGCCGTATCAAGCGCAGACCTTGTTGCGCAAATTGTCATAGCATAATTTGTCATATTGTATTCACCTCAAAAATCATGCCGAGCGTATCCCCATGATATAGGCTACACCGGCAACTGCCGTGTCTGCGGTTGATGTGACACGGAGTGTTCCACCTGCTGCAATGGTCGAATAGGTATCATCAATCGTGGTTGCTCGGACAATTGCGCCGGATGTTGCGACACAAGCCACGTTATCAGTAATCGCATTCGCACCGTTGAACAGCTGCACCTTATCATCAGTTGACGGCTGCCCACTCGGGATGAACCAGAAATCAATTACCCGTGTCTTGTGGGTGATAGTGATGTCATTATCAGCACTGGCATGTTCAATCGCCACCGCATGAATAACCGGCAGACCACCAACTACATTATCATTGGCAGTATTGGCAACATTGGAACCTTCAAGCACGGAATCAGCGATGGTCAGGGCACCGTTTGCTGCCAGGGTAGCATCCCCGGATACCGCAACTTCATCGATCCCGTAATCAGACCCGGTGGAAACAAACAGGTTCCCGGCAACGGCTTCCGCCTCGGAGATGAGTTTTGCTTTCCCAATCTTCTTTTCCCCGATTGTGATTGCTCCGGTATTGGCAAGGGTAGCATCCCCGCTCATCGTCTGGGCTGCGGCTGCTCCATCTGCCCCACCAACAAGAATCTTCCCATCAGCACAGGCAATCATTGAGGCAAGAACTTTCTTGGCACCAATCGCAGTGGTTCCGGAAGTGTTGACCGTAACATCACCGGCAAGAGTCTGGGCTGCGGCTGCTCCACCGGAGGCACCGATAAAAACCTTCCCTTCCGCCAGAGCAATCTTTGATTCAGTGACCTTCTTGGCTCCGATAGTAACGGCACCAGTATTGGCAATGGTGCAATCGCCGGACATCGCAACATCAGCACCTTCACCGGAAGCATCACCGACAATGATATGCCCGTCCACCAGGGCAAGTTTTGCCGGGGAGAGTGCAGTATCAGCCAGTGAGAATACGCCATCAGTGTCCATCGTAACGGCACCGCTCGGTGTCTTCTCTGCTGCTACACCGGTTCCCTGCCCGACAAAGAGTTTCCCTGATGCCAGAGAGGTCTTTGCGGCAGTAACCTTCCCGGCACCAATCGTGGTTACACCGGCATTGGATACCGTCACATCTCCTGATGGGGTCACGGCAGTTGCAACGTTTCCGGCATTACCAACCAGAATCTCACCGGAGTTGAGTTCAATATCTCCGAGTTCAACGGCTGCAAGTTCGGCATCAATCAGTGCCAGTTCAGCCGTGATTTTATCTGCCATCGAGCCACGCTTTTTCGAAAATGCTGCTGACCCGGGGGCTGTATAAACCATATTCTATTCCTCCTGATATTTGGATTTTAAAACGGGATACTGGGGGAAGTCTCCCGTGTTCATAGTCGATTCCTCATCAAATCTGGGCTGCGCCATACAGCAGACCATACGGCTTGGTTACAACGGTCTTGTTCTCAACCCACATCTGGATGATAGTGTCGTGCGTATCCGGTTCCTCATACTGCGAGAAATGCAGCCCGAGGTTCGGCACGGTCTTGGTAATCTCCTTCCCGTCCGGTCCATTGGTGCGGTAAGTGATACGGGGCTGGCTGAATGCAGTATCAATATAATAGTGGAGTTCGGCCGCTGGGTTGTTCTTGTCAGCCGCAAGGAAATTGGATTCCGTGATACCCGAATCAACACCGGTTACAGTGCATCCGGCAATCGGGATGAAGATACTGTCACCAGTGCCACCAGGCACACCATACACCTGCTGCTGCTTGGTGGAACTTACATCAATGGAAGTCAGGTATCCCTCAAGTTCGGCAAAGTTATCAGTGTTGACAATAACATCAGTAAGCCGGAACGGGTATCCCTCTCTCCTCATCTCGTATTTGATAAGTCGGAGGTCTTCCACAGGGGTTGCGGTGGTAGCACTCCAAGCATCTCCCGTTGCTGCGGTGGATGCCGTTGCCCCCCCGGTAAGTGCCGTTGAGATTGACGTGTTGATATGTTCCGCAAGCCAGTATCCAAGGGTATCATAGCATTCCACCAGTTCCGATTCCATCTTATTGGACCGGATAACTTCACGCCCAATCCGCATGCTGAACCCGTTGGATTCGAGCAGTGCCGAGGTGGTCAGTCGGCGTGACTTGTCCACTTCGGGGAACTGTGCTCCCTGGGTGTAGGGTGGCGGGGTTTTCTTCTTGGTGTCAGATGATTTCCCGGTGGAATCATACATATACATGAAGGCATTACTGTCTTCAGCCTTCGGCGTTACGAAATCCAGCCAGAACAGGTTAGGTTCCATCTTGGCATAAGCCAGAGGAAGTGCAACATCGGCACGGAGATATGCGTTGTTAGTTCCAGATACCATTTAAATCACGCCCCCTTTGCTGCATCAAGCAGTCCGGTTATTCCGCAGAGAATGGTTGCAGTATCCCCATCAGAGCCAGCCGCAACGTAATGGAACGGGATAACACCTACACCACCGCTTGACTCTGAATCAAAACAGAGAGAATGCCCGGCTGAACCTGATGTGATATTATAGTGGAGGGTAGCCCCAACCCCAGGAACACAGGCATTTGAGCCGTTACACATAACGGTTGCCTCAATTACCTTGTTACAGCACCAGAGTTCGACAACGGCAGTGCGGTAATATTTCCCGGCGAGCCTTTTTGCAAGGCTGTTCGCTGCCGCACTGTTAGCGGGGAACCGCTGTAATTTCGGCGTGGAAACAATCTGCCCCACCACAAGGGTTTCACCATCAACCGGTGTTTCAACTACAGGGATGCCCCCGGTTGCCGCATACGTGCAATCAGTGTCGTTAGCAATGGCAACAATGTCACCCTCTGCGAGTTCTGATGCAAAGGTCAGGTTTGTTCGATACTGCCCCGTCGGGTCGTAGGATGAGGTTGATACAGTCGGATTGCCCTCTTCAAGAATACAGGTAATCCGTATGCCGCCAGGATAATTCCCGGCTATTGTGGATGTTGAATCAGTCATTCAAAAATCATCTCCTGAACCGGTTGGCCTTCGTCAGAAGTTCTTTCTGAAGAGTCAGGCTGTCAGTCCCGGTATTATTGGGAAATTCGTTCCCCTCTTCAGGGGTGGGTGCAGTCTTGGGGAGTTTTGCCACCTTGATAAGAAACGCATCCTTGTTGGCAAGCCACTCTTCCCGGGTCTTGGCTTCAATCTCCGGGGTTTCTGTCCATCCCTTTGGTAGTTCGTTCTTGAGAGCAGACCACACGGCATTCTCGGCATCCGCCGCAACCTTGGCCTTCATCTCGGAAAGTTCGGTATTGAGTTTGGCAATTGCCTCATCCTTGGTCTTGATGGTGTTAGCAAACTCCTGCTCCTTGGCAGTAAGTTCCTTCACCTTATTCTCAAGGGCTGTCAGTTTTTCAGTGTCCATTGTATCATCCGTTGTTTCGGAACCGGGCTGCTTCGCTGCGAGATTCACATCCTTCTCTGGCTCATCTGCTGACCATCCTGCCATCATAGCAGTCAGGGCTTGCACGGCCTGTTCGATGAGGGAACGATTCTTCTTGGAAAAAACAGCACCTTTATTGGTTATTTGTTCAGAATCGGGCATTTCTTGCTCCTGTTTGTTGAGGAACATTGCCCCTTTATCGCGTGGTTGGTTCGTATCATCCTGCTTAAAAATCAGAATGTGGTTCGGCACCACCTTACCGATGATTTTACCTTCCTCATCCACCTTGGCAAAAAAGCCGGTGGAGAGTGACAGTTTGCCCGCATTATACAGTTTTTGCAAATCTGAATCCGTAAATTGAGTATCCGCTACAAGCCGGGGCTGCCCCGGTTTAATGACCGAGCTGTTGGTAACAGTCCCGGGCGGTAACAACCTTCCGCCCACTTGTCGAATAGCCTCATCCACATTCTCAATTACAAGCCGCATATCGGGATGGTCCTGGGCATATATCACCGGCACCGTATCCCAATCCGCCTCTGTGCCTGAAAACGATTCAAAAGAAAGATAGGTATTGCCGTTTTCATAGGCCAGCCACCGGTTCAACGTCTGCAAAATAGTTTCATGGGGTTTTGAACTGGTTGCCAGATTGGTATGGTTGCCATATAACGCGATATTATCAGGGGTTTGCCCCTTTGATATTGGAGCCGTTGCACTATCAGGTTTGGAACCCGATGCATTCGCAATCGGCATATCTAATTATGTTACTATTATATTAAATAAGAGCAACATTATAAAATGAAGAAGATGATTAAAATACGGTGATAGTTCGATAAAGCGCGCATAATCATTACGAAAAAGTAACTATTATTAGGGTAAGAAGCCTATTACTATATTGGTGCGATGATGCGAGATGCAGACCTGTTGCAGAAACATTCATGGAGTAGGTGCAGGACGGTCTTGCGGAGCATCCGCATGATGACCCCGGAGGTTTCCTGTCTTTCCTCTCGGGCGAGTGGAGGCTATGTCGTTTCTGTGTGCAGACTTCTACCTCATTCCTTCTGTTCAGATTGCCACCTCATTGGTTTCTCGTTGCCGGGAAAGGTTTTTCACTCCATTTCTCCTGCCCGGTAACCCAATAACATCATTTATGAGGAGTTATAAAATAGTATCATAGTTGGGAGATATGTTCTTCCAACAAATCTGATAAATCGTTTTGACTGAATCCTTTTGCCCGGGCACGTTGGAGCACATCCGCCCGGATTTGCACGGGGTAATACCCAATCTTTTCTTTCGGCTTGTTCTTGCGCTTGATATAACTCTTCACCGTTGCCCAGCACCGGCTCCCCCCGTTATGGGCAGCGTATATCTCCCCCAACTCATCGGCAATATGTCTCCATGATTTTTTATATGCCCATCGCCAGATGTATTCTTTCTCATCAGTGGAGAGGGGGATACGTTTTCCCATCGTATCACAGCCCATATGAGAATGCCCTGGGTGCATTGTCTTGGATGAGATAGAACCCCGGCCTTGTTTCAGGCTGGGTAGTGGTTTCCCGCAAGTAGTCCAATGATGCCTTATCGAACATCCCTCCTCCATCCACCACATTATACCTGCCGGAACGGTCCACTCCTTGCGCCAGTTGGTGACCGTGTGCTCCGAAGACGTGCATCCCGTGTATCGAAGCAAGGTCACGAACAACGCTCAACGGAACCTGCCGATAGTTCCGGGGGTGGCAGAGCAGCCATTTCTCCCCCTTCTGGATAAGGTGCATATGGTCATCGGTGGTAAGATGATACAACGGCTGTTCAGTTACCGGGTCAATGGAGGGAACCCCGGATAGTTGGAACAATGCCTGAACGCTGAACCCTCCCTTGATGTCCATCCATCGTTTCTCGTGGTTCCCCCTGCATATGAACACCCTATCAAACTCTTGGATGAGTAGGCGTAACACTACCCCAACCTCCCGGGCTTCATCATCAAATGAACATGTGTTCACCATTTTGGTGTATCGGGAGAGGTTATCACAATCCCATAAGTCACCCGGGATGGCTATATCCCGCACCCCGTAATCTTCTTTCACCAGGAGCAGGGAATCCAGCAGGCGGTCATCATAGAATGGGATATGCCAATCACCCGCTACAATGATACTGTCTGATTCTATGGTGATTGGGTTGCGTTGTTCAAGTATGATAGCAGGATAGTTTTTCCGCTGTTCCCGCACCCTCCTTGCCCGTTCCCGGCATGCCTCGGGATGCTGCTGTTCCCAAAGTCTTGCCCGGGCTATATCCGATGCCCTCTTGTCCGGTTGAGCATCATAGGTCTTGTTTTGTAATCGTTTCCGCTCTTTTCTTCCCCCCTCCTTGGAGGTCAATGTTTACCCCCATCTTTCCACTCCCTTTCCTTCTCTCCCCGATATAGCCACCCGATTATGATACCCCCTACCAAACAGACGAGTTCAGCGAACATTACTCCACCTAGAATATCACGTTGGTACTATCTCCGGTGGATGTCCAGGTTATCCAGGTATCCCCGTAACAAGGCTGATAGTTCGCACATGTTAACCTGTATGCGCAATCGCGACATTTCCGCTTATAACAGGGGGGTTCTGATTGAGGGTATGAATATG
>Ga0209096_1004138_pt1 | contig 11961 bp, 10 predicted proteins | sample AD_UKC034_MetaG_FD_184407 | JGI IMG/M metagenome (GOLD analysis project Ga0209096, IMG submission 184407) | Active sludge microbial communities of municipal wastewater-treating anaerobic digesters from USA - AD_UKC034_MetaG (SPAdes) (version 2) | ecosystem: Engineered > Bioreactor > Anaerobic >...
GAGGAAGCCTCCCGGGCCCTGGTGAAGAAACTGTCGGTATATTATGAAAATCTGTTGAAGGACCTGGGCCTTCTGAAAAAATAGAAGGCCCTGTGACAGGGAGAGACTGAGAAGACACCGGCCTGCAAGGCCGGCGGAGAAGGAGTCGAAACCGTGATAGAGGCCGTCGCCAACGCCTTCGGGCATATTCTCACCCTCAAGGTTCTTCTCATGATCCTCGCCGGGCTTTTCGGGGGGCTCATCTCGGGGGCGCTGCCGGGGCTGACCGCCACCATGGCGGTGGCCCTGCTCGTGCCCTTCACCTTCTCCATGGACCCCACGGAAGGTCTCATCGTTCTCGGGGCCATCTACATGGCCTGCATATACGGCGGGGCCTTCTCGGCCATCCTGGTGAACACGCCGGGCACCCCTTCCTCCATCGGGACCACCTTCGACGGCTATCCCATGGCCAAAAAGGGGGAAGGGGAGAAGGCCATCCTCGTGGCCACTTTCGCCTCCGTCTACGGCGGCATCGTGGGGGTCATCTTTCTCCTCTTCCTGTCGCCGCCCCTGGCGAACGTGGCCCTTCGTTTCGGCCCGCCGGAGTACTTCTGGATGGCCGTTTTCGGCGTCACCATCATCTCTTCCCTCGCCTCCAAAAACGTCCTCAAGGGCTTTCTCGGGGGGGCCATCGGCCTTCTCATCAGCACCATCGGCATCGCCCCCATCGGCGGGGATGTCCGGTTCACCGCCGGCTATCCCCCCCTCCAGGGGGGCATAGAACTCATCGTGGCCCTCATCGGCTTCTTCTGCATCCCCGAAGTCCTGACCATGGTCACGGAGCGGCAGAAAACCTTCCACATCGCCGAGACGGAACACCGCAAGGGTCTTCTCCTCAAAACGTTCGTGGACGTCATGAGAAGGCAGGGGAACCTCCTGCGGTCCTCCATCATCGGGACGGTCGTCGGGATTCTCCCCGGCGCGGGGGGGAGCGTGGCGAACCTGGTGGCTTATAACGAGGCCATCCGGGTTTCCAAGACGCCGGAAAAATTCGGGACAGGAGAAGTAGACGGCATCATCGCCACCGAGTCCTCCAACAACGCCGTCGTCGGGGGAGGGATCATTCCCCTCGTCACCCTGGGCATCCCAGGAGCCCCGCCGGACGCCATTCTCTACGGGGTGCTCCTCATCCATGGTCTCCGGCCGGGGCCGGAACTCTTCTCCATGCACTCGGAAATCATCTTCACCTTCATCATGTCCCTCTTCGTCGCCACGATTCTCATGCTTCCCGTGGGGGTCATCTCGGGACGGCTCCTCCACAAGACGGTCGTTCGGATCCCCATCCGGTTTCTCGCGCCGGTCATCTTCTTCCTCACCATCATCGGCTCCTACGCCATCCGGAACAACATCACCGATGTTTACATCATGCTCACCCTGGGGGTCATCGGCTACGCCCTCAAGCGCCTCGAATTCCATCCCGGCCCCATCACGCTGGGTCTCATTCTCGGGCCCATCGGGGAAATGGGCTTCGTCCAGGCCCTTCTCATGGGGCAGATGCTTCCCAACAAGTGGATGATCTTCTTCAACCGGCCCCTGTCGTGGGTCCTGATCATCCTTTCCCTTTTTTCCCTCTTTTGGCCCCTTTTTATCAAGAAAATCGCCAAAGGCTGGAAAATAAAGGAGATGTAAGCCATGCAAGGAGACCGAGCCGCCGCCATCGTCTTTATTCTCGTATCCGTCGTCTTCTGGACCCAGACGTCGGGTCTCCAGTACAACGGGGCCATCTTCCCACGGGCCATCATCGTCTTCATCATCCTGCTTTCCGTCGGCCTGTTCGTTCAGAAAACCGTCGGAAAAGGGGAAGAACAAAAGACCTTTCTCCCGCCGAACCTGGGCTATGTTCTTTTTTCCATCGTCATCGTCGCCCTGTGGATTTACTGTCTCGACATCCTGGGGTTCATCGTTTCGAGCATCCTCTTTCTTTCCATCCTGACGGTGGTCATCGATGTCAGGAAAACGAGCCCTCTTGGGATCATCCAGGTCGTCGCCATCCATGCGGCCCTGGTGGGCGCCTTCTGGGTCACCTTTCACCTGTTTCTCCTTGTCCCCCTCCCGGAAGGCTATCTTATCTGAACACGATGCAGGAGACGGATCATGAAGCAGTTTTTCAGTTTTTTCATTTTTCTTCTTTTTCTTTTCGTTTTGTGGAAAGTCCTCTCCCTTGCCTTCAGAATCCATGAAGGCATGGAGCTTGCGGGGCGAAGCGAGCCCTTTGCCCAGGCTCCCAGCCGGGCTGTTCTCACCATGGCCGTCGTCGGCGACAGTACCGCCGTGGGAACGGGGGTGACCAACCCCGCTTTTTCCGTCGCCGGCCGCATCGCCCGGGACTATCCCGCCGTGACGATTCGGAACCTCGGAAATGACGGGGAAAGATTTGAAGAGGTGGTCACACAGCTGGAAAAACTTCCCGACGGAAAATTCGACATTCTCCTCATCCAGGCGGGGGGCAACGACATTCTCCGGTTCACACCCCTGGAAAGACTGGAACGGAAAGTCAGCGAGGTCCTCCATACAGCCCGGAAAAAAGGCCGCCATGTCTTTTTCATGAGCACCGGAAACGTGGGCCTCGCCCCCGCCTTCTTTGCCCCTATAAGCTGGATTTACGAGGAAAGAACCCGGAAGGCACGACGTATTTTCATAAGCGAGTCCAGCAGTCAGGGCGTGGAATACGTTGACCTCTTCCGGGAGCGCTCGGAGGACCCCTTCACGAAAGACCCCGAAAAATATTACGCTCCCGACATGCTGCACCCGTCAGACGAGGGATACGGCCTGTGGTATGAAGAACTCATGAGGCAGACGCCCCTTTCTTCCCTTCTCTGGAAAGCGGAGCGGTCCCTGAATCCCTGAAAATCAGGCCGGCAAACCCGGGGCTTCCCTCGGCACCCATGGCGCCGGCGCCCATGAAACAGGAAAGGACAACCCATGGAAAAACTGAAAGATAAAACGGCCATCGTCACCGGCGGCGGAACGGGCATCGGTTACGCCATAGCCAGGCGCTTTCATGAAGAGGGGGCCCACGTGGTCATCTGCGGGAGGCGCCTCGAAAAACTCAAGAAGGCCTCTTCGGCCATCACGCCGGCGGGAGAACGGGTTCTTGCCGTCAAGGCCGATGTCACCTCGGAAAAAGACATCGGGAAAGTCGTCCGCGCGGCGGCGGCCGAAACGGGGGGGATCGACGTCCTCGTGAACAACGCGGGGCTGATGCGCTTCGGGAAACTGGAGGAGGCGGGACCCGACTCGTGGGATCTCATGATGACCACAAACGCGTGGGCTCCCTGGCGTTTCATGGTGGCCGTTCTGCCCGAGATGCGCAAGAGAGGCGGCGGAGCCATCGTGAATATCTCTTCCATCGCCGGGATCCGGACCCTCCCGGGCGCCGGCGTTTACTGCGCCTCCAAGGCGGCCCTCCAGGCGGTAACCCAGGTTCTGGCCATGGAAACGGCCCCCGATGGAATCCGGGTCAACGCCCTTTGCCCCGCCGTCGTGGAAGACACCGAGCTGGCCGACCCCATCTTCGGGCCGGAAAAGGTCTCGAATTTCTACGACACCATGCGCCCCCTTCATCCCCTGGGAAGAAATGGGAAACCATCGGACATCGCCGAAGCCGCCCTTTTCCTCGCTTCACAGGACAGCGCGTGGATTACGGGCGTTCTGCTTTCCGTGGACGGGGGACGGCACATGGCGACGAACCGGCCGATCATCTGACGGGCCGCGGGGGCGAGGGTGAACTCACCTTTCGCCGGGGTCATGACGGATGAGAACGTCTCTCCCGGAGAGGGGACAGGTAAAACCAAGGGAAAAGGCCCTGACCTCGAGACCCTCCCGGTTCTTGTTTCCCCGGCCGTACCGGGGATCGCCCAGGACCGGGCATCCGACAACCTCGAAATGGCGCCTGATCTGGTGAAGGCGGCCGGTCCACAGGGTGACCTCGAGTTCTGAAACGTTTCTGGCGCCGTCATAGGCAATGACCAGGAAATCCGTCCGGGCCTCCTTTCCGTCCAGTGGTCGTTCGATGATCCCCTTTTCTCCCACGGCAGCCGGGCTTCCCAGGACTTTCACGCGGTAACGCTTCTCCAACGCTTTTTCCCGGAAAAGGCCTGAAAGGGCGGCGGCGGCCTTTCTTGTGTGTCCCAAAAGAACAAGCCCCGAGGCCTCCCGGTCCAGGCGATGGACCAGGTAGATCGGGCGCCTTCCCCGGAAGTGACGTTCCGCCTGCCGTTCCAGGGAGCAGTGATCACCCCAGGGGGATCCCTGGGTCATGAGGCCCGAGGGCTTGAACCACACGGTATATTCCCGCCGGTCCTCCACGAGGTCAGCCGCCGGGGGAATGCGGGCGAGGATGTCCCGGTCGTAATAAAAGGCGACTTCGTCGCCCGGTCCGATGGCCGTGTCCATCTTTCGCAGGCGGATCCATTTTTGTCCCCTTCGTTTCAGCCGGAACGCCCCTTTTAAAAGGGCATCCTGAATCACCGAAAGAGGAAGGCCGCTTTTCCGGGCGAGAAAGTCCCCGGCCGGTGCTCCCTCCCCGGGCTTCACGATTTCCCGAAGGACCATTTCCTTTTCCCTCGCCGTTAGAGCCATTTTTTTCTCCGGAAATAGACGACCATCGTCCCGACGACGACGAGAATGACGAGCCAGACGGCGCCGTATCCCCACTTCCAGTCCAGCTCGGGCATGTATTTGAAATTCATGCCGTAAATGCCCGCGATAAAGGTGACGGGGATGAAAAGCGTGGCGATGATGGTCAGGACCTTCATGACCTCGTTCATCCGGTTGCTCAAGCTGGAGAGATAGAGGTCCATGAGGCCCGAAACCAGATCGTGAAAAGTCTCGACGGAATCGATAACCTGGATGGTGTGATCGTAAAGATCCCGGAGATAGGCCTGGGTGGATTCCCTGATGAGGTCCAGTTCCTCGCGAATCAGGACGTTGACGATCTCCCGCATGGGACGGACGGATTTTCTGAGGAACACCATGTCCTTCTTGAGGTCGTGGATGGCATTCATCATTTCCCTCGTCGGATTGCCGGCCAGATCCTCCTCCAGTTCCTCGATCCGGTCCCCCAGATATTCCAGGACCGGGAAATAATGATCCACGATGGTATCCAGGATGGTGTAGGCCAGGAAGTCGGCTCCCATCTTCCGCAGGCGCCCCCGCCCGGTCCGGATCCGGTTGCGGAGAGGCTCGAAAATGTCCCCGACTTTTTCCTGGAAGGAGATCACCCACGTCGGACCGAGGAGGAGGCTCAACTGTTCCGCTTCGATTTCCCCTGTTTCCCTGTTTCGGAAGAGCATCTTCCCGATGATCAGCACGTGTTCCTCGAAATTCTCGACCTTGGGATACTGGTTCGTGTTCATGACGTCTTCCAGGACGAGGGGATGGATGTGAAAATGCCGTCCGATTTTTTCCATAACCTCCGGCGAGTGAACCCCGTCCACGTTGATCCAGGAAACCGATGGCGTGTCCCGGAAGGGGAAACACGCTTCCACGGCATGGACCGTCTCTTCCCGGTAACCATCCCCGTCGTAGTCGAGGACGGTGATCCTGACCGCCTCCGTCCTCGACTCCCCCACGTGAACGAGAGATCCCGGCGGGAGCCCCACTTTCCTTGAAATGGCACCGCTGAACAATTTTTTCATGACCCGTTCTCCCGGCCTCAGCCTTTATCGACGGCAGGATGAAGCCGATTATCCTCCACCGTGATCGTGAGAGGTCTCCGGTCATCCTGAGCCAGATAGGTCGTCGTCGTCGGGAAGGCGAATTCGATCCCCTCGGCCTCGAAGGCCCGCATGATCCGAAAATTCACCTTTTCCGAAAATTCCATGAACTTCCAGTAATCGGGGGGGGAATACCAGTAATACGCCAGGATGTTCAGGGACGTGTCGTTGAACTCGCTGAAGAAGGCCTTCGGCGGGTAGTCGGGGTGCATCCCCTCGTGGTCCCGCAGCGTTTCGCGGACGATCTCCAGGGCCTTTTCCACCTTGTCCGGCGGGGTGTCATAGGTGATGGTCAGGTTCATGACACGGCGGATGCTCGGCCGGCTCCCCACGTTCTCAATGTTCCCCGCCGCCATTTTTTCATTGGGGACGGTCACCAGGTGCCCGTCGAAGGTGCGGATCCGGGTGCTCCGGAAACCCACGTCCTCCACGTAGCCGTCGATTCCCTCGGCGACGATGCGTTCCCCCACGATAAAGGGCTTGTCGAGCATGATCATGAGGCTCCCGAAAAGGTTTTTCAGGGTGTCCTGGGCGGCCAGGGCGAAGGCGAGGCCACCGATCCCGAGCCCGGCGAGGATGGCGTTCATGGGTTTGCCCGTCAGGGCCTGGAGGATGTAAACGGCCCCCAGGACGACGACGAGTATCTTGGAGGTCATCCGGATGAACTGGATGATGTTCCGGTCGAGCTTGCTGTCTTTCCGCCGGGCCATCCGGTTCAGTTCGAATTCGAGGACAGCGAGGAGACGATAGACGAAAAGGACGACCGCCAGTGTCGCCAGAACGTCCACCGCCGTTTTCAAAAGCCCGATGGCGGCGTCAGGAAGGGAAATCAGGGCATAAACGGCATAGACGGCGATGGCGAAAAGAAGAATCTTCATGGGCCTGGAGGCGGCCTCGAAAACCAGCCTGACCCGCATGGCCTCCTCTTTTTCCCCCAGGCCGTTCACCATGCCGCCGAGGAAGCGACCGAGCAGCCGCCCCCCCAGGTAAAGTCCCGCCAGGATGATCGCGAGGAAGCCATACCGGAGCCACGAGGAGTGAAAAAACCAGTCGGGAAAGAGGTGCTTCTGGCTGACGAGGAAAAGGGCGGCCACCAGGAGAACCGCCAGGATCCGGAAAACCGTCTTCACAGTCGCCACTCTCTGCTCGGAGATGTTTTTTTGAATTCTCTGGGGAAGAAAAACAAGGACCCCGTCGAGAAGGGAGATGACCTGAAAGAGGAACAGGATCGACGCCAGGGCAAAGAGAAAGGCTTCGAAACCATGGATGAGAAAGACCAGGTCCCCGGGGAGGCGGAGGGGTGTTTCCGCCGCCCTAAGGAGAAGCGCCACGACGGCGACCCGCACAGACGGCCGGAAACCCTGGATCACGGAAACCCATTTTTCTCCCCCCTTGTCGAGGAAGTAACGGTTCGCTCTTCGCCTGCCGTATTCGAGAGCCAGGATACCGAGCCCGAGAATGAGCATGGACAGGCCGAACTGCCAGATTTCATTGCCGGCGGCGGCGGTTTTAAGGTGCTGGACCCACTGGTCGAGGATATCCCTGAAATTCTGCATGACGCACCTCCAAATGTCTTTTCACGCCCAACGTCAATGGGCTTCATCCCAGTTTCGGCCCCCGCGAACCGCCACGACGAGGGGAACCCGCAGGGCGATCACCTCTTCCATCTCTTTCCGGATGACCGCCTCGGTTTCTTCTTCCTCGCTCTCGGGCACTTCGAAAACCAGTTCGTCATGGACCTGGAGGATCATGTCCGCCGAAAGGGACTCCCGCTTCAAGCGATCCGCGATACGGATCATGGCCACCTTGATCAGGTCGGCAGCGGTTCCCTGAACGGGCGTGTTCACGGCCATCCGTTCGGCAAACTGGCGGACCGGGGCGCTGGAACTTCGAAGATCGGGAAGATACCGGCGGCGGCCGAGAAGGGTGGTAACGAAACCTTCCCGTTCCCCCTTTTCCAAGGTTTCCGCGATGAAGGAACGAACGCCCTTGTATTTACGAAAATACTCGTCGATATATGCCTTGGCGAGCTTCTGGTCCACCCCGAGCTCCCGGGAAAGGCCGAAGGGGCTCATGCCGTAAAGAATCCCGAAGTTGATCACCTTAGCCTGTCGCCTCATGTCTTCGTTGACGAACTCGGGAAAGACGCCGAAGACGTCCGCGGCGGTCCGCCGGTGAATGTCCTCACCGGCCTCGAAGGTCCGGATGAGGGTCTTGTCATCCGAGAGATGGGCCAGGATCCGAAGCTCGATCTGGGAATAATCGGCCGAGAGGAGGCGATGCCCCGGCGGGGCAATGAAGGCCTGGCGGATCCTTTTACCCTCCGTGGTCCGAACGGGAATGTTCTGGAGGTTCGGGTTGCTGCTCGACAGCCGGCCCGTGGCCGTGGCGGTCTGGTTGAAGGACGTGTGCACCCGGCCCGTTTCCGGGTTCACCAGGAGGGGCAGGGCGTCCACGTAGGTGGACTTGAGCTTCATCAGGCTGCGGTAAGCCAGGATCTCCGCCGGGAGTTCATAGGAACGGGCCAGGTCCGTGAGGACGTCCACGTCTGTCGAGTGGCCCGTCTTGGTTTTCTTTCCCCGGGGAAGCTTCAGCTTCTCGAAGAGGATCTCCTGGAGCTGCTTTGGCGAGTTGATGTTGAAGGACTCGCCGGCGAGAATGTGGATTTTCTCTTCCGACAGGGCGAGAAGCGCCCCCAGGTCCCGGGACATGTCCCTGAGGAGTTCGGTGTCGAGGAGAACGCCCTTCCTCTCCATGGCGGCGAGAACGGGAATGAGGGGCATCTCCACGTCATCGTAGAGCTTTCGTGAACCGTCTTTTTCCATGCGTTCCGTGAGGACGGGGATGAGGCGATGAACCCGGTCGGCGCACTGGCAGGCATAGGATCCGGTCTTCTCCGGGGAAAGGTCGGCCAGGGGGACGGCCCGGGCCCCGCTGCCGGCGATCTCCTTGAGGGAGGCGCACTCCCGGTTGAGATATTCCAGGGAAAGATCGGGGATATCAAAGGCCCGCCGGGTCGGGTTGATGATATAGGCGGCCACCATGGTATCTCCCGTGACGCCGGACGGGGAGATTCCCCTTCGGGTAAAAAAAACCCGGGCGCTTTTCACGTCATGGCTCCACTTTTCAATCTTTTCGTCTTCCAGGGCCTTCTTCAGTTCGTCGAGAATCGGCCCCTCTCCCAGGACCGCCCCGGCGCCCGCCGCCGGAAGATAAAACGCCTTCCCCGGTGCCGGGCAAAGGGCCATGCCCACGAGATCTCCGTTCATGGCATCGGGGGAGGACAAAAGAACGTAAAAGACCCAGGGCCCCCGTTCCGGGAAAGTCCGGAGAATTTCATCGAGCTCTTCCGGGCGGCTAACCGTCCGGAACGCCGTTTCCTCCGTTTCAGCCCGAACCTTGAGGGACTGCAGGAGGGACGAGAATTCGAACTCCACGAAAAGGTCTCTCAGGAGGGACGTTTCCGGTTGTCCGACCCGCAAGGTTTCCAGGTCTCCCTCCAGGGGCAGGTCGGTCCGGATGGTTACCAGTTCCCGGCTCAGCCGGGCCTGGTCGGCGAAGCGGTTGAGGTTCTCACGGACCTTTCCGTTGGAGAGCTCTCCGGCACGGGCCAGGATCTCTTCCAGCGTCCCGAATTCGAGGACGAGCTTGAGCGCGGTCTTGGGACCGACTCCCGGAACCCCGGGCACGTTGTCCGAGCTGTCCCCCGTGAGTCCCATGATCTCCACCACCCGGTCGGGGCCGACGCCGAACCTTTCCCGGACCGCCGCCTCGTCGACGACCCGGTTCTTCATGGTGTCGAGGAGAACAACGCGGTCCGAAACGAGCTGCATGAAGTCCTTGTCCCCGGACACGATGACCACCCGGACACCCTGCCGCTCATAGTGCCGGGCCAGGGAACCAATGATGTCGTCGGCTTCCCACCCTTCTTTTTCCATAACGGGTATTGACAACCCCCGGATCAGTTCCCGGATGGGGGGGAGCTGCTCCGCCAGCTCGTCGGGCATGGGTTTACGGGTTGCCTTGTAGTCCTCGAAGCTGTCATGGCGGAAGGTGGGCCCCCTGGTATCGAAAACGACGGCCATGTATTCGGCGTTTTTCTCCCTCAGGATCTTGAGAAGCATGTTGGTGAAGGCGTAGAGGGCGTTCGTGGGAAATCCCTTGGAATTCGTGAGCGGCGGCGTGGCATGAAAAGCGCGGTACACGAGGTTGCTCCCGTCCACGAGATAGAGGACGGGGTCTTCACGTTTCGTCGTCATGGCGTTTCTCTCTTACAGGTCGAAGGTGGCGTCGATCTTGAATTTTTTGACAGATCGAAGGTCAAGGATGTCCGATATGCCCGTTTTTTCCCGAAGGTCTCCGAGAAAATCCGCGATCTTCTCCGGCGAAGGGGCGATCACGGTAAACCAGACATTGTAGGAATGGTTTCTTTCATAGTTGTGGGTGACCCCCTCGCAGGCGTTGACCGTCTCGATGAACACCTCGAGACGCTCCGGGGGCACCCGGGCGGCGCAGAGGGTGCTCACGAACCCGAGCCGGCCCGGTTCGAAGACGGCGCCAATCCGCCGGATCACGCCTTGTTCCTTCAGCCGTTTCACCCGGGAAAAGGCCTCGTCCTCCGAGATCCCGAGAGCCTCCCCCACGATCCGGTAGGGTTCCGGATCGATAGGAAACCCCCTCTGGAGGCGGTTCAGGAGTTTTCTGTCCAGGTCGTCCATGATCTCGTCAGCCCGTCAAGGACGGCGGCGGGATTCCGCCCGCGGCTCGTAAACGCAAAGAGGCTCTTCGGCGAGGTAGTCCCCCGTGGCCTCGAAGGCCCGGGCCCGGCACCCGCCGCAGACCTTCAGAAATTCGCATCGGCCGCACTTGCCCCCGTAGAGATCGAGCCTTCGGAGTTTCCCGAAAACGGGGGACTCTTCCCAGATGACGGGAAAAGGAGACTCGGAAATCTGCCCGCAGTCCACTTCCAGGTACCCGCAGGGCTGGACCTGGCCCGTGTGGGAAATGAAGCAGAAGGTGATCCCCCCCAGGCATCCCCGGGGCGTCGGACCCCCGTGTCCCCCGATAGCCGGGGACGCGCCCTTCCGGTTCCGGTCTTTCCCGTGCTGGCGCCGGATCCGGAAATAGTGGGGCGCGCAGGTCGCCTTGAGTTCCATGGGCACCCGGCCTTCTTTTTCAAGGAACCACAGCAGGGTTTTTTCGTAGTCCTCCGCCGATATCTCTTCCTCGGCCATTTCCTTTCCTCTCCCCGTGGGAACAAGAAGGAAAAGATGGTGAGCGGCGGCGCCCAGGGAGACGGCCAGATCGAGAATCCTCTCGAGGTCCGCCAGGTTTTCCCGGGTTACCGTCGTGTTGACCTGGAATTCCACGCCCGCTTTTTTCAGGGCCTCGATCCCGCGAAGGGCCCCGTCGAAGGCCCCGGGAACGGCCCGAAGGGCGTCATGGCTGGCGGCGTCGGGTCCGTCGAGGCTGACGCTCACCCGCCTGATGCCGGACTCCCGGATGCGATCCGCCGTTTTCCCGTCCACCCCGGTGCCGTTCGTGGCCAGGACCATCCGGAGGCCCAGGCTGTCCCCGTACCGTGCCAGGGTGAAAATGTCAGGACGGAGAAGGGGTTCCCCCCCCGTCAGGATGATGACGGGACGGCCGACGGAGGCGATGTCGTCCAGAAGGGCGAGGCAGGCTTCCGTCCCCAGTTCGCCCCTGTAGGGACCTCTTTCCGATGACGCACGGCAGTGGCGGCAGGAGAGATTGCAGCTCCGGGTGACTTCCCAGGCCACCATCCGCAGGGGATGGGGCAGAATTTTCGGCGCGTCCCCGGAACCGGTCATCTCGAGCCCTTGGAAAGAAACCGGGCCGCTTCCCGGGCGAAATAGGTGAGGATGATGTCCGCCCCGGCCCGCTTGATGGACAGGAGGGACTCCATCATGGCCCTTTCTTCGTCGAGCCAGCCCAGGTTGGCCGCCGCCTTGATCATGGCGAACTCGCCGCTCACGTTGTAGGCGGCAATGGGAAGGTCGAATTCCTGCCGGGCCCGGCAGATGATGTCCAGGTAGGGGAGAGCGGGCTTTACCATAATGATATCAGCACCTTCCTCCACGTCCAGGGTGATCTCCCGGATGGCCTCGTCACCGTTTCCCGGGTCCATCTGGTAGGCCTTTCGGTCGCCGAACTGGGGCGCGCTTTCGGCGGCCTCCCGGAAAGG
>Ga0209096_1004147_pt1 | contig 11939 bp, 5 predicted proteins | sample AD_UKC034_MetaG_FD_184407 | JGI IMG/M metagenome (GOLD analysis project Ga0209096, IMG submission 184407) | Active sludge microbial communities of municipal wastewater-treating anaerobic digesters from USA - AD_UKC034_MetaG (SPAdes) (version 2) | ecosystem: Engineered > Bioreactor > Anaerobic >...
TCTTTGATCTTTACCAGCTTAAACATTTTTCAACCGTCATTGTTTCGTTATCCACATTAACGGTCACCTTGACAGCACTACCTTTTCAAGGTATCTCTTATCTCCTGCGGTCACCTCAACAATAAGAAGGTTTCCGACATCACCGGGGTAGAATTCCTTCAGTTCCCCTGAGTTAAAACGCTCATATTCGGATACTAGTATAATTCTTCCGGTTATATCGAATATCCTGACCTTTCCCCTGACACCATCCCAGTAATTTCCCTGAGGCAGGATGCATACCCTTCCCTGGGCGGCATAGATCTTAAGCAGGCTCTCAGCATCTGTCTCAGGCATCTCTGACGGGGCAGCGGCCACACTCTTCTTTTCCGGGATAACGGTGAGGGCAAACCGGCCTGTGATTGTTCCCGGTGTTGCCGGGAAGGAGTATTCGGGGGTTACATTGAGGTCGATCTTCTTTCCTGTCAGGTTATCGGTAAGAACGAACCTGGTGTTGCCTGTGTTCTGCAGCTGGCTGCGTGTTAGTTTAAATGTTCCCGCATCCGGTATCTCAAGGGTGAGGGGGATGATTATTCTCTGTGAAGGCCAGGGGATTGAGTTTATTGAGTACTCCTCGGGTCCCATGACCGAATAGATCTTCAGTTGTTCCTTCAGGTGGCTGAACGGCTTGCCTGCATCATACAGGCCGTCAAAGGCGAAGGTTGCTTCAGGCCTGAACCTGATGATCATCTCATCACTGGTTTTGTCAGAAGAGAGGGCCAGGCGCAGCAGCGGGATCTGTTCAGACGACTTGAACCTGGGGGCCTCACCGTGCTCACGGGCACTATTGGCGATATTGATGAATGTGCCTGTTGCCCTTGTGCGTACAAAGAATCCCTGCAGGGGAGCTATATGGGCCGTGGCGCCGTTGGTGCCCACGCCGTCTACATATGAAGCCTCCTCGCCCGCTGCCGTTCTGACATAGTAGGCATGCCTTACCATCTCATGGTCATGCGAGTAGCTTACCAGGTCCCAGTTGATGCCGCATGTAAGAGAGTTGCCAATGAGGGAGTAACCGTAGATGGTTGTGTCGCCTCCCGAGCCGCTGAATGGGAGGTCTATCCTGCCCATGGAGGTGGTGAGCGACTTCAGGTTGCGGTAGGTCATGGTCACATCAGAGACCACGCTCACGTCGTACCCTTCTTTTGCCGTCAGCTGGCTGAAGGGGGTGGTGCCGTCGTAGCCGTCGTGCCATTGCCAGCCGTCACTGACATCGGAAACCACTTTGGACTCGTCATACCGTACCAGCATCTCCGGCTCGATATCGGTAAAGACCGTTTTCGAAACCGTTGCCGGCGGGGCGATGTAGTGCCACCAGTCGCCTGTCGGGCCCGAGGTGAGGAAGTGTTCCACGTTGACATTTCCCGCGGCGCCTGAGAAGCTGTTTGTAAGCATCGAGGCGTAGCCTGTGGCGTCAGAGCGCAGGTAAATTGTCCCGCTGTTGGTTATTGAGTTGAATGTAGCCTTCGCGCCGGGTTCAATGATCATATTGAGGCCGGTATTCAGTGTGAAGGAAGGTCCGGGTGCTGCGGTGGGATAAGTTGAGGTGCCTGCCGGGATGACTATGTTTGTACCTGCCGGCACGAGTCCCTTTTCCCAGTTAACCGGGTCACCCCAGCTGCTGTTGCCGCCTTGCCAGCGGCTGTATGTCACCTCGATGGCGCCGATATCCGGCGGTCCTATTCGCTCTGCGCCAATGAAATCAATAGGCGGTACCTGTACGGAAGGGTGGCTGCCTGTCCCTGCGTCGCGCAATGGTGACATAAAGGCAATTGAGAGATCTCCTGCTGCAGGATTAATGAAGTTGGGCCCGTCGGGCGCCGTGTTGCTGCTGCCGAGAGTAATGCATCCCGGAAGCGTTTCGCCTTCGATGGCACAGAATTCAAACACCGAGGATGATGTTCCAGACAGTCCTATGTGTGATGATCCACCCCAGATGACCGTGTTCAGGATAATTGCACCGGGTGAATTCTCAAGATAGATGGTGTTGCCGTCAGCTGCCATCGATGTGTTGGATGCAAAAGAGGTGTTGACTATCACCGGTGATGAAGAAATGGCGGCGATGGCGCCTCCGCCGTTAAGGGTTGAGAGCGAGTTATTGTTATAGATTATGCTGGAAGCGATCAGCGGCGCTGTTCCTGCTGCCACATAGACAGCCCCTCCCTGGTCAGTTGCAGTGTTACCGTACAGAACAGAGTTGGCTATTGTCAGTTCGGCCCCGTTCTCCACATAGACGGCTCCGCCCTTCTGTGCCGTGCAGTTCCTGATGGTACAGTTGAGCACGTTCACCTTTCCGGATACGACATGAAGGGCCCCGCCAAAATATCTTGACCTGGTACGCTGCCCGTTCTCCACGGTGCAGCTTTGTAATGAGCTTGTTCCGGATGATGTGTGATAAATATTCCCCCAGGAATCGGTGCTTTCACCCGCAATATGGTCACCGTCTGTGTCGGCTGTGATGAGTACGGGCATGCTGGAGGATCCCTGCGCAACAAGCCTGCCTGTCCCGCTGATCATTATGCAGGCATACCTGCTCTTGCATATGAGCGTTGTCCCCGGCATTAGCCTCAGCGTTCCGGCCGAGACACCCAGATTGCTGTCGAAGTATTTGGTGCCGCTGATGGTGAAGTCTCCGGCATTAATACCCCTGTAGGGATTGGTAAACGTGCCCGTCCCCGTTATCTGTGCCGATACAGACGGAGCTATGAGACACATTGCCAAAATCAACAGAAAGGTCCTTTTCATGACTGGCATTTAAATAGATATAACGCCCTGGATGTTCAAAGGTTTCAGAGTGCAACTATTTGAGCAGACGAAAGACGTTATTAATCACAAAAGTAAGAATAATGTGCATTATGTCAATAGCGACATTGTATTTATAAGATATTTTCTCTTTCAGGGTTTTGAGGCCTCTTCTTGTTATCTTTGTGAATATCACCGGTGAATGCCATCAAGGAATAATATCTTACGCAGGGCGTTGGGGCTGCTGGCAGAGAGCTCCAGCAGGGAGACGGTAATGACTGCTGTCATACTGATCATCAGGGCTTTTCTGCCTCTGGTGGCGGTGCTCCTGATAGGTCACTATGTTGACCTGGTGACCGGGGTGGCGGATGCGGGAGCGGGCGGGGGCGGGGGCATTGCCTCTGTCGCTGAGAGCATGGCTCCTGTGGCTGACGGCGGGGCTCTCGTGGCTGAAAACATGACACCTGTGGCTGAGAGCGGGGCTCCCGTGGCTGAAAACATGACACCTGTGGCTGAGAGCGGGGCTCCCGTGGCTGAAAACATGACACCTGTGGCTGAGAGCGGGAGCGGGAGCGACCTCTTTGGAGGCGGGGGTATTGGCGGCGTTCCCACCGGCGGCGTTCCCACTGGCGGCGTTCCCTCCGGCGGTGTTCCCACCGGCGGCGTTCCCTCCGGCGGTGTTCCCACCGGCGGCAGCCCTTTGCCGGTTGCTATCATATGGCTCACGATGGCAATTGTATTGGCACTGCTGGCCGATGATCTGCTGGCCGCCGCAGGCAGGTATCTGACAAAGAAGCACTCTTATCTCCTTGAAGGGCACATCTCCTCACTGATACATGCTCATGCCGGCAGGCTGGGATTGAGATTCTTTGAGGATCCGCTGTTCCACGACAGTCTGGAGAGGGCTGCCCGGGATATCTCTTGGAGGCCTGCTGCCCTGGTGTCAGACTTTATCCTCCTGCTCAGGGGGGTGATCTCTTTTCTGGCCATGGCCTATGTGCTGAGGAATTTCGGGCTCATCCCGCTGCTGATAGTTATCCTGGTGTTCATTCCTGTCATGCTTGTCAGGGTACGGAACTCGCGAAGGCTCTATAATACACGGAAAGCGGTCACTGCCGACTCGCGGCGAGCTTCCTATTTCAGCTGGCTCCTCACTGGCGAGAAACCGGCCAGGGAGGTGAAGCTCTTTGACCTGGGCGGATATTTCGACAGGCTCTTCCGTAAGCACCTCAGGGCATCGCGGGAGCCGGAGCTGAAGACTGAAAGAAAAAATATCCTTCCCGAGAGTTTCGCCTCACTGCTCAAGGTGGCAGCCTTTGCCGGGGTGATCATCTATGCCACTTCGAGGTATCTCAGCTCATCAATCACTGCCGGAGAGCTGGCGATGTACCTGGTGGCCTTCAGGCAGGCGATGGTATATCTGCGTGATGCTGTCAGCGGTTACTCGGGACTGGCGGAGAACAGCATTTTCCTCCGCGATCTTTTCACCTTCCTTGACCTTAAGCCGGATATGGCTGGTGAGCTGCAGGCACCCGGACCGGATTCGTTCAGCGAGATTGCCGTTGAGAAGCTCTCATTCACTTATCCCGGGGCCGTCCATCCGGCGCTGCAGGATATCACTCTGCGCATCAGGCGGGGGGAGAAGGTGGCCATCGTGGGGCCCAACGGCTCGGGCAAGACCACCCTCGTCAAGCTGCTGTGCAGGCTGTATGACCCGGATGAGGGACGTGTTATGGTCAACGGCAGCGATGCCGCCAGCCTTGACCCGGCCTCATACAGGAGGCTCTTTTCAGTTGTGTTCCAGAATTTCATGCTCTATTACCTGAGCGCGGGGGAAAATATAATGCTGGGGAGCAGGGATGGCGGCGCTGAAGGCTCCGCTGATGCTGATGGAGGTGATGGCGGTGATCGCGGTGATGGCAGTGATCGTGCTGATGGAGGTGATCGTGGTGATGGCAGTGATCGTGCTGATGGAGGTGATGGCGGTGCTATTGTTGGTAATCGCGGTGATCGCGGTGATGGCAGTAATCGTGCTGATGGAGGTGATCGTGGTGATGGAGGTGATCGTGGTGATGGCGGTGCTATTGTTGGTGATCGCGGTGATCGCGCAGGGCGAACCGGGGACGACAGCTTCGCGCAGGGCGCAGAACAACCCGGTAGTAATAACTCTGCGAGTGCTACAGATGAGTTAAGAAAAGCTGCCGGAACCACCGGTCTGCGGGAGCTGCTTGAGGCTCTACCGGAGGGATATGATACACAGCTGGGTCATCACACCGAGGGCGGACGGGAACTTAGCTGGGGCGAGTGGCAGAAGATAGCCATAGCGCGGGCTGTCTATCGCCGGTCACCCGTGCTGATACTTGATGAGCCTGCCTCTTCTCTTGATGCCGATTCTGAATACGAGATCTTCTCCGATCTCAGTCGCATCACCGGCGGGCGCACATGTATCTTCATCAGCCACAGGTTGTCACATGTGCGCGATGCCGACCGTATCGTCGTTCTTGACGGCGGCAGAGTGGCAGAGGCCGGCACCCATGATGAACTGATGGCTGCGGGAGGCAGGTATTACAATATGTTCACCAGGCAGAAATCGATGTACAGATGAATGAGCCGGAAGACACACTGGTGATCCTGGATAACGATGAGTTGATGAATGCGGTCAGGTTACTGCTGTTGCTGGGGAGGACAGACTTTACCGCTGATGAGAGGCAGCAGATCACTGATGAGTTTGAGCGGTACAGCTCATGGAACCTCTTTGTCTCCCTGGCTGTCAGGCACGGGGTGGCAGCGCTGGTGTGGCAGAACGTTTCTGATCTCGGCCTGGCACACCGGGTGCCGGAGGCAGAAAGAACGATGCTGGAGGGATTACGGTTCAAGTCGATTGCCCGGGTGACATGGATCACGGAGGCTGCTGCCGCCGTATGCGGTCTGCTGGAACGTGAGGGGATAAGGGTGGTGGCGCTGAAAGGTCTCGCCCTGGAACATACTGTCTACGGCTCCAGGGGACTGCGCCAGATGAGCGATGCCGATCTGCTGGTGGCTCCTTCTGATGCACTGAGAGCCAGGGATATACTTGTCAGGGATGGGTTCAGGTCGATGCGCATGAAATCGCCCCTCTACAGACACATCATCCTTGACCTGGGCAATCATCTGCCGGAACTGCACCGGGGAGGCGTCTCCGTGGATCTGCACTACAGGCTTTTCGGGCCGGAGGCGGAAGAGATGGTTGTAAGGGCAATAGCCGATTCGGAGACTATCACTGCCGGGAAGAGCACATTGCGTGTCCTGCCTCCGATGACTGCCTTTCTGGCGCTGGTAAGCCATATTTACAAGCATGGGATCAAGGGCGAGTTCCAGATGAGGTTGTGGACGGATATTTACCTTTTACTTGCCAGGGACGGAGAGAAGATACTGACGCCGGAGCTTCCCGCTGCTGCGGAGGAGGCGGGGATTGCCGGGGAGACCGGAACCGTGCTTACAGTTATGGAGAAGGTGTGGGGAGTGAGGATGCCGGCAGAGATAAGACCTCTTCTGGATGACCCGAGGGAAGGAGCCGGGACACCGGAAGACAACAGGGTCAGCGAATCGGTCACAACTGACAGGCCGGAGGACAACGGCAGAAGCCAGTCAGTTGCCTGTGAAACGGCCGGTGTTGAAAGTGGCGAAGCCATTATCGCCAGGTTTATGCGTGACCTGATGCATCCCGGGGCTGTTGAATCAATAAGTCAGCGGGAGATGTTCACACGTAACCTGGAAGCGCTCCGGAGTCCGGGTAAGAAATTGATCTTCATTCTCGGGGATATCTTCCCCTCTGTCGGATTCATGAAGCACAGGTACGGCTGCCGGTCAACACTGAAAGCGGTGCTTTTCTACCCTCACCGACTGGGTAAACTGGGGTGGATTTTAGGTATTCGTGGAGACAAAAGCCCGGGAAATTAACATTTCATCAAAATTTTTGGCAGAAATCCCCAATTTTATTTGGAGGCTAATGATATATTTTGTTAAATTTATATCAGTCAAAATTTTTGTTTTAGTCGATGTCGCAATGGGGGTTTATTTAGATAATTGTTTTTTAATGAAACGGAGATGGAAAATACGTGTCTGAAACCATTGAACAATTAGAGCATAACGGGCAAAAAGCGCTTCAGTAGCGCAGTCTCGCTGCATGATGCCTCGCTTTTTGCGACTGTCGCCGGACTCCTCCCGGCGGCACTGCCCCGGGGGCACACCCCCGGGGCTTTTACAATTCTTGATGGCCTACAGCCATCCGCACCCATTAACGTCCTGTTCTACAATGCTTGATGGTCTACGACCATCCTTCCGCATGAACACACTGATCTACAATTCTTTATGGTCTGCAACCATCCGCACGTATGTGGTGCACAGGCCCCACCTCGTAGAGGTGGAAGAATTGTAGATGGAGGTCAGAAGCACCACCCCCACCTCGTAGAGGTGGAAGAATTGTAGACGGATGGCAGAGATGCCCCCCACCTCGTAGAGGTGGAAGAATTGTAGACGGATGGCAGAGATGCCCCCCACCTCGTAGAGGTGGAAGAATTGTAGATGGAGGTCAGAAGCACCACCCCCACCTCGTAGAGGTGGAAGAATTGTACAACTGCTACCCACAAAACCCCCGGGGTGGGTGGGGCACATGCTTTTACAAATCTTGATGGTCTACGACCATCCACTCACATGAACGCACTGATCTACAATTCTTTATGGTCTACGACCATCTACAATTCTTGATGGCCTACAGCCATCCGCACCCATTAACGTCCTGTTCTACAATTCTTGATGGCCTACAGCCATCCGCACCCATTAACGTCCTGTTCTACAATTCTTGATGGCCTACAGCCATCCGCACCCATTAACGTCCTGTTCTACAATTCTTGATGGTCTGCGACCATCCTGACGCCATTATGCTCTAAAAGCATTACTTTTGCACAAACGGCCTCAGAAATGAAAAGCGCACTTTATCTATACAATACCCTTTCACGCAGGAAGGAGCTGTTTGAACCACTGGCCCCACCGTTCGCGGGCATGTATGTCTGTGGCCCCACGGTCTACAGCGAGGCCCACCTGGGTCATGCCCGTCCCGCTGTCACCTTCGACGTGCTCTACAGGTACCTGATGCACCTGGGATATAACGTTCGCTATGTGCGGAACATCACCGACGTGGGTCACCTGGAGAACGAAGCTGAAGAGAGCGGTGAGGACAAGATCAGCAGACGCGCCAGACAGGAGCACCTTGAGCCGATGGAGATAGTACAGAAGTACATGAACAGCTACCATCATGCCATGGAGAAGCTGAATACCCTGCCGCCATCCATCGAGCCGCGTGCCACCGGCCATATAATCGAACAGCAGCAGCTGGCCGAGCGGCTTGTAGAAAGCGGATACGCCTACGAGGTTAACGGCTCCGTATATTTTGATGTGGAGAAATATGACAGGGAGCACAATTACGGCATCCTGTCGGGAAGGGTCCTGGAGGATATGCGTGCCAACAGCCGCGCCCTGGAGGGACAGGATGAGAAGCGGGGACAGTTCGATTTTGCCCTGTGGAAAAAAGCATCACCCGGTCATATAATGAGATGGCCGTCAAAGTGGAGCGAGGGCTTTCCGGGGTGGCACCTTGAGTGCTCGGTGATGAGCACTAAATATTTAGGTGAGACCTTTGACATCCATGGCGGGGGCATGGACCTGATCTTCCCGCATCACGAGTGCGAGATAGCGCAGAGCACAGCCGCACAGGGCCATGCGCCGGTGCGTTACTGGGTTCATAACAACATGGTAACCATCAACGGGCAGAAGATGGCCCGGTCACTGGGCAACTTCATCACCCTCGAGGAGATGTACAGCGGATCACACCAGCTGCTGGCCAGAGCCTACTCGCCCATGACCATCCGCTTCTTCATGCTGCAGGCACACTACCGCAGCACCCTCGATTTCAGCAATGAGGCGCTGCTGGCGGCCTCGCTCGGACTGCAGAAGCTGATGAGCGCGGAGAAAACGCTGGACAGTCTAATGCCTGCCGGGAGCTCCACAATTGACGTCAGCGGCATCGCCGCGAAGTGCTACGAGGCAATGAGCGACGACCTGAACACACCCGTGGCTATAGCGCAACTCTTTGACGCCGTGAGGATAATCAACCTAGTCAACGACGGAAAGGAGAAGCTGACTGCAGAGGATATAGGATCACTGAAGGCGCTCTTCAGGGTCTTTATTCACGAGCTGTTCGGTTTGAAGGCCGAGGAATCGGCCGGCACAGAAAGGCTTGAGGGAGTGCTGAGGCTCTTGCTTGACTTAAGGCAGGAGGCCAAGGCGAGGAAGGAGTGGAGTACCTCTGACCGCATACGCGACAGGCTGGCAGAGATTGGTATCACCGTCAAGGACCGCAAGGACGGGTACGACTGGGAGATAACCGCATGACTGACTGTGCCGTGCGCCCCGGAGAAACGGCCTATGCAAAACCCTGTCAGGGCAACCCGCCGGCATGACAATGAACAGAAAGAATGACAGTCACGAGATACAAATCTGATATTATCAGCATTGGCACTCTGACCATGGGTGGCGACCTGCCCGTGCGTTTACAGAGCATGACCAACACCGACACCCTTGACACTGCCGCCAGTGTCAGCCAGTGCATACGTATCATTGAGGCGGGAGGTGAGCTGGTGCGGTTGACGGCGCAGGGAGTGCGCGAGGCGGAGAACCTTGCGGCCATCAGGAACGGGTTGCGGGCAGCGGGATTTGACACTCCGCTGTGTGCTGATATACATTTCAATCCCGCTGCTGCCGAGACGGCGGCGCGCATTGTGGAGAAGGTCCGCATCAATCCCGGCAACTACGCTGACAAACGGGCTTCATTCATCAGGCAGGAGCTGACAGAAGGCGAGTGGATGGCTGAGCTGGAGCGGACCAGGGAGCGTGTTCTGCCCCTGATAAAAATATGTAAGGAGTATGGCACTGCAGTGCGAATAGGGGTTAATCACGGCTCTCTCTCTGACCGCATCATGACCCGTTACGGCAACACTCCGATGGGGATGGTTGTCTCGGCCATTGAATTCCTGAAGATATTTACGGATGAAGGGTTTCACAGGATTGTTGTCTCTATGAAGTCGTCCGACACTCTGACGATGGTAACGGCCAACCGATTGCTGGTAAGGATGATGGCTGAAGAGGGAATGTTTTTTCCCGTTCACCTGGGCATCACCGAGGCCGGTGAGGGCGAGGATGGCCGTATTATCTCCGCCGCCGGCACCGGCACGCTGCTGGCAGAGGGTATAGGAGATACAGTCAGGGTCTCCCTTTCGGAACCGCCCGAGGCAGAGATACCTGTGGCACGTGCCATTGTAAACGCTGTGGCCGGGGAGGCAGGAAGGGTGATGAATTCCGTTCCGCCCCTGGAGCAGCAGAGGGCCGGGGAGCGCTGGCTCCCGCAGGTATATACGCTGGTTGCGGATAAAATCCCTGAGGGGACATCCGGCAGGAGCGGGCACGGGGATGACCCCGGAGATAAGAATATACCCGGAGATGGCATTACTGATAAGGGCGGGCCAGCGGAGAAGCCGGTAAAATTTGCCGATGAGTCCGGCACACTGTTCAGTGGTGAAACACTGACGATCTCACCTGATGAGCTGCGGTTAATGACAGGCATGCAGGCCTTTGACAGACTGCTCAACCCGGTTTTCAGCTGTGATGATCCGGAACAACTGGCCATAGAAGCTGCCACTCTTCTTGGCCGATTCTTTATTGCACGGCATCCGGCAGGACTCTCTATAAGTAATAACGGCAGCGTTCAGGGCGAGACACTTCGCAGAGTGGCTTTCTCCATCCTGCAGGCCACGGAGGCACGTATCACCCGCACCAGGTACATATCATGCCCCACCTGCGGGAGGACGAAATTCAACCTGCAGGAGGCAGTGCAGAAGGTGAAGGCTGCCACAGCCCACCTGACAGGGATGAAGATAGCTGTCATGGGATGCGTGGTCAACGGTCCCGGCGAGATGGCGGGGGCCGATTACGGCTATGTAGGCGCCGCGGAGGGCAGGGTGCACATCTATCGAGGTACCGAGCCGGTATACAAAAATGTTCCCGAGGCCGAGGCGCTGGACAGGCTGCTGGAACTGATCAGCAGTGACCAGGCTGGCAGGAAATCCGGCTAATCCTTTTCAGATGAGTCGGCAAGCCTGTAATCCAATTGCCGCTTCTGCAGGTCGGCCTTCGCCACCTCAACACTGACCTTGTCACCGAGCATATAAACCTTGCCTGAGTGCCTTCCGCGGATGCAGTAGTTCTCCTCATCATACTCGAAGTAGTCGTCCTGCAGCTCCCTGATGGCAACCATCCCCTCGCACTGGTTCTCAATGATCTCAACGTAGATGCCCCATTCGGTAACGCCTGAGATGACTCCCTCAAACACCTTCCCTATCTTGTCGCTCATGAACTCAACCTGCTTGTACTTGATTGATGCCCTCTCGGCATCGGTGGCCAGGCGCTCCATCCTGGAGGAGTGCTCGCACAGCTTTACATACTTGTCATTGTCGCGTGCCGGCTGTTTATCAAGGTATTTTGTCAGCAGACGGTGCACCATCATGTCGGGATACCGGCGTATGGGCGAGGTGAAATGGGTGTAGTGACTGAAGGCGAGGCCGTAATGACCAATATTATCCGTTGAATAGACTGCCTTGGCCATGGAGCGCAGGGCGAGGGTCTCAACAATATTCTGTTCCTTCTTGCCGGCCACCTCGTCCATCAGCTTGTTCATGGCGGCGGGGAGGCCTTTTACGTTCTCTGTATCAAGCTCGTAGCCAAACCGTTTGATGAAATAGCTGAATGAGCTTAGTTTTTCGGGATCGGGTTTGTCATGGATACGGTAGACGAAGGTTTTTCCCTTCAGTTTCCTGCCGACGAACTCCGCCACCCGCTTGTTGGCCAGAAGCATGAATTCCTCGATGAGCTGGTTGGCAGTACCGAACTCGCGGAAGAGGATGCCGAGGGGCACGCCCTTCTCGCTGAGGTTGAACTTGACCTCCAGTCGTTCAAAGGCGAACGAGCCTGCGGCGAAGCGTTTGCCGCGCAGGAGCTGGGCCAGGTTATGGAGGGTAAGCAACTGCTCCTTCATCTCGCCATCGCCGGTGTCGATGACCTGCTGTGCCTCC
>Ga0209096_1004151_pt1 | contig 11933 bp, 10 predicted proteins | sample AD_UKC034_MetaG_FD_184407 | JGI IMG/M metagenome (GOLD analysis project Ga0209096, IMG submission 184407) | Active sludge microbial communities of municipal wastewater-treating anaerobic digesters from USA - AD_UKC034_MetaG (SPAdes) (version 2) | ecosystem: Engineered > Bioreactor > Anaerobic >...
AACCGTCAACCCGAACCGGCCCCTCTCCCCGGGGGGGCCCATGATACCGCCGATCTCGTCCGGGAGGCCCGGCATGGCGGCCAGGGGGCCTTCGTAAGGCTGGCGGAAATGTATCGGGAAGAGATATATCGCATGGTTTACTACAGGACCCGCTCGCCCATGGACGCCGAAGACTTGACCCAGGACATCTTCCTCAGGGCCTTCGAAAGGATCGGCGGACTCCGGGACGGCGATGCCTTCCGGAGCTGGCTGTTCCGGATCGCCGTGAACCGGGTGACGGACTTTCAGCGGCAAAAAAAAGTCCTCTCCTGGCTCGGCCTCGCCCCCCGAAAGAGAGAAGACGAGGCCTTACCCGAAGGAACCGCCGAGCCGGAAGCCCCCCTTTACCTGGAAAAAAAGGAATTCTGGGAGAACTTCCAGAAATTTGTCAAAAGGCTGTCCCCCATGGAAAGGGAAGTCTTCATCCTCCGGTTCCTGGACCACCTGGACATCGCCGCCATCGCCCGGGTCCTGGGAAAGAAGGACAGCACCGTGAAAACCCACCTTTATCGAGGGCTGGAAAAATTCCGCCGGGAGGAGGCCTTCATGGAATTCGGGGCTTTCCGGGCTACCCGGGCAGGCGAATCGATAACGAAACAGGGGACGGAGGAAGAACAACCGTGAAAGAAGGCAGGGACGGCCATCTCGATGAAAGGGAGATTCTCCAGGCTTTTCTGGGAGAGGGGGACCTCCCGGCGGAAAGAAAAGACCACCTTGCCGCCTGTCCCCTCTGCCGGCGGGAAAAGGAACGCCTCGAGAACGCCCTTGCGTCCCTGCAACAAAAGGCGTCGCTCTTCACGCCCGGGCCCTCCCGCCCGGTCACCCTGGAACGGAAGAGGCGCGCTTTCCCCGCGGGCCTGCCACCCCTCCGGGCAGCCCTCGGCGGCGCCGTTCTCGCCGCCGTGGCCATTTTTCTTCTCTGGGGGAGAGACTCCGGTATCCTTTTTCGAAACGGAGGCGGCACGGCCTTTCCGGAGACCGATCTCCTCATGACCGAAGTGGCCTTGCTCGTGGAAAACCCGCTTCCCCCGGTGGTGATGGACATGGTTGCCGAAGAGAAGGTCCCCGGTGACGAGGACTTTTTCCACTTCGTCGCCCCCCTCCCTGAAGAAGAACCAGGGACGGACACCCGCATGAAAGGAGAAATTCCGTGGAAAGAAAATTACTGCTGAAAACGGCCCCCGCCCTTTTCCTGTTTCTGGCCCTCGTTCTGGGCCCCCTGAGCGCCGCCGCCCAGGAGTTCCCCATGGGCAAGTGGTGGCATGACCGGAGGGCCGTCGGGCAGCTCGACCTGACGGACGATGAAATTCGCGTTCTCGATGAACAATACGTGAAGACCCGGCGGAACCTTTTCGACCTGAAGAAAGAGGTGGACCGCCAGCAATTCGAACTGGACACGCTTCTGGAAAAAGAGTCGTCCACCCGGCCCGAGCTCGTGAGCCAGTTCGAAAAACTCGAAGACGCCCGGGCGAACCTGTCCCGGGAGCGGTTCAGCTTCATCCTCGAGGCTCGAGAGACCCTCGGCCCGGATCGTTTCATGAAACTGAAGCTGTTCTTCGACGCTCTCCGGGGCTATCGCGGCGAAGGGCCGGGAAGAAAAACCCGCTGACAGGAATTTTCAGGTTCACCGACGCCACGGCACTGCCTCTCCAGGTGACGTCACCGTCTCCCGGGCCCTTCCCCTCCCGGCTCCCCGACCTTTCCCGGCCCGGGGGCCGGGAGGTTGTCTTCCGCCTTTTTCCGCCAGGCCTCCGCCTCATCCGTTTTTCCCTGCCTTTCCAGGGCCTGGGCCAGTTCGCGATAAAGGTCCCCGCGGTGTTCCGGCGCGTATTTCACGACAAAGGCGAAGTGTTTTTCCGCCCCCTCGACATCCCCCTCCAGGAGGGCCAGCCGGCCCAGTTGAAAGTGGGCGTTCACGGCCTTTTGCAGGCCGATGGGGTAATACCCCCTTTCCCGGTCCTCGGGAATCGCGAGGGCCCGGCGGAAAGAGGCGGCGGCCTTCTCCGTGTCACCACCCCGGAGCGACGCCTGTCCGAGAAAATACAGGGCCACGCCGTAATGGGGCCGGATCTCCAGGGCCGCCTCGTAATGGGCCGCGGCCGCGTCCACCGCGCCTTTCCCGAGAAGAACGTTCCCTAAATTCACCTCCATGAGGGCGCTGCCGGGCACGACGTCGACGGCCCGCCTGAAAAGGGACTCGCTGTCCTTCCAGTGGGATACCTGCGAAAAGGTTATGGCCGCCAGGGCCGCGAGAACGACACCGCCGGACGCGGCGAGGAAAGCCCGTTTCCACCGCCACCCCCCGAGAAGGTCGGGGACCCCCCAGGCGGCGATGATGAAAAGACCGACCAGGGGAATGTAGGTATAACGGTCCGCCACGGCATGGGATCCCACCTGGACGATCCCGATCATGGGAACCAGGGCCAGGAGATACCACAACCAGCCCGTTACCAGGAAGGGGCGGCGCTTTGCCGCCCTGAAAACCAGGAAAGACAGGACGGCCAGGAAAACGGCCGCCGCCGCCGCCTTCAGGTGAAGCACCTGGGGCCCCATGGCCGGCCAGTCCGGAAGGTCCATGGGATGGGGGTAATAAACGGCCAGAGACAGGGGCCAGACCGTTTTCCAGATGTAAACGACATAAGAATACAGAGCGTTTTCCACCCGCACCGCCAGGGGGATGGCGTCGAGGGAACGAACGGCGCCCCCGTAATACTGGGCCAGGAAGGTCATGACACTTGACAACAGGGCCAGGCCAAGAAAAGGGGCCTTCTCGAGAAGCAGGCGCCCCGTGGACGAACCGCCGCCTTCCGGCGCCGCCGTTTTTTTTCTTTTTCTTTCCCCCCCGGCGGGCACGGCGGGCGGCGGCGGGCCCCATCTTTCCAGGGGCCAGTAATCAAGCAGGAGGAGCAGGAAGGGGAGCGTGACCAGGGTGGGCTTTGAAAGGAGGCTCAGGGTGTAAAGGAGAAGGGCCGCCAGGTAGAGAGCTCTCCCCTTTCTCTTTGCATACAGAAAATAAAGGGCGATACACCCGAAACCGAAGAAGGCGCTGAGAAGGTCTTTCCGCTCCGATATCCAGGCCACGGACTCCACGTGAAGGGGGTGAAGGGCGAAGAGAGCGGCCACGAAGGCGCTTCTCCGGATAGCGCCGGTGCCTATTGCGAGAAGAAGAAACAACAGAATGGTATTCGCCCCATGGAAAAAAACGCCGGCCAGGTGGTGACCGCCCGGGTTCATGCCGAAAAGGGACACGTCGGCCATGTGTGAGATCCAGGTCAGGGGATGCCAGTTGTAGGAATGAAAAGTCCGGAAGGCCCAGCGTATCCCCTCGGGACGAAGCCCTTCCTTAACGGCGGGGTTCGCCGTGACGTAAAGATCGTCGTCCAGAACGAGGAAGTCGAAACGGGCCGTCTGAAGATAGGGAACACAGGCGGCGAGGAAAAGAAGAAGGGAGAGAAGAACGATCCCGCCATGCTTTTTTGAGATGAACCTTGACATGATTTACCGTTTCTTTTACCTTTTCCCAAAAAATAAAGGTGTTCAGAGTTTTTATGGCCAGGTGGCGGGAAAAAAGGAGATCCGGCACCGCTTCTTCACTGGATAAAACACAAGGGGCGGAGACATCAAGGGAAAAATTGTTTTCCCTCCTGATCCTCCTGTCTTTTCTCTATTTCGCCGCCCGGCTCGTCTATTTCGCCGTTCACGTCGCCCACGGCATTCCCCCCGACGAGGACTTTCACTACGGTCTCTGCCGTGTCTACACCGGGGCCCTTCTGCTCCCCGGAAGCGGGGACGCCGATCCCGCTTTCGGCCCCGCGACCCACATTCCCTACCTGTATTATTTTCTCATGGGGAAGATGCTCTCACTGAATGTTTTTCCCCTTTCGGACCTGGTGTTCCTCCGTCTTGTCAACGGCCTCCTGGCCCTTTTGACGGTGTACACGGGGTATCGCTGGATCCGCCTGATGACCCCGAACCCCCTGGTCCATCTTTTTTTCGTCGTCCTTCTCACGAACACCCCCATGTTCAGTTTCCTGGCCGCCGCCGTTTCCTATGACAACCTGACGAACCTGCTGGCCGTGTCGACCCTCTTCTTTTTCCACGCCTACCTGAAAAAGAAAGACTCGGAGGCCCTCCTCTGTTTTTTCATCTCCCTCATGGCGGGAACCCTGACCAAAAAAACCTTCTTTCCCCTCGTGCCGGTTTTTGTTCTCCTTCTCCTTTTTCATGAGCGTAAAAACCTCCGCGCCCTGGCGCGGGCCATCGTCCCCGGGACCGGGACTTTTTCGAAACGCCGTTTCGGCTTCACGGCCCTCGCCGCCCTTCTTCTCGTTCTCAACGGCACCCTCTACATGGGCAATTACGCCCGGTACGGCACTCTCTTTCCCGGCGCCTCCCAGATTCTCGGGAAGGAGGAGGCCATGAAATTCCGGATCCATGCCCGGGACAGCGTCACGTCCCGGTATCGTGCCGGTAAAATCAGCTTCGAGGACGCTCTCGAGCAGGCCAGGGCCATTCCCCACCCCGGGGACCGGATGGATGCCCTCTATCTTCTCGAAAGGGCCAGGAGATACAAGGAGCAGCCCTATCCCCTGATGAACCGCCTGGAGTACGTCGGGACATGGCTGACCATCGTCCTGAACCGGACGGTGGGGATCTTCGCCCACCAATCCCTCCGGAAATATGGTCATCCCTTCACCGTGTACATCGGCATATACCTTTTTGCCCTCATCCTTCTCATCCCCACCTGGCGCCCTTCCGACGGGGAAGGCATGACCACCGACGCCCTCGTGCTTTTTTTCTTCTACGCCGTCGTCCTCATGCAGTTCGTCAATTATCCCATCTACCTGCAAAGCCTGACGGTGGGAAAGACCGTTCACGGGCGATACCTGTTTCCCGTCATCGTGCCCTTTTACGGAATCATGAGCTTCTACATGCTGAAGCCTTTCGGCCGGAAGATCCAGCTCGGTCTCGTCGCGGTCGTCTCCCTCTATTTCATCTGGGGGGATTTTCCTTATTTTCTCATGAATGCCGGTCCCCAATGGTTCGCCCAGGGTGCCGGTCCTTTGTAACGATGAGAAGGGTTTCAGGATAAGCGCGTCATGAAAAAAAAAGACCCCTATCCTTGAACGATGGAAAGCCGGCGTCTCGGATTTTCTCTATGACCGTCTGGAACCCGTGGCCGTACGATACCGGGGCATCCTGAAAAAAGTTGCTTTTATCGGTATCACGGGGAGTTATGCCAAAACCACGACCAAGGACCTCATCGCGGCCATTCTGAGAGGCCGAGCCCGAACCACGGCGACGAAGGGCACCTTGAACAGCCCGCCCCAGATCATCAAGACGATTTTCCGGACAACGCCTTTTCACCATGCCTGCGTTATCGAGCTGGGAGCGGGCGGACCGGGGAGCCTGGACCGGGGGATCAGGCTCGCCGCCCCTTCCATAGCGGTCATCACCCATGTGGGCCTGGACCACTACAGCGCCTTTCGATCCCGGGAGGCCGTGGCCGTCGAAAAATCGAAACTCGTCGCCGCCCTTCCTGCCACGGGCGTCGCGATCCTGAATGCCGACGACCCCCTGGTCCTGGCCATGGGGGAAAAACAGGCGCCAGAAAGATCCTTTACGGCATCCAGTCTCCCGAGGCCGACCTGCGGGCCTCCCACATCCGATCGTCGTGGCCGGAGCGGCTCACCTTCACCGTGCACGCAGACGACAGGGCCTTCCCCGTGGAAACGAAGCTCTGCGGCAAACACTGGGTCCCGGCGGTCCTGGCGGCCCTGGGCACCGCCCTGGCGATGAATCTGACCCCGGAAGAGGCCCTCCCATCCATTGCGGCCTTCGACCCCCCCGAAAGAAGGATGTCCCCCCTTCCTCTGGGTTTGAACATCACCATCATACGGGATGACTACAAGGCCCCTTATCTTTCCGTTCCCTCATGCCTGGACTTTCTGAGGGATGCCCAGGCGAAAAGAAAGATCTTCATCCTCGGCACCCTGTCGGACTACCCGGGAGACTCCTCGAGAAAATACAAAAGGGTTCTCAAAGAAGCGCTCTCGGTGGCCGAAAAGGTTTTTCTGGTCGGACCCTTTCGGGCCCATATCGCAAGCAAGTTGAGTGAAACGGGTTTCGCCGGCCGTACCCGTGGATTTGTCAGCATGGATGACCTGGCCAGGCATCTGTGTGAAACATCGGAACCGGGAGACCTCATTCTGACCAAGGGAGCCCGTAACCCGGACCGGTTCGACAGACTCGTCGACATCCTGCAAAAAAGACTTCCGTCATAGGCCGTCGACGCACTTCCGGAACCACAACTCCGTCATCACCAGGCGCCAGAGCTGCTCCGGCCTCGGGAAACGATGATAAACCGGCGGGCGGCCTCGCGGCGGCAGAAGAAGACGCAGCTTTTTTTCGTCCAGAATCCCCCTCTGAAGGCTCCGGGCGGACAGGAGGAGATCCCGGATTTCCTCGTAATTGCCCGGCATGGTCATCCATCGAAACACCGGAGCGGGCATGCCGAGCTTCCGCCGGCGGAACCGGATCGGGGCAGGAAGGTCCTTCGAAAAGGATCTGCGAAGGAGACTCTTTGTCCACCCGTCGCTGATCTTTTCGTTCCAGGGAAGGCGGAAACAGAAGCGGACCAGCTTGGGATCCAGAAAGGGCATTCTCAGATCCAGGGCGAAAGCCCGGCCCAGGACATGGGAGGATCGAAGCATCTCGGGAAGGCCGGAGTACCGGAAGGTGAGCCACAAGGCGTTGTTCAGCCGGCTTTCAAAGGGTTTTTCCACATCGGAACGAAACCATGTTTCGGGGCATCTCTCCGGCGGCACCGGAGGATGGGAAAAAACGAAATCCCGGTTCAAAACGGAAGTCAAGGGCCACAGATTTGTGGTGACCTTCCGGAAGAATAGCTGTACCAGCATTATACGGAGCCAGCCAAGGGGAGAGGGAATCATTTTCATGAGTCCAAGAATATCGGAAATCAGACCCGCCGCTCCTCTCCTTTCCTTTCCATCCCGGAGAAAGACCCGATCTGCCAGATAGGGGACAACGAGATTGGGATACCCCGCCAGCAGCTCGTCGGGACCCGTTCCGTCGAAAACCGTGTCTCCGTGACGGACCGCTTCCTTAAACAGGAACCACTGGGCGAACCGGCCCCTGAGAGGTGTCGGTTCGTCGTGAACCCGGACAATATCCGCCATTGTCGTCAGCATGTCCCGGGGATCGGGCGTCACCCAGTGAATATGGTATTTTTCCGGGTTATCAGCAGCTGCGGCTGTGTAAACGCTTTCGTCCAGGTCTCTGTCTTCATCATAACGAAGGGCGACGCAGGAAACTTTCTTTTTCGTCATCCCGGCGAGTGTTCTCAGAAGAACCGTGGAATCGAGGCCCCCGCTTGTCAAAACGGAAAAGGAACGGACTTCTTGGGTCTGGCGGGAGATTGCCTGTCTCACATGTGCATGGAATGCCTCCTCGAGGCTTTCACGGGGTATTTCATCCCCCTCGAGGGGGGACCAGTATTCGGTGGTCTCCCGCTTACCGGATTGGATAACGAGAAACGATCCCGGCGGCACGGACCGGATGTTACGAAAGAAAGTCTCCTCCCCGGCGCCGGGGGACCCGCCCTCCAGGAACCAGCAAAGCTCCCGGTGATTGACCTGCCTTTCCTCCGGAAAGGCGGCATGAATGGCCCCGGTCTCCGAGGCGAATACAAAACGGTCGGGGGATGCGGCATAAAAGAGGGATCTCATTCCCAGGGGGTCCCGGGCGATCGTCAGGCGCTCCGACCGCCCGTCCCAGAAAGCCATGGCCCAGACACCTCGAAAACGGGAGAAGCACGCCGGTCCCCAGACTTCGTAGGCCCTGATCAGGATCTCCTCCGGGACGGGAGAGCGGAGCCGCACACCTTTTCCCGCCAATTCATCTCTCAGCTCATCTGCGTTCCAGAGGGTCCCGTCCCAGACAACCCGAAGGGGCCCCCTGGCGAAACCGCCTTCCTGCTCCATTTCGGAAAAGACCGGGGGAAAACAGCGGTGCTGGACGAGACCCACGCTTTTCCGGAAAAAAATCTCCCCTCTTCCGGAACGGGACCGCGAAAGGCTTTCCGACAGGATCTCCAGGGCGGCCCGGGGGACCGTCTCGCCCGAAAGATTCCAGATGCCACCGACCCCCGCCAGGGTCACCCTTCATGACCTCCCAGGATCTCGTAATTCTTCAGGGCTCTTTCGTTCCAGTTTTTCATCCGTTTCCGGAAGAGGGCTTCCGTTTCCTTCCTTCGTTGCCAAAGCACGGAAAAGCGTTCCCTGAGCAGGGGGCCGTCCAGGCTTTCAACGGGAAGATAACCCGACTCGAGAGACAGCACCTCGAAGACCCCCTGACCCTTCGCCGGGGTGATGGCGATTCCCATGACGGGAACGCCGGAAGAGGCGGCCAGGATGAGGGCGTGCATGCGGACGGCGATGACCGTGTCCATGAGACCCAGGACAGCCTTCAACTCTTCCGGGGTATAGTCGCCCTTCAGAACAAAGGTCCGTTCCCGGTTACACAGCTTTTCCCGGATTTCTTCCGAGTACCGGTCGTCGTCCTGGCCGTAATCGTCTTCACTTCTTGCTTTTCTCATGGGAACGAAGACAAGGCGGACCCCCCAGTCGTCGACAAGGGAATCGAGAAAACGGACATAGGCCCGATCCGTTCGATCCGCCCGCTGCCTGTCTTCCACCGAAACACGCCGGGTGGAACCGGGAAGAAACCGGTGGGAAAAATGAAACCACCGCCGCAGGGAAATACCGACAGCGGGCGTTTCATCCTGGGGGATGCCTTCCGCCTCCAGGATCGCCCGCCCCCTGCCGCGACCCGCCGAGGGAAGGGAAAACGCCAGGTCCGCCGTGAGTTCCATCTTGTCATCCCGCACCCCGAGTTGTTCAAGCAACTCCATGGAAAGCCTGTCTCTCACACCGATCCGTTCAGCCATGTTGACTACCGGTCCCGTGACGGCCTTTCCCAGGGAGGATTCGACAGGCCCGGCGCCGACTCCGAGGCAGAAAACTTTTTTTCCGAGACTCTTGGCCACCCCGATGAGAAACAGGCCGAAAAGGAGAAAAAACTGGCTCGTGAGGTCCTGAAAGGGATGCCCGCCGCCGAGGATGACGGTGTCGCAGCCTACGATGGCCCGGAGCAGTTTCAGGACCCGGCGGGGCGACCGGGTCCCCGAGTAGGAAAAAACCTCTATCCGGGCATCCGGGAATCGTTCGCGAAGATCGGGAAGCATGGCGCGAAGAATCGCCTGGTCCCCCTTGTTGGCGGAGTCGACGCCGTCATTGCAAAGGACGATTTTTTTCACCTCTTCTCCACCAGGCGGACCAGCGTCCCCATCCCGTAGGCCAGGGGAACGATGGCGGAGGTCACGGGAATGATGAAAAAAGCCCGGGGCGACTTTAATTTCAAGGCCCCGAGAAGGCCGTCGGCGAGAAGGAGGAAAAAATACGAAACGGTGACGGTGAGCCAAAGGGCCATAACCTTCGCGCTGAACAAGGAGAAAAGGGCAAGGAGAACCCATAAAATCACGAAAAAGGCGGGAAAGACATGGGGCCACTCGAACGCCTCGGGGGCGTGCCTGAGAATGTCGACCCGCACCTTCCCCGAAATGAACGTCTGTTTCCAGAAAGCCGGAAGGGTGCCCCGCCGCCAGTGCCAGACCCAGGCGTCCTCCACGTATACGATCCGGAAACCGGCCTTCCGGATCCGGTTGGCCAGGTCCTTTTCCTCGCCCCGGCTTTTGAAAACACAGTTGAAGCGGCCGACTCGATCGATGACATCCCGACGGACGGCCATGTTGCAGCCCGCCGGCAGGTATCGGACGAGCGGGTTGCCGCTCTTCCTCATGCTTCCGGAACCGATGAAGGAGTGCATGGAATAATCGATGCAGCGAAGAAGCAGGGGATGATCAGGGGGGACCTTGTCGGGCCCGCCGGTGCAGCCCACTTCGGGATCCTCAAGAGGCCGGGTGAGCTTTTCCAGCCAGTCTTCCGGGCTGAAGGCATCGCCGTCAAGAAAAACGACAATGTCCCCCCGGGCTTTATCGAGAAGGAAATTACGGGCCGTCGAAATGCCCCGGCTCTCGGCAAGGGAATAGACACGAAACCGCGCATCCCCTTCAGCGAAACGGGCCGCGATCTCCAGGGTCCGGTCCGTCGATGCATCGCTCACGACCACCACCTCGAAGTCGGACACAGTCTGTTGGGAAATGCTCCGGAGGCACGCCTCGATCGTTTTTTCGTTGTTTCTTGTCGGGATGAGGACGGAAACGGACCTGCGAATCATGTGGGTATCAACCATGAGTGTTTGTGTGCCCATAATGGCCGTTTTTCTTTACGCAGATTAAACAGAAAAATTCAATTAAAAATAAGCCGGATCGTTGTCTCTTTAAAAAATTCCTGATATGTTTGCGGTCAATTTCGCAGGCTTGTTATTTCAAAGGGCACATGGAAAAACCCTATGGCTTCCCTCGGAAAAAACCATGTTGAAAAGATTGCCAATGAGTGGTCCCGGTACGGCCTCCCCATCCGACCGGGAGTGGAAACCCTGAATCTCATCACCCGGGAAATCGATGGGACGGAATGCAACCGGATCCTGATCCTGGGAGCGACACCGGAACTCGTGGATTTCTTTCTCAGGAAAAAAGCCGGACGAATCACCCTGATCGACTGGTCGGAAGTGACGGTGAAAGCGATGGAATCCCTCGGATTGGAGGATTGGACCGGGGTTGAAAAAATTACTGCCGACTGGAGAACGCGTCAGGAACACCTTGGAAAATCATTTGACATCATCTCGGGAGACTGTCCCTTTAATATGGTTTCCTTCCCGGAAGACTGGGAAACCGTTTTACGCCATCTTTCCGCATATCTCATCCCGGGGGGACTCATCATCGTTCGAAACATGTTTTATCCAACCATTCCATTTTCGTTCCCCGTTTTCCTGAAAGATGCTCTCCGTCATCTCAGAAAAATGAACCGAAACAAGGACTCCTTTAAAGATCTGGTTTCGGCGATACGCTTGGGGGCATATATCGGATCCGTCGATTCCCGGAGCCTCATCTTACGGGAACGTGAACTCCAGCTTGAAAGAGAGGCGTGCGAGAAACTGAAAACAATGGTGAACTCTCAAGAGGACCTTGAAATCATAGAATCCTTGCTTGGAGTGGAAAAAGAGGGAAAACCTCAGCGGGGGGCGACCCTTCCACGTAAGGAAGACGTTGCGGAAATTTTTCACGCCGCAGGCTTCATGGTAAAATCTTTTCAACCCGCGGAAAATCAATTCCGCCTGGAGGCTTCGTTCCTCCTCACGGCCGTGAAAGCCTGAGCCGCGCCGGCCAGCCGTTTCTTTTTGACGCAAGTGACCCTCAGGAGCGTTACCATGACATCGTAACTTCTTCGTGTGCCTGATGAAAGAGATTAAAAACAAAGGGGATATCCATAAATCGACCTGTTCTTGTCCTGTTTCGGCGAATACCACACGGCCGGAGAAGGAGGCAAGGATGGCCACAGCCTCATTCCCTCGACTGGAAGAAATAAAGAAGTTGACCACCGATATCGGATTCGCACGCATCGTCGACACCGTTCCGGGGAACGACCTTTCAAGGGAGCGTTTAGAATCCTCGTGGCCTAAAATTCCTAAACGTTTTATTTCATATGCCATCGCCATCCATGAATTTTGACGACCCGTCATCACGTGATACAATCATCGAAAACTGGTCCATGTTCGGCTGTCCCATACGCCCCGGACGAGAAGAAATCCTCCTGTTCCAAAAAAAACTGAAGTCCATCAAAGAACCGCGGGTTCTTATACTGGGATGCACACCCGAACTTGTCGACATGGTCCTCGAGGAAAACCCTCTCCGG
>Ga0209096_1004152_pt1 | contig 11930 bp, 11 predicted proteins | sample AD_UKC034_MetaG_FD_184407 | JGI IMG/M metagenome (GOLD analysis project Ga0209096, IMG submission 184407) | Active sludge microbial communities of municipal wastewater-treating anaerobic digesters from USA - AD_UKC034_MetaG (SPAdes) (version 2) | ecosystem: Engineered > Bioreactor > Anaerobic >...
TCACGGAATTGTATTCTTCTAAAAAGGCTGATACGAGAGGTCTTGTTTTTTCTGTCCATTCGGGATGGCGCGCCTGAAGTTCCGGATCGCGATAAAAAAGGTTTTGTTCAAAATCAGAGAAAAAGTGGAGCCCGTCTTCCGTTTCCAATCGTTGTATCTTACGGGTTTCAACAAAATCCATGATTTCTTGATCCGTTGAGAGATGCGGATAGTGAGTTTGGATGATTTTTTTGGCTTCTTCATACGGGATGGAGAAATCGAAGCCCGTTTTAAGTTCGTTTTTTTGAAAAAGAGATGCTTCGCTGAAATGGAGACCCGTTGCATAAATGAAAGAAGAGATCAGTAGAATGGCAGTCAATACCCAGTATCGTTTTAGCAAAGTCTTTCACCTCGTAAAAATTTTTTGGTATGAAAAGATTATAGCACGGGGATTTGCGAATAGCAAACGGTGGTGCAAGAGGTTTTCGATTTCGAGCGCCCACGCTGAGAGACGGATTATGCTTCGATTGTTACGAAGGGCTCACAATGGAAGGGGTTTTTCTGATGCAAACCGAGCGAAAAACACGAGGATGGGAAGGTAGCTCGTCAGCGAGAGGGTATCACCGCCCTTGCCGCAAAAATCATTCACGACCGCTCTTCGTCGCTTTTGGGCGCGGCGTTCCCGGTGTTTCGGAACGACAGGATAGCGGAATAACGAAAACGCGGCTACTCGGAGATTATTTCGTACCTAAAATATTACCAGACGGCAACCGCCACATAAGGGGGCGCACCAGGCAAAATATTGAGAATTGTATTGCGGGTCAGCGTATAGATCGTTCCTCCAACATCATAGAATAAAAAGTCTCCATGGGTACTGTCCCAGACGCTCGCCTGATACCCCGAAAGCACGTCGAAGTCCTTTTGTGTTCCGTCTGCATAAGGCCCGTATTGATCGTAGATGCCCGGAGCCGTGTAGATCCTGAGCCATACGATAATCCCGCCGCCGCAATCATTTTTCAATCGTAAAATGTAACCTGTCGACGTCGGCGTGATGGAGCACGAAAGGGCAGAAAAAAGCGCAACCAGTAACAGAAACGCAGTCATAATCAGGAATGACCTCATCACTATTTTCACAGCCTTCCCTCCCTTCTGTATGGAAAATGAAGATCGGTATATCGGACTGAGAATCGCGAATTATAATATTATACGCCTTTAATGATGATGTTTCATAATTGTTCGATCACTTGTAGACGGTAACGTTGACCAGGTAAAAAAAACAGAATGCGAACCGCTCCGGGGTATTTAAAAGCTTTCGTGAACGTCGGTTTCCTATCTTAAGCGAGAACAGCCAGCCCATGGGGAAAGGGATCAGGGGGTGATCGTCACCGTAATCGTAAGGCCTCCATAGTAGTTGAAGACCACTCTGCCGGTAATGTGCCACGTGTCATTCAGAGTCGCATCACGTAAATACGTACTCGTGCTTTGATTGAAAACGCGGACGTAGTCGGTCGGTGAGAACTCTGAATTGGTGAAGGTTCCTCCTGGGCCGATGTTAACCAACCAATGGCTGTTCTTGAAGATGGCGACGGTGTTGGTCAGGTGATGGTTATACAGAGTCACTGAATAGACAGGGTCCGAGCCTGATTGGATCGTGCAGCTGATGGCGGAAGTAACGATGCATGCGAGGATGAGAGACGGGAGCAACACGAGATAGTATACTTTCCGTTTCATGGTTTCCCTCCTTTATCATGCCTAAAATTACGAGAACCAACGAACTCGGTCGGTTTGGAGCGTTACTAACTCAATATGGAAACGTTGTTTTCAGGCGAAACAATACTGAAGTAAATCAAGCCAAACATAAATACCGCCGCCGACGTGAACGTCGGCACTCCACAAACACCGCTTATAATTTGCGTTACGATTGTATCTTTCGGTTTATTCCGAACGATATGCCAGGAAACCGCGCTCATACTTTATTCCGGAGAGCGTTCCTGTTATCTCGATATTTCCGTCATAAAGGCTCTTAGAAATCGATATTGACGACCTCTCTTGTCGAGGAACCCGGGCTTGCTTTCTTACGAGGAAGTCGAGAGGGTATACTGACATTTTAACATAATTCTTCCGATTGGGATCGCGCCGAAAATGATCCGTACCCCCGTTATGGTATACTTCTTCCTGAAACGGTTTTCAGAAACCCTTGCCTGTGTACTGGCGGCGGTATCGGCTATCCCTTTGAGAAAGAAAAAAGGGTTGCGAAGCGGGCCCGTAAAGTGGTTCGTCGATGAGAATCAAGAAAACGGATTCTGAGGTGAAAGGCATGGATTTGACAGCGCAAGAAAAACATCCGCCATCGATAATGATCGTTGATGATACGCCTGCGAACCTCGAACTGCTGGCCGAGATGCTGTATATAAAGGGGTATCGCGTCGTACAGTTTCCGAACGGAGCCACGGCTCTGGCGGCGGCGAAGAAGAACCCCCCCGATTTGATCCTTCTCGATATTATGATGCCTGAGATGGATGGGTTCGAAGTTTGCCGCCTGTTGAAGCTGGAAAAAAACCTCGAAGAGGTACCGGTGATTTTTATCAGCGCCCTTGACGATGCGACCAATAAAGTCAAGGCCTTTTCCCGGGGAGGTGTGGATTATGTGACCAAACCCTTTCAGGAGTCCGAGGTTTACGCCCGAGTCGAAACCCATCTCAAGCTACACCGTGCCCTGTCAGAATTGGAACGTCACAACCACCACCTCGAAGACCTTGTTCGCGAAAAAGTCAGAGAGATTTCGGAAGCCCAAATGGCAACAAACCTCGCTTTGGCGAAACTAACGGAGTGCCGGGACTATGAGACGGGAAAACACATCGAACGCGTTCAATCTTTCTGCAAAATCCTGGCCGAAGAACTGCAGAGACAGTCTAAAGATGAAGGGATCATCGACGAGGCTTTTATTGAAAACATTTTCTTAGCCGCGCCCTTGCACGATATCGGAAAAGTGGGTATCCCCGATAAAGTGCTTTTAAAACCCGGAAGCCTCTCCCCCGAAGAGTTCGAGATCATGAAGCGGCATGTGGATATCGGGGTCGCCACGCTGCAGTCTTTAAAGGACAACTACCCAGAAAACCCATTCATACAAATGACGATCGATATTACGAAATATCATCATGAGAAATGGAATGGCGCCGGTTACCCGTGCGGGATAGCAGGCGAAAGCATCCCCCTTTCCGCGCGTATTATGGCCGTCGCAGACGTCTATGACGCGTTGCGCTCTGCTCGCCCCTACAAGGAATCCCTCTCCCATCAAAAAAGCTGCGAAATCATCTTATCCGAACGAGGACGGCACTTTGATCCGAAGGTGATCGACGCGTTCTCTACCGTCAAAGACGCCTTTGAAAAGATCTTCGATGCTTCGGACGCGTTGTTCCGGAGCTGATCAATCTTGTTTTTCTGTCAACATCTCGTCGCGCAACATCTCTCGGGACATAAACGGCGCAGTGTTCCCGCGAATCGTACACGTATGGCGCGCCAAACTCTGACCCATACGCAAAGAATCCTCCAAAGGCAAACCCTCTAACAGATAACCGGTTAAAAAGCCAACGGCGAGAGAATCTCCGGCTCCGTTCGGATCCACTACCGGCGCCCCCTTTTCTATTGCCGGTTGACGAAGGATTTCGTTCCCTTGATGGTAGAGGACGCCGTTTTTCCCGACGCTCATGATGAAGAGTTTATTCGGATAGGCTTGGATGTACTCTTTCAGAGCGCCTTTCGGATCCACTAAATTCACACCGGATACAAAAAGGATATTGGATTTGTTCACGTAATCCAATCGGTAAGCGTCAGAGACAGAAGGCGTGTCTTGTAAATCGGCACTGATACTAATCCCGAGATCGGCGCAGGTGTCCAGGAGGTATCGCGTCCAGTTCACGATCGAGAAATGAGCGAATTTGACCGACCGTAAGATGGCCGCGCATTTCTCCATATCGGGTAGCGCCTTCATACTGCCCTTTCCGTCGTAGAAACTCTTGCGGGATCCGTCTTTGCACATCAGGTTGACGCTGCGTTTGGTTCCTTGCGCGTCGGTGAAGAATCCCTCGATATCGATCCCTCGGCTTGCTAATCGGCGCTTCAAGAAGTCCCCGCAAAAATCCTCACCGCAAAAGCCGATACAACGTACCCGCTTTCCCATTGCGGCGAACAATTGGGCGCAATACCCTCCCGAAAGTCCGACGTTGTCAAGGTTTTCAACGAATTGCGTTTCCTCTTTCGCATTAGCAGGAGTATGATTCAAATAAACGTTCGTGTCCACACCGAACGCGCCAACCACGCAGACATCGTATTCTTTCATCGGTCACATCCTTTGTTTATAAAGATTATCGGTTACACCGACACGGTTTTTATAATAGCATACGCTACGGAACCTGAGCGCCGAAGTAATTCCGTTAATCTGAAACGCGCTTTTACTTCATTTAAAAAATACACACCTCCAAAATCCGAGAAAACTACGTTAAAGGGCAATCCGCTCTGACGTTTTAATTCTACTCAAGAGGGCTTTTGCCTGGAATTACCGACGGCGTTATAAGAATCCCGAGGTGGTGACTTTGGTCAGTAGGATAGGGTCATCCGATCGGGTATAATCATACCGCTTTCTGAAGTGATCAAAAACAGTTTAAGAGGGGGGTACGATGCCATACGAACTTCAAACCAGCGAGGGGACGCTTCCTTACACTGTTGTGTCCGTCGCGAGATTCCCGGAATTCCGGGAGCAAATCAGCGAGATCAAAAAACGCGATCGTTTTAGTCAACACCCATTGTTTCAAGGGTATGTAAAGGATTTGAATTTTCAGCTTCCTCCCGATTTTGATACGGCACGCTCGGTGATTCTGGTCGCTTCGCGCAAAAAAATCGCTCAAGTCTTGTTTCACTATCGGGGAAAAAAGCGCCTCGTAACGATTCCGCCTCAATACTACGCGAACGGGATCGGATGGAAAGCCTGTATGGACCTCGTAAAAGATACGCTCCTGCCCGATCCGGCGTCTCGCATACAGCTGGGAAATGATTATCTGTTTCTGAAGTATCTCGCGGTGAGAACGGGATTAGGGGAATATGGGCGGAACAATATTTGTTATGTGAAAGGGATGGGAAGTTTCAGCGCGCTCTACGCCTATTTCACGGATGCGGTCTTGGAAGAATCTCCACTCGGAGCGCTGAAACTGATGGAAACGTGCCGACATTGTTTCCTCTGCGCGGAAACGTGCCCGAATGGGTGTATTTCTGAAGATGATGTCTTGATCGACGTCAACCGCTGCATCACCCTTTATAACGAAGCTGACGGGGACTTTCCCGAGTGGATCAACCCGGAAGCGCACAATGCTTTGATGGGTTGCCTCCTCTGCCAAAGGTTGTGTCCTGAAAACCTCAAGGTTATGAAAGAGGTGCGCGTTTTGGAAGAGATCTCTGAAGAAGAAACCGAAGCGATATTGGCAGAAAGCGCCGAAGGAGAACTGATGGAAAGAATTTCCCAAAAAATGAGCCGTTTTGCCGCCGCCTACGACCAAACCCGAAAAATCTTCTCCCGTAACCTGCGCGTGTTACTGGAAACCGGTTCCGACAGCGTCGTTAAGTCGCTCTAAAAGCTCCAACTGCATGATTGCCGTGTATAGTGGAACACACGCCCCAAGTGGAAGGTTTTTTTGATAAAAGAAACCCCGATCACCACTTCGAGATGGCCCTCCGTTTCAAAATTTGTGACGAGTGTGCCCGTGCTTCGCTCTGCTTCATCAGGAGCGATTAAGGGTCAACCGGCTTTTTTATCTCGAAGGGGATGTTCCTTTGAGGCCGGAAAACACCCGCAATTTTAAGCGAAGTTGCTCTTGTTTTAGGACTCTTTGGGGGGACGGTCGGGATGTTTTTGAGCGTCATTATAACCGCAAACGCCGTTATCCGGTTCGCTCTCTGAATTTCATCCCACTTTCCTTGCACAGCGCTTTCACCGCGTTCCGGCCCATGCCTGCGCATCCCGGAATACCGGCGCCTCCAACCGATTGCCCGATGAGGTAACACGATTTTAACCCGGTTAGAGAAAGCGGCTTGTTCATCATCATTCGCATCATCTCTTTGGGATTGATTTCGGAAACGTCACCATAACCTCTTCCGTTTCCGGTGTACCGTTCTGTCGTCAAAGGCGTCGCTACATCGGTCACTTCGATTTGACTTTTTATGCCCGGGTAGAAGGTTTCCAACTGCTCCAGGGTGATTTGCGCGATTTTTTCCTTTTCTTCTCGGTACCGGTCCGGGTTTTCAGCTAATTTCTCCCAATAAGCGTAACGCGTGTTATAGATCGCTTTTATGCTGGCCTTCCCTTTTGGGGCCATGCGCGGATCGAAAGCAAAATTCTCTACTTTCACGCGATCGTGGCGAATGCCCGTAATCTCAAAAGGTTGTTTCGTGAAAAGCGTCATCGCGTGAGGTTCGGAAGAGAGCTCGCGGTTCACGCCAAAAGAGACATGAATGCCCATTTTCATGTCTTCTTGCGGTTGGGCATATTTAATCCTTTGTGCCTGTGTCAAATACCTGCTCTCCAAGAACTTGATGGCTGTCGTGTAGCCTGTCGCGTTGGAGATCACCGCATCGGCATAGAGGCTTTCACCCGACTTCAATTGAACGCCGATAGCTCTGTCATCTTTCACCAAGATTTTTTCCACTTCCGAACGATAATGGATCTCTCCGCCCAAGGCTGTCAGTCGATGGGCGATCGCGGTTGAAAAGGCGAGCGATCCGCCCGGATACCATCCATATCGTTTTTTGCGGCTTCCGGTTAGTATATTCAGATGGAGCATCAGAGGCGTTTCCGTCCAGTCATACTGAAACGTGGGAAAGAATTTTCTAAGAAACGGATCGTCGAAGTTCTTCGCGTACTCCGCCATCGCGATTTTTCCCCTTTTCATAATCCGCATCATCTTTGGGAGGCGAGCCACCCAGTCCGTCCACTTCCAAAAGCCCATCTCCAGAAAATCGATGTTCTCAAACTCCTGTGAGAAACGAACGTAGGCTTCGATCTTTTCGGCGTCTCCTGGCGCGAAACGCTTCAGTTCTTCGGCCAGTCTTTCGGCGTCATAATAAACGGTCAACGCCCTTCCCTCCGCGTCTTTCACGGTCACCAGCTCTTCCGGGTACACGATTTCCGCCGGGAACGCGCCCAGATTTTTCCACATGGCATTCAGCGGGGTGCCTTCAGCGGTACCTGCGAGGTGATGAATCGACCCGTCAAACATATACCCCTTCCGTTTCCAGGACGTACACATCCCTCCGGGCGTCGCCCCCATCTCGAAGACCTTCACGTCAAAACCGTTCATTTTGGCATAACACCCCGCGGACAGTCCCCCTATGCCCGCTCCGATAACAATCACCGATCGACTCATTACGCTTTTCCCTCCTTGTGTGCGGCGATTCAGTTTCTGATCGCTCACTTTTTCCAACTCTAGGCTTTTACCCGCTGCAGCCGTTCTATTCGCTATCAAACAATATTATATACGATTTTTAAATTTTTGGTGTTTTTCGCTTCTATCCTTGAAAAGTCCCTTGCCTGGCGAGCGCCAAGAGAAAATTAGGTGCGTTCTTTTCGAATCAAGTTTTTTGAAACAAACGCTTCGGATTAATTGATATAACGGGTCGATTATGGCAAAACAAAGAGGCATGATTCGCGTTTACGGTTTCCCAATATGGTATAATTTATATTGTTTATGAACATCTTATGAATCGGGTGATACCGTGTGTAAAAAAATTGGCATAACAATAACATTGAGCTTCATATTATTCCTGATCACAGGTATTTCCGGTACGATCGAAGTGACGGTCACCGGACTGGGGGAAACGGTTGAAATAGCCGTGGACAATGGCTTGAAACAAGCGATAGAAATAGCCGTCGGAGCTTTGATCAGAGGGTATTCGGAGATGGACTCGAGCCTAACCATCACCGCTACGGATATCATCGAAGAAACGAAATTCCAGGAAAAGATTCTCAGCTTCTCGAAAGCTTACATTCAACATTATGAGATCCTCCGAACGACTGAAAAATCGGGGTTATGGTATGTGGACCTGTTCTGCAAAGTGAAGCAAAGCGCCCTCGAAAGCACGATGCTTCGAAACGGAATCGGTGTCACGCATTTTAGCGGGTCGGCATTGCTGAACATCTATGAGAGAAACCAACTGACGGATGTCAACGCGGGCCGTATGGTGACGGCGGTGTTTGAGGATTTCTCTGTACCGCATGGTCTTTGGCGCGTGAAGGAAGTGAAGACAGAAATTGCGGGAACGACAGCGCAAGAAGTGGAGCTGGGAGTTACGGTCATATTGGCACCTGACAGCGAAAAATACCGAGGCTTTTTTTCCGAACTGGAGGAAGTCTTGAAGGTTGTCCGCGAAAAAGAATCAATTGAATCTGTAAAAGCTGACAAGCAGGATAATTGGCGATCGATGCTTTTATCCTCGTTTTTCTACGATCCGAAATTCCGGGATGTTCTACGCATCTTTAACGCCGAGAAACCGAATGAGATGGTTTTCCACAACTATTATTTTCTTGCGGAAGAGCCCATGGGCGCGGAGATCTTTGAAGCTTTGAAGGCGTTGTACCAAAAGAAATCCTCTTATAGCCTTCAGGTGACTTTCTTCGACGTTTTTCAGGTGGCGATCCATCAGAAGGACCACATTCGCGTCACACAGAGTGGGATGTTGCTGAACAACAACACCTTCGGTTTTTCCTATTCGAGCCAAAAAGGAAACCAGTTCTATCTTTTACCGGGCAGTTTCCGAAGCGAGCCGGGAAAACTGAAGCTATCGGTGCAGGACCTGACGCTTTCTTTCGAAATGAAAATGCCGAAAGAGGTTTTCGGCGCGGCCACGCAATTGATCGTCGAAATCGTGAAAGAATGAAAATTAACGCCGTTTTCGTTAAAGCGTGGCTCAAACAGCGATAGTCGGCCAAATGCGAGAAGTTTGCCATTCAGCTTCAAATAGTGCAAAAAGATGGAGGGATGAAATTGAAGAAACACGTGTGCGTTTTGTGGTTAGTGACAGTCTTTTTGGTCAGTTGTTTCGCTTTACAACTCAACGTCGATTCCTTTTTGCCCCCGGTGAAGGGAGGCCCTACCCAACCGGAGACAACGGTGAAAGAGACGGGCGAAGATGAAGTAGCGGCGGAAAACCTTCAAGACGGGTTGATCTACGCGAATAACTTGATTTGGGAACAAGGAGACGGGTTCCGCTCCGTGGTTTTTGGTTCGGGAACGGGCTATATAGCGGGAGCCGTGGCGGAATACACAGTCTACCCCAATATTAACGCGACTCTGACAGGGAAACGCGCTGCCTACCTCGAAGCGTATTACAAAGCGAAAGCCTATATGTTACAGGGTCTGATGGGCTACTTGACGAGAAAGACTGAAACGTTTAGGGAAGCGTTGGTTTCTGTCGATACACCCGAAAAAAATATCGGAGCCCAGCTGATGACGCAGACGGAAACGATCGAGCAAGTGGCTAACGGCCTTTTGCGAGGCTTTGTCACTTACGAAGTCCGTGATAACGCGAAAGAAGACCGCGGGAGCGTATATGTCAGTATCGCGATTTCTCCGGCAACCATCGAAAGCGTCAACCGAATCACCAACGGCCTTTATTTCGCGCGCACTGCTAGAGAAGGAATCGATGCGGTTCTTGTCGAAATACAAGCCGGAATCATTCCTCCCGTCGGCGGGAAAGTCGTCATCCTTCCAGAAACCGGTGAAACGATCGTTGTAGGTTTTGGCTCCGCGATCGTTCGCTACAGCCAAAACGCCAAATTGGCGACGGAGTATCGGAAAGCGGCTTTGGAAGCATCGAAAATCCGAGCGACTCAAGCGCTCGTCGATATCGTGTCCGGCAGTCAGACCATCTGGCGGACGGGATTGTACGAAGGAACAGCCTCCGGGAGCGTTAATGAAGATTATTCCGGGATCAACCAAAAAGTCGCCGATCTTCCCTATGAGGACAACGAGTTGAAAAAGGCGATAACCTCCGCCTCATCCGATGAATTTGTGAATCTGTTTATAAAAACTTCGGAGTACAAGTCCTTCTCGAGCGGCGTTGTGCCTCCGGGGGTCATCGTTCAAACGGCCGTAGATAAAACCGTAGAAACCGAAGGGTACGGATGGGCTTTCGCCATCGCCGTCTATTACCCTCCTTTAACGCTCAACATCAACAGTATCTATAGCCGTATGCAATCCATGGAGCCGGGGGAAGGCGGCATCGTCGTCATCGGTCCTCAAACCCCTTCCGAAAATCCTCAAGGCCCTACGGGTCAGGTGAGCGATAATTCAGGCCTGTAAGAACCGTTGGCTCCTGCTTTTCTCTTTGGTTTTCCTGGGGGTGGGGTTCGCCTCCCTGCCCCAGGAAGTTGTATCGGAAATACACCGGCTGATCGATAGCGCGGAAAGAAAAGACTGGCTAACGCTTTCGCGGCTTTCCGAAGAACTGCAAAACCCGCTCCTCATCCAGAAGTATCTGAATTACGGGTTTCAGGAAGGGGAATGGCTTTTCGGCATCTCTTTGGCAAAAGTAGAACCAAACGCTTCCACCAAAATCCCAAAGGAATTCACGCAAGGGTTGGCTTCACGGCTGCCCGGGCTCCCCTTTCTACAAGAAAAATTCGGAAAAACGGATCTGCCTCCGATTCTTTGGCCCCGGTACGCGACGTACCAGATCTTTTATGGCCTGGAGATGAGAGTGGAGAAGACCGAACGCATCCGATACGTGGAAGCGATGGATTACATCGGTTACCTCACCCTCGTCAAAACCGGCGACGTAACCGTCATCAAAATCGCGGATGAAAAGGCCTTCGTTTTGGCGCAGATCGCCGACTTGAAGATCGTCAAGAACGATCCGGATACGGAGAGCGTTTTAGCCCTTTTCGACTACGCCACGCGCCACGGCAAACAATGGGACATTTCCGTCCCGAAAGTGTGGCTGATGAAGCTCTATACCGCGGCGATGCTCCTGAACCGAGGCGACCGACTGAACGCGAGGGACGCTTTGGCCGCTCTGCCGGAAGATCTGAGCCGGCTTTTCGCTTCCGGATTCTTTGATGACGAAGATTTCTTGCTCCTCGGCGATTTGTTCCTGATCTTTGGGGAGGAGAGCCGCGCTTTCGCCGCCTGGGCTTACGGGATGCAGAGGAACCCGAATAATCAAAGGCTGGAAGAGCGCTTTCGAGATTATTCCGATCGTTAGTTCACCCCCCCTTCCGCCATAAAGATGCCCCAAAGGCGCGAAGAAGGCGGGTGAGCGCTTCAGAATCCATAATAAAAGAGGTGCTGGAAATGAAGAAAGCCGCATGGGTGTTTTTATTTTGCCTGTTCGTTCTCGCGACCGTCGCGAGCGCTCAGGTTAAAACGACGGTTTCGATGATGAACGGAGACACGATCCCCTGCACGATTTTGACGACGACGCTGAATCTGGTCACCGACTACGGAGAGTTCCAATTCGAGGTCAAGAACATTTCGACGGTCTCTTTTCCGGAACCGGGGAAAGGGAACACGACGCTCAAGACGATCTACGGGGAGTACTTCCGCGGGTTCATCACGAACGAAATCATTCGGTTCCAAGCCTACGGGGCGAATTTGGACATCCGAAAGGCGAAGATACGGGAAATTAGCTTCGCGAATGTACCCGCGACACAAAACACGAGTCTGTTGACGGTGTCTCTGCGCAACGGGGACGGCTTTTACGCCAACCCGCTATCCGATTCGATCCGTCTGCAAACTTCTTACAGCGAGGTTCCTTTGCCGTTTGCGGACGTTCAGGCGATCCATTTCGAGGGGTTCGGAAATGTGCTGACGAAAATCCAGATGAAAGACGGCGGCACGATCCAGGGAATCATCAAAGAGGACTTTATCCCGCTGGCGCTCTTGTCCGCGAAAGAGCTGGAGATCGTC